>Ga0080064_1002811_pt1 | contig 27886 bp, 23 predicted proteins | sample Subgrocontami54m_FD_69260 | JGI IMG/M metagenome (GOLD analysis project Ga0080064, IMG submission 69260) | Subsurface groundwater microbial communities from S. Glens Falls, New York, USA - GMW46 contaminated, 5.4 m (SPADES assembly) (version 2) ...
CCACGACACCCGCGACGATCATCACCCAGACATCGAAGATCGAGTTTCTCACGCTGTAGACGCCGACCAGGCAGATCAGGCTGATGACGGGCATCAGGATCTGGGGCCGGATCGTGGCGATCCTTGCAAAAGCCCCAACCAGCGGCAGGTTGAGGATCAGGAGCATGATATTGCCAAGATACATGGCTGCGATAAACGTCCAGAAGACATCCGGATGGGTCGTGAAAAGCATGGGGCCCGGCTCCACGTTATGCATCCTGAGACCCGCCAGCATAATGGCGCTCGGCGCAGCAAACGGGATTCCCAGGGTCAGCAAGGGGATCATTGAACCCATCACTGCGCTGTTGTTGGCGGACTCCGGTCCGACCACGCCTTCCACCGCTCCGTGTCCGAATTGCTCCGGTGTTTTGGATATTCTTTTTTCGAGAGCGTAAGAGACAAACGTGGAAATCACGGTGCAGGGCCCCGGCAACAACCCGATAAAAAACCCCAATATCGAACCGCGCAGCGTCGGATAAACGGAACGCCTGACTTCCTCCCGGCTGGGATAGAGTTCCCGCAGGCGGATTTTGCTGACCTGCGGCTTCACATATTTCTCGAGCGCAATGCTCAGGATCTCGGAGATGCCGAACAGACCCATGGCGATGGGCAGGAAATCGATTCCCAGCAACAGCTTTTCTACACCGAATGTGAACCGGGGATAGCTGTCCATGGGGTTGACGCCGATGGTGCTGAGAAAAAGCCCGAAGGCAATCATCAGCGCTCCCTTGAGCGGGGCTTCGGCCGAGAGATTGGATAACAGGACAAAGGTCAGGATCATGAAGCTCAGGAATTCGGGCGGACCGAAGGACAGCGCGGCCTGTCCCAGAGTGGGTGCAAAAAACTGCAACCCCAGGATTCCGATCGTGCCTGCCACGAAGGAACCCCCGGCCACCAGTGCCAGGGCCGCTCCGGCCCGCCCTTTCTTGCACATCTGGTAGCCGTCGAGGCAGGTCACTACGCTCGCGGCTTCTCCCGGGATGTTGACCAGGATCGAGGTCGTCGAGCCCCCGTACATGGCTCCGTACCACACGCCGGTCATCATGATCAAGCCGGTCGTCACCCCGAACTTCATGGTAAAGGGCAGCATCAGTGCCATGGTCGCCGTCGGCCCGAGACCCGGCAGGACGCCGACCATGGTGCCGATCAACGCGCCCACGAAACAGGCGACAAGATTCACCAATGTGAAGGAATTGGCGAACCCGTTAACCAGAAGACCGAACCCTTCCATCGCCATTCCTTCTTATTCCAGAATGCCCCGCGGCAAATCGATATACAGCCAGTAATCGAACAGCAGGTAAATGAACAGCGCCGTTCCGCCGGACACCGCCAACGGCTTCCACCACCCTTCGAGTTTCATGATCTTGCAGAAAGCAAACGCCGCGAGCAGGGTAACGACGACATAACCCAGCAGAGGCATCGCCACGATCCACAGGCAGAACGTCGCCGTCATGAGGATAAGCGTTACCGCGCCGTTCCTGTCAAGAACGGGTTGCGCCGTGCCGGACCGTAACTCCGCGATGAGAATGGAAAAAGCGAATACGGCGATCGCGGCGCCGATGAAAAAGGGATATAAACCCGGTCCGGGACGCGCGAAGCTTCCGAACCCGTATCCCCACGATACCACGGTGATCCCGATGCCCAGAACGAACATCAGAAAATCAAAGCACGTTGCGAGTCTGAATCTGGCCGCCTTCGCCATGCCCCCCCCTTGGGTCCAGGCCGAACTCTACTGCATATCGGTTTCGACAGGCTGCCAGACAATCAACAAAAGGGCAATCGCGCTGACTGAATCCGGGGATTTCCTCAACGGATTGCGATGGTGAGGCTGGAATCGCCGCGCAGCAGGCTCACCGCATAGCCGCGCTCGGCGCCGCGCAGCGCGGCCTGGAACTCGGCCAGCGTGCGCACGCGCCTGCCGTTGACCGCATAAACGATGTCGCCCGGGCGAAAGCCGTATTGCCACGCCCGGCTGTTGCGCTCCACGGCTGCGACGATCAGTCCCTGAACGCGCTGGTAGAGCGGGCTGCCGCGCTCGATCTCGACCACCTGCAGGCCGGCGAGCTGTGGAATCGCCTGCCCCTGGCCCGGCGCATGTTCCTGCGGCGCCGCGATCTGGACGCGCAGCGTGCGCGGCTCTCCGCGGCGGTTCACGCGAAGTTCCACTTCCTCGCCGATCGGCGTCAATCCGAGCCGCGCGCGAAGTTCCGCGGCATTGCGGATCGGACGGCTGTTGAGCGCGACGACCACATCGCGTTCGCGCAGTCCCGCCTTGAGGGCCGGAGACCCCGGCTGCACTGCGGCGACTACGGCGCCTTCCAGCAGACCGATGCCGAGCTTCTTCGCGAGTTCCGGCGTGAGATCGGCCATTTCGATGCCGAGGCGGCCGCGCCGCACTTCGCCGTAGCGCGCAATCTGGTTCATGACGATGCGGGCCATATTGGACGGCACCGCAAAGCCGATGCCGACGTTGCCGCCGGCCGGACCGATGATCGCGCTGTTGATGCCGATCAGTTCGCCCCGCAGATTGACGAGTGCGCCGCCCGAGTTGCCGGGATTGATCGAGGCATCCGTCTGGATGAAGTCCTCGTAGCCCTCGACACTGAGTCCACTGCGGCCCAGCGCGCTGACGATGCCCGAGGTTACGGTTTGGCCGATGCCAAAAGGATTGCCGATGGCGATTACGTAATCGCCGATTTGCATTGCATCGGAATCACCCAGGCGCAGCGCCGTGAGGTTTTTCGCCTCGATCTGCAGCAAGGCGATGTCGGTGCCGGGATCGGCGCCGACCAGCTTCGCCTGCAGTTGACGGCGGTCCTTGAGCGTCACGATCACCTGTTCGGCGTCCTTTACCACATGGTGGTTGGTGAGCACGTAGCCGCGTACGGCATCGACGATCACCCCCGAGCCTGCCGACTGTTCGCGACGCTCCGGACGGTCCGGCAAATTGAAAAAGCGCCGGAAATACGGGTCGCGGAACAGCGGGTTGTCCTCGAGCGGCGAACGCGTGATGACCGAGATGTTCACCACGGCCGGCGTGACCTCGTTGACCAGCGGCGCGAGCGTCGGCAATCCCTGGCGCGCACTGTCGGTGGGCGGCAAAGCCGATAGGGCGGGCAGCGCCGTGAACAGCATGAATAGCGCGCATGCCAGGTGACACACGGTATCGTTCAAGCGGACGTTCATGTCGGACCTCCTTGCAGCAGAGGGTGCCGGGTGGGCACCCGTCACCCTAGCTTGCGGCGTGGCGAATTATTTCAAGATCTGGAACAGGTTGTTGAAGTCGTCGGTCCACGGCCGCAGGCCGGGGATCGCATCGACCTCGCTCGCCTTGGCGGCGATCGCGGCGCTCTCGACCAGTGCCCGGTCGCGCGTGACGATCACCCAGTCGGTTTTGGAAAAATCGGTCTCCTCCGCCTCGTCGACGATCAGCGCCGTGTAGAGTCCGAGGCTGTCGGCGAGGCTCTTCACCACCGGCGCGAGCTGGAGAAAGCGGTTGGTGACGTGGAATACGACCGCGCCGCCGGGCTTCACGTGCTTCAGGTACACCGCCATGGCTTCCCGCGTGATCAGGTGCACCGGAATCGAATCGCTCGAAAATGCGTCGACGACCAGCACGTCGAAATCTTGCGGCGCTTCGCGCTCGAGATTAAGCCGCGCGTCGCCCAGTCTGGTTTCGATTCTTGCCTTGCTGTCCCTGAGATAGGTGAATTCGCTCCGGGCGACCTCGATCACGTGCGGGTTGATGTCGTAGAAACGGTAGGTGTCGCCTGGCTTGCCCCAGACCGCGAGCGTTCCGGTACCGAGCCCGATCACGCCGACGCGCTGCTGGCCGGGATTGATGTTCCTGATCGCCAGCGCCACGCCCGAATCCGGCCCGTAGTACGTGGTCGGCTCGGTGCGGCGCTCCGGTTTCCGGTATTGCTCGCCGTGCAGGATCACGCCGTGGATCAGGCGCCGCACTGCGTCTTCGCTGGTCTCCGGGCCGGTATCCTTGGTGCGCAGCGTGCCATAGAAATCGCGCACCATCACGCGCGCATCTTCCTTCAGTTGCCCGATCTGCTGATTCCAGAAATAGCCGCACACGCCCGCCATTGCGATTGCGACGAGCCATACGAAAAACGGCGTTTTGCGCAGCGTTATCGCGGCCAGCAGCGCAGTCAGCACGAAACCCAGGCCAAGTTCGTAATAGGCCGGGAAGATGCGCGGCGCAATGAGACCCACGAACATGCCGCCGAGCGCGCCGCCGAGTGAAACCATCAGGTAGAACAGCGTCAGATAGCGCGGCGCCGGCCGCATTCTGGCGAGTTCACCGTGAAAAAACATGCAGCACGCGAACAGTCCCGTCAGGTACAGCGGAATCGCAATCTTGATTTCGAGCGTGACATCGCTCGTTTGCAGCCCCCACGCGCAAAACCCGAGAATCACCGCCAGCGGGCCCAGCAGCAGCGAACGCTGATACCAGCCGTCGCTCTCGAAGCACAGGATGAACGTCAACAGATAGAGCGTCAGCGGTGCCAGCCACAGGAACGGTATCGAAGCGATGTTCTGCGTGATGTGATTGGTGATCGCGAGCAGCAGCCATGAACCCATCGCGGAAAGCGCGAGCCACAATCCAAGGTCCAAGCGCGTCGGCGGCGGGGCGTCTGCGCGCGCCGCCGGTGTTGCAGCGCTGCCTGCGCCGACGGCCATCGCGCCGGCACGCAAACTGTAAAGCGCGGAGGCGCCGCACAGCAGGGCGAACAGCACGTAGCCCGTGGTCCACCCGTATGCCTGCGTTGCGGTGGTAACCCACGGTTCGAACGCGAACGGGTACGAAATCAGCGCCAGCATGGACGCGAGATTGGACAGCGCGAACAGGCGGTACACCGTGCCGGAGGGGAAGGTGCGCGCGAACCACGCCTGCACCAGCGGGCCGGTGGTCGCCAGCAGGAAGTAGGGCAGGCCGATGGTGGCGAACAGCAGGCCCAGGATGCGCACGCCCGGATCCTCGTCGCCGGCCGGTTTCCACTCCGCATCGGCAACGATCGGCAGCACGGCGAGACTGGCCGCGAGCAGCGCGAGATGCAGCATTACCTGCGCGCGCGGCTTCAGTCTGCGGGTCGTGAGGTCTGAATAAGCGTAGCCCGCGAGCAGCGCGACCTGAAAGAACACGAGGCACGTCGTCCACACCGCGGCCGAACCGCCGAACCACGGCAGGATCTGCTTGGCAATGACCGGCTGGACGAGGAACAGGAGGAATGCGCTTGTGAAAATGGTACAAGCGTAAAGCAGCATCAGGTCACTCGAAGATAAACTGTTGTGATGGCGCAGCGCGCATTATATAGGCATCGCGGCGGGTCGCATCCCGGGAAATGAATTGCGCGGGCGGCGCAAATCAGACACGATAGCGTCTGTGCACCCATTATACCGAAGCCGCGCGTGCGTTCCGGATGACAAGTTCGCACCGCATTAAAGACTGGGCGCTGCTCGCCGCGCTGGTCGCGATGTGGGGCTCCGCATTTCTGTTCATCAAGCTTGGTGTCGCGACGGTGCCGCCGGCGACGCTGGCCGCGAGCCGGCTCGCGCTGGGTGCCGCGACGCTTTACGCGGTGATGCGCTGGCGCGGGCTCGACTTGCCGCCGGTGGGGCTGCGCTGGCTGTCCTTTGGCGCGCTCGCTATCGTCGGTAACTGCATACCGTTTTACCTGATCAGCTGGGGCCAGCAGGTCATCGACAGCGCGCTCGCCGGTATCCTGATGGCGATCATGCCGCTCGCAACGCTCCTGCTCGCGCATTTTTTTGTTGCCGGCGAGCGCATGACGGCCAACCGCACGCTCGGTTTCTCGCTCGGCTTTGGCGGCATCGTGGTGTTGATGGGCCCGGCCGCGCTGGCCGGCCTCGGCGGCTCGCTGCTCGCGGTCACGGCGCAGGCGGCGGTGCTCGCGGGCGCGCTGTGCTACGCGGCCAACAGCGTCATGGCGAGGCGCCTGATCGAAACCGATATTCTGGTGGCGTCGACCGCCGTGTTGATCGTGGCGACCATTGCCATCGTGCCGCTGGCGCTCATCCTCGACCGGCCCTGGACGCTTGCCCCGAGCGCGGGCTCGGTGGTTGCGATCGTGTGGCTCGGCGTCGGGCCGACGGCGCTCGCGACCCTGCTTTATTTCACGCTGATCGCCTCCGCGGGGCCGACTTTCATGTCGCTGGTCAACTACCTGTCGCCGATGGTCGCGCTGCTGGCCGGCGTCACCCTGCTCGGGGAGCAGCCGGGGACCTCCGCCGTGGCCGGGTTGGGGTTGATTTTGACCGGCATTGCGCTGAGCCGCCGGCGCTGACCTGCCGACCCGGCTTGAAAAGCGCCGGTTTCACCCCCATTAAGTCAGCAACAGCCGGGTTCCGCGCGGCGGGCGCGGTTTAAGTCGCACGTGCGACTTAACCAAATTGCGCGACGGGCGTTAATACCATTATGAACATCGTATACAACAGCGAAAACTACTACGTCGTCGAATATCCGGTGGAACACGGATATGAGGTGGTGGACAAACAGTCCGCTCGCGGCACGTACTTCGCGGGCGACGTTGCCGAGAAATTCCGTGCATCGATGGCGGGTGCATTCGGCGAAGATCCGTCAGCGGAGCATGTCGACGAGTTTCTCGCCGATTTCGGCGGTCTGATCAATTTCCCGGTCACGATGCATTGAGCGGTGCCGCCGCGCCGGGCCGCAGGTGTCCGCTGACCAGCGCCTCGAGCGCCTGCGCCACTGCTTCATCAGGTATTCCATCTGCAATGACCAGGCGCCTGAGGTTGTAACGCCTGCCGTCGGCGCTTGCGTTCCACGCAGGCCGTGTCAGCGCGACGAGCCGGTAGTAGCTGGCGCCGCCGAGTCCGCGCGGCGCCGTCGCTGTCTCCTGTTCGAGTACTGCAAGGGCAGCGCTCGGCAGCCTGCGGTCGCGCACCTTGATGCCGAACACGCGCCGCACCGCGCGTATCCCGTGTGCTCCCGCGTCGACCGTGAGCGAAGTCGAGACCGCGAAGAGCGCGACCAGCACGAATGCGGCGCCGAACAGTAGCAACGGGTAAACGAAAGCGGCCGTCAGCACCAGCGTCAGCAGCGCTGCCGCGTCGTGTTTGCCGGCCGGCGCAAAAGCGATGCTCGCGATCAGCGCCGGCACGAGCAGCGCAATCCCGGCGAGCGCGAGCCGCAGCGCAAAGCGCCACGCGCGCAGCGGCGGGAAATAAAGCCTCACGCCGTCCGGCGTACGGGCGACGCGCACGATCTCCTGCGGCCAATCTGGCAAGAACTGCGCGGGGTCGTTCATCCTGCAGTGGCGCCACCGGCAGATGGTTGCATACGCTGCACTGCTCAGTCGAGCTTGACCTTGGCCGCCTTGGCGACCTTCGCCCATTTCTCCATTTCGGCCTTGAGAAACTTCGCGAATTCGTCCGGCATGATGCCGGAGGCGAGCGCGCCCTGGGAGAGGAATTTTGCGCGGACGTCGGCCGCCTTGAGCATCGTGGCCAGTTCCAAGTGCACCTTGTTCACGATGTCGCGCGGCGTGCCAGCCGGCATCACGACCGCCTGCCATGAGCCGCCGTCATAGCCCTTGATGCCGCCTTCGTCGACTGTCTGCAGGTCGGGCATCGGCGGGAAGCGATCCTTGGTCGAGATCGCGATGGGCTTCAACTTGCCCTGCTGCACATGCGGCAGCACCGTGACCGCCGTGTTGAACGCGAGCTGGACCTGGCCGGCGATCTGGTCCACCACCGCCGGCGCCTGTCCCTTGTACGGGATATGCACGGCGTCGATGCCCGCCATCGACTTGAACATTTCCATCAGCATGTGCGGGCTCGTACCGTTGCCGGTCGAGGCGTAGGACATCTGGCCGGGGCGTGACTTGGCGAGCGCGATCAGCTCCTTGACGTTCTTCACTGGCAGCGACGGGTGCGTCGTGAGCATGCTCGGGAGGATCGCCATCAGGGTGATCGGCGCGAAGTCCCTGAGCGGGTCGTAGCCAAGCTTGCTGTAGATGGCCGGCGAAATGCTCTGCGCGACGGTGAACATGCAGACGGTGTAGCCGTCCGGGGGCGACTTCGCGCACAGCTCGGTCCCGATGTTGCCGCCGGCGCCGGCCCGGTTGTCGGCGATGAACTGTACGCCGAAGGCCTTGGTCAGGCGGTCGGCCGCGGCGCGGCCCATAAGGTCGGTCGGACCGCCGGGCGGGAAAGGAATGATGAACCGCACCGGCTTCACCGGGTAGGTTTGCGCCTGCGCAAGCGGGGCGCCCGCGCTCAATGTTCCGAGCGCAATCAATACATAACTCAACAGTGTTTTCATCGGTCCTCCTCGTATAGGCTAATCAGTCATCGGCACGATCTCGATCGTATTCCTGGTCCGCGCGAAAAAGCGTTTCAGAATATTGTAGGTGTCGGGATCGAACACGGGTTTGGCATCGAGCACGTGCAGTTCGTGCTCCGCGCGCACCGTGCCAAGATAGCACCAATGATCGAGCACGTGCAGTTCGGTGCGCTCGCCGCTGGCTTCACGCACGCCGATGCGCCCCTTGAACGGCCACGCCTGCAGCTTGAGCCCGGACAGCGCGTCCGTCAACCTGAGGTCATGCCGGGCGCGCGATTCCTTGCCGGCGCATACGCCGCGGCAGCGCCTGATCTGATGCGCGAAGCAGGGGCCTTTGCCATTTTCGAGGCCGGTCACGATCAGGCACAGTTCGAACGCCTGCGCCAGATTGCGAAGCGCATCGAGCGCCGTGCGCCGGGTGCGGAACAAACCGTAAACGTGGCTGGTGTCGCGGAAATCAACGTCGGCCCCGCTGATCAGCCGCAGCGCCTGGCGCTGTGCCGGGTCCCAAGCGAAGGCGCACCAGTCGTTGTTGCGCCGCAGCTGCCGGTTCAGCGTCGGCCGCAACGCCTTGACCAGCCGCGACTCTTCGAGCAGCGCGCCGAGTTCGCCGGCGGTTTCCTTCCAGTCGATGCGCTTGACCTGCTGCACGATGCGCATGTCTTTGGCGAGACGGTGATCGCCGGAAAAATGCGCCAGCACGCGCGAACGCAGATTGATGCTCTTGCCCACATAAATGGGCATGTCGTTTTCGCCATAGAACAGATACACGCCGGGATTTTCCGGGATCCCGTCGAGCACCCGCTCCGACAGGCCGGGCGGCAGCGTTGGCGATTTGATCTGCGCGGCGGCAGCCGCCGCGAGCGCGTCATCGCCGAATTCTCCGCGCCAGATCTGTGCGAGTTCCCACAGCACGCGCGCATCGCCGAGCGCGCGGTGGCGCGCGCCGCAGGCCACACCGTGGCGTTCCATCAGGCTGTCCAGGTTGTGGCGCGCATGGCCGGGAAAAAGCCTGCGCGAGAGCTTGACCGTGCACACCACGTCGGAGGCGAATTTCATGTCGAGCCGGCGGAACTCCTGCCTGAGGAATCCGTAATCGAAGCGCGCGTTGTGCGCGACCAGCAGTTTGCCTTCGAGGCGGGCTTTGAGCCCGGGTGCGACTTCGGCGAAGGTTGGCGCCAGCGCCACCATGTCGTTGCTGATGCCGGTCAGCGCTTCGACAAAAGGCGGGATGCGCGCCTGCGGATTGATGAGCGTGCTCCATTCGCCGACCAGCCTGCCGCGCTCGACTTCGACCAGGCCGATTTCGGTGATCCGGTCGAAGCTCGCGGTGGCGCCGGTGGTTTCGAGATCGAGGAAGACGAGCGAGCGGTCTAGCATCGTGTCGCCGGATCGGCAGCCGCGCCGGGCTGCGGGTGCAACTGATGCATGCCGGGCATTGCTCCCTAGCTTATGTTGATGCGCGAGCGCACCAGCGTGCCAAGCTCGTGCAGCCGCGGGCCGAGCCGGTAAGTGCCGGGCTCGATGCGATCGACGACACGGTTGCGCACCATCACGCTGAGGATGCGGTGGGCGGTTGACGGATGCAGCCGGGTTTCCTGCGCGAGTTCCTTGAGGTTGAGCGGCGCATCATGACGCGCCAGCGCATCGAGCAGGCTCATCATGCGCTCGATCACCTGGATGGACGGCTTTGCGCTCGGTTCTGTCACGGCGGGGCATTGGAATTTATTAAACGCGACTTGCGTTAAATTTTACATTATGAAATCGCGGCGGGCAATTGCGGAATGACGACTATAATTCACCCATGCGCGTCGGCCTTTTCGTTACCTGTCTCGTCGACCTGATGCGGCCGGGCATCGGCTTTGCCTCGCTCAGATTGCTCGAGGCCGCCGGTTGCGAAGTGGTGGTGCCGCCGGCGCAGACGTGCTGCGGACAGCCCGGCTACAACTCGGGCGACCGCGCCTCGGCGCTGGCGCTCGCGCGCAAGGTGCTCGCCGAGTTCGAGGATTGCGAATACGTCGTTGCGCCGTCGGGCTCGTGTGCCGGCATGATACGCACTCACTATCCCGATTTGTTTTCCGGCGAGCCGCGCGAACTCGAACGCGTCAGGCGCCTGTGCGAGAAAACGTACGAGCTCACCGATTTTCTCGTCAATATCGCGAAGCTCGAGCGCGTTGATGCAACGTTTGACGGCACCGTGACCTACCATGATTCATGCTCGGGATTGCGCGAGATGAGCGTTAAATCGCAACCGCGCGCGCTGCTTGCCAAAGTGGCCGGACTGACGCTGCGGGAAATGAACGAGGCCGAAACCTGCTGCGGGTTCGGCGGCACCTTCGCGGTAAAGTTCGGTGAGATCTCGACGCGGCTCGCCGACAACAAGTGCGAGCACGCGCTCGCGACCGGCGCCCATGCCATCGTGCTCGGGGACCTCGGCTGCATGCTGAATATCGAAGGGCGGCTGCGGCGCCGCGGTGACACCATGACCAAAGTGCTGCATGTTGCCGAGGTGCTGGCAGGCGGAACGTCATGAAAATTGCGGTGATGGGCTCGGGAGGCGTCGGTGGTTATTTCGGCGCGCGGCTCGCGCAGGCCGGCTGCGAGGTGTCATTCATCGCACGTGGCGCGCATCTCGCAGCGATGCGCGAGCATGGGCTGAAAGTCGAAAGCCCGCTCGGCGACATCCACCTGCCGAAGGTACGGGTGACTGACGATCCGGGCACGCTGGAGCCCGTCGACCTCGTGCTTTTTTCCGTGAAGCTGTGGGATACCGGGGCCGCAGCGGCTTCGATTGCGTCGCTGTTCGGGCCCGATACCCGCATCGTGTCGTTCCAGAATGGTGTGCAGAAAGATGACGTTCTGCGGCGCCAGTTCGGCGACCAGGCGGTGATGGGGGGCGTTGGCTACATTGCCACCCGGATTGGGCGGCCCGGCGTGATCAAGCACAGCGGCGTCATGCAAAGGCTCGTATTCGGCGAGTACGACGGCAGGCGTTCGGCGCGCGCGGAAGCGTTGCTGGAGGCATGCAAACGCGGCGGCATCAATGCCGAATTGAGCGGCGATATCCGCCGCGAGATCTGGGAAAAATTCGTTTTTCTGGTCGGTTTGTCAGCAACGACCACAACCATGCGGCTGCCGATCGGGCCGATCCGCGCCAACGCGCAAACGCGCGCATTCCTGCTCGACATCATGCGGGAAGTGGTCGCCGCCGGACGGGCACACGGGGTTGCGCTGGCTGCGGACTACGCGGAGCAACGCCTCGCGTTTTGCGATGGCCTGCCGGCTGACATGACATCGTCCATGCACCATGATCTTGAGGCGGGCGGGCCGCTCGAGCTGGCGTGGTTGAGCGGCGGGGTCGTCGAACTGGGCGAGGCCGGGGGCGTGCCGACGCCCGCCAATCGCGCCGTGAGCGACATCCTTGCGCTGCACGCGCAGGGACGAGGCAAATAAAGGTTTTGCATGCAAGTCACTTCGATGCACTTCAAAGCGCGCGCCGGCGGGAAACTCGCCGACGTGAAGCTGCAGGCCGCGTTGCGAAAGCTGCAGAACAATTTCGTCAGGGGCCGCGCCGAGCGCGTGCTCGAGCTCGACAATTTCGAGGAAATCCGCACCGCGGCGGCGGCGATCCGCGACCGCGCGCTCAACAATCTCGACGCCTGGCTCGAGGCGTTCGAGCGCAATGCGCAGGCGCGCGGTGCGGTGGTGCACTGGGCCGAGACCGCCGCGGATGTCAACCGCATCGTGTGCGAGCTTGCCGCGAAGTACAACGTTCGCAAAGTCGCGAAATCGAAATCGATGGTGAGCGAGGAGTGCGGCCTCAACGACGCGCTCGAGGCCGCGGGCATCGAGGTGGTCGAGACCGACCTCGGCGAGTACATCCTGCAGCTCGCGCACGAGGCGCCGTCGCACATCGTGGCGCCCGTGGTGCACAAGAGCCGCGACGAAGTGTCCGATCTCTTTCACGCAAAACACGCGAAGCCGCGCAAGACGGGAATCGCCGAACTGTGCCGCGAGGCGCGCGAGACGCTGCGCCCGCATTTCCTGTCCGCGGACATGGGCATCTCCGGCGCCAATTTCATCGTGGCGGAAACGGGCTCGACGCTGATCGTCACCAACGAAGGCAACGGCCGCATGGTGACCACGCTGCCGCGGGTGCACGTCGCGGTCACCGGCATCGAGAAAGTGGTGCCGACGCTGGAAGATGCGACCACACTGCTGCGCCTGCTCGCGCGCCACGGCACCGGCCAGTCGATCACCAACTACATGTCGGTTACGACCGGCGTGGCGCAGCCCGGCGAAACGGGCCCCGCTCACTTCCACATCATCCTGCTCGACGGCGGGCGCACCAGACTGGTCGGCAGTGACCTGCAGGAGATGCTGCGCTGCATCCGCTGCGGCGCGTGCATGAACCACTGCCCGGTGTATCAGAACATCGGCGGTCACGCCTACGGCTGGGTCTATCCCGGACCGATGGGATCTGTCCTGACACCGGCTTATGTCGGCCTCGAAAACGCGCTCGATCTGCCGCACGCAGCGACGCTGTGCAACCAGTGCGGGGTCGTGTGCCCGGTCAGGATTCCATTGCCCGACCTGTTGCGCAAGTTGAGGGAAAAGCAGTTCGAGCGCGGCCTGCGGCCGTGGCTTGAGCGCGCCGGTCTCGCCCTGTGGGGATGGCTTGCGCAGCGTCCGGTGTTGTATGCTCTGGCCACGAGTACCGGTGCGCGAGCGTTGCGCCTGATGGGCGGCCGCGAACGACTGATACATGCATTGCCTCTGGCGGGTGGCTGGACGGGCGGGCGCGACCTGCCGGCGCCGCAGGGAAAAACGTTTCGTGAACTTTATGCACAAAGGAGAAGGTCTTGAATAAGCCAGTCGACAGGCAGAACATCCGGACAGTGCCGTTGTGGATCAACGGCAAGCACCAGCAGGCATCGGGCGCACGCTCGGGCGACGTCACCAACCCGGCGACCGGGCGCGTCACCGCGCGCGTGCCGTTCTGCAATGCAGCCGACGTCGATGCCGCGGTGCAGTCGGCGAGCCGCGCCTTTCCGGCGTGGCGCGATTCGCCGCCGCTGCGCCGGGCGCGTATTCTGATGCGCTTTCGCGAACTGCTCGATAAGAACAAGGACCAACTCGCGGCGCTGATCACCGCGGAGCATGGCAAGACGCTGGCCGATGCCGGCGGCTCGGTCCAGCGCGGCATCGAGGTGGTCGAATTTGCCATGGGGATACCGCATCTGGTCAAGGGCGAGCATAGCGAGGAAGTCGGCACCGGTGTCGACACTCATTCGCTGCGCCAGCCGCTCGGCGTGTGCGCGGGTATCACGCCGTTCAACTTTCCGATCATGGTGCCGCTGTGGATGTTCCCGGTGGCGCTCGCGTGCGGCAACACGTTTGTGCTGAAGCCCTCTGAAAAGGTGCCCTCGGCGGCGATGCGCATGGCGGAGCTGCTGAAGGAAGCCGGCCTGCCGGATGGCGTATTCAATGTCGTGCATGGCGACAAAGAGGCGGTCGATGCGCTGCTCAATCATCCCGGCATAAAAGCGATCTCGTTTGTGGGTTCGACGCCGATTGCGAAATACATCTACGAGACCGCGTCGAAAAGCGGCAAGCGCGTGCAGGCGCTCGGCGGCGCCAAAAATCATGCGGTGGTGTTGCCCGACATGACGGCGAGTGCAGCCGACCTGGAATTCACGGTCGATGGATTGATGGGCGCCGCGTATGGATCCGCGGGCGAGCGCTGCATGTCGATCTCGGCGGTGGTTGCGGTCGGTGCGTCCGCCGATCCGCTGGTCGCGAAGCTCACGGAGAAAGCGTCCAAGCTCAAGATCGGCGCCGGCGACGGCAAGGACATGGACATGGGGCCGCTGGTTACCCGCGCGCACCGCGATAAGGTCGCGGGTTACGTCGATAAAGGCGTAGCCGAAGGCGCCAAGCTCGTGCTGGACGGCAGGGGGCTGAAGGTCACCGAATACCAGGATGGCAATTTCCTTGGCGCATCGCTGTTCGATCACGTCAAGACCGACATGACGATATACAAGGATGAGATTTTTGGGCCGGTACTGTGCGTGCTGCGGGTTGACACACTGGACGATGCGATCCGCATGATCAACGCCAATCCGTACGCGAACGGCACGGCGGTGTTTACGCGTTCGGGGGGCGCTGCACGCAAGTTCGAGCGCGAGATCGAGGTCGGCATGGTGGGCATCAACGTGCCGATCCCGGTGCCGATCGCGTTCTTCTCGTTCGGCGGCTGGCGCAATTCCCTGTTTGGCGACCAGCACGTGCACGGCATGGAAGGCGTGCGGTTCTATACCCGCGGCAAGGTGGTCACGACGCGCTGGCCGGATGCGAATGCGGTGCCGCAGGGATTCAATATGCCGACGCTCGGGTGAGCGCTCGCGACAACATTCTCGCCCGTATTCGCGCCGCACAAGGCCGCGCGGGTGCGCCGACGCTGCAAGAACGCACGGCGGTGGCCGATTACATCACCGCGCATCCGCAGGGCCCGCGCCCGCAGTCGGACTGGGAGCCGGTTGCGCGCTTTCGCGACCGCGCGCTGAGCCTCGCCAGCACGCTTGCTGAAGTAACATCGCTGGCCCGCGTGCCGCAGGCGGTTGCGTCTTACCTCGCCGGCAATTCGCTGCCGCTGGCCGCGGTGTGCTGGCCGGAGTTCAAGATGCTGGACTGGCGGGGCGCAGGGCTTGCGGTCGAAGCGCGTGCGGCACGGCACTCGGATCTGGTCGGCATCACCGGCTGCTTGTGCGCAATTGCCGAGACGGGCACACTCATGCTGTTGTCGGGTGCGGACACTCCGCCGGAGACGAGCTTGCTGCCAGAGACCCATATTGCGGTCGTGGATTCGAACCGCATCGTGCGCGGCATGGAGGATGCATGGGAATTGATGCGCGCCGAACGCCCCGGCGCGCTGCCGCGTGCCGTCAATTTCATCTCGGGCCCCTCGCGTACCGCCGACATCGAGCAGACGCTGGTGCTCGGCGCGCACGGGCCGTACCGGGTGCATATCATTTTGGTCGCCGCTGGCGAGGCTAGCCGCGGTATGCAGACATGACCGGCGCATTGCCCTCGACCCCGCCGCTTGCTGTAGGAGTATTGCTGAATGATTGACGCGAACAAATTTCTCGAGCGGATCAGCGTGCGCGCCGCGCTCGTGGGCGGCATTGCGATGGTGGCGATCATCGCCACCGGTGACTACTTTATCGGCCGGGAACTCAGCCTGGCGCCGCTGTATCTGATCCCCGTCATGCTGATCACATGGAAGACTTCGGCGACCATAGGGATTGCGGTTTCAATGTTTACTTACGCGCTGTGGGCGGCCGTAACCCTGATCGATGCGGGAGCAGAGGCGGTGGCCTTCGTGGCTTGGGAAACGGCGATCCGGTTGGCGACCACCGTGTTGTTCGTCGTGATGCTGTCCGGTCTGAAAGCCACCCTCGAGCGGGTCAGTCTGCTCGCCAGAAAGGATGTGTTGACTGACCTGGCCAACCGCGGTTCTTTTTACGAACTGGTGAACCAGGAAATGTTGCGGTGTAAACGCTACGGCGGTGCAATTTCCATCATTTTTCTTGACCTCGATAAATTCAAGCACTTGAACGACCGCTCCGGGCACGACGTGGGAGACGAAGCGCTGCGCGTGGTCGCGCAAACCCTGCGCGCCCAGTTGCGATCCACGGACTTGCCGGCGCGTCTCGGGGGTGACGAGTTTGCGGTAATGTTGCCGGAGCTGGATGCGCGCGGCGCAAGTCAGGCGACGCAAATACTCCAGTCCCGTCTGCTGAGCGCGATGGAGACCCGCGGCTGGCCCATCACATTCAGCATCGGTCTCGCGACGTTCACCACGGCCTTGGACTCGGTCGATGAAATGATCAAGCGTGCCGATACGCTGATGTACAAGATGAAACGCGAAGGCAAAGGCGGCATCAGCGAGCAGGTTTTCGCGTGACAATGCGTTTCTGACGCGAAGGACCGCAGAGTGGTGGTTTTTTGTCAGAGCGCGCGGGCGGGGGAACAACTACCGATTGGGAGTCTGGCGGGTTAGTTCGCTGCGTATGTCGCTCAGCTTGGCCTTGATCATCGAGGCATTTTCGCCGCCAACGCGCATCAAAAGTTTGTGGCCCGCCGAACGCGCTTCAAGCTCGGGATCTGCGAACAAATAAAAGACATTGGGCTGGACGAGCTTTACCGGAGCCTTTACTTCCGGTGCGGCAAGCAGATGATCGATCACGTCGACCAGCCGGTCGTTGAAATAGCCCTTCGGATATCCAAGTTCCTGATAGGCCTGCTGGAACAGCGGATAAAAGTGGATGTAGAGCGCTACCAGTTTTCCGGTGTCTATCGCCGCGGCCAGCCGCAGATGAAGTGCGTAGCGCGCAGCATTGAGCGCGCTGATGGCAAGGCTCCCGTCCTTGCCTGCGACCAGGAATTTTCCGCCGGCCCGCTTCACCGGAATCAGCCGCAAAGCAACTTTATTGCGCGGCAGATTGTCGACGGTCGCGACGATACGGCGTACGAAATCCTGCAGCTGGAAGAGTTCAATGAGCGTTTGGTCGGAAAACAGCCCGCCCAGTGCGTTTTTCATGGTGGAGTCGCTCACATCGAGCGCGGGCAGCGGCTTTTCCTCAGGCGGTTGCGTGACCGGATAGCGTATCTGAGGTTGGGCCGGCACCGACGGTTGCGGGGCGGCGGGCGCCGTTGGTTGCGCTATCCGCTCAGGCTTTATTTGCGGCAGCGCGTAATAGGCGATCAATACGGCAAGACCGCAGCCGAAGATGAAGATTAGCCACCAGATAGCCTTGCTCATTCGGCGTTCCTCCAGTCGTTGAGGGCATCGCACTGCAGGTTGGCGCAGGCGGGGTGGATGGTTTTGTCGACGATTCTCAGAATGCCTGGTCCCAGCGGATGCTCAGGCGAATTGCTGCATTGATGAGTCCGACCATACTGTAGGTCTGCACGAAGTTGCCCCACTGCTCGCGGGTTCGCGGGTCGATATCCTCCGCCAGCAGACCGTGCCGGTTGCGGCAGGCAAGCAGCTTCTCGAACAGTGCGCGGGCTTCCGCCGTGCGGCCGATGGCGGCGAGCGCGTAGATGTACCAGAAAGTACATACGGCAAACGCAGTGGCCGGCACGCCAAAATCGTCCTTCTCCACATACCGGAAAATGAAGTCACCCCTGCGCAATTCGTTGCCGACGGCATTGACGGTGCCGATAAAGCGCGGATCGTCTGCCGCGAGAAATCCGACCTCGTGCAGCAGCAGCAGGCTTGCATCGAGTGCATCGCCATCGAAGGTCGCGACAAAACTGTTTCGCCGCTCGTGCCACGCGCGTTCGCAGACGACGCGATGTATCTTGTCGGCACAATTGCGCCAGTATCCGGCGCGCTCAGGCAGACCCAGCCGGACCGCGATCCGGGCCAGACGGTCGCACGCGGCCCAGCACATGACGCTGGAAAACGTGTGTATCTGCGGCGGTCCGCGCCGTTCCCAGATCCCGGCGTCGGGTTGGTCGTGGAACTCGAGGGCTCTCTCACCCAGCCTCTCGAGTTGATGGAACAGCGTCTCGTCGCCTCTGCGCACCAGGCGCTCGTCGAAGAAGACGTGGGTCGCTGCCAGAATCGCCGAGCCGTAGACGTCGTGCTGAATCTGGCAGGATGCCTGGTTGCCGATGCGCACGGGCCCCATTCCGCGATAGCCCGGCAACGACGCGATCTCCAATTCCTCGAGCATCGACGCGCCGGAGATGCGATAGACCGGCTGCAGCCGTCCTTGCTGCGTGCCGGCGGCGATGTTGAGGATGTAGCCGAGGTGGCGTTCCAGGGTACGGGTGGCGCTGAGCCGGTTAAGCGCGTTGACGACAAAATACGCGTCGCGCAGCCAGCAGTAACGATAATCCCAGTTCCGGCCGCTATCCGGCGACTCGGGGATGGAAGTGGTCATCGCCGCGACAATCGCACCGGTGTCCTCGTAGGTGTTCAATTTGAGCGTGATGGCGGCGCGGATAACCGCTTCCTGCCATTCGAACGGGATGTTGAGAAAACGCACCCATTCACGCCAGTACGCGGCGGTTTCCTCCAGGAAATGGCGGCCGACTTCGACGACCGATGCCTGAACGGTCTCGTCCGGGCCGAGCAGCAGGGTCACCGCGTGTTCCAGGAAGAACGGCGTCTCTTCCAGAATGGCCGTAATCGAGGCATCGGTCGTGAGCCGAAATACGAAACCGGGAGCGACATACCGGATATGGTGACTTCCGTAGGTAACGCTCGGCCGCTCGGCGCCGTAGCCGTGAGCGGGACGCAGACGAATGCAAATGCGCGGGTTCCCGGAGAGCCGCTTGATAGTGCGCACCAGCGACATGGGGCAGAACATGCGTCCGTATTGCCGGAATCGCGGCGCGAAATCCGTGAGCTCGATACCGCCGCCGTGGCGATCGTAGAGGCGCGTAACCAGGATCGCGGTGTTGGTGACATACTCCTGTTCCGAGCGCGCAAGGTCCACCAGCTCCACCGCGAAGAAACCAAAATCCGTCCCGGCCTTGCGTTCGCGCAGCAGCGAGCAGAAGACGGCATCGCCATCAAAGCGGGGCAGGCACGCCCAGACGATCTCGCCCAATGGATCGACCAGGGCGCCGACGCTCGAATTCCCAATCAATCCTAAATCGAGCGTGCTCATTTGGCAGGCTCGCGCGATCGCTCGCCAGATTCCGTGGGAGCCAGGGTGTTCGCACACTGCTCCAGCCACGAGCGCACGGCGTGGACGTCCGGCAGGCGCCAGCGGGCGGCCGACCGGCCGGGCCCCACTTTGATCGAGTGTCCAGCCATGGCATTGACAACGGAAAACCCGTACTCGTCGGTCACATCGTCGCCGAGGAATACCGGAATTCTCCCGCGAAACGGAGTTTCGGACATGAATTGCGTAATCGTACTCCCTTTGTCGCGTCCCATTGGTATGATTTCCACGACCATTTTCCCGGGCTGCAACCGCAGATCCTCTGCTGAATTCACCCACTCGCGCAGCAGTCGGTGCAAGTGCCCTCCGAGGCTCGGGACCTGCCGGTAATGGATAGCCAGCGTAAGGCCTTTTTCCTCCAGCAGGAGACCGGGGTGGCGCGCGACGAGTGGCGCGAGCCTGTTCCTGATCTCGTCAAGCCGGCGCGAAGGCGTTGCATATCGGTGCAGAACGCCGTCATGGTCGCGACGTTCCATGCCGTGCTGACCGGCAATGGGAAGGCGCAGCGGCGCAAAAAGCCGGTCGACCTCGCCGATCGGGCGCCCGCTGATGAGCGCGATTGCTCCCGCGGTGGCCGTGCGAAGCTGTACCAGCGTCTGCTTGAGTCCGCTGTCCACCGTTACGCCCGCGGGGGTGGCAGCAAGCGCGAGCAGCGTGCCGTCGATGTCGAGGAAGAAAGCCCAGTCTGGCTGGGCCTTGGGCAGGACCGCCGGCCTGTTACTATTTTTCTCTCCTCGCTGAATCACGGGCCCGGCCATGATTTCAGCTTTGCCGTCCCGGTGTTTTTTCGAGCAGGCGTCCGCGCTTGCGCATGCTCGCCGCGTCGAGCAGCATGCGTCCTGCCCAGCGGTAGACGTTGAACTCCCGGATCAGCGCGCGCATGGTGCGCATCCGGTCGCGTTGTTCGTTCTTCGTCATCGTCAGCGCAACGTGCAGCGCGGCGGCGCACTGATCGATGTCATAGGGATTGACGATGAGCGCCTCGGGAAGCTCGCGCGCCGCGCCGGTGAACTGGCTGAGTATCAGGACGCCGTGTTCGTCGTCGCGCGCGCTCACGAACTCCTTGGCGACCAGATTCATGCCGTCATGGAGACTGCTCACAATGCAGACGTCGGCGGCCCGGTAGTATTCGTAAACCTGCTCGGGTTCGTGATGTTCGATCTTGAGGATAATCGGGGTGTAATCGCTGCGCGCGAACCGGTCGTTGATCCTGGCGGCAAGGGCGCGAACATGGACTTCGAATTCGTGGTACTGCTCGATGCTCGAGCGCGTCGGCGCGCCAATCTGGACGAAGCTGAACTTGCCGATCCACTGTGATTGCAGTTCGAGCAGTCTTTCGATCGCGAGAAAGCGCTCGAGTATGCCTTTCGTGTAGTCCATGCGATCGACGCCAACGCCCAACACATGGTCGGGGTGCAGGTTATGCCGCCGGCGGACGTCGGCACGACAGTCGGCCACCGTTTTCCGGATCAGGCTTTCGGCTGGCGGCGACTCGATTGAAATCGGATAGCGCTTGACCGCAGTCAGCTTTTTGCCGTACGAGATGGTGAAGGATTCGCGGTCGACCCGCGCCTCCAGCACGCGGTCCACGGTGTCGACGAAATTGTTGCAGTGAAACTGCGTGTGGAAACCGAGGATGCTGCTGCCCAGGAGTCCGTCGAGGAGTTCGGCGCGCCACGGGCAAATGGCGAACGCCTCCGGGTTGGGCCAGGGGATGTGCCAGAACGTCACGATCGTCGCATCCGGCAGCTTTTCCCGTATCATCTTCGGCAGCAAAGCGAGATGGTAATCCTGGACCAGCACGATCGGGTCGTCGGTCTTCGCTTCCTCGAACACCGCTCGCGCGAATCGGCGATTGACTTCGATATACTGGTTCCAGTCGCCGGTCCGGAAGGTCGGACGCACGTGGGCAATATGGCATAGCGGCCAGAGGCCCTCGTTCGCGAAGCCATAATAATAACCGGCTTCTTCCTCCTTGGTGAGCCAAACCCGCCGCAGTGCATACGCCGGACTCCCGGGTGGAACCGCCACGCGGTCGTTCCTGTCGACAACCTCGGCATCTGCCGAGCCGCTGCCATGGGCGATCCAGGTCCCGGAGCAGGCGCGCATGATGGGCTCAAGTGCCGTGACCAGTCCGCTGGCAGGCCTCTGAACGTCGATGCTCTCGTCGCGCCGCACGTGCAGGTAAGGCTCGCGGTTCGATACGACCAGGATATCGTCGCCTCTCAAGTCCTGGCGCAAAATGGAACGCAGCGCGTCCGGCGTCCAGGTGAGTTGCGCCTCGTCGCGGGGCCGATACTCGGACTCGATATCCCGGATGAGCGAACGCAGGTCCCTCGCCAGCGGGCGCAGTTCAGGGACGTTGATTTTTTCCGCGGGCCGCAACAGACCTTCGCCCCGCAGCAATGCGCGGAAGCCCTGCATCCAGCCGCGCCAGCTCAACTGGGCAATAATGACCGTGATCAGCGAAACGATGGCCCCGAGGCCGACGAAGAAGTAGAAGACGTATTTTTTTGTCTCCTCGCTGCGGCGCTGGATGAAACTCATGTCATGCACCAGCACGAGCCTGCCGATCCGCGTACCCTCCTGCTCGACGTCCTGCACGGAAACATGCAGCGGGCCCCGCGCGCCGTCCAACACGCGCGCGGCGGGATCCCGAAACGCTTCAATGTTCTTGCAGGAGAGCCCCGGCGGGAGCGTCTTGGTGGCGATGATCGGCTGCGGGGCGGAGTCGCCGCAATAGCCGATGGCGTAGAGGCGCTCGTCCTGGGTGATTCTGCTGAAAAAGGCCACCATCTTGTTTCTCGTCCCGGCGCGTATCAGTTCCAGCAGCGGGTCCTGCACGGTATTCGCGACGAATGCCGACCGGATATCAAGGTCGCGCACGAACCATTGCAGCGTCAGCTTGTCGACCAGCGGAATCACCGCATAGGCGATTGCCGCCAGGACCATGGCGAGCGGGATCACGAATCGCAAGGATAGACGCATTCGAGGATCAGCCAAAACTGTGACGCGTCAATGATACCCCGTCTGCCAAACACTATCACCGCATCGAGTTTTGCAATAAACGAGCTTGCCATCGCCAAGCGTCGATAAACGGCATAAGATTGACCCGCTCCCAGAGGGCGAGGGGAGCGTCGAGCGAAACCAGACTGTCGTCCGGTTTCGTGATTATCAATGGGAGGCCTGGCTCGGCCGAGCGGTATATGTGGCTCATTCGTTTCTGTCGTGTGTTACTGCTCGCGGGGTGGCCGCTCGTGGCGCTTGCCGCGCCGGCGCCGGTGGTGGTGTTGACGCTCGACGGCGCGGTGAGTCCGGCGACCGCCGACTACGCGGTGCGTGGCATCAGGCGGTCCGCCGACCAGCAGGCGGGATTGGTGATTCTGCAGATGGACACGCCCGGGGGGCTCGATCACTCGATGCGCGCAGTGGTCAAAGAAATCATTGCTTCTCCGGTGCCGGTGGTTGCGTTCGTGGCGCCCGGCGGCGCGCGCGCTGCGAGCGCCGGGACCTACATTCTTTATGCCAGCCACGTCGCGGCCATGGCGCCGGGCACCAACCTCGGCGCAGCTACGCCGGTGCAGATCGGGATCGGGGGACCGGAGCGTGAGCCCGCCAAAGCGGCCGGCAAGCCGGATGGCGGGGCCAAAAAAGGTGCGCGCCCGGCACCGGATGCGGCAGCGTCCAAAGACACGCTGACGCGCAAACAGGTTCATGACGCTGCAGCCTATATGCGCGGCCTCGCGCAATTGCGCGGACGCAACGCGGAGTGGGGCGAGCGCGCGGTGCGCGACGCCGTCAGTTTGTCGGCGGCGGAAGCGCAAAAGCTCAAGGTGATCGAGGTGGTCGCGCGGGATGTCAGCGATTTGCTCGCCCAGCTGCACGGCCGAAAAGTGACGGTGCAGGGCGTTGCGCGCACGCTCGATACCGCAGGTGCGCAGATCGAGTACGTCGAGCCCGATTGGCGCAGCCGGCTGCTCGCCGTGATCACCGATCCGAGCGTGGCGCTGATCCTGATGATGATCGGCCTCTACGGCATGCTGTTCGAGTTTTCCAATCCGGGTTTCGTGTTGCCCGGCGTGGTCGGTGCGATCTGCCTGCTGCTCGCGTTGTTCGCGTTCCACATGCTGCCGGTCAACTACGCCGGGCTCGGCCTGATCCTGCTCGGCGTGGCTTTCATGGTGGCGGAAGCATTCGTGCCGAGCTTCGGCTCGCTCGGCATCGGCGGCGTGGTCGCGCTGGTGATCGGCGCGGTGATACTCTTCGATCCCGAGGTCGCGCCCGGCTACTCGATTCCGCTGCCGTTGATCGCGACGGTGGCGGCAGTGAGCGGGGCCATCATGTTCCTGATCGTGATGATGGCAGTGAAAGCGCGCCAGCGGCCGGTGGTGAGCGGCCGCGAGGACCTCGTCGGCGCCGGCGGTGAGGTCGTCGAGAATTTCACGGGCGAAGGCTGGGTGCGCGTGCGCGGTGAAACCTGGCGCGCGGCGAGCGCCACGTCGCTCACCCACGGGCAACGCGTGCGTGTCACCCGCATTGACGGGCTCACGCTGAGCGTAGAGTCGGAACAACCTGATGGAGGCAAATGACATGATGATCTGGGACATCGGTATCGGCATTGGCGGCATCCTCGTCGTAGCGGTCGTGATCCTGGTGTTCTCGTCGCTGCGCATCCTGCGCGAATACGAGCGCGGGGTGGTGTTCATGCTCGGGCGTTTCTGGAAGGTCAAAGGGCCGGGCATGATCCTGATCATCCCCGGCATCCAGCAGATGGTGCGCATCGATCTGCGCATCGTGGTGCTGGATGTGCCGCCGCAGGACGTGGTGTCGCGCGACAACGTATCGGTGAAGGTCAACGCGGTGTTGTACTTCCGCGTGATCGATCCGCAGAAGGCGGTGATCCAGGTGGTGAATTTTCTGGAAGCGACCAATCAGTTGGCGCAGACCACGCTGCGCGCGGTGCTGGGCAAGCACGAGCTCGACGAGATGCTCGCCGAGCGCGACAAGCTCAACCTCGACATCCAGAAAATCCTCGACAGCCAGACCGACGCCTGGGGCATCAAGGTGTCGAACGTCGAAATCAAGCACGTCGACATCAACGAGTTGATGGTGCGCGCGATCGCCCAGCAGGCGGAGGCGGAACGCGCGCGGCGCGCCAAGGTGATCCACGCCGAAGGCGAGCTGCAGGCTTCCGCGAAATTGCTGCAAGCCGCGCAAATCCTCGCGCAGCAGCCGCAGGCGATGCAATTGCGCTACCTGCAGACGCTGGGGAGCATCGCCGGTGACAAGAGTTCGACCATCGTGTTCCCGGTGCCGATGGATTTGCTGTCGCCACTATTTGACGTGCTGAAGAAAAACAAGCCGGAGGGCGCAAGCTGAGTCGCGGCATGGGCAGAGCGGCTCCACCGCCGCCGCGAAGTTGGTAGAATCGCGGCTGGCATTTTCTGGAGACGCACTCATGACGGGCGTTACGGGCAGAATAATTACCGCTGCACTGGCAGTGCTGATCGCGATCTGTGGTCTCGGTGCGACTCCGGCGCTCGCGGCGGGCGTGGCCGTTGCCGAAGGTCCAGCGCTGTTCGGAATTCCGATCGACTTCCTGTTGTTTGGTGCAACGTTGCTCGGCGTCGCGCTGTTTCACCATCACACGTTGCGTGTCGCGCTCACCGGGCTCACGGTTATCGTTGCCTACAAGCTGTTCATCACCGGCTTCAAGTTCGGGCCGGGTCTGCCCGGCCTCGTCACGCATCTCGGCCACGAATGGGTGATTCTGTCGAACCTGTTCATGCTGCTAATGGGGTTCGCGCTGCTGTCTAAGCATTTCGAGGAAAGCCGCGTGCCTGCGGTATTGCCCAGGTTCCTGCCGGACGACTGGAAAGGCGGACTGGTGCTGCTGTTCATGATCTTCGTGTTGTCGAGCTTCCTCGACAACATCGCCGCGGCGCTGATCGGTGGCACCATCGCCGGCACCGTATTCAAGGGCAAGGTGCACATCGGCTATCTGGCGGCGATCGTGGCGGCGTCGAATGCCGGCGGCTCGGGCAGCGTCGTCGGCGATACCACCACCACCATGATGTGGATCGACGGCGTCGATCCGCTCGACGTGCTGCACGCCTATGTTGGAGCGCTGGTGGCGATGGCGTTCTTCGGCATCCCGGCGGCGATCCAGCAGCAGCGCTATTCACCCATCATCAAGGATCCGCCGCGCGGGATACACGTTGACTGGACGCGCGTCGGCATCGTGGCATCGATATTGGCCGCGGCGATTGCCGCCAACGTGATCGCCAACGTCAGGTACCCCGAGTTGTCCGACAAGTTTCCGTTCATCGGCGCCGCGGTGTGGGCGGCGATCCTGCTGGCGACGCCGTTGCGCAGGCCGGAATGGAGCCTGATGCCGGAAACGTTCAAAGGCAGCATGTTCCTGCTGTCGCTGGTGCTGTGCGCGTCGCTGATGCCGGTGGAGAAACTGCCGGACGCGTCATGGCACGCCGCGCTCGGGCTGGGCTTCGTGTCGGCGGTGTTCGACAACATTCCGCTTACCGCGCTGGCGTTGAAGCAGGGCGGCTACGACTGGGGCTTTCTGGCCTACGCCGTCGGCTTTGGCGGCTCGATGATCTGGTTTGGTTCGTCAGCCGGCGTGGCGCTGTCGAACATGTATCCGGAAGCCAAGGATGCCGGCCGCTGGCTGTTCCACGGCTGGCACGTGACGGTGGCGTACGTGCTCGGTTTTTTTGCGCTGCTGTGGATACTCGGCTGGCAACCGCACCCGAAACACAAGGCTGCGCCGGTTGCTCCGGCGGTGGGCGTGGGAATTGCGGTGCCGGCCCGGTAACTTGGCGTAAGCCTGGTGTAAGCATTCGAATGGGGCAGGGTCGAAGGTGCCGCGAAGCGCTGTCGCCTGAGCTTGATTTTGCCCCATGGCCGGTATAGCATGATCGGCCTGTCGCAAGGCATAGCGCAGTATAAAATACCGACAAAAGCGATTTTCCAGCCCGCCTTGCAACGAGTTCACCCGCAGTCAAATTTATTCAATCCATCCAGGAGGTCACCATGAGCGATAAAGACCTGAAGAAAAATACGCAGGCCCAGCCTGACGTATCATCGCGCCGCAAGTTTCTGACCGGCGCCGCAGCTGCCACAACCGGCGCCGCAATCGCCGGATTCCCGATGATTTCGGTGGCTCAGTCGCCCATCGTCATCAAAATGCAGGGCGCCTGGGGCGCCAAGGACATTTTCAATGAGATGGCCGAGGAGTACGTAAAGCGCGTCAACGAAATGGCCGGCGGCCGTCTGCGCATCGATTACCTCATCGCCGGCGCGGTCGTAAAGCCGTTCGAAGTGATGGACGCGACCAGCAAGGGCGTGCTGGATGGCTGCCACAGCGTGCCGGTGTACTGGTACGGCAAGAGCAAGGTCGCTTCGCTGTTCGGTTCGGGACCGATCAATGGCTGCGACGCGCACCAGACGCTGGCATGGATTTATCGCGGCGGCGGCCTCGCGCTCTACAATGAACTGCTCGCCAAAATCAACCTCGACGTGGTCGGCTTTTTCGCCATGCCGATGCCGACCCAGCCGCTCGGCTGGTTCAAGAAGCCGATCAAGGACGCGAAGGAACTGAAGGGCCTCAAGTACCGCACCGTGGGCCTCGCCGCCGACCTGTTCCAGGAAATGGGCGCGAAAGTGACCCAGCTTCCGGGCGGCGAGATCATCCCCGCGCTGGAAAAAGGCGTAATCGACGCCTTCGAGTTCAACAACCCGACTTCCGACATGCGCTTCGGCTCCCAGGACGTGATCAAGAACTACATGTTGGGCAGCTACCACCAGGCGATGGAGTTCTTCGAGATCGCCTTCAACAAGAAGAAGTGGGCCACCATCCCGAAGGACCTGCAGGCGATCCTGCAATACGCTGCCGAGGCCGCCAATTCAGCGAACTGGTGGACCGCGATGGACAACTACTCGCGCGACCTGCAGATCCTGAAGGATAAGCACAAGGTCAACATCATCCGCACGCCGAAGTCGATCTTTGTCGAGCAGCTCAAGGCTTGGGACGTGCTGACCGCGAGGCTCTCGAAGGAGGACCCGTTCTTCGCCAAGGTGGTCGAATCGCAGCGCGCGTGGGCCAAGCGCGTCGCCTACTTCATGTTCCTCAACGAGGCCGACTATAAACTTGGCTACGAGCACATCTTCAAGACCAAGATCCCGGCTTGAGCCAGGCGCACGGCAGGCATGAAGGCTGGGGCGTCACCGGCAGGTGACGCCCCGTTTTCTTTTCTGAATTCGGATAGCCCATGATCCAGCGATTCATCTATACCATCGACCAGTTGAACAAGACCATCGGGCACGCGTTCGCCTGGTGCATCATTATCGTGACCTTCGGCACCTGCTACGAGGTGTTCGTGCGCTACGTGCTCAATGACCCGACCAGTTGGGCGTTCGACATGAGCTACCAGATGTACGGCGCGATCTTCTACATGGCTGGCGCCTACACGCTGTCCCGCGGCGGTCACGTGCGCGCCGACATAGTCTACCGGCGGTGGCCCGATCGCACCCAGGCGGGCGTCGAACTCGTCTTGTATGTCCTGTTCTTCTTTCCCGGCATCCTCGCCCTGGTCATTGCCGGTTCGGGTTATGGCTTCGAGTCGCTGCGGCTGCGCGAGGTCAGCGTCAACAGCCCGGCCGGCGTGCCGATCTGGCCGCTCAAGATGATGATTTGTGTCGGTGCCGCGCTGATGGCGCTGCAGGGCTTGGCCGAGGTCCTGCGCTG
>Ga0080064_1002812_pt1 | contig 27882 bp, 27 predicted proteins | sample Subgrocontami54m_FD_69260 | JGI IMG/M metagenome (GOLD analysis project Ga0080064, IMG submission 69260) | Subsurface groundwater microbial communities from S. Glens Falls, New York, USA - GMW46 contaminated, 5.4 m (SPADES assembly) (version 2) ...
AGATCATAGGTTTTTTAACGGATCGGCCGTTTCCTCCGGCCATCCAAGCCGCCTAGACGATGACTCGCTCACAGAAAAAAGCGTAGCATATTCAAGTGCTACGCTTTGAGTATAGGAAGCCCACAACTCCGAAAAGCTGCGGGCATGCATATGTTTGCTGGTTTAGACGAAAAACTCCATACCAACAACATCCTCACCTTTACGCAAAAAGACACTGTGCCCTTCGTTCCGTTTTTCTAGTAAAAGCCGCAAGAGTTTGAGAGCCTTCTGGACAGATTCATTATTTTTCTTAAGATCCGATAGTTCCTTGATTTTCTCGATATCAGAAAGGCTCTGGTCTGACAACTGAACTACGGACTGTTTTTTGTAGACATATTTTGTTGTACTTAGTTGAGAGGATCGTGGCACAGGAATAAGATCAGCAGGTATTTCACACTGGAGAACTTTGGCCCATTTATCGAGCAAATCAAGATTTGGCCGACGCTTACCAAGCTCAATATTACAGATAGCACCAACGTGTGTTCCCAAACGTTCGCTAACTTCTAGCTGAGTCAGACGAAGTTCTGTCCGTTTCGTAGCAAGAAATATACCTAAAGAATCTGTGCTGGTATCATTCCTATGTTTTAGTCGTCTAGCTGGTCTAACAGCTTCCAATCTGCCAACTTCGAGCTCGAGAACATTGGCAATTCGATTGATCATGTCATCACTTTGACTAAGACCACACTGCCCAAATTCGATTTGATTGACAAACTGCCGACTGACTTTAAGTTTTTTGGCAAACTGGCCAATACTCATATCCATTTCTTTTCGACGCAAGCGAACCAGCTGACCCAATTTGTTCTTTGTTTGTTTTCTGGTCGTACCCACAAACTTCGTAATGATAGAGTTGTCTAAACCTAAAACATCTGCCAATAATCTCGCCAAACCATAACTAATGTTTGGACTTTTGCTGAGCTCAAAACGCTTTGCTTGTTTAGGAGTCATATTCATCTTCTCAGCAAAGATTTCAATCGTCAGACCGAGTTCTTCGCGTCTAGAACGAATGAGTTTGCGCAACTCTGCTGTTGGTTGAACTGCAGGCGGCTTAACTGGCATACGTTTGCGCAATTCTTCCGGATCACACTGTAGTTCTTTGGCTAGTCGTTCCAATTGTTCACTGGATAGATACTTTCTATCTCCGATCTCAAGAAGACTGACCGCGCTGTGTGAGAGTCCGGCTGATTTATAGAGTGGGACCTGTCTTAGATCAAGCTCAAGACGACGAGATCTGATGAAACTTCCCAACTCCGTCTTGCTTGGTTTCATACCAACACCAGCGGGTTGCTGTTTTTTTGTCATAAATCCTCCACTTCATTTTCAATGTGCCATTAGACACAATTTATCAAGTCGAAATAACCTGATTAAGATTCAGATTTAACCTACTATAAATAACATAATTAGTCAAATTTTGTCCGCCCTCCTGGACTCGAACCAGGAACCGATCGAGTATAAGTCGATTGCTCTACCAATTGAGCTAAGGGCGGGAACCCAATCATCATAATTCAAAATCACCCGCAGGTCTACCCTTCGGAACTACACCTCCCCCTGCTTCTTCTTCAACACTATCCCCTGCGCCGTAATCAATGATTCATACTCATCCCTCTCGATCGTCTCCTTCTCCACCAACCTCTGCGCTACGATTTCAAATATTTTTTCGTGGGTCTTCAAAGTTTTTTCTGCCAATATGCGAGCCTCGGTCATGATGCGAGTAACTTCTGAATCAATCTCTGCCGCGACTTTTTCGGAATAATCGCGATCTGTAACACCTTGACCGAACAGAACTTTGCCAGCTGGACTTTCCAAGGCCACTGGACCGATCTTTTCTGACATGCCGTACTGCGTTACCATAGCACGCGCCAAGGAAGTAGAGACTTGCAAATCATTCGACGCGCCAGTAGTGAAATCATCATAAATCATGCGCTCAGCCACATATCCGCCAAGTGAAACAGCGATATCATCGAGGAATTCTTTGCGCGATTGCAACTTGCGATCTTCGAGTGGCAGTTTCAAAGTGTAGCCAGCCGCACGTCCGCGGGAAATTATAGAAATCTTGTGAACTGGATCCGCGTGTGGCAAAACTGAAGCAATAATAGCGTGACCAGCCTCGTGATATGCCGTGATTTCTTTTTCTTGAGTAGAAAGAATGTGACTGCGGCGCTCTGGACCGAGCATAACTTTTTCAATAGAACGAATCAGATCAAACTGACCGATCTTCGTACGATCTTCACGAGCCGCCAGAATTGCCGCTTCATTCATGAGAGACGCCAAGTCCGCACCAGAAAATCCAGGGGTACGTTCCGCAACAACGCTCAAATTCACATCTTCAGCTAGTTGTTTTTTGGCAGAATGAATCTTCAAAATTTCTTCACGATCACCACGATCAGGAAGATCGATAACAACACGACGATCAAAACGACCTGGACGAAGCAGAGCAGGATCCAAAACATCAGGGCGATTGGTTGCCGCCATGACAATAACTTTTTCATTTGGTTCAAAACCATCCATCTCCACCAGAATCTGGTTCAAAGTCTGTTCACGTTCATCATTTCCACCACCCATGCCAGAACCGCGAGCCCGACCAACAGCATCAATTTCATCGACGAAAACAATAGCTGGCGCCGTTTCTTTTGCCATTTTGAACAAATCGCGCACACGAGACGCACCAACGCCGACGAACATTTCCACGAATTCAGAACCGGAAATAGAAAAGAATGCTACGTTAGCTTCCCCTGCTACAGCGCGAGCCAGCAAAGTTTTTCCCGTGCCCGGCGCGCCCATTAACAAAACTCCTTTTGGAATTTCCGCGCCAATTTTAATAAATTTTTTCGGATTTTTTAAGAAATCAACAATTTCCAATAATTCCTGCTTCGCTTCTTTTGCTCCGGCAATATCTTTGAAAGTAACTTTCTGCTTTTTATCATCAGGCATCGTGATGCGCGCTTTTGATTGGCCAAATGAAAGTGCCTGCATACCAGCACCCTTGACCTGGCGTGACAAAAGCCAAATAAAAAATACCAAGAATAGAAGCGGTGCCAAAAATGGAGCGAGCTGGCCGAGCCAATATCCAAAACCAGTCGGATCACTTATGGTAATAGTTGTTGATGCCAAACGAGTAGCCGATACGCCAAGACGTGAAAGTGATTCTGTGAATGAAGAGTCAGCCTCTTTTTGCGTTGTCTTAAATGACTTGTCGGTATATTCAGCGATTATTTGATCTCCATGAATACTTAAAGAAGTTATCGCACCACGCTCCACGTCATTTGCCATAGTAGAAAGTGAAATCGGTGTCGCCGGAACAGCTGTATTGGCGAATTGTGAATAAATACCAGTGATGAGTAGAAATGCAAGAACTGTGATCAGAATGATATTAATGAAACTCATCTTGCCAGGAATAAGGCCATTCTTGCCATTTTTGCCATTCTGGGGAGTGTTGGATGTATTCGGAAACATATGGTGATTATACATAAAAGTGCGGGAAAAGAAAGAAAAAAGCCACACCATCGCTGGCGGGCTCTGTAAAAAAACGTATGCTCAATCTTTCGGAAATCTTCGCCTGCGCATTGAATCTTGAGCAAGTGGAGATGAGACTACCCAAACAATTAACCTTTGGGTTTTTGTATTGGTGCGAGAAACATTGAGAAGTGGAGGCTTATCCAACTGTGCCTTAATGCAACCAGCATGTTCACAAGATTTCCATGCCACATGCCGTAACCTTTCGGATACCGTCGCGACTGATTCAGTCAACACACCCGCTCGTACCAATAATTTCTCATTGGAACGAAACTGTTCAGGATACCAGAACCGTCGCCAAGCTATCTCAATCGAATCAAAAAATTTTGAACGATCTGGACTACCTTTGACATGCTTAACATAACCACATTCTTTGTCATCACATTCGTCGAATGTGTATGGATGAAACCATGCTCCAAAACGTTCCATAAAAGGTTCCCAGAAATGTTCGAATTTTTTCTCACCATCACTGTCATTGCCAGCCGGAACCATGAGGTGACGACGTGTTGTGGTGTGATTACACACACAAGTAAGCTCACCTATCACTCTCTTTTTGGTACATCTCCGTTCTTCTCGCCGCCGAGCGACGTGACGTTTCCTTAGGATCAAACCGACCGAGGCGCCAGTTAGCGCCAGAACAACAATTGTCAACACAATATTAATCATAATTTTTTCTCCATAATGCATTGTTTCAGCCGGATCATCCGACAAAATCAGTGCAACAATATCCGTGCATAGTATGCGTTACTTACAAGAAAAAGTCAAGTTGCTAGGGGTAATGTGCACACACATTTGGAACTAACCTAACAAACTGGGTGGTTAAATTAAAACTGAATTCAGTAAAACCAGTGTAAAAGCCAGTGTAAAATTTGCGCCGTGATTAAATATTTGAGATACTACGACTATGCGCGCCTGCATATAGAAAAAGCGTATCTCAACTAAATTATAGAAATTGAAAGAAGTCGTGTTCTCAACCTAGACGGAATAAATCCCCAATAAATAACTCTAAATTTCCTCTGTAAGGGCTTCTTTTTGCGTCATTAATAATTAATCAAATAAAATTATGTATATAAAAACAGGAATCATAACTACCTTTCTACTAGTCGCGCTCTTTGGAATCAAAACTGTCGAGGCCAAAGATCATGCACCGAAATTATTACCAATGTATCCAAGCATGCTTGTATGGAAATGGCATCACAAAAATCCCTATCATTGGAACGTATATCAAAGTCTCGATAACGGCGTGACATATTTTCTCATCGAAGATTACTGGGCTTGGGGAAACTCACGTCAATTCGCACCTGACGGCGGTAGTGAATTGATGTTCATTGTTGGGGTAGATCAGTCTGGTAAAGAAGTTACTGGAAGGAGTAATGTGGTGAGACCAGATGATGCGCCAGTGCCGCGTAAGAAACGATTTTCTACACTTCACTAATAACCTCGAAGCCACTAAAGCTTCCTGTTATAGCTAGACCAATCACGGTGTCAGCCAAACCCTGACTCTTTATCTTTTTGGCTGTTTCATTCAAAGTGGCACCAGAACCTAGGGCATCGTCTATGAGCAAAATTGTCTTGAACTTTCTGGATTCATCTAGAACAATCGTCGACTTGGCGTTTTCCACACGATCTTCTAGTTTGGTGAGAGTTTTCTGTGGAACAGCTATCTCCTTTTTAACTTTTACCAATGAAATAGTTGGAATAGAAAGATTGAGTTGCCTTTCTATTTCTTTCATCAACTGTACCTCTCTCCTTACCGTTGGAGGAATAAAACCGACAGCATCTATTGACCATTTTTTAATAAAAAATTCAACGCGAGGCTTTATTTCATTTATCAATTCACGAATAAGTTCCTTGCTCTGACTTTGTTTTGCATAAAGCAAAATTTGACCAAGTTTGGTCTTACCAAATCTTTCTATACTATAAAAATCCAAATAAAATACTTTATCCAAAAACACTTCTTTGAATGTGTGTTTGATTTTATATTTTCCATCAATAAAACCATTTTTCTTGTATTTACCAAATTTCTTGTATGATTGAACGTAATCTTTGGCGGTTTTTATTGGGTCTTCGTTTCTCTTGTTACACCACTCAACAAATGCTGTCAGTCCTTCTTTCCTATCACCGCTAGGTGTAATGAGAAGAAAATTTTCATTTATAATTTTTCTTTCCTTACCATTTATATTGATTTCTACGATCTCCTTTTTTTCTCCTAGAAGAGCGTAAAAAACTTTCGGTGGATTTCCTATCCTATAAATAACGCTCTGACCCATTAATTTTTTTATCTGCCTATGAGTAGCCGCACGGTTTATGCCGAGATATTGAGACAGTTCAAATGGCGTAGCCTGTCCCTTTGATTTTATGTATGAAATTATTTTATCCTCTGTCTTAATCATGAGTACATAGTATCACTATTTATAATAAAAGTATACAGTATACAGTACAGTGTATACTTGGGGGTTTTTGAATATGGAAATTATCTTTTGGCCTAAGTGGGGGTTTAATTCACTGTCCACTTTATGGGGTACAGATCAATAGTGGAGATGCTGGGAATCGAACCCAGGTGCAACTGATATGCATCGAACGATTCTACGGCGGTAGAAAGCTTTTGATTTAACGACTGTGCTATAAAGCGGACAAAACACACAATCGCGATCTCTTTGTTTCGGGCAACAGGTCGAGAGGTCCTGTCTTCCCTACATTCAGGTTATAACACCCGGTCCTCGAGTCAGAATCCCTCGAGGCGAGCGCGCCTAGTTAAACTAGAGCGAATGCAAAGTCCTTGGCCGTAAAATACGGTGAAGTTGTTTTAGCATTTAGAGTTTCCATCAGATTTACGAGTTAATGGTGCTCGCGCCGCACGAACGAACATGATCTGCTGTCTATGCCGATCATCCCCGATCACTAAACTCCCTCCTCACCGTCCTCTCCGTCTCACGCTTCTTGATCGATTCGCGTTTATCGAATTTCTTCTTACCGCGAACGACCGCGACGGAGACTTTGACTAGTGTGCCTTTATTATATACTGAAATTGGCACGATTGTCAACCCTTTGCCGTTATCGATATCAGCCAGCTTTCGGATCTCATCTTTGGTGAAAATCAGTCGACGATTCCTCCATGGCTCATAGTCCTTCGGGGTATTATTTTCCTGATATGGAGGAATGAAAAAATTCATCACAAAAGCTTCTCCGCCACGAATTATTACATATGCGCCTTCAAGTGAACCATTTTTTGATTTCAATGACTTCACCTCAAAACCAAGCAGCTCAATACCAGCCTCCATTTTCTCGAGGATTTCATAGTTAAAGTGGGCTTTGCTGTTGTTGACTAAAGTGGTCATTGTTTTTATATCGTATCATATTATTTCCTTATTGACTTTTGAAAAAAATAACGATACATTTACCTTATGAAAATACCTAAATTACAATATTTCACTGCTTTCTTTGAAAAAAACAGTAATAAAAGCTATACAGTTACAGTTCCTTCTTTGCCTGGATTAGTTACTGAAGGCAGAACTCTTGAGGAAGCAACCTTTATGGTTCGTGACGCTATAAAATGTTATCTTGCTGGACTTAAAAAATCCAAAGAAAAAATCCTGCCGGAAAACGAAGTTGGAAGCTTTCGAATTGCTGTACCTGCATAATTATGCATAACTAATAGTACATGATTGAATTATGCCAAAACTACCCGTTATTACTCCTCGCAAGCTATTAAAAATACTGCAAAGTGCTGGGTTTTATATCCATCATCAATCTGGAAGTCACGTAAATCTGCGTCATCCTTCGAAAAGTCATCTGCATATCGTTATTCCTTTCCATTCAAGAGATCTGGCGCAAAAAACTCTAAAATCAATACTGATCCAAGCTGAAATGACTGTTGTAGAATTAAGAAGGCTTTCATGACCATGTCTCCCTCCTCAACCTCATGGACCCTCTACGCTTCAAATGAAGAAGCTTGGTCAGCTATGCTCGCCGACTGCGCCAAGGCTACCAAAAGTATTGACCTTGAACAGTTCATATTCACCAATGATGAGCTTGGCAAAAAACTCATAGACATTTGCGCCGAACGCGCCGCAGCTGGCGTCAAAGTTCGTTTCCTTTGGGACGCCGCTGGAAGTTTTTCAATATTTGGATCAAACTTGGCCACTGAACTCAAAACAAAAGGTATCGAATTGATTTTCTGGAAAACGCTCGTCCCTAGTTATTTCAAAGTTCCTAATTTTCGTTCTTGGTATCTCCGCAACCACCGTCGCACACTCGTCATTGATGACACAATAGGTTACACAGGCAGTATTTCAGTACGTGACAGCATGAAAGATTGGCGTGATACCAACGCCCGTTTTGAAGGTCCAGTCGTGCGAGAAATGGCCAACGCCTTCGACCGGATGTGGGCTCGAGCTATCAACGAGAAACCTTTGCCGAAACGCATCAAAGCTCGAGATCGTGAATTCCGCTATATCACCAACTATCCATCTCCAGGTCGTCGCCATATCTATTCCCAACTGATTGACGCTATTCGCACCGCGCGTAATTACATTTACATCACCACGCCTTATTTCGTACCGACACATCGCCTCTTGCGCGTCATCAAGCTTGCCGCGCACCGTGGTGTTGATGTCCAAATTATTTTACCAGAACGAACTGACCACTATCCCACGCTTGATTATGCCGCACGGTCATATTTCAAAACACTCCTTGATTCAGGTGTGCGTATATTCCTTTATGAAGGCAACATTATTCACAGTAAATCAGTAATTATTGACGACGACTGGGCAACCGTCGGCTCAATGAACCTAGATAGTGCCAGTCTTCTTTACAATTTCGAAGCCAATATCGTCACCTCAAATACAAAATTTGCCGAAGAATTGTCAGCTCACTTCGTGCGAGATATCCAAAAATCAAAAGAAGTCAGCCCCGCCGAATGGGAAAAGAGATTTTTCACCGAAAAAATCTTATCAGCTACTATAAGGTTGATCAAGAAGTTTTTGTAGTAAAAAACAAAAAATTAATTTGTATCAATAGGTAATGAGATAGTAAACGTTGACCCCTTGTTCAAACCATCCGAACTTGCTTTCAATGATCCGTGATGTCTTTCAATAATTTTCTTTGAAATATATAAACCTATTCCCATACCTTCAGTATCAGATAATCTGGCATTATCGCCTCTATAGAAACTAGAAAATAGTCTGTTCAGATCTTCTTTATTCATCCCAATACCATTGTCAGCTACTGATAATGATACATTGCGTTCATTTTTCTTTAATGAAACCACCACTTTCCCATTTGGATTGTTATAAGTTAGTGCGTTATCTAGAAGAATCTGAAGTGTGAGTTTTATTTTTTCAGGATCGGCCTTGATGAATATTTCATCGCCTACTTCAGAAAAATCCGACGCTAAACCGATATTTTTATCGGAAAACTTCTTTTTGTATTCATCCAGAAGTGTCCTAGATAATTTTACCAAATCAACTTTATTATAATGATACAAATACACTTCCTGATTTTCAGAAGATACTGTTGTAATAATATTCGTGATTTCAACAAGGTTGTTTATGCTTTCTTCAATATGCTCAAGGTCATTTTTTCCTTGAACAGGCACAATTGGTGATAAATTTTCGATTGACCATTTTATGGAGGTGAGAGGCATACGCAATTTGTGAGTCACCACGGTGATAAATTCGTATTTTAAAAGATCCGTTTCTCGAAAATTATTCCAGACGATGAAACCTATCAGTGTGGCGACAAATCCGCCAAAAAGCGGCATGACCCATAAAGGAAAATTGGGAATGTATGCGACTATAACGTAGTTGATATTGCCTATGACGAAAATACCAAAACTGGCGACTGTTATTATTGCTCCGAAATATAAAGCTTTTTTCGCGATAACTCTAATATCCATAAGATTGTATTGAACAATAGAATACGCCATCGGTATAGCTAGAATCGGCACGAAAAATGAAGCATAAATGGGGTCTATTTGAATGTTGTATACCAATGGAATAGCAAGTGAACCCAAACCATAACCTACAAATAATGATACGAAAAAATACTTTAAACGATTTTTCATTGCGTAATCGGCTTTTGTATAAGCAAAAAATAGATAAGCCAGAAAGTACACTGGTACAATAATGTCAAAAATAATACGCATTATCCATTGCAAAGAACCGGCTACATAATAATTTGGAAAATACATTTTAGGTTCAGACGGAAGCAAATATGTATCGGGGAATAACACATAAACGAATGTGAGCACTACAGCTATCGCATACATTCCAATCAAAAATATTCGCTGTTTCTTTTCAATGCCAATAAGCGTAAACGAGCAATGGGTTATAAAACAAGCAATATAAATAACCGAGATATTCCACATCAGTACATTTCGAGAAATAATCGAATCAACAATATTAACTCCGATCAGATGTGAAGCGCAGAAGACTGTTATACTGATGAATGCCAGACAAAAGGTTATATTCGTGACGGATTTTTTATCTCTTGAATAAACGAAAATAGCCATAACAAGCGCTATCAAGGCACCTGACCCAAATCCGATATTATGAAATAATAATCTCAAATCCATTATTAATGAACATATTACCATGAATGAACACTGTGATGCTTTCTGTCTGTGAGACTCTCACTCACTCTTGCAACAAAAGTGACTTCATGCTATAAATAACCCTTGTAATCCCAATCAATTGGCTATCCGCGTCAAAATCAATCATCAAATCAAAGCGCCCGAGTTGCGCGTTATAACCGCCGAAGGAGAAAATCTCGGTGTTATCACGCTTTCCGTCGCTTTGGCAGAGGCACAAAAGCGTGCACTGGACTTGATCGAGATATCCCCTACCGCAGTTCCACCAGTTGCGAAGATAATGGATTATGGCAAGTACCTGTACGATGAAAAGAAAAAGGAGAAAGTCGCCAAATCCAAGGTTCAGACTAGTGAACTCAAGATTGTTCAGGTCAAGATCGGTACTGGCGAACACGACCTCGAGCTCAAAGCTAAAAGAGTTTCCGAATGGCTTACCGAAGGCAATCGTGTCAAAATTGACCTCTTCCTCGTCGGACGATCCAAGTATATGGATTTGAATTTCCTCAAAGAACGTTTGGATAGAATTTCAAAACTTATCACGGTAGAATACAAGGTCGCTCAAGATGTCGTCAAAGGACCAAAAGGATTGAGTATCGTTATTGAAAAGAAGTAAAACACAAAAACATCATGGCAATGAAAACAACAAAATCATACGCAAAGCGCCTCAAGGTCACTAAAAATGGCAAGATTTTGTCGCGCAAAGCTGGACAGAACCATTTCAATGCTAAGGAACGTAGCCGCACCAGCATGGGCAAGCGTCGCATGGTGACAATCCACATGGACAACAAAGCCAAGAGTCGTTTTCTGGTAAATCTATAAATTATTAATTTCAATAAACTATCATGACCCGTGTAAAGAAAGCAGTTCACGCCCTCAAATATCGCCGCACCGTCCTCAAAGCCGCTAAAGGTTTCCGTTTTGGTCGTTCCAAGAAGGAGCGTATGGCAGTCGACGCACTCCAGCACGCTGGTGCCTACGCCTTCGCTCATCGCCGCGACAAGAAGGGTGACATGCGTCGCCTGTTCAATGTGAAGATCAATGCCGGTCTTCGTCAACTAGGTTTTACTTATAGCAAATTTATCGGTGCCGCAAAGAAGAAAGGTATAGAGCTAGATCGCAAGGCGCTTGCACATCTTGCAGAATTTAAGCCAGAGGCGTTCGCGAGAGTTGTGAAATCTGTTTCCTAAAAGATTTCACACCAGGACGAATATTTTCGCTAGCAAATATAAGTCGTGGTGTAAGCGAAGGTGAAATAATTAAATCAATCAAAAAAATCCCGAGGATAACTCGGGATTTTTTTATTACTCCAACTCATACCCCTTCTCCCTCTCTGGCACAATCGCCTTCACCGTCAACTCATCATTCAATCTCTGCGCCAGATGCATAGACGCCTTCGGTTCACCCATCACGACAAAAACTTGTTTCAATCGATCACTAGCCGTCGCCACAAATTCAACCAGATGGTCACTGTCTTTGTGCGCCGAGTAACCATACTGCGTTTCGATATGTGCTTTTACTTTGATTTCTCTGCCATGAATAGAAACTTTCTTTGAACCATCCGCCAATTGTCTGCCGAGCGAACCAGTAGTCTGATAACCGACCAGTAAAATAGTATTTTTGGGATCTGGCAGAAAATCGGATTCGTGACTCAAGACTCTCCCACCAACTGACATGCCCGAACCAGCCAAAATAATCTTTGCACCTTGTAGTCTTTCAATGTCTCGCGATTCATTTTGGGACACAGTGAACTGTAAGTGAGGAAAACTGAAGATGTTATCGCCTTTTCTAATTTGCTCCTGCACCTGATCATTAAACAATTGTGTGCTTGCTTGATATATCTCTGTAGCCTTGATCGCCATAGGTGAATCAACGAATACCGGCACTGAAGGTATCCTCTTTTGTTCGACCAAATTATTTAATTCATAAAGAAGAACTTGAGTGCGGTCTATTGAAAATGCTGGGATAACCAATGTTCCACCGCGTGCCAAGGTATCATTAACAACTTTTTCAAATTGCTGTGAACGAAGATCTTTCGATTCATGATTGCGGTCGCCGTAAACACTTTCGGTAATCAAATAATCAACATCGCCAATCTCTTCAGTGTCGCGTAATAGTGGCGCTGGAGAATTGCCAACGTCACCAGTGAATAGTATTTTCATTGTATTACTAATAATTACCTCGATCATCGCCGATCCCAAAATATGTCCTGCATCTTTCAAAAAAACCGAGACATCATCAGTGATTTTTGATTCTTGATGATATGGTATCGTTTTCCAAAGTGGAAATACTGCCTCGACATCTTCCATGCCATACATTGGCACTCCCCCATTCTGCTTTGCTTCCATCGCAAGAATACCAACAGCGTCAGTCAAAACAATTTCTGCTAATTCTCGCGTCTCTGGTGTGGAATAAATCGGGCCCTGATATCCTTCTTTGACCAATTTCGGAATTCTACCAACGTGATCGAGATGTGCGTGTGTAATTAGAAGCGCGTTAATCGCTGAAACATCATAAAAAAATGGTTTGGCGTTATCTTCAAGGGCAAACTTTTCTCCTTGGATCATTCCGCAATCAACTAAAATGCTAGACTTGTCAGTTTCAAGCAAAAAATTCGCACCTGTTACCGTACCAACACCACTACAAAATGTAATCCTAGGTTTAGACATGTTTATTATTTTATTTATTCTTATTTCGCGTCACCCAATACGCCACAAGTGACGCCCCAATTGTATCATCAATCAAATCTTTGATCGTATCGAGGTAATACAGCTTCGTCCCAAATCGATAACCAGCTATGTCGTAATACGCTTCGAATAATTCCCACACAATTCCGACTATAACAACGCTGACAATAATGAAGCGACGGCGATTCACGATGGCTGGAAAATGCATATTTACAATAGCCGTCACGAATAATCCGATTCCAACACCACCGAGAATGTGCATCATGATGTCATACCAAAAAAATGTCACGTACAGACCTGTGAGACCGAGTAGATGCGCCGCCAATACAATAGCTAGAATGATAAGCGCCCATAAATAAGTAAGCATTGGTTAAGTATAGGTGTTTTCGCTTCATAAATCAAAAATCACCGCCTCAATTGTGAGCGATGATCTTTGGTTGGCTACGAAGTATTGACTAACCTAGACAGTCTAGGTGGGTGCCCGCAAAATCAACACCAAGGTGCGATCTAATGTGAACCGAAGTTCGTTGGGCTCCCAAATAATTTGGTATAGGATTTAATACCTCGTAACCTACATTCATTGTAGTCCTCTATAAAATGCCGTCAAGATTGACATCGTACAACATCTGTTCAACCATCAATTTATAATTTATTATTTCTTCTTTTTTGAACCAATAACTTATTTCGTCTTCAGCTTCTTTGACCGAACCCGAAGCATGCACAATGTTTCGTATGGCACGCATGTCATCGTCGGCCATTTTATAAGAATCTAGAACATAATCACCTCGAATAGTACCCACATCAGACATAAGTGGTTCGGTGCCGCCAGTTATTTTGCGAATGATGCCGACCGCATGTGCTCCTTGCCAGACCATTGCCACAACAGGACCACTTGCCATATAATTTTTTAATTTCTTCAAAATCATATTGGACTGCTTGATCGGATCATCATGAGGCGGCTTTAAACCTTTATCGCGATATGCTTTTAAATTTTTCTCACCTGTTTTAAGTTTCCATTCTGGATCAAGTGTGTAATGCGCTTCAATCATTTCTTCCGTTGGAACAAGCATTTTTATCCCTATAAGTTTCAGGCCTGTACGCTCATAACGTTTCATGACTTCACCGATCAACCCGCGCTGTATACCATCTGGTTTAATAATCACAAGTGTGCGTTCGTACTTTGGGTGATTTTTCATGAGTATATTTTATCACGCTGTTAAAATCTCCGCACCACTCTTCGTTATAACAACGGTATGTTCAAAATGCGCGCTCGGTTTACCATCAGCAGTCCTGTAAGTGTAACCATCCGCGTCTAATTTTATCTTCTTCGTGCCAATATTGAACATCGGCTCAATAGCAATGACCATCCCCGGTTTCAACACTTCCCCTTTGCCAGCATGACCGAAATTTGGAATATAAGGATCTTCATGAACACTGTAGCCAACGCCATGACCTGCCAATTCTTCAACAATGCCATAACCGTGCGCAGAACCAATATTTTGAATAGCACTACTGACATCACCTACCCGAACACCTCCCTTTGCCGCCTTAATGCCCACCATTAGCGCTTCTTTGGTCGTGTTGAGCAATTCCTCTAGTTCAGCAGGAATCTTTCCTACAGGCACAGTAATAGCCGCGTCAGTAATCAATCCTTTATGAATGAGTCCGAGGTCAATACTCACAATATCTCCTTCTTTGAGGATTTTATCTCCTTCAGTTGGAATACCATGAACGATTTCATCATTGATGGAAACGCACAAAGTCGCCGGATATGGTCTCCGCGCGCCGTATGGCTGGTAGTTCAAAAAAGCTGGCACATCTCCACCTTCACGGATGAGTTTTCCCGCGTAAATATCCAAATCAACAATATGCACGCCTGGCTGAACCATTTTTGCCAATTCTTTCAATATGTAGGCATGGCGCTTGCCACCTTCGCGGAGAATAGCAATGTCTTCTTTTGTTTTTAGTTTAATCACGACTTTAGACTACTCTAAACCAACTCTTTTAACAATATCAGCATGAATCACGTCAATTGGACGGATGCCATCAATGTCGAGAAATGAGTAGCGTGAGTTGGCCCGGAAAAATTCAACTGATGGCTTCATATCCTCCTCATAATTGGCAAGGCGATTGCGAATACCGTCATGAGTATCATCAGATCTCCCTCTGGCAAGGAGCCGCTTTGTCGCTTCGTCATCGTGGATGTCCAAATAAATCACCCACTTCTGTTGAACGCCGTAAAAATCAAAAATTGAATCGAGCACTATTGCTTCTGGGAGACGTCTCGATGTTCCATCAAAAACCATATGCTCTCCTTGATTATACTTTTCTATTACCACCTTAACCCAGTTGTAAATCGCCAAAAATGAAGGTTGAAATCCACCTCCCATCTGTATCTTGTTAGCAAGTTTTTGGGTATATGAATCACCTTCGATAAATTTCCTTAGTTCTTTTCCTGTCTCTACCGTAAAAATACCTTGTCCAGGATATTTTTTCTTGAGTCCTTCCATAAGTAAGGTTGCCTGTGTTCCTTTACCAGAACCAGATCGTCCGACAAAGATGAAAGCTTGGGGTTTGTTTTGCATGGTTTATCTTATTTTTTTAACTTCATCAACCAAAAAATTCTCTATTTTTTGCATTGACACATCATTATTATTCTTGAAGATGATTTTTTCTGATGTAATGTCACCAAAATACACCAGACTTTTCAAAATTAAGTTTTGGTCAAGTTCAGGTATTTTTTTTTCACACATCTCCAGCAGTTCAGACAAGGTCATGGATTTGAGAATAAAGTAAATATCTACATAATCTTTCATGGCTGATCGACTCACGATTGCAGATAGCTTCATACACGCAATATCACCAATCGAGGCAATTCTTAGACTGTCATCTTCAATGCATTTATTGAGCAATTGGTACGAATACCTCATAAAACTCAACTTGACTTCATCATCAATAATTATGCCAAGAGTGTCTTTTTCTTCCTGATATTTTTTAACAATATGGCCTGCCAAAATATCTTTTATCTCCGAAAAAAGCTTCTCTGTATCAAAATGACTATCACAAAAAAAATCAAAGTCGATGCTATCGCGATGACCTATCTGCAAAGCAAGACCTGTGCCACCAGCAAGATAAAACCTGTCCTTAAAATTCTTGAGGTTGGGTAGAATTTTTATTCGATTTTCATCTAGTATTTCATAATGCATGAATAAAAAATATTATTGCGAAATAATCCTTTGCATACTTCCTGGTTTTACATCCATAATAATTGACCAAAAATTGAGCGACTTTTTGTTCCATTCTCCTGGAAATGGGTTGGTGATCGAATCCTTCATATCTTCGGTAGAAAAAGTGTTAAAAAGCCAATCTGTAGCTTTCTTTGTTCCCATATTTAGAACGTTTGTGATAATGCGTTTTTTGTCTTGCTCTTTGTCGAGAACATCAACATCATATGACCATAAGAATGGTTTTACAAAAGAAGGAATACTAAATTTCATGCCTATATTATATCATATTTCGGATTATTTTCCCAACAAAAACACCATCAAGATTTGCGTCCTGATGGTGTTTGATAATAAATACTTTTTATACTCTTAAAACCCAAACAACCCCTTAATAGAATCCCAAATCGAAGCAGGTTGAGTGTTAATCGGTGCAAGGATAGTGATAGTCCCCACCTGATACCTATACTGAGTTGGGTTTTCAGTTGAGACGTTCGGACCAGCAATGAGGGTGGTAACTCTAGGAACTCCATTATAGAGACCTACCATGACTTTGTAGGTACCAGGTGGTGTTCCTGCTGGAATAGTTATGGTATTGGTTGTAGAGGTGTTTCCAGTCCATTTGTCTGTGGTTGGAGTTGGTATGAAGTCTCCTCCAGTAAAATAATAGCTTCCATCATCTTTCACCATGTGGGCGAATACTCTCCATGATTTATCTAGTGGTCCTCCTGACCAATTGAGGGTGTAGGTGAATGGTTGACCAACGAAAGCTGTGTTGGTTGAGACTGTCCATGGAAGGACGGTGACGGGGGTGGGGGTTGAGGTAACTGGTGTTGTAACTGTTCCTGAACCTACGGTGACCGTTCGTGCTGGGGAACATTTGATTACTCCAAGTCCTGGACCTGTTACTGTGTAGGTATATGTACCAGCCAGTACTCCACGATCAGTAATTGGGAAATTACCAGCCTTGTCTCTATCAACTTCTTGACCGTTTCTGAGAAGGATGAAGTTACCTAGTGTAGGACCTGATAACGAGATTGGTACGCTTATGTTGTAGGGACCAGTTCCTGTAACGGTTGGGGTAGAGATGGTGCAGGTGGGGGTTGGGAGTGGGGTTGGTGGAGGGACAATAGGTGGTGTGACTGTTCCTACAGTAATAGTTTGGGCGGGTGAACATTTTGGTGCATCAACCTTGTTTCCTAATATTGTGTAACTATATGTACCTGCAGGTATTGCTGATGAATCAGATATGCTGATATTTGTACTACCAGAAGATCCGGTTGTGATGTATCCAGTTTTAACATAGCCAGGAGTAGAACTATTACTTCTGTATAAATAATATGTAGTCATTGGAGGACCATTCACTACAGAAACTGGGACTTTCACATTGTATGGACCAGATCCTGTGACGACTGGGGTGGTGAGGGTGCAAGAAGGATTTTGACCAGCCAAAGTGAAGCCGATTTCGTTACTCGTTATTCCTTGATTACTTACAGATAGTGTAAGAGCTCCTGTAATAAATGAGTCAGGAAAAAATCCAAAGGTTATAGATGTTGGTGAAACTGCTGACGGCACAAATGTACGAATATTATTACCCTGTTTGGCAGTAACAACACTTGCTGAAGTGAAACCTGTTCCAGATAATGTGATAGGGGTTGAGACAAGTCCAAAAGCTGCTGAAGTAGGACTGATTTGAGTCAATATAGGAGTAGGCACAGATATTGGCACCGAGGAAGCAAGTGTAAATGGAACTGAGTTACTCCTAAGACCTATACCATTCTGGACACTAATGTTATAGATGGTACCTGGTGTAGAAGGCAATGGTATAGATGGATAAAAGTCAAAATCAAGAGATCTTGTTCCGCGAGCATCCACATTCGTTATCATTTTTGGTCTAATGTACGAAGTTTTTCCGCCACTTTCAAGCACAACTGCTGTGCCACTACTTCCACTATATCCAAGGAAACTTCCTACCAAAGTAATCTGACTACCCAAAATCCCTTGTGGGGAATTGATAGAATATATAGTTGGCATATAGCCACCAGAAGCTGTTGAGGGATTAATTGGAATATTTGGACATTGCTTTATAACACTTTGTCCCCCAGAAGTTACAGTGACTGCCGCAGTTTTATAATATACATAATTTGGAATAGGTGAAGAAAAATAGTAATTTGAGACTGAGGGAGTGTTTCCGACCAATCCATCATTTCCTGTCCATGAATATGTATACGGTCCATTGCCACCTGTTGCTGTGGCGGTGAAAGTAACTAGACCATTCCATAAAGTAGCTGAAGGATACACCGAACAAGAAACGGCAAGATTATTTGTATTCGTAAGTGTTATGTATGTTGTAGTAGTACTAACACCTGCAAGACCTGTACATGCCAGAGTAAGAGTGGAGTCTTGAGTCGGTGTGATGTATAAAGATCCTGATGTTGGTTGAGATTTGTTCCATGCTGATGAAAAGAATCCTGAAGAACTTCCACCTACACAAGAAGTAGCATTGTATGCAGTCCATGAGAGCGTAGTGCCATTGCCAGTAATAAGACTACCCGGATTAGCATTAAGAGTAACAACTGGTTTTGAAGTTGTATTACCAGAAATCTGCAATGTGGCAACTTTCGTACCTCCAGGACCTACGCATGTCAGAGAGAGTGTGGTAGCTCCATTAGGAATGAAAGTAAATGATCCATTAAAGCCAGGATTGGACCATGAGACTGGAACTGTATTGTTAGCGGTTCCAGTACAAGTTTCAGCTCCGTCACTACTCCACGTCACTGTAGTTGATTGACCCGAATTTACGCTTGCTGGATATGCAGAAAAAACTGGTATAACAGGAATCTTTGGTGCTAGAACACTGAATGAAAGACCGTTTGACCACGGACTATTGAATGCCCCAACTTTGATAGTGTATTCTCCTTGTGGTGTTGTACTTGATACAGCAAAAGTGAGTGGTTGACCAACGGTATTCGGTATATCAAGCACTTCATATATAGCACCGGTGGTATTATTCGTGAGCTGTACTGCATTGTCAGTAGGTGTGAAATTCGTACCATAGACTTTGACTTGGAAATTTGGGCTTGCTTGGTATACACCTACTGCTCTTACTCCACCTACTTGCGCCAAAAGAGATCTCCACATATCTGCTGAAAAAACATTTGCCAAAAATTGGAAGCGGGAGCTGGTTGGAGGAGGTGGTGGGGGACTAAGAGTTGGCGTTATGTTTTCAAAAAATGTAACATCCTTAGCTGTATCCAAATTAATACACTCTGGCCAATATTTTGAAGCATTAGTTTTATATTGTGATTGACTACCCACGCGCTCTCTTTTTATCGCAGCAATAACATATCCACAGTCAATAACATTAAATCTATGCTCAAAATTCCCATCTTTCATTATGCTGTGATAGGAAGGTCTATACCAAAAGAGTGGACCAGCTTTTGGGGAAGTTGGGGCTGATATACCGCTACAACCTACGGTTTCAATATTGCTGTATCTTATGTTTCCGATAGAGTTTCCACGGATACTATATGAGCTAGAAGGAGACAGTGTGCAGTTAGAAGCCAGCGGTTCAGGACTCAAAAGTGTTGCCCACCCAGCGAGACCATATAATGAATCTCCATACTCATCAACTAACCCAGCAAATGTGTGACCTATTTCATGTATAGCTTCAACACTATCAAATCGTAAGCCCCCAAAAATATTCATAAATGAAACCTTATGAAATGGGGAAAAAGTTGCTATAGAAGCATTATCGAAATAAAATAAATATTGATCACCAAGAGGAGAACAACTAGATTGTTGTTTCACAGACTCGCCAAAATCTATAGTAAAAAATTTTTGTCCGCGACTCGTAAGAAACGGATATGTTGGTGCATTTGTATCATCAACTTTTTTTAAATCAACATAAAAAGAAAAATCACCAATATAACTGGCAAAAGGATCAATGGCTTTAAAACCATTATTAATTACGGAACTCATTTGTCCTACAAAATCCCCAACACTAGAATTCCAACTCTTCCCTCTCATAAACACCACCTTTATCGGTTGTTTGCCACCATGACTCGCCGCATACACATCTGGATCTACACCACCTATGCGGACGCAGTTGGTGGCGGGGATATCGGCAGTAACACCAGTACCTGAAATCGTTATCTTACCAGTCTGCGCAATAACATTGATCGCTTCGTCTTCTTTAGCCACATTGGCAACATTAAAATATGGTGGGCTTAAATATCCAGCAACTGAAATACCACTTGTAGAGTGATCTCCAGCATAAAAACCATCGATTGAATTACAAAAAGCTGGATATGTAGATCTACTCCAACCATTTGTTGGATCACTCAATAGTGGACAAGGAAGTATAAAGGGATTAAGAACACCAGCACCAGTTTCTATAGCCATAGCAGTAGGAAGTGGGTTTGTACCAACCTGATTAAGTTCAAAATGATTAGCAACATTACTAGATTTAACCGTACCACTTGGAAGAACAAAAAATAGTGATGAGGTTGCTGGGGTACCAGAACAATGATATGGGGTACTAAAATCTAGTCTATAATTTATTCCTGTTGGGTACACACGGCTAAAATCAATTATAAAACTAGTGATGCCAGCTCCTGCATTATGTGCGCTATAATATCCACTACCTAGTAGTGAAAATTTATTTGTACTGGAATCAAAGCTAGAATTGCCAACCAGATCACACGGTGCCGCTTGCGCTTTATTTGGAGAAAAAAATATAATTCCGAAAGATAGGAGTAGTGGGAGGACGAGCAAAAACTTTTTATATTTCATTACTACCATTCTACCACCCCCCCATTTATAAAAATTAGATGTGGGGATAACGTAGCGCTCATCTTTTGAATATTGAAATTCCATGCTCATCAATATGCTTTTTCAACTCAATATTTGATAGCTTGCCGTAATCTAGTACATCAAACTTATAAGGAGAACTTGGGGCAACATCAAGCATTGCCCACAATTGGGAAGCTGTTGAATCTTTTAAATTCCCTTTTATAGCAATGTCAATATCAGAAGCTGGTTTAAAATTACCCATTGCTCGAGAACCAAAGATAATAGCTTCTTCTATTTCAGGAAATACGCTTATGTATCGGATGATCGTATCAAATATTTCTTGACTAAGACCAAAATTCATAATGATTTTTTAAGATATACATACAATTCTTCAAGAATTGGAGCATATGATACTCGTATAAGTTTTTCAGTCTTTTTAGTTAGCTGTTCATCATACATATGTGACATCTCATTACGCTTATCCAAAGCTTCTGTCCACACAACCGCATTGGTAATGTAGTCAGCCTGAAAAGCTTCTTTGATGACATCGCGAGGTAATTTCGCTTCTATTCCCTTAAATTCTAATTTGTCTTTCATCGTCTTCCATGCCAATTCGAAAGTAAATTCAAATGTTTGAATAAGTCCTGCTCTCAATAAAATATCATTCTCTGTGTCTTTTGTAAGAGCATCTTTAAAATGACCATAGGCCTTCTCAAAATTCGCAAATCGTTGTTTCCATCTGTCTTCATTTTTCATAATAATGATTATAGCATCTATTCATAGTAAAATGTTAGTCTCTAATTAACCGATAATTACATAATTGAACCTTTGTTATTAGTCAATTCTTCCCTCTCGTTTTCTGCACCTCCGTCTGCACATCCCTTGCCGCTTTGCGATACGCACAATAATCACACGCCGCAGCTGGAGCGGGCAATTTTTCATTCATCAGACAGGCGCGAATATCAGTGAGCGCCTTTTCAACCCATGAATCATTGCCAGTATATGGAATAAGGTCAATGTCAAATTCCAGCTTGGCATCAAAGGCTGTGCGATCAGTTTTGCCATTACAATAGACGAAATACCCAGTTTTGGACACCTTGAAACCATTTTGCCGAAACAGCCATTGATATACTTCCATCTGACGCTTGTAGCCGATCTGCCATTCTTTATCAAGTGAGACTTTTTCTTCTTTACTGGTTGACTTGTAATCCACAATGATAACTTCGCCCTGCGAATCGACCCAAATGTCATCGATCGCTCCAGTCACCAGCAAGTTGCTAGACTCGTGCACATATCTGATGCCCTTGAAGTTGCTCCGCCATAAATCAATGTCCTCGTGCTGAAATGGAACAACGTCTTTCAGTCCATATGCGTGCATCAATGGATGCGGACGTTTCTTGGCGCGATGAATATCGAATTCTTTTTTGAGTAATGAGTCTACGGCAGAATTGAGTGCGAAAGGAAAACCGGGTGGACGACCAACGCCAAGTCGGCAATCCAAATAAAAACAGAGTGGGCAATTCAGAAACAAGTCAATTTTCGAACGACTCGTCCTGAACGGTTCGTCACTTTTGGGGTCGAATATATTTCGTGTGCGGCGGGAGTTGTAGTATTCGGACATGTGGTAAGTTTACAGTGAAAAAGAGGAAGTGCAAAGCTAATTTGAGGATAATCTCACGATGAGAGTATACCAGCAATTATTTACTCTCAACCGTCACCTTCTTCATGACCACATCCGTAAGCGGCTTGTCACTACCGTTGACAGGTGTTGCCGCGATTGCGTCAACAACTTCAATTCCTTTGATAACTTTTCCGAAAATTGTGTAATTGTGAGGCAAAGGTGTATCTTTGTGCATAATGAAGAATTGACTGCCGTTGGTATTCGGACCAGAGTTCGCCATAGCAACCATACCTCGAGCATATCCTATCTTGTATGACTCTGTTGCAGGATTGAGTTCATCAGCAAACTTGTATCCCGGACCGCCCATGCCTGTACCAGTAGGATCGCCGCCTTGGATCATGAAGCCTGTGATAACGCGATGGAATATTAAGCCATCATAAAATCCTTTATTGGCAAGCGTGACGAAATTTTCTGATGTCTTTGGCGCGTCAGCGTCATAAGTTTCGAATACGATCGTGCCTTTGTTGGTTTCAAGTGTGATTGTGTGCATGCTATTTTTTATTACTGTTTTTATTACTGTTTTTGTTGGTGAATTATTTGTAGTAACTGGTTGGGTGTTGGCTACTGCCGCTTGATTTTGTACCGACTGATCTGGCACTGCAGATGTTTCTGGTATATTCGAAACTGGTGTTGACGTTCCATAAACATTTGTCATGTCTGACTTGTCAGCTGACCTTGTCTGCCACCATTGCAAACCAGCAAGGATAATAAGCACAATGATAATAGTCACAACCCACGGAAATTTTTTTGCTTGAGTATTTTCCATATAAAAGTTTTATTATTAAAGATTATACAATTCTTTTGCTTTGGCTACAACACTCTTCTTTGCATCTTCGAGTGACATGGACAGTTTGATACCTGCCGCCGCGCGATGACCACCGCCACCTAAACTTGAAGCAAGTTTAGAAACATCATATTTTTCTGGATCACGACTGCGCATACTTACTTTTATTTTATTTGGTTCCAGCTCAATCATAATAATACCGATATTCCAACCAATGACCGATTTTAATCTATTCGCCATACCATCTCCACCACCAATTGCATCTACTGGTATACCCTTCTTAATCAACGCGTCATATGAAACAGCAGCAATCACCACATGATCATGACAGAATGTTTCTATTGAATTGAGAGCAAGTGCACTGAAATAAATCGATTCTTTTTTCTCGCTATTTTCCATAGTAAATACACATTTCGTGTAATCTGGGACGATACGGACCAATTCGGCAACAGCTGAAAACACACGATAATCGGTCGGCGGATATTTGAAACCACCTGTGTCGGTATACATACCCATAAACAAATTCAAAGCGATATCTGGAGTTACTTGAATATTCCATTCTTTGAATAGTTGGAATAATATGAAAGCAGTTGCTGGTGACGATATATCAACAAGATTTATCTCCGCAAATGATTTATTGGTAGCATGATGATCGATGACGATAGTTTTAATAGACAATGGAAACACTGGTGTATTTAATTGTGAAATCATTCCGGGTGATGACGCATCAACAATAATAAACAAATCAAACCCCTTCAAATCAATCTCCCAGAAACTTTTCAACACAATCTCCTTTGCTCCTGGAAAATGCATGAATGCTTGCGGAATATCGGAATCACCCTTGATAACAGTCGCTTTCTTACCCAATTGTTCAATAGCAAATTTCATCGCCAAAGCTGAGCCGACACTATCGGGATCAGGCGACGGATGGCAGTGCAATAAAATAGATTTCGCCTTCTTGATCTCGGCGAGAATGAGCGGAGCTTTTTCTTTAATTAAAGGCGATATTTCGGTAGTCATGGAGAATATGACTATAACATATTTTTATGCTATATTTTAGCCACTATGAACCGCACATATATTCGTGATCTAAAAAACAACATTAGCAAGGAAGTCAGCATCTCTGGCTGGGTAGATATTCGTCGTGACCATGGAAAGTTGATTTTTATTGATATAAGAGACGTAAGTGGAAAGATACAGGCTGTCATACTACCAAACCACAAAAAAGCTCAAGAAATTGCCAAACAATTACGAAGTGAGTGGGTTATTTCTATGACTGGAAAAATTAATGAGCGCCCAGCAAAAATGGTTAATATTGATGATTTTAACGGTTCTATCGAATTTGAAGTGTTTGCCATTGAAATACTATCCGCGGCAAAAGAGTTGCCTTTTGCAGTTACTGAAGAAATAAATATCGATACTCATCTAGATAACCTGCCACTTACCTTACGTTCCCCAAAACACCGAGCTGTATTCAAAATACAAGCAACTATCACCAAAGCTTTTCGTAGCTTCTTTGATTCACAAGGATTCACTGAATTCCAGGCGCCAAAACTTATCGGTGATGATGCTGAAGGTGGTGCCAACTCATTCAATGTTGAATATTTCAAACATATTGCACACCTTGCCCAAAGCCCTCAACTCTACAAACAGATCATGGTTGGCGTCTTTGAACGTGTTTATGCTATAGGCAATGTTTATCGCGCCGAGAAACATTCCACAACTCGCCATCTAAATGAATACACTTCACTTGATATCGAGATGGGTTTCATAAAAGATCATGGGGACATTATGAATATAGAAACGGCATTTCTGGCACATCTTTCAAATATATTGAAAGATGAATGTGCGACTGAATTCAAATTACTTGGTGCCACTATTCCAACTATTCCTGAAAAAATTCCACGAATGACCCTCCGCGAAGCTCAAATACTTATAACCAAAGAAACTGGAAAAGACTGTACTCAAGAACCAGACCTCGAACCTGAACACGAACGTTGGTTGTGTACTTATGCGTCAGAAAAATTGGAATCTGAATTTATTTTCATTACCAACTTCCCTACGGCCAAACGTCCATTTTATACTTATAGAGACGAAAAAGATCCAACCTACACAAAAGGGTTTGATTTGCTGTTCCGTGGTGTAGAAATTACCACAGGTGCACAGCGTATACACAAATACGACGACCTTGTCGCTTCAATGATTGAAAAGAAACTCAACCCGGAAAAATTCAGTTACTATCTCCAGGCCTTCAAATACGGACTGCCTCCGCATGGCGGCTTTGGTCTCGGTTTGGAACGTCTAACGGCAAAACTACTTGGTATTGATAACGTCAAAGAGGCGGCCCTATTCCCACGCGATATAAATAGAATTGATACGTTGTTGTCGCAATAAAAAGCTATTTTATTATGAGCTATTAGGGTAGCGATAGTTATGCCCTGTGAAGTGTTATAATGCGAACATAAAATCCGTGTGGCGTGACGCAGGAGGGTGAGGTGGCACCGATGATGATAAGGTGTGACCATGTAGTTATATATTTTTCATGTTTTGGTGAAACTTACGTTTGTAAGTTTCAATATGCTTTTTGAAGACATTTGAGCCATAAAATAACGATATTATCCACATAAACTTACAAACGTAAGTTCCATATTATTGATTGAAAATACCCCCTTCCGAGGAGGACGCAACAACTAAACCCATTTTTATCAACGATAACTTCTATATTTGATTTACCAAATAATCAAAAAAACGTATCTTATAAAAACATTACAAAAATGACCAGACCAAAATTCACAAACAAAACCTTACTTGAACTCATTATCCTTACTATGGTTTCCGTACGGCAATATTCTGCAAATGAAATACTTTCGAAACTTAGTTCAATCGACTTTATTGTACCGAAAGGTAGCCTCCACCCACTACTAGCAAAACTAAAACGACAAAACTTAATCGCTTCTCAATTCGAAGAAATGGATATCGGTCCATCACAAAAAAGTTTTTACCTAACTGAAAATGGCCAACGTCGACTAAAAGAGCTCAAAACAAACTGGCGCAAAATAGAACATATCATCTACAAGATCTCACGAAAAACGTCCTGAAATTATCAACTTCACACCAGTGTTTAAATAACCTCGCTATTGTATAATACACAAATGGACATGCGACATCTAATTTGGATTGGCGTACTTGTTGGCTCAACTGTCGGCGGATGGCTTCCAACACTCTGGGGTGCAGGAGCTTTCTCAATTTCAGGAATTATTGGAAGTACTATCGGCGGACTTGTAGGGATTTATATCGGTGCTAGAATTTCCAGCTGGTTTTAAACTTTCTTTTGCCAACTTATATTCCGCCTTATACAAAAAATACGCCAGTAAATATACGTGCGTATTTTTTTTATAAAAGAAACGTTCGAAATCTATCGACGGCGCTTCTTCGAGGCTTTGCGTGCATGCTTCACCGCGACGCGTTTCTTCGTCTTGCGAGATCGTGAAGATTTCTTTTGCACTGATGCTCTTTTTGCCATGTTAGTGTTGAGCTTGATTACGACTGCCAAATGCTCGACCGCTATTCATTATAGAGCATGCACACATAATAGCGAGAGTTATTTTTACAAAACTGTGCATAACTTTTTTTCTGAAAAATATTTTCTATATTTTTTGTAAAAATTTTAAAATAGTAAGTATACTTGTAGAATTAATTAGGAGTTGAGCTTGCTGTTTCTGGTGCTACTAATGTTGGTGGCACAGGCTGAATAATTTCTGGAGTAGTGCTTGGGGTAGGTGAAATGATTGTTGTGGTAATAGTTGAAGTTGCAATTTCAATTATTGTAGGTGCTGGCGACGATACTGGTGGAGTTGTGGTACTTATTACTGATTCCGTAGTTGAAGCTATTGTCGATAAAGAAGTAATCTGTGATGTTGAAGAAGCGACGATAGGTGTAGTAGTTGAAATACTAATTGGAGCAGTAACTGGAGTGGTAGTTGGAACAGCAATGACTGCATGCCTTACTTTATTGGCAGGTTGTGCTGGCATGCTTTCTGTTGATATAGCTTGGGTCGTGCTACTAGCTGTTATAAGTAATGCTTTCAATTGATCTTTATTTATACAAACATCATCCACGCATAGTTTATTTTCTATATGCAGATCTCCTACAAATACACTCATGATATGAGCAGTAGCAGATGTAAGAAAATCCATGAATGAAACAAGTATTCTTCCAAGAAAAGGCGTCGAACTCGCAAGTCTATCAGCTGTACTTGAAGCAACAAGACTTGCAGTAGATGAAGCCACAGTATTCAAGAATGTTGTGGAAGCTGTCAGTGCAGAAAGTTTGATGTCTAATGCTTGAATTGTAGTTGAAGAAACAGTATCAATTCTTGTACCAAGGTTGATTAGAGTTTGATTCACATTACCCAAAGAAGCTGTTAGTTCAGATAATGAAGCGGTGGTAGATTGATTTGAGAATAGTGAGTTAGATGTTGTTGAAGCTAGAGCATTCATATTACTCTCAAGTTCATTGATTGATTTACCGAAGCATTGTTTGCCTTTGTAACAGACATCTCCTACTAGAGACAGGTTAC
>Ga0080064_1002813_pt1 | contig 27866 bp, 24 predicted proteins | sample Subgrocontami54m_FD_69260 | JGI IMG/M metagenome (GOLD analysis project Ga0080064, IMG submission 69260) | Subsurface groundwater microbial communities from S. Glens Falls, New York, USA - GMW46 contaminated, 5.4 m (SPADES assembly) (version 2) ...
ATCCCCATCTCCGAGTCGCGGTAGCTGCGGCTGATGGTCATCAGTACCGATATAAACAAAGTCAGCGACAGCAGCACCGGCAGGTAATTGAGCGCGGAAAAGCCAAGCAGCGCGAGCACCGCCTCGGACAGGAGCTTGCCGCTCGCCGCCTGGCCGAGATAACGGATCAGTTGCGTGGTGAGGGTAATCGCAAACAGCGTGGCGAACACCGCAACCGCAAGATTGCCGAATTCGCGCAGCAGGGACCGCTGGAAAATTGCCACTTAGATTACCTAACAAGACGAGGGGACATCCCCCGGGGGGACTTTCCCCTCAACGGGGATCGAGACCTTCGGGACACGTCCCCTCGTGCTCCCCTAGATCGGCCCGTTGCAAAATTCATTTTGCAACGGGTACTAAAGAACGCCTCCGGTCCGGCTTCGCCTCGATGCCACACCTGAGCGCAACGGCTTTGACTTGGCGGGAACAAAGCAGGGATAATCGGGTGTGGTTGATCGGTAAAACACTAGGAGCAGCCGGTGGAATTTAGCACAAATCGGGGTATCCCGGAGAAGCGCGCCACGCCCTGCATTGCCGTGGGCGTATATGCAGGACACAAATTGAGCGCGGCCGCCGAGACGCTGGACCGGGCATCGAAAGGTGGCGTGCGCGAGGTTGTGCGCCGCGGCGACATGGAGGGCAAACTCGGCGCCACGCTGCTCCTGTACCGGGTTCCGGGCGTCGCGGCCGAGCGCGTGCTGCTGGTCGGACTGGGCGACGAGACGGCGTTGCGCGAACGCGAGTACCGCGAGGCAGCGCGTGCCGCGGTCAAAGCCGCGCAGGAAACCGGAGCCGGTTCGGCCACGCTGTGCTTCACCGAGATCCGCGTTGGCCGCCGCGACAGCGCCTGGAAAGCGCGCCAGGTGGCGCTGGTGGCTGCCGAATGCGCCTACCGCTTCGAGTGCATGAAAAGCAAGAAAAGCGACCCGCGCCCGCTCGCGCACATCGAGTTGATGGCGGCGGCACGCGATGCGGCCGCAGTCGCGCGGGGCCTGCGCCAGGGCGCGGCCATAGGCGCGGGCGTGAGCCTGGCCAAGGACCTGGGCAATCTCCCGGCCAACGTCTGCACGCCGACCTACCTCGCCGAGCAGGCGCGGAAAATCGCCAGGGATTGGAAACTCGAGGTCGAGGTGCTGACGCGCAAGGACATGGAGAAGCTGCGGATGGGGTCCCTGCTCTCGGTGGCGCAGGGCTCGCGCCAGGCGCCGAAGCTGATCGTGCTGAATTATGCCGGCGGTCCGAAAAAGGCAAGACCGGTGGTGCTGGTGGGCAAGGGCATCACCTTCGATACCGGCGGCATTTCGCTCAAGCCGTCGCCGGAAATGGACGAGATGAAATTCGACATGTGCGGCGCCGCAAGCGTGCTCGGCGCGCTGCGCGCCTGCGCCGAAATGAAGCTCAAGCTCAACGTCGTCGGCATCATCCCGACCACCGAGAACATGCCGGGGGGTGCCGCGACCAAACCGGGGGACATCGTCACCAGCATGTCCGGACAGACGATCGAAGTGCTCAATACCGACGCCGAGGGTCGGCTGATCCTGTGCGATGCGCTGACCTATGCTGAGCGCTTCAAGCCCGAGGCCGTGGTCGACATCGCCACGCTCACCGGCGCCTGCGTGATCGCGCTGGGCCATGTCGCCAGTGCCCTGTACAGCAACAAAGAGGCACTGGCGCGCGAACTGCTCGCCGCCGGCGATGAGGCCTACGATCGCGCCTGGCACATGCCGCTGTGGGACGATTACCAGGAGCAACTGAAAAGCAATTTTGCCGACATGGCTAATATCGGCGGCCGGCCGGCCGGCAGCGTCACCGCCGCCTGCTTTCTTTCGCGCTTCGCCAAGAAATTCGACTGGGCGCACCTGGACATCGCCGGCACCGCCTGGAAGTCGGGCAAGGAAAAGGGCTCGACCGGACGGCCGGTCGCGCTCCTGACCAGTTTCCTGATGAAACGGGCTGAAACAGCATGAGGGATGAGGAGAAAAACCGCCGGCGCATGGTTCCTCCTCCCGCCTTCGGCCTCCTTGACCAATGACGCGCATCGATTTCTACTTCGAGGCCGGGGACAAGCTGCAAGTCGCCTGCCGCCTGTCGGCCAAGGCGGCGCAGCAGAAGCTGCGGGTACTGATCTACGCCCCCGATGAGGCACAGGCACAGAGAATCGACAGAATGCTCTGGACCTGGCAGGCCACCGGCTTTCTGCCGCACTGCATGACGCGCAGCCCGCTCGCCGCGCAAACCCCTGTGCTCATCACCCACGACCCCGAGGACACACCGCACGACCAAGTGTTGCTGAACCTGCATTACGAATGGCCGCCCGCGTTCAGCCGCTTCCAACGGCTGGTGGAAATCGTCGGCCGCGACAACGAAGACCGTGCGGCCGCGCGCGGGCGCTTCCGCTTTTACCGCGACCGCGGCTATGAGATCGTAAATCACGACTTGTCCAAAGCCAATGGCTGAGCCGGAAGACCTGCTGAGCAAGGCCGACGCGCTGATGGCGCGCCACCGCCCGGCGCGGACGGGAGCCGAGCCATACGCCGAGATTCCGCTGCTCGATGAAGTGGTGGACCTCCCCCCGGAGAACGACGATCCGCCGCTGCTGACCGAACTCGCTGGACCCGCGCCTGCGGACGAGGAGCAGATCGAGGCGCTGGCGGCGAGCATCCGCGCATCGCTGCTTGCCGCGTTGCAGCCCGAGACCGATACCCTGATCGAGCAGCGCCTGAAGCAAGACCTGGCGCCGCTGGTCGAAAGGCTGTTCAACGAGCTGCGCGCCGACCTGCAGCTGATTGCGCGCGATACCCTGAGCAAGGCCATCAATACCGCGATCGAGCGGGAAGTCGAGCGGCGCAAATCCGGCGGCTAGTGTTTTGACCATTCGAGCTGTGACGCTCGAACTTGCGCGGACGGCGACCCGTCCGCGCGGATCGCCGATTGCGCACGGACGAAAAACCGTCCGCACGCAATCGGCGATCTTGTAGAAAACCTACCCCAGGCCGTTGTTGCTTTTAACCATAACCGTGTTTTTGGTACGGATGGTTTCTATCCGTACCAAAAAACACGGTTGGCGCGCGCAGCGCGCAATGGTCGCTTCTAGCATGCAACGGCATTAATGACGACGTATATAGCTCTTAGGCTATCCGCTATAATTCGTCCTTTCGCTCACTTGGGCTAAACACTTTGGGGCAGGGCATTTTGCCGGCAGAGTACAGCTCAATTCGCCACACCCCCCGGAAAATGGAATTAGCCAAAAGCTTTGACCCGCGCGCCATCGAGGCATACTGGTATCCCGAATGGGAGCAGCGCGGCTATTTCGCGCATTCGGCGGATGCCGCCAAACCGACCTATTGCATCCAGCTGCCGCCGCCCAACGTGACCGGCACCCTGCACATGGGGCACGCGTTCCAGCAAACGCTGATGGACACGCTCGTGCGCTACCACCGCATGCACGGGTTCAACACCAATTGGGTGGTCGGCACCGACCATGCCGGCATCGCGACCCAGATCGTGGTCGAACGCCAGCTCGAGGCCGAGGGCAAGACCCGCCACGATCTCGGCCGCGACGGATTCCTCGAGCGCGTGCGCGCATGGAAGCAGGAATCGGGCGCGACCATCATGCGCCAGATGCGGCGCCTGGGTGCCTCGGCCAACTGGACCTATGCCGACGCCGAAGGCCAGCGCGCGGGGTATTTCACCATGGACGAGCGCATGTCGCGCGCGGTGGTCGAGGTGTTCGTGCGCCTGCACCAGGAAGGCCTGATCTACCGCGGCAAGCGCCTGGTCAACTGGGACCCGGTGCTGGGCACCGCGGTGTCCGACCTCGAGGTCGAGAGCGAGGAGGAAGACGGCAAGATCTGGGAAATCAAGTATCCCTTCGACGACGGCACGGGCGCCGTGGTGGTCGCGACCACGCGCCCGGAAACCATGCTCGGCGACGCCGCCGTCGCCATGAACCCCAAGGACGAGCGCTACATCCGGCTCGTCGGAAAACAAGTCTTGCTGCCGCTCACCGGCCGCACGATCCCGGTGATCGCCGACGATTACGTCGATCCCGAATTCGGCACCGGCTGCGTCAAGATCACGCCGGCGCACGACTTCAACGACTATCAGGTCGGGCAGCGGCATGCGCTGGCTCAGATCAACGTCTTGACCTTGGACGCGAGGATCAACGACAACGCCCCCGCGGCATACCGTGGCCTTGACCGCTTCGAGGCACGCAAGCGCATTCTGCAAGATCTCGACGCGCAGGGATTTCTGATGTCCGAAAAACCCTACAAACTGAGGGTGCCGCGCTCGGGCCGCACCGGCGTGATCGTCGAGCCCATGCTCACCGACCAGTGGTTCGTGAACATGGGCGGCCTGGCGCAGCGCGGCCTGGAAGCGGTGGCCGCGGGCGAGGTAAAGTTCTTTCCCGATCACTGGACCACGACCTACAATCACTGGCTGGAAAACATCCAGGACTGGTGCATTTCGCGCCAACTCTGGTGGGGTCACCAGCTCCCGGCCTGGTACGACGACGCGGGCAAGGTGTACGTCGCCCGCAGCGAAGTCGAAGCCCTTGCCCAGGCTGCCGCGAAAGGCTACCGCGGCAAGCTCAAGCGCGACGAGGACGTGCTCGACACCTGGTTCTCCTCCGCCCTGGTGCCTTTCACTTCGCTCGGTTGGCCGGAAAAGACGCGCGATCTCGATGCCTTCCTGCCCTCCTCGGTACTCGTCACGGGTTTTGACATCATTTTCTTCTGGGTCGCGCGCATGATCATGATGACCCTGCATTTCACCGATAAGGTGCCGTTCCGTCATGTCTACATCAACGCCTTGGTGCGCGACGCCGAGGGGCAGAAAATGTCGAAGTCCAAGGGCAATACCCTGGATCCGCTGGACCTGATCGACGGCATCAGTTTCGACGCCCTGCTCGTAAAATCGACGCAGGGCCTGATGCTCGCCAGCCACAAGGCGAAAGTAGAGAAATACGTGCGCAAGAACTACGCCAATGGCATCCCCGCGTTCGGCGCCGATGCGCTGCGCTTCACTTTCGCCTCGCTCGCCAGTTTCGCGCGCACGCTTAACTTCGACCTCGGCCGCTGCGAGGGCTACCGCAATTTCTGCAACAAGCTGTGGAACGCGACGCGCTTCGTGCTGATGAACACCGAGGGCAAGGACTGCGGCGTGAACGAGTCCTTGCCGCTCGCGCCCTCGGTCATCGACCGCTGGATCGTGAGCCGGCTGCAACGCGCGGAGAAGGAAGTGTGCGAGGGCTTCGACGGCTATCGCTTCGACCTCGCCGCGCGCGCCCTGTATGAGTTCGTCTGGGACGAATACTGCGACTGGTACCTCGAATTGGCCAAGGTACAACTGCAAAACGGCAGCGAGGCCGAGCAGCGCGCCACTCGGCGTACCCTGGTGCGGGTGCTGGAAGCTGTGTTGCGCCTCGCGCACCCGGTGATTCCTTTCATCACCGAAGAGCTGTGGCAGAGAGTCGCGCCGCTGGCGGGACGCACGGGCGGGAGCATCGTGCTCGCGCCTTACCCGCAGCCGCAAGCCGAGCGCATCGACGCCGCGGCCGAGGCCGAAGTTGCGGTATTGAAGGACATTGTCGGCGCCTGCCGCAATCTGCGCGGCGAAATGAACATTTCCCCGGCGCAGCGCATTCCCTTGCTCGCCACCGGCGACAGGGCGAGGCTGGAAGCGCTCTCCCCCTACATCAAGTTCCTCGCCAGGCTCTCCGACGTGAGCGTGGTCGACGCCTTGCCCGCAGCCGACGCCGCCGTTGCCGTAGTCGGCGACTGCCGGCTGATGCTCAGAATCGAGATCGACAAGGCGGCAGAGCGCGAGCGACTGCAAAAGGAAATCTCCCGCCTCGAAGGCGAAATCGCCAAGGCCAGAGGCAAACTCGCCAACTCCGGTTTCATCGAGCGCGCCCCGGCCCAGGTCGTGGCGCAGGAGAAGGAGCGCCTGGCCGCCTTCGCCACCACGCTGGAAAACCTGAAACCCCAGCTCGCGAAGCTCGGCTGAGGCGCCGGGCTCGGCCATGCATCCGATCCTGCGCGGCTTCGAGCATCGCAACTTCCGCCTGTTCTTCATCGGCCAGACGCTGACGATGATAGGCACCTGGATGCAGTACATCGCCATCTCCTGGCTGATGTACCGCCTCACCGGCTCGGCGTTCATGCTCGGCATGACCGGATTTGCGCTGCAGATCCCGATCCTGCTGGTGTCGCCGTTTGCCGGCGTCTGGGTGGACCGCTACGATCGGCGCAAGCTGCTGCTCGTCACGCAGACGCTGGCGCTGGCGCAGGCCTTGCTGCTGGGCGCGCTTACGTTCGCCGGCCTGATCCAGGTCTGGCACATCCTTGCCATCTCGCTTTTCCTCGGCACGGTCAACGCCTTTGCCAACCCGAGCCGCGGCACCTTCCTGCTGGAAATGGTCGAGAGCAAAGACAACCTGCCCAACGCCATCGCACTCAATTCGCTGATCATGAACAGCGCGCGCTTCGTCGGGCCGACCATCGCCGGGGGCGTGCTCGCCTTTGCCGGCGAGGCCTGGTGCTTCATGCTGAACGCGCTGTCCTACCTGGCACTGATCGTCGCCCTGCTGATGATGCGGGTGAAGGCCGTCGCTCCGCACGCCGCGCACGAGCACTGGTTCGAGGAGTTGAAACAGGGCTTTCGCTACGCCTTCGGCTTTCTCCCGAGCCGACGCCTGCTGCTGCTGGTGGCGGCGGTGAGCATGACGACCTCGCCCTACCAGCACATGATGCCGATCTTTGCCGGCGAGGTGTTCGGCGGCGATTCGCGCACGCTCGGCCTTCTGCTCAGCGGCGCCGGGCTGGGCGCGTTTGCCGGCACGGCTTATCTGGCCGGTCGAACTTCGCTGCAGGGATTGTCGCGCGTCATCATCGTCGCGAGCTTCTCCGCCGGCCTGGGCCTGATGCTGTTCTCGCAGTCGCGCTTGCTGTGGCTGTCGCTGATGCTGATGCTGCCCATAGGTTTCGGCTTGATCGTCACCGCCACTTCGACCAATACCATCCTGCAGACCATCGCCGACGAGGACAAGCGCGGCCGCGTCGTCGCCATCTACGGCATGAGCTTCCTCGGCGCGGCACCGATAGGCAATTTCATCGCCGGTTCAGTCGCGAGCCATATCGGCGCGCCGCTCACCCTGCTCATCTTCGGCGCGCTGTGCACCCTCGCGGCATTGGCCTTCGCCCTGCGGCTCGAGTCCTGGCGCGCCGCGATCAGGCCGCTGTACCAGCGCATGGGTGTGGTGAAATAGCGCCGTTGGTCCAACCGTGCGTGCGCTACGCGCGGCTGAATAAGAGAGCGAAATGTCCGCCGATCCAGCCGGGCGGCTGTTGTTCTCCCTCCTGATTGCCGGCCCGCTCAGGCCTCGACCGGCAGTCCGGACGCTTTCCACTCCGGAAAACCGTCCTCCAGCCGGCGCGCCTTGAAGCCCTTCGTGCGCAGCAACGCTACCGCATCCACCGAAAGCAGGCAGTACGGGCCGCGGCAATAGGCGATGACTTCGCGTCCCTTGGGCAAGTTTCGCAAGCGTTTGGTCAGGTCCTCGACCGGGACGTTGATCGCGCCCGGCAAATGCCCGGCGGCGAACTCCTTGGCCGGACGGACGTCGAGCACGGTCACGAGCCCGAGCTTCGAACGCTTTAACAGTTCGGCGGCAGGGATCGGCTCCAGATCGTCGCGCGCGGTGATGTAGGTGCGCACCAGGTGCGCCATTTCGGCGAGCCGCGTCTCGGCGACGTGTCCCAGCGCCGCAATCAACCCCACCACGTCCGGACCCGCCAACTCGTAGAACACCCGCAGGCCCTCCTTTCGCGCCCGTACCAGCCCGGCGCGGCGCAGTTCTTGCAGATGCTTCGATGCGTTTGCGACCGAGAGCCGCGTCATGGTCGCAAGCTCCTCCACGCTGCGCGGCCCCTGCGCGACGAAGTCCAGCAACTCCAGCCGGTTGCCGCTTGCCAGGGCCTTCCCCACTCGTGCGAGTTGGGCATGCACGTCCTGTTTGAAATTATCTGTTGACATCGCGGCCGCAGTCTCCTACTATTCAACTAGTGAGTTGAGTAGTTGAATTATACCTGACCGGCGGGGTCAGGCCAAGGTTCAAGTGTACGAGGAGTGATTATGACATTTAACGAATGTGCGCTTGGCCACGAGCCGGCCGTACGGCTGGGCGCATTCTTCGGCATGTTCGCGCTGATGGCAATCTGGGGGCGGTGGCGCTGCTCGCGCTCGCTGCTTTCCTGCCCCAGCTAGCACGACAGTCTCAGCGTGAATCCAGCCAATGACGCAAAAGGAGAACGACACCATGAAGACCCTATTTATCCTGAACGACGCTCCGTATGGCAGCGAGCGCAGCTATAACGGCTTGCGCCTCGCGGGAGCCCTGTCGAAGGCCGAAGGCGAGGAAGTGAAGCTGTTCTTGCTTGGCGATGCGGCGTCGTGCGCCAAAGGCGGGCAGAAGGTTCCAGAGGGTTTCTACAATATCCAGCTCATGCTCGGACGCGTTCTGCGCAACAAGGCCGAAGTGGGCGTGTGCGGAACCTGCATGGACGCGCGCGGGATCACGGATCCGGAACTTGTGGACGGAACTCGCAGACGCACTCTCGCCGAACTGACGTCATGGACGCAGTGGGCCGACAAAGTGGGGGTATTTTGACCATGAGCCGAACCGCGCTGATTTTAGGGGCCGGTCTCGGCGGGCTGGTCGCCGCAGAGACCATGAGAAAACTCCTGCCCGCCTCCGATCGCGTGATTGCGGTTGATCGCGCCGAGCGGCACTTTTTTCCGCCGTCGTTGTTGTGGCTGATGGTCGGCGAGCGGAAGCCGGAGGATTTCACCCGTTCCCTGGACCGGTTGATCGGCCGAGGCGTGGAGTTCCGCCATGGCGATGTCACTCGCATCGATCCGCAGCGTCGCGAAGTCGAGGTCGCCGGCGAATCGCTCGCGGCCGACGCGCTGGTGATCGCGCTCGGGGCGGAGTACGCAACGGAGGCGATCCCGGGGCTCGCGCAAGCGGGCCTCAACCTCTACACCATGGAAGGCGCGACGGCCATCCGCGACGCCCTCGCCCGTTTCGAAGGCGGGCGCATCGTCGTCCTCACCGCGGTGCCCATGTATAAGTGCCCGGCCGCGCCCTACGAGGCCGCCCTGTTGGTGGATGCGCACCTGCGCAAGCGTGGCCTGCGCGACAAGGTGACGATCGAGTTCTTCGCGGCCGAGCCGCGGCCGATGTTCGTCGCCGGCCCCGAACTGGGCGCTGCCGTGCGCGGCATGATCGAGGCACGTGGCATCGCCTACCACCCCGAGCACCAGGTCAAGGACATCGATCCGGCAGCCCACCGCATCGGCTTCGCCAATGGCGTCTCGGCCGAATTCGACCTGCTGTTCTACGTGCCACCGCACCGCGCGCCGGCGGTGGCGCGCGAGGCGGGCCTGACCAACGATACCGGCTGGATACCCGTCGACCGTCATACGCTGCAAACGCAATTCGACAACGTGTTCGCGCTCGGCGATATCACCACCATTCCACTCAAAATGGGTCGTCCCTTGCCCAAGGCCGGCGTCTTCGCTCATGCTCAGGCCGAGGTCGTGGCGCACAACATCGCCCACGCCTGGACCGGCAAGGGCACGTCGCGTCAATTTACCGGCGAGGGTATGTGCTTCATCGAGGCCGGCGGAGGGCGAGCCGGCATCGGCAAGGGCAATTTCTACGCCGAGCCGACGCCGCAAGTCAAGATGCGCGGGCCGAATCTCTTCTGGCACGCGGGCAAGATTCTGTACGAGAAGTACTGGCTCTATCGGCGGTTCTGACGGAAAACCGCAATAAGGGGATACCCATGTTCAAGTTCTCATTGGTCGAATTCTCCATCCGCCGCCCGAAGTGGGTGCTGTTGGCTGCCGGGCTGTTGACCCTGTTGTTTCTCACCCAGTTTCCGAAAATCCGCACGGACACCAATCCCAAACACATGCTGCCGGACACCTCCGACGTGCGCGTCTGGAATGACGAGGTGGACAAGACTTTCGCGCTCTACGAGGACACCATCGTCGTCGGCGTGCACAACGATGCGGGGGTGCTCAACCGGGAAACCCTCGGCCGCATAGCACGTATTACCGACGAAATCCTTGCGCTTCCAGGCGTCGCCAGCCGCGACGTGAATGGTTTCACCACCATCACCAACGTCACGGCCGAAGCCGGCACGCTCAAGGTCGGACCGCTCATGCCGGGCGCGCCGCAAAGCCAGGCGCAGGTGGACGCGTTGCGCGGCGCGCTGTTCGGCAACCCGCTTCTGGTCGATCGCGTGATCTCGAAGGACGGCAGGACCACCGCCATCTACGTGCCGCTGGAGAAGGGCGCCAACGGCGCGGAGATCGCCAGGAAGATCCACGCCGTCGTGGCCGCGGAGAAGGGCCCGGAGCGCTACTACATTGCCGGCGACCCCGTGGCGCGCGATACCTTCGGCGCCGAGATGTTCAAGCTGATGGGTATCTTCTCGCCGATCGCGGGCATGATCATGTTTAGCGCCATCCAGCTTATGTTTCGCAACCTCGCGCTGTCGATTGCCATGATGGCGGTGGCCATGGCTGCCATCATCTGGAGCATGGGGCTCCTGATCGGTACGGGCTTTCCGGTGCACATCATGAGCTCGATGGCGCCGGTGTTCCTCATGGCCATCGCCACCGACAGCATCCACATCTTCAACGAATTCTACTTCCGCTACCGCGAGAAACGAAACAAACTGGCGGCGATTCGCGAGACGATGCAGGCGGTGAGCCGGCCGGTGCGCTACACCGCACTCGCCACCGCCGCCGGCTTCGCCGTGCTGCTGTTCATGAACATCGTACCGGTAAAGGTCTTTGGCGGATTGATCGCCTTCGGCACGGTGGTGCTGCGGCTGTTCTCCTTCAGCCTGATTCCCGCCATCCTCACCTTCGTCAAGGAAGAGAAGATCGCCAAGGCCGCCGAACACGAGAGCGTCGAGCTGGACCGCAGTGCGCGTTTGCTGCGTGGTATCGGCAAGATCGGCACCGATCGCCCGCTGGCCATCGCGCTGGTCGGCGTCGTCCTGATGGCGGTGGCCATCGTCGGCGCGACGAAAATCCACGTCAACAATAACCTGGTGGCCTGGTTCAAGGACTCGAGCGAGATCCGCGTGGCCGATACGGCGATGAACCAGGCGCTGGGTGGCACTTCCCTGGGCTATCTGGTGGCGCAGTCCAAGGAACCCGAGTTCATGAAGCGGCCCGAGGCCATGCGCTGGCTGGAAGGGCTGCAGCGGCACCTGGAAGGCATGCCCGTGGTGGGCAAGACCTTTTCGGTAGCCGACTACGTGAAGCGCATCAACCGCGTGCTGCACGACGACGACCCGAAGTTCGACGTCGTTCCGGAAACGCAGGATACGGTCGGTCAATATCTCTTCCTGTTCAGCATGTCGGCCAAGCCATCGGATCTGGACAACGTGATCGATCCCGGCTTCCAGAAGGCCAACCTGTGGGTGCAACTCAAGACCTGGGACGCGGAAGCCATGCGCCAGGTCATCCGGGCCGCGGACGCCTATCAGCAGGCCCATCCACTGGCGGTGACGGTGAAACCTGCCGGTATTGCCTATTTCAACCTGGTATGGAACGACGAGGTGCTGGGCGACATGGTGCTGGGCTTGTCGCTGGCGCTGGCGGTGGTGTTCGCCATCCTCGCCCTGGCCTTCCGCTCGGCCAAATGGGCCTTGGTCGGCTACGTGCCGCTGCTATTCACCATTCTGCTGATCTACGGCGTGGTCGGCTTCGCCGGCAAAGACTTCGACATGCCGCTGTCGGTGCTGAGCACGCTGTCGCTCGGCATGGCCGTCGACTTCGCCATCCATTTCGTCGGCCGCTTCCGCCAGCGCTTGGCCGAGACGGATGGCGGCAGGAGCGAGGCAGCGGTGCGGGAGGCGCTGCTGTGGACGGCATCGCGACCGGGCAAGGGGATTCTGCGCAACGCGCTGCTGTTTGCGGCGGCCTTCTCGGTGATGCTGTTCGCGCCGCTCACGCCCTACATTGCCGTGGGGGCGTTCATTGTGGCGATGATGCTGCTCTCGGCGCTGCTCACCATACTCTATTTGCCCGCCCTGGTCATGCTCGGGCGCAACTGGCTGATCGATGACCCCAAGCCGATGGCGGCCATCGCCGCGGCACGTACGAAAGGAGACTGAAATGAAACGCTGGTGGATATGGATGATCGCCGGTCTGCTGCCGTTGCAGGCGCTGGCCCTTTCGGGCGAGGAGGTGATGAAGAAATCGCAGGCGGCCTTCCTCTACCCGGGCAAGGACTTCAAGGCGCGGGTGGTGATGAAACTCATCAACAAGGACGGCCAGGAGCGGGTGCGCGAGATGACCATGCTGCGCAAGAACGTGGGCGAGCCGGGGGGCGAGCAGAAATATTTCATGTACTTCTTCCAGCCGGCCGACGTCAAGGACATGACCTTCATGATCTACAAGTACCCGGCCAGGGACGACGACCGCTGGATGTTCATCCCGGCGATCAACATGGTCAAGCGCATCGCCGCGCAGGACAAGCGCTCCAGCTTCGTCGGCTCCGACTTCACCTATGAGGACGTCTCCGGCCGCGACCTCGAGGACGATACCCACGCCGTCGAGCGCGAGGAAAAGCTCGGTAATCGCGACTGCTACGTGGTGAAGAGCACGCCGAAGGGAACCGACACCGATTTCGGCTACAAGCTGACCTGGGTGGACAAGGCGAACTTCCTGCCGCTGAAGGAGGAGCAGTACGACAAGAAGGGAACCCGCTACAAGCTATTCACGGCCGACGAGGTGGCGGAGGTTCAGGGCATTGCCACGGTGGTCAAGCGCAGCATGAAGAACCTGCAGAGCGGCCACCGCACCGAGGTTGCTTACCTCAAGACCGGCTACAACCTCGGCATTGAGGACAGCCTGTTCTCAGAGCGTTTCCTGCGCCAGCCGCCGCGCAAGTGGATCGACTGATGTCACGTTTCGCCGCGCTCTGCGCGGTCCTCTTGCTGGCACCTCTGGCGGCGCGTGCGGAGGTCGCGCTCTCGGGCTTCCTGCAGCAGAACACGGCCGCAAACACCGCGGCGGCGAACCCGGACGGTCGCCACTACAAATGGCTGGAGCAGCGCGCCCAGCTTAAGCTCGACGCCAGCGGCGGCGCGTGGCGGCTGCTGGCCAAGGGCGATCTGGCGGTCGACCACCTCGGTCGCCAGGACCAATCCGAGTTGCGCGAGGGCTATGTCGATTACACCGCCGGCAATTGGGATATGCGCGTCGGCCGGCAGGTCATCACCTGGGGCCTGGGCGACCTGGTGTTCGTGAACGACGTTTTCCCCAAGGATCACGAGGCCCTCTTCGCCGGGCGCCCGCTGGAGTACCTCAAGCGCGGCGTGGATGCCGTGAAGCTGGGCGCCTACCCCGAGTTCGCCAACTTCGAAATGGTGCTGTCGCCGGGCTTCCGCGAGAGCCGCATCCCGGATGCGCGCCGCTTCCATCTCTACGACCCGATGCCGGCGGTGAGCAAGCGCGAGACCATCAAGCCGGGCCAAGGCGATGTCGGCCTGCGCATTTACCGCGATGTCGCCGGCTATGACGCGGCGCTCTACCTGTATCGCGGCTTCCAGCGCACGCCATCGATGCGGCCGGACAGCATGACGGCGCCGACGAAGATCAGCACCTTCTACCCGCAACTCTCCGTCTATGGCGCCAGCGTCTCGGGCCGGGCCGGCGAGGGTGTGCTGAGCCTGGAGGCGGCCTACTACGACTCGCGTCAGGACCGGTCGGGCAACGACTTCGCCGTGCCCAACTCACAGACCCGGCTGCTGGCGGGCTACCAGATTCAACCGGCGGAGGACCTCTCGCTCGGTTTCCAGTACTACGCCGAGGCCATGAACGACTACGGCGCCTACCTCGCCGCGCTACCCGCCGGCTTCCCGGTCGAGAAGCGCTGGAGCCACACCGTCACGGCACGGCTGACGCAGTTCTTCCGGCATCAGACGCTGCGGCTGTCCGCATATGCTTCTTACAACGCCAGCACCGGCGACCATTTCGTGAACCCGGAACTACGCTACAGCTTTACCGACAAGGTGTGGGGCGCGGTCGGCGCCAATATCTTCGGCGGCAAGCCATGGGGTCAGTTCGGGCAACTCTCGCGCGACGACAACGTGTATCTCCAGGTTCGTTACGCATTCTGACATCGAGCATGGAACGCAATACCGATCTTCGGCCTAGTTGCAATCGTCACGCTCGCGGCGGGATGGCGCTACGACCGCTTCGGCTTAACATTACATGAACCACCGATAACCGCAGGAGACGCCTAATGTCCAAAGATCGCAATACTGGCCTGTCCATCGGCATTGAACATCCTGATAAGCTGATTGCCGACATCATGCAGGCGATGCAATGAACAGACCAGAAGCTTGGTTAAAGCCGCCGACTTGACTGCCGCAGGCGTTCACATTTCCCCCGGCGATCTGCCCGCCGGGATAATCCGTGTTCATGCCGCCGTTGCCGTAGACGGAAATACCGACGGACTTGTCCGCTCCCAGCATTCTGTTGTAGCCGAATTCCGGAACCGGGAACAGGTTGCCGCCGCTGGTGGCCGCGCCATCCATGCCGGTACCAAATCCGGAACTCCCGCTGCGCGAGCTCTCGCGCCTCGGGCTGAACAGATCCACGCCGATATCAAGCCGGGAGCCAACCCAGACCATGCTGGCCGGGTTATTCGCGCCGCCGAACGCATCGATGGCCATCGCCGTCGCGGCACCGCCCATACCCTTGGCCCTCATGCCGTAGCCGTGGGCGAAATATCCGTCCGTCGCCAGCGTAACCGACGGGACGGCAAAGGCGGCAAGCAACGCCGAAGTCAGTACCGTGCGTTTCATTTCATTCCTCCTCCTGTGATAGAAACGATTTCTTTACTTCAGACAAACAGCGTGACATCTGCCTCCTGCGCCATCGGCAGGAATGTAGCGGCGCCGCAGTATTCCTTCACCTCGGGAATAAAGTCGTCATGGGTGAAGCCGAACAGGTCGACCGTCATCTGGCAGCCGAGCATGTTCACGCCCGCCTCCAGGCACAGCGAGCGCAATTCGGCAATGTCGGCTACGCCGTTATTCTTGATCGTCTGCCGCATCAGCGTCGAGGCGAAGGACTCGAAACCGGGGATGCCGGCCTGAACCAGATTGGGGATGTTCCAGTTGATGCCCTTGAACCAGTCCGGGCCGAAAGGCATTTTCATGGGCATCCCCGGATTACCGAGCGGACTGATCTTGAGGTCCGAGATGTCCTTTTTCAGCAGCTGCAAGCCATAGAAGGTGAAAAAGATCGACACGTTCCAGCCCAAGGCGGCGGCGGTCGAAGCCAGGATGAAGGGGGGATAGGCCCAGTCCAGGGTACCTTTGGTGGCGATGATGGTCATCGAAGGCGTTTTGTTCGCCTTCATCTGCGCCAGCTTTTCTTCGAGTTTCTGCGGCAGGATTTCGTCGAGCCGCTGCCGGACGATTTCCTCGATCAATGTAATGTCAGGGGTGGTGCCCATTATTTCCTCCGTATTTGGCCCTTATCGGCAGCGTGCTGCCTCAGGATCTTCTTAAGATTGCAGCAATAATGCATGAGCATACTGGCTTTGTTCCATCCGAATTATCTTATTCGCCTATAGCTTCGGCTAATATCCATTCGGATCTCACGCAAAGGATAGGGCGTCCGACAGCGGAGCGCAAGCGGTTCGCTTTGAGGCATCCACGCTCGCCCCGCACGGTTCACTTTCGTTTCAGAAAGAAAGTGTATTCGTTGCTGGCTTCCGTAGTCGACAGCAGATCGTTGCCGGTCTGCTTGCAGAAGGCCTGGAAATCCTTGACCGAGCCGACGTCCGTTGACACGATGCGCAGCACCTGCCCGCTTTGCATGTCGGTCAGCGCTTTTTTCGCGCGCAATATGGGCAGCGGGCAATTCAAGCCGCGCGCATCCAGATCCTTGTCGAAATTCATGATTGATTCCTCTTTGTGGTAAGTTGATCGTGCCACCGTTTGCCATTGTAACCAAGCCGGGTGCATCCGGCACGCGTGTCCTGCCCCGCGCATCCCGGCCGCAAGGCGCCGGTCCGGGGCAATTCCCTCATTCTTCAAATTCTTCGCAACTATCCATTAACGAATTTGATGTCACGCCACCGCGGGCCTCGTCATGAGCCTGAGCCGCGGTCGCTTGGCTTTCGCGCGCTGCCGACCGTGGTAGTATTTCTCCGGAATCGGAAACAGCGCCGGCGAACCGAGCTGCCGGCGCGAGCGGAGCAAGATATGAACCAGCCGGGCACTTACCCGTTGCAAGCCGAAGGTCCTCCACAGCACACCGACCTGCGGGGCTTGCGCGCGCTGTCAGAGTTCACTTCCGGGCTGGCCGAAGAGCATGACCCGGAAAAGCTGCTCGAGCGCTCGCTCGGCACCATGATACGGCTCGCCGGGGCCCAGGCCGGCACCGTGCGCGTGTTGACCAGCGACGGCGCCCAGATGCGGCTGGTCGCCGCGCAAGGACTTCCGCCCGAAGCAGTCGCGCGGGAACAACTGGTGCCCATGGACTGCGGCGTGTGCGGCGCGGCGGTAAGTGACGATGCCGTACGGCAGAGCTTCGATCTGCAGCACTGCGCGACGCACACCGCCTCCGATTATTTCAGCGAGCTCGGCGCGGCGGTGGTGGTCCCGCTCACGCACCTGGGACAAGTACTCGGTGCCTACACCCTGTTCTTCGCCGAGAAGCGCGACACGCCGGAGGAGCTCGGACTGCTGTTCCGTTCGATCAGCGAGCACCTGGGCATGGCGTTGGAGAACGCTAGCCTGCTGCGCGAGAACATGCGCATGACGCTCGTGCGGGAGCGCCAGTTGATGGCGAACGAGGTGCACGATTCACTCGCCCAAACGATGGCCTACATGAAGATCCGGCTCGCCATGATGCAGGAAGCCCTGGACGCAAGCGAGCAAGCCCGGGCGTCTAAGCACGCCGGCGAAGTGCAGCAGGCGCTCGACGGCGCCTACGCCGACCTGAGGGAACTCCTGTCCCAGTTCCGCAATCGGATGGATCCACTGGGGCTGGTGCATGCGCTGGAGGAACTGAAGATGAAATTCCACGACCGCACCGGCATCGAACTCGCGTTCGACAACCGCACCACCAACTTCGGCTTGAGCGTTGAGGAAGAGAGCCAGATATTCCATATCATGCAGGAGGCGCTCGCCAACGTGGCACGGCACTCCGGCGCAAAACATGCCCGTCTCACCATGGAACTCGCAGCCGGCGAATACCGCTTCACGGTCGAAGACGACGGGCTCGGCTTTTACGCTTTCGGCCAGCGGCTGGACGGCGCAGAGCAGCATTCGCACTTGCGCCACCACCTCGGCGTCAACATCATGCGCGAGCGCGCGCAGCGCCTGGACGGCAGGATCGAGATTTCCAATCTGCCGCGGGGTGGCGCGCGCGTCAGCCTGGTGTTCTCGGCGCAACGCGGAACCAGCGCATGAAAACAGTGCGCGTGATGCTGGTCGACGACCATACCCTTTTCCGCAAGGGTCTGGCGGAGTTGTTGCACGGGCGCAACGACATCGAGGTGGTGGCGGCCACCGCCGGCGCCACTGAGGCGGCGCGCCTGGTGCAAGAGACCAAACCCGACGTGCTGCTCCTCGATCTCAACCTGCCGCCGCACGGCGGGCTCGCGCTGCTGCGCACCCTGCAGGATTACGGCTGGGGCGGCCCGGCGCTGATCCTGACCGTTTCCGATGCCGAAGACGACCTCGCCAACGCGCTGCACGCCGGGGCGCGCGGCTACCTGCTGAAGGACATGGAACCGGAGGACGTCATCGATGCGATCCTGCGCGCAGAGCGTGGCGAGACCGTGGTTGCCCCGGCCATGACCATGAAGCTGGTGAACCTGTTGCAGCCGGGACGGCAGAACAAGACCAAGGACAATCTGCTCAGGCAACTCACCGAACGCGAGCGTGAGATCCTCGATCACCTGGCGCAGGGCATGTCGAACAAGGCGATCGCGCGCGCGCTCGACATCAGCTACGACACGGTCAAGCTGCACGTGCGCCATATCCTGTCGAAGCTCAACTTCACCTCCCGCGTCGAGGCCGCAGTGTTCGCGGTCGAGCACAGGGCCAGCCCGCAGAGTTCGTCGGTACCGAAAAAGCCTTAGATGCCGCGGAAAATGAATTTGCCTACACGTTGATCTATACGTGGCGACTCCAATCGCGCTCACCGTTATTGCAGAGCTGAGACTTTGCGCGGACGAAAAGCCGTCCGCGCGGATCGTTGATTGCGCACGGATGAAAAACGTATCCGTGCGCAATCAACGATCTTGTATATAAGCCACCCCAAACCGCCTTTGCTTTTATTCATAACCGCGTTTTTTGTACGGATGCGCTTTTCATCCGTACAAAAAACGTGGTTGGCGCGCGCAGCGCGCAGGTCTGCTCCTGGCATGCGGCAGTCTGTCACTCGTACCAGGCGAGTTGCGCCTGCAGCCGCACCACTTCCCCAATGATGATGAGCGTCGGCGGCGCGATCTGCGCGGCAAGCGCGAGTTGCGGCAGCGTGCCAAGCGTCCCCACCACCGTGCGTTGGCGCGGCGTGGTGCCGTGTTGCACGATCGCCGCCGGGGTGGTATCGGGCACGCCGCGGGCGACCAGTTCGCGGCACAGCGTAGCCAAGCCGAGCAGGCCCATGTACACCACCAGGGTGCGCCCGGGGCGGAAAAGCGAGTCCCAGTCCAGATCCACGCTGCCATCCTTGAGGTGGCCGGCGACGAACAGACATGAATTGGCATAATCGCGGTGGGTGAGCGGAATGCCGCTGTACGCGGCAACGCCGCAGGCGGCGGTGATCCCGGGGACGACCTCGAATGCGATGCCTGCGGCGGCGAGCGCCTGGACCTCCTCCCCGCCGCGGCCGAACACGAACGGATCGCCGCCCTTTAGCCTCAGCACGCGCTTGCCCTCGCGTGCCAAGCGCACCAGCAACGCGTTTATCTCGGTCTGGCTGAGCGTGTGCTCGCCGCGCTCCTTGCCGGCGTAGATGCGCTGCGCTTCGCGCCGGCCCAGCTCGAGGATGGGTTCCGAGACCAGATGATCGTGGACGATGACCTCGGCCTCGCCTAGCAGCTTCGCCGCACGCAGCGTCAGCAGTTCCGGATCGCCGGGCCCCGCGCCGACCAGATAGACCACCCCCGCACGCATGGCACGGGCGCCTGAAGTATTAAGCGTCACAATCGCGTCAGTATACTGCGCTTAGCAGCGCCGGCGCCGCATTGCGCTCCTCGGTCCGGCGGCGCACGAAGCCGACGAAGCGCGCCGCCCAGTCGCAGCTGCCGGCGCTGCGCAAGTGCGAGTAGTTGGCGAGAAGATTATTGACGACGATGCCGTCGGATTTTCCGTCGACACCAAAACCGCGCGCCACGCGGTAGGCAAAACGCGTGTCCGGGGCTAGCCCCTCGATACTCGAGTAGTGGAACTCGTGCGCCGGGATTTCAACCGGGTCTTCGCCGCGATCCCGCCACGGGTGAGTTTCGGTGGGAGCGAGTCTGACGTAGCCGCGGCCCACCGGCCGCTCGTGCATCACGACGTCTCCTGGAATCGCGCCCACCATGCGGCGCGCGTCGCCGCGCCAGCTGAGCGAGCGCGCGAGGTACATGAGCCCGCCGCACTCGGCGTACGCGGGCATCCCGGCCTCGATCGCGGCGAGGATCTCGCCGCGCAGCGCGGCATTCGCCTCCAGCTCGCGCATGAATATTTCCGGAAAGCCGCCGCCGATGATCAGGCCGTCCACCCTGGGCAGCCGCGCGTCGCGCAGCGTGTCGAAAAACAGCAGTTCCGCGCCGGCGCGCTCGAGCGCCTCGAGATCGTCGGGATAGTAGAAGCCGAACGCGCGGTCGCGCGCGACGCCGACGCGCACACCCGGTCGGCCCGGCGGCGAAAGCGGCGGCGCTGCTGCCAGCGGCGCGCTGCTCGACGTAGCTGCGAGCAGCCGCTCGAGATCCACCTGCCTGCCGACCGCTGCGGCGAGCAGCGCAATGCGCGCCTGCGCCGCGCCGTCCTCGCTGGTCGGCGTGAGGCCGATATGGCGCGCGGCGATGGCAAGGCGCGGATCCTCGTGCATGGCGCCCAGCACCGGCACGTCGGTGTAGTGCTCGATCACCGCCCGCAGCTTGGCCTCGTGTCGCGGGCCTCCCAGTCTGGACAGGATCACGCCGGCGATCCGGATCGACCGGTCGAACGCCTGATAGCCGAGGATCAGCGGTGCGATGCCGCGCGTCATGCCACGCGCATCGAGCACCAGCACCACCGGCAGATCCAGCAGCTGTGCGAGCGCGGCGTTGCTGTTGTTGCCGTGGAGGTCGAGACCGTCGAACAAGCCCTTGTTGCCCTCGACGAGACAGATATCGGCGAGCGCACCGTGGCGCGCAAACTCGAGCTGCAGCTCGCCCGGCGTCGACAGATTGAAATCGAGGTTGCGGCAGTTGCGTCCGGTCGCGGCCGCAAGCCACATCGGATCGATGTAATCCGGGCCCTTCTTGAACGCGTGCACGGCGAACCCGCGCCGGGACAGTTCCGCCGCCAGGCCGACGCTGACGCTGGTCTTGCCCGAAGACTTGTGCGCGGCGGAAACGAGGAACCGGTGCATGCGTCGCTCCAAGCGCGAAGGCCGGTGCGGCCTCAGGCCTGCGGTCCGGCAGTCTGGTCCAGCCGCTCGGGCAACATCGCCAGGGCGCGCAGCGCGACAGCGACGATCGCCGCGGCGAACCCCACCCCGCCCAGGCCGAGCAGCACTTCCGGCACGCTCGGCGTGTAGGGATGGATTTCGCCGTCGAAGAAACTGCTGGATTCGACCAGTCCGGGAAACAGGATTTGCGGATAGGCCTGCCCGCCGATGAGGGTGACATACATTTGCGCCAGCCCTCCCAGTACCACCAGCGCGCAGGCCGCGGCGAGGGCGGCGCGCGACACCTGCGATCGCAACAGCAATGCGAGCGGCAAGATCGCCCCGATTCCGAGCTGGCCAAGCCAGAGCAGCGCCGTGTACACGCCGCCGTCGAAAAGCAGAAACCGCGCGACGTCGCGGGAACGCGCAAGCTCGTGTTTGGAAGACAGGAACAGCACGGCGAAAAACAGGGAAGCGCCGACGAAAATGCCGAGCAGGTTTTTCAGCCGGCGCAACAACTCGTCGGAAACAGGCCGATCCTCCCACCTGCAGACGGCAAGCAGGATCAGGATCAAAATCGCGGTGCCGTAAGCTGAAGAAAACGCGATGAACATCGGCGCGTACAGCACGGAGTCGTAGGCTGCGCGAAAATTGAAGCCGAACTCCAGGCCCGTGCCGGTGACCAGCAGCAGCTGCCACAGAAAGGCCAGGATGGCCGCCGGCTTGATATAGCGGTTCATGCGCCGCTCGAGCAGGAACCAGAAATAAACCCCTACACTTGCCATGAAGCCGTCGTAAAGAATGACCCTGAGGGCGAAGATCGATTGAAAATTCAAACGCGTCACCGCCACGATCATGCGGTCGGAACGGCCCAGATCGAGCATCAGCACTGCGAGGCCGCCGGCGAGCAGCGCCAGGGAGATCAGCGCCGACAGCGGTGCCACCGGCCTGTACGTGGTCTTGCCGAACACCGAAGCCGCCATGGCGACATTGAGCGCGCCGGTCGCGGCGATGACGAGAAAAACCGCGAACACATGCGGCATGCCCCAGACGATCTGGTTGTCCATGCCGGTCACGATATGGCCGTAATGCTCCATGTAGAAGTAGGAAACCGCCCCCAGCGCGAGCGGAACGGCGAGCAGCGCCAGCAGTCTCCAGTAGCGGCGGCTGGTACCACCCAGTTCGCGATAGATTAAGGATTCGGCCATGTCACAGTCCCTGATAGCGCACGCCGGGATTGAGTTTCAGGTCGGCCCGGATGTGCGTGCTGGCGTATTTGGCGACGCGCTGCGCGATCTCGCTTTGCGGATCGTTCAGATCGCCGAAAATCATGGCATTGTGTCCGGCCCTGGTGCAGGCCTCGACGCAGGCGGGCTGACGGTCGTGGTCGATGCGGTGCACGCACAGCGTGCAGCCCTCTGCGCAGCCGTTGCCGCGCGGCACATCCGGGTTCTGGTCGGTGATCTCCTGGAACACGATCGAGCGCGCTTTGTAGGGGCAGGCCATCATGCAATAGCGGCAGCCGATGCAGGTGTGCCGGTCGACCAGCACGATGCCGTCGGCGCGCTTGAACGAAGCGCCGGTGGGGCAGACGTCGACGCAGGGCGGATGCTCGCAATGCTGACACATCACCGGCACGGAATGCGTGCGGCCGCTGCGCAGGTCCTTCAATTCGACCTTGCGTATCCACTGCGCATCGGTGCGCGGATGCCCGGTGTCCTTGATCCCGTTCTCGGTGGCGCAGGCTTTGACGCAATCGTCGCAGCCGGGGGCGCATTTGTTGGTGTCGATCAACAGGCCCCAGCGGACCTGCCTGGACACCGCCTGCTCGGGCGCGCGCGCGCCGGCGATCTCGATCAGGCGTATTCCCGGCGCGAGCATCACCCCGCCCAGGGTGGCCGCGGAGATGGCGAGAAACCCGCGCCGGCTCAAGGCCTCGTTCGCGTCTGTGCTCATGGCTTCGCTCCGTTAGTGAGCTTCGGTTTGGAGGCGTGGCAGCCAAAGCAATCGAGCCTGACGCTCGCATAGTCGTGGCAACTCTGGCAGAAGCCGTTCTCGCCCAATACACTGCCGGTCTTCCTGCTCGCGTGGCAGCCGACGCACTCTTTCAGGCTGTGTTCTCGCGTGCGAATACCCTCGTGTACCGTCAGGTCGCGCTGATGCTTCAACATGTCCGGATGCTCGCGCCGCATGGTTGCCGTGTCTTCCACGCACTTCCCCGGCTTGTCGATGTTGATGACCGGCTTGGGTACCCGGTCGGAAGCAAACGCCAGCGCTGCCGAAGCGAGCGCCAGACAGGCGGATAAACGCACCAGTCCGTGCAGGTGCATCCTATTCTCCCAGCCCCATCTTGATATATCCGGTCGGGCACACGTCGGCGCAGATGTGGCAGCCGATGCAGCGGTCGTAGTCGGTATACACGTAACGCCCCATGGTCGCTTGCGCCTTGGGTACCTTCAGTACCGCGATTTGCGGGCAGTACACCACGCAGTTGTCGCATTCGAAGCACTGCCCGCAACTCATGCAGCGCTTGGCCTCGGCCTGCGCGTGCGCTTCGGCCAGCGCCACGATGCGCTCCTCGAAGTTGCCAAGCGCGGTCTCCTTGGTCAGCGTGATCGTGTCGCGCTTGATGCGCGGCGTGCTCGGAAAGTGGCCCAGGAACAGTTCCTCGTGCGGGATCACGTGCCGGTCGGAGCGGTCGTCGTAGTTGTGCACGGCGGCGCCGGAACTGTCGGTGCCCCGCAGCGGTTCCAGCTTTTCCTCTACCGCCTTCAGGCCTTTCTCGACCATCTTGCGCACGATGTCGAAATGGTGAACGTCGATCTTGGGACGTTTCTCCAGCGCCTCGCCGCGCAGGAACCGGTCTATCCCGTCGGCGGCGATCGAGCCGTGGCCGATCGCCGTGGTCAGCAGGTTCGGCCGCACGATATCGCCCCCGACGAACACGCCGGGTTTCCCCGACACCTGGTAGTTTTTATCCGCGTTCACCGCGCCCTTGCCATTGTTGAATTCCTCCAACCCGGTGAAGTCCACCGCCTGGCCGATGGCGGAGACGAACAGGTCGCCGGGGATGTCTTCTTCGGTGCCGGGGATGGGCTTGACTTCGAGCCTGCCGCCGACCAGTTTCGCTTCGCACTGAGCCACGCGCAGCGCGGTGGCGCGACCGTCGGCGCCACACACCAGCGCGACCGGGGCCAGGCCGCCGCGGATGCTGATGCCTTCGGCCATGGCCTGCTCGACCTCGTGCTTGTTCGCCTGCATCGTATCGACCGCGAACACCGTGGTGAGCATCACCTCCGCGCCCTGCTTGGCCGAAACCTCGGCGACGTCGTGCGCCAGGTTGCTGGCGATGGCGCGCTCGGGCCGGTCGGCCTCGTGGGCGTGCACGATGTGGCCGAGGCGCCGCGCGACGGTGACGACGTCGATCGAGGTGTCGCCGCCGCCGACAACCACGACACGCTTGCCGACGTGGCGCATGCGTCCGTCGTTGAACGCCTGCAGAAACGCGGTGGCGGTAACGACGTTCGGCGCTTCGTTGCCGGCGCACGGAAGCGGCCGCCCCGACTGCGCCCCCAGGCCGAGGAACACCGCGTCGAACTCCGCCCGGATCTGCTCCATGGTGACATCTGTGCCGATGCGGCATTTAAGGCGGGTCTCAACGCCGAGGTCGAGGATGCGCTGGATTTCCGCGTCGAGGATATTGCGCGGCGTGCGGAAACCCGGAATGCCGTAGCGCATCATGCCGCCCAGTTCCGGATGTTCGTCGAAAACGGTGACCTCGTGGCCCTTGCGCGCAAGCTGGTAAGCGCAGGACAAGCCTGCCGGCCCGCCGCCGATCACCGCCACTTTCCTGCCGCTCGTCGCCGCCGGTTTATCGTAGACGAAATTCCTGGCGATCGCGGTGTCGCCGATGAAGTGTTCCACCGAGTTGATGCCGACGAAGTCATCGACCTCGTTGCGGTTGCATCCCGACTCGCACGGCGCCGGGCACACCCGCCCCATCACCGCAGGGAACGGATTGGCGCCGGCGAGACGGCGAAACGCATACTCCTGCCAGCTCAGTCCGGCCGGCGGCTTTTCGACGCCGCGCACGATGTTCAGGTAGCCGCGGATATCCTCGCCCGAGGGGCAACTGCCCTGGCAAGGCGGCGTCGCCTGGACGTAGGTCGGGCACTTGTGCGAGTGGTCCGCGTCGAAAATCTGTTCCTGCCAGCGCTTCCATTTCCCGTCGCCGTCTTGGTAACGGCGAAACGTGACCTTGGCGCTGGCTGGTTCGGTCGTGCTCGACACTATGGAGGCTCCTCGATCGCGCGTTACTTGGGTTCGCGCCGGCTCGCGTTGCTCACCGGCTGGTGCACGCCGCGCGGCATCTACTCGCCCAGCCCCATCTTGATGTAGCCGGTGGGACACACATCCATGCAGATATGGCAGCCGATGCAGCGGTCATAATCCGTATAGACATAGCGGCCGATGGTCGACTGCGCCTTGGGCACCTTCTTCACCGCCGCCTGCGGGCAATAGACTATGCAGTTGTCGCACTCGAAGCACTGCCCGCAGCTCATGCAGCGCGCGGCCTCGGCCTGCGCCTGCGCTTCGCTGAGCGCCACGATGCGCTCCTCGAAGTTGCCTACGGCGCTCTGCTCGTCCAGCTCGACGATCCGGCGCAGGTTGCGCGGCGTGTGCAGGAAATGGCCCAGGAACAGCTCCTCATGCGTGACCACATACCTGTCGGAGCGGTTGTCGTAGTTGTGCACGGCGACGTTCGAGGCGTCGGTACCCCGCAGCGGCGCACGCGTTTTCTCGACCCTGAGACCCTTTTCGATCAGCTTGCGCTCGAGGTCGAAGTAGTGCACGTCGATCTTCGGCCGCTTTTCCAGTTGCTCGCCATTGAGGTGGCGGTCGATGCCCTCGGCGGCGATCCAGGCGTGACCGATGGCGGTAGTCAGCAGGTGCGGCCGGACGATGTCACCGCCGGTGAACACGCCCGGCTTGCCGGCGACCTGGTAATTCTTGTCCGCGCTGACCAGTCCGCGCTCGTTCTTGAATTCCTCCAGACCGGTCCAGTCCACCGTCTGGCCGACGGCGGAGACCAGCAGGTCGCAGGGGATGTCGAACTCGGATCCGGTTTGCGGCACCATTTTCTTATTTACCCAATCGACCTTGACCACCCGCAGCGCCACCGCGCGTCGGTCCGGGCCGAGCACCACCGAGACCGGGGCGACGCAGGCCATGATGCGCACGCCCTCGCGCGTGACGGCCTCCACTTCGTGTTTGGCGGCCGGCATTTCTGCAACCGCGCGGCGGTAGGCGATGATCACGCTGGTGCCCTCGTGGTGCGCCACCGTGGCCACATCGTGTTCAAGCTGGCCGAGAACGGCGTCCTCCGGCGCCCCGGGATCGCGCTTGATGTGGCCGAGCCGGCGCGCCACCGCGGCGACGTCCATGGCGGTGTCGCCCCCGCCCACCACCACGACTCTGTGGCCTACATTGTTCAGCCGGCCGTCGTTAAAGGCGCGCAGGAAAGTGATGCCATCGATGCAGTTCGGGGCCTGGGCGCCAGGAATGGGCAAGGGACTGCCCGACTGCGCGCCGAGGCCGACGAAGACGGCGTCAAAGTCGCGCCGCAGATGTTCGAGGCTCACGTCGTTGCCGATGTGGGTGTTAAGGCGCACCTCCACCCCCATGTCGAGAATGCGCTTGATTTCGCCGTCGAGCACGTCGCGCGGCGTGCGATAGCCGGGAATACCGTAACGCAGCATGCCGCCGAGCTGCGCGTTGGAGTCGAAGATGGTGCAGCCATGGCCTTTGCGGCGCAGCTGATAGGCGCAAGCCAGCCCCGCCGGCCCGCCGCCGATGATCGCGACCCGCTTGCCGGTCTCGTGCTCGGGCCGGGGGAAACCGAGGCCGTGCGCCAGCGCCCACTCGCCGATGAAGTGTTCGATCGAGTTGATGCCGACGAAATCTTCGACCTCGTTGCGGTTGCATCCCGATTGGCACGGCGCCGGGCACACCCGGCCCATCACCGCAGGGAACGGGTTCGCCTCGGTGAGACGGCGGAACGCGTATTCCTGCCAGGGGACCCCCGCCGGCGGCTTCTCGATGCCGCGCACGATGTTCAGATAGCCGCGAATATCCTCGCCCGAGGGGCAGCTTCCCTGACAGGGCGGCACCGCCTGGATATAGGTCGGGCACTTGTAAGAATGGTCGCCGTCGAAGATCTTGTCCTGCCAGCGCTTCCATTCCTGGTCGCCTTCGCGGTAGCGGCGAAAGGTCAGATCGGTGCTGGACTGTTCCATTGTGCTCGACACTTTTCGTCTCCCCGGTGGTGCTTTATTTGGGTCCGAGCCGGATCGCGTTGCCCACTAACTGGTGCACGCCACCCACCATGCTCATGTTGAATTTGTAATAAGGCAGAACCTTGCTGAACTGCGCCTTGCAGATGGCGCAGATCGTCGCCATGAAGTTCACCCCGTCCGAATCGACGACGGCCTGCAGCGCCTCCATGCGCGGCAGCGCGCCCTTCACGCGCAGATCGAGCAACTCGTCACTCAGCAGGCCGCCCCCGCCGCCGCAGCAGAAGGTTTTTTCGCGGATGCTCTCCGGGTTCATCTCGACGAACCTGTTGGCGACGGCGCGGACGATGGCGCGCGGGATCTCGAACTGGCCGCCCGGCATGCCGCCCATGCGCGAGGCGCGCGCGACGTTGCACGAGTCGTGAAAGGTGACCACGTAGCGGTCGTTGGCGCTCTTGTCGAACGCGAGCGCCCCGCGCTGGATCAGGTCGTAAGTCAGTTCGCAGATGTGCTGCGGCACCGGGTAATTCGGGTCGAGAAAATCGAACGGGCCGATCAGCGTGTTCCAGAAGCTGTAGGCGACGCGCCAGGCATGGCCGCACTCGCCCACGACAAGCCGCTTCACCCCCAAGTCCAGGGCCGCCTCGCGCACGCGCATGGCGATTTTCTGCATCTGGCCGTAGTTGCCGATGAACAGGCCGAAGTTACCCGCCTCCGACGCGTGGGTGGAGAGCGTCCAGGGAATGCCCGCCGCGTGGAAGACTTTGGCGTAGCCCATCAGGCTGTAGACATGCGGCTCGGCGAAAAAATCGGCCGTGGGCGTGCTCAACACAC
>Ga0080064_1002815_pt1 | contig 27861 bp, 27 predicted proteins | sample Subgrocontami54m_FD_69260 | JGI IMG/M metagenome (GOLD analysis project Ga0080064, IMG submission 69260) | Subsurface groundwater microbial communities from S. Glens Falls, New York, USA - GMW46 contaminated, 5.4 m (SPADES assembly) (version 2) ...
AGATCCTCGACGCGCTCGCCGTCCGCCCCGTCGCGACCATCGACGAGGTGCTGAAGATCGCGCTCCTCTCCGGGCCGGCGTTGACGCCGGCCCAGCTCGAGGCCGCACGGCCGGCGGTCGCGCCGCCGGCGCACTAGCGGAGGGAGGGCGGTGCCGGTCGAGTTCAAGGACTACTACAAGACGCTCGGCGTGCCGCGCACCGCGACCGCCGAGGAGATCAAGAAGGCCTACCGGAAGCTCGCCCGGCAGCACCACCCCGACGTCGCGAAGGGCGCGAAGAACGACGAGCGCTTCAAGGAGGTCAACGAGGCCAACGAGGTCCTCTCCGATCCCGAGAAGCGCGGTCGCTACGACACGCTCGGACCGAACTGGCAGCAGCAGTTCGCGGGCGGTCACGGCCCGGGTCGCGGCGGCATGCACTGGACCGGCGGCCGGCCGGGCGCCGATCCCTTCGGCGAGACGACCGACTTCTCGGACTTCTTCCGCACGGTCTTCGGCGGCGCCGGCTTCGAGCCCAACGGCGGCGGGCGCGGCCGCTCGCGGATCCGCGCGGCGGGGGCCGACCTCGAGCAAGAGGTCGAGGTCTCGCTCGCCGAGGCGTACCGCGGCGCGGAACGCGCGTTCGAGGTCCGCGGCGGTGCCGGCACGCGCACGCTCGAGGTGAAGATCCCGGCCGGCGTGCGCGACGGCCAGCGCATCCGGCTCGCCGGCCAGGGTTCGCCGGGCGCGGGCGGCGGTCCCTCCGGGGACCTCTACCTGCGAATGAAGGTGGGCCCGCATCCGTTCTTTCGGAGGGACGACGACGACCTTCGGGCGGACCTGCCGGTCGCGTTCCACGAGGCGCTCCTCGGCGCCGAGATCACGGTGCCCACGCTCAAGGGGCCGGTGAGCCTGCGGGTGCCGCCGGAAACGCAGAACGGGCGCACGATCCGACTCGCCGGCCAGGGGATGCCGCGCGCGAAGGAGCGCGGCGGCGGCCACGGCGACCTCTACGTCACGGTGAAGGTGGTGCTGCCGCAGAAGCTGAACGACGACGAGCGCGCGCTCGTGCGCACGCTCGCCGAGCGCCACGGCGACGACGTGCGCGCGCACTTGCTGTAGCCGTGGAGCCGGCGGGGAGGCGCAGGCCGTGATCACACCACGGCGGTCGTGCTCGCAACGACGTGAGTCCGGCGACCGTTCGAAGGGAGTACAGCCGTGATCGATCCGAACAAGCTCACCGAGAAGTCGCAGGAGGCGCTCGTGGCGGCGCAGCGCCGCGCGAGCGAGGCCGGGCACGCGCAGGTGGACGTCGAGCACCTCGCCGCCGCGCTCGTCGAGCAGGCGGGCGGGATCGTGCCGAGCGTGCTCGAGGCGGGGAAGGTCGAGCCGCGCCAGCTCCTCGCCGGTCTCGAGGGCGAGCTCGCGCGGCAGCCGCGCGTCGCCGGGAACGTCCAGGTCGGCGCGTCGGGGCGGCTCGGGCGCATGCTCCAGCAGGCGCAGAACGAGGCGCGCTCGCTCGGCGACGAGTACGTCTCCACCGAGCACCTGCTCCTCGCGATGGCCGCCGACGGCGGCTGGACCGGGCAGACCCTCGTCCGCGCGGGCGCGACCCGCGAGCGGCTGCTCGGCGCGCTCAAGGACATCCGCGGCAACCAGCGCGTGACCGACGCCAACCCCGAGGGGAAGTACCAGGTCCTCGAGAAGTACGGCCGCGACCTCACCGAGCTCGCGCGCAGGAGCAAGATCGACCCGGTCATCGGCCGCGACGAGGAGATCAGGCGCGTCATCCAGGTGCTCTCGCGCCGCACCAAGAACAACCCGGTGCTCATCGGCGAGCCCGGCGTCGGCAAGACCGCGATCGCCGAGGGCCTCGCGCAGCGGATCGTCCGCGGCGACGTGCCCGAGGGGCTCAAGGAGAAGCGCATCTTCGCGCTCGACATCGGCTCGCTCCTCGCCGGCGCGAAGTACCGCGGCGAGTTCGAGGAGCGGCTCAAGGCCGTCCTGAAGGAGATCGCCGCGTCGGAGGGGCAGATCATCCTCTTCATCGACGAGCTGCACACGATCGTCGGTGCCGGGGCGGCCGAGGGCGCGGTCGACGCGGCGAACCTGCTCAAGCCGATGCTCGCCCGCGGCGAGCTCCACGCGATCGGCGCGACGACGCTCGACGAGTACCGCAAGCACATCGAGAAGGACGCCGCGCTCGAGCGGCGCTTCCAGCCGGTGAAGGTCGGCGAGCCGTCGGTCGAGGACACGGTGTCGATCCTCCGCGGGCTCCGCGAGCGCTACGAGGTCCACCACGGCGTGCGCATCGCGGACGCGGCGCTCGTCGCGGCGGCGACGCTCTCCGATCGCTACATCACGGACCGCTTCCTGCCGGACAAGGCGATCGACCTGGTGGACGAGGCCGCCTCGAAGCTCCGGATGGAGATCGACTCGATGCCGGCCGAGCTCGACGAGGTCGAGCGGCGCGTGCGCCAGCTCGAGATCGAGCGCGAGGCGCTCCGCAAGGAGACCGACCAGGCGAGCCGCGACCGGCTCGTTCGGCTCGAGCGCGAGCTGGCCGAGCTCAAGGAGCGCGCGAACGCGCTTCGCGCGCACTGGCAGCAGGAGAAGGCCGCGCTCGACGAGATCCGCGAGAAGAAGGGCCGCCTCGAGGCGGTGCGCGCCGAGATCGAGCGCGCCGAGCGCTCGGCCGACTACGCGAAGGCCGCCGAGCTGAAGTACGCCACGCTCGCCGGCCTCGAGCGGGAGGTCGCCGCGGCGCAGGCGCGCCTCGGGACGCTCCAGGAGCGGCAGAAGATGCTCACCGAGGAGGTCACGCCCGAGGACGTCGCGGAGGTCGTGGCGAAGTGGACCGGCATCCCGGTCACCAAGCTCCTCGAGGGCGAGGTGCACAAGCTCCTCCAGATGGAGCAGCGGCTCCACGAGCGCGTGGTCGGCCAGGACGAGGCGGTCAGCGCGGTCGCGAACGCCGTGCGGCGAGCTCGTGCGGGCATGCAGGACCCGAACCGCCCGCTCGGCTCGTTCCTCTTCCTCGGGCCCACCGGGGTGGGGAAGACGCTCCTCGCGAAGGCGCTCGCCCTGTTCCTCTTCGACGACGAGAAGGCGATGGTCCGCCTCGACATGAGCGAGTACATGGAGAAGCACACCGTCTCACGGCTCGTCGGGGCGCCGCCCGGCTACGTCGGCTTCGAGGAGGGCGGCCAGCTCACCGAGGCGATCCGGCGCCGCCCGTACGCCGTGCTCCTCCTCGACGAGATCGAGAAGGCGCACTCGGACGTCTTCAACGTGCTGCTCCAGATCCTCGAGGACGGCCGGCTCACCGACGGGCACGGCCGCACGGTGGACTTCAAGAACGTCGTCATCGTGATGACCTCGAACGTCGGCTCGAGCGCGATCACCGAGCTCGCGGGCCGCACCGCGGAGGTGCGCGCGCGGGTCATGGAGTCGCTCCGCACGACCTTCCGGCCGGAGTTCCTCAACCGGGTCGACGAGGTCGTCATCTTCAATGGCCTCACCGAGCGTCAGCTCATGGAGATCGTCGAGCTGGAGACCGCGATCCTCGCGAAGCGCCTCGCCGAGCGGAAGATCACCCTCGAGCTCTCGGCGAACGCGAAGGCGCTCCTCGCGAAGGAGGGCTTCGATCCGGTGTACGGCGCGCGCCCGGTGAAGCGCACGATCCAGCGGCTCGTCGTGGACCCTCTCGCGCAGAAGGTCCTCGCCGGGGAGTTCAAGGAAGGCGACACCGTGTTCGTCGACGCCGCGAACGGCGAGATGCAGTTCTGGAGCGAGCAGTTCGCGGCGCAGAAGGCGGACGAGAAGAAGAAGCAGCCGGCGGTCGCGAAACGCGCGAACTAGCGCGGCTCGCGCTCGTCGCCGGCATCGTGGTTGGCGCCTGCGGGACTCCGGTGACGGCCGCCGCCCCCTCGGTGGCGAGTCCGCGCTTGCCGTCCACTGCGACTGCCGCCCCGACCTCTGCCCCCGCCGCGGCAGCGACTGCGTCGCCGAGCCCGTCGCCCGCGCCGCGGACGGTGGTTGAGATCCTCGACCGGATCGATCCCGCCCGGCTCGACGCGCACCTTGCGGCGCTCGTCGGCGTGGTCTCGCGCGACCCCCGCCATCCCGGACACGCGAAGGCTCTCGCCTACCTCGAGGAGCAGCTCGGCCGCATCGACGGCCTCGGCGTACGGCGCCAGCAGGCGACCGCCGCCGGCATCCCGCTCACGAATCTCATCGCGACGCTCGACCCGCCCGGCGGCGCCCCGGCCGACGGCTGGGTCCTCCTCGCGACCCACTACGACACCACCGCGAACCGCACGCCCGGCTGGCGCCCCGCGCTCGATCCTGCGCCCGGGGCCGACGACAACGGCACCGGCACGGCCGCGCTCCTCGAGCTCGCGCGTGTGCTCGCGGCCGAGCGCGCGACGCTCCGGCAGCGAGTGGTCCTCGCGTTCTTCGACGGCGAGGAGCTCTTCTTCAAGGGCGCCGCGGCGTACCTCGTGACGCTCCCCAAGCCGTACCCGGTCGCGGCGGTCGTCAACCTCGACATGGTCGGGCAGAACCCGATCGCCGATCGGCTCGACCTCATCTGGTACCTACAGGGCTCGGCCGCCCTCCGCGACCGCGTCGTGGCGGCGAACGACCGCTACGCGATCGGGATCAGGCCGCTCAACGCGCAGTTCGCCGGCGATGCCACGACGATCCTCGATGCCGCGCCGTTCGGCCTCGCGGGGATCCCCGCGATCGCGCTCGTCGAGCGCTACGGCGAGGATGACGCGACCTACTCGGCCAACCCCGGCTTCCACACGGTGAACGACGACCTCGCCCACGTCACGAACAAGCGCCTCTGGCTGAAGGCGACGAAGCTCACGCTCGCCGTGGCCCTGGAGCTCGCTCGGTCACGCTGAGCGGCCCGGCACCCGGTGTACCCGGACGCACGGTCGGCGATCGCCTGCTGACGTCGGCGGGTTCTCCTTGAGAGTCCTCTCGGGGCCTGGCCCTTCGACAACGAGGAGCGGCAAGGCTGACCTCATCACAAGCGAGGGTGGATCCACGAGCCGCAGCCTTGACAACGGACTCGCGCTGGTCCTACGGTGTAACCGCTTTCATGAAAGCGCTTACACATAGAGGTCAGAGTGGCGCCACGATCTACGACGTGGCGAAGGCGGCCGGGGTCTCGATCGCCACCGTCTCCAGGGCGGTGAGCGGCAGCGGCCTGGTGGCCGAGGGGACGCGGCAGCGGATCCTCGACACCGTCCGGGCCTTGGGGTACGAGCCCAATGCGATCGCGAGAAGCCTTGTGACCAGGGCTACGCAGACGATCGGCCTGCTGCTTCCCGACATCACGAACCCGTACTTTCCGGAGCTGGTCAAGGGTGTGCAGCTGCTCGCGGACGAGCGCTCCTACATGCTGCTCCTGACCCAGACGGGCGGGGACCCCAAGACCGAGCAGCGGTACCTCGACCTACTCCGCGGCAAGGCGATCGACGGAGTGCTGGTGGTCGGACTGGCGATGAGCCGCTCGCGGCTGTCCAAGTTCGCCGCCAGCGGCATCCCGATGGTGTCCCTTGATCGCGATGTCGATCTCCCCGGCACCGTGCTCGTTCATCTGGACAATCGAGCGGGCGCTCGGCGCGCCACGGAGCACCTGCTCTCGTTGGGCCATCATGCGATCGCCCACATCGGTGGGCCATCCTCCCTGAAGGTCAGCCAGGAGCGCCACCAGGGCTACCTCGACGCACTGCGCGCGGCAGGCGTGTCGGAAACGCCGGGTCTCCACGTGGAGGCGGACTTCACGGAGGAGGGGGGACGGCAGGCCGGCTTGACGTTGCTCGATGGGGGCGATGCCTTCTCGGCCGTTTTCGCGGCGAACGACCTCATGGCCATCGGGGCGATGGCCGGACTGAAGGAACGCGGTGTCCTCGTTCCGTCCAAGGTATCCGTGGTCGGGTTCGACGACATTCACCTGGCTGCGTATACCAGCCCTGCCCTCACGACGGTGAGGCAGCCGACCTATGAGATGGGTCGCCGCGCGGCCCAGATCCTGATCGACGCTATCCAGGGCCGGGTCACGCCCGAAGACCAGCGGCACGTGCTCTTCCAGGGTGAGCTGCTGGTGAGACAGTCAACGGCGCCGCTTGGGAGCGCCGTGCTGGAGGCCGCGGGGTGATGCAGCCGATCGCGGGCCACACAATGGGGACGCCCGGCATGTCGGTCCCGGACGCCCTGCGCCTGTTCAAGGAGGCTGGTCTCGACGCGGCCGAGATCGTCTGGCAGGACGGGTATGAGTGCGGCCTGCCCGAGAGCGACGGACAGCGGACGCTCTCCGCGGTCGAGCGGGCGAGCAGGCAGCTCGGGCTCGAGGTCTGCGCCCTCACCCCATACATGACCGCGATCAACAGCCTCGACGAAGGCGAACGGCAACGTGACCTCGCGCGGTTCCGAACGTGCATCGCGGACGCGGCGCGTCTCGGAGCCGGCCGCATCCGCGTCTACGCGGGATCGTTCCTCGAGGGCGAGGATGGGCTCCGGGCGCGGAAGTGGTCGCTCCTGATCGCCAGCCTTCGCGAGCTTGCTCCCGAGGCGGCGCGGCAAGGCGTCATCCTCGTCGTCGAGAACCACTTCAACACCATGACGATGTCGGCCGCGGAGACGGCGGAGCTGATGCGAGAGCTGGGCGACCTCCCCGGTGTCGGGATCCTCTACGACCAAGCCAACCTGACCTTCACCCATTGCGAGCCGCACCCGGAGGCGATCGCGCTCCAGGCGCCGTGGATCCGGCACGTGCACGTGAAGGACCTGGTGTTCACGGATCCGGGCGCGCCCTTCCGGGCGTCGGCGGTCAACCGCGTCGGCGCGGGCGAGCGGACCGTCCGCTCCCGCGTGCTCGGCGAAGGCGTGCTCGACTGGGCCGGGATCCTGGCCGCGCTGCGATCCGCCGGCTACGCGGGGACGCTCTCGCTCGAGTATGAGTACCGCTGGCATCCGCAGGATCTGCCCGACCCACGTGAGGGGTTCCGCCGGTCGGCGGAGCACCTCCGGCGCCTCCTTCACGAGATGTCGGCATGAGGATCGCCCTCATGACCGACGAGGTCAGCGCCGACCTGGAGACCGTACTCGAGCTGGCACGCAAGTGGAACGTGGACGGCGTCGAGCTCCGGGGCATCGGGGAAGCGCGGTACCCGGACGTTTCGGATCTTCAGCGCGAACGGGTGCCGGAGCTGCTCCGGGAGTGGGCGCTGCCGGTCTCCGCGATCTCGCCCGGCCTCTTCAAGATCCCGGCGCCGGTAGCGGCGCGACCGGAAACGCGCATTCTCCGGTGGGAGGACGCGGCGACGTTCCGGCGGTATCGCGCCGCGGAGCTGACCGCTCGCGACCACCTGGATCGGCTGCTGCCGCTCAGCATCGAGGCGGCTCGCGCGATCGGCGCGCCGACGATCATCTGCTTCAGCTTCGACCGTGGTGAGGGACAGCTGCCCGGGCGCGCCCCCGACTGGGTGATCGACGTTCTGAAGGACGCCGCCGCCGCGGTCGAGCAGGCCGGGCTGACGCTGGCGCTCGAGGTCGAGCACATCTGCTGGGGTGACATCGGTCCCCGCTCCGCCGACATCGTCACCCGCGTCGCGAACCCCGCCTTCGGCATCAACTGGGATCCCGCGAATGCGTATCGCGCCGGCGAGGACGCGCCGTATCCAGAGGGCTACGCGGCGGTCCGAGGTCTCGTTCGGCACATGCACTACAAGCAGGCGTCGACACTGCCCGACGGGCGCCGCGGGTTCACGCCCAGCGGGGTCATCGATTGGAAAGGCCAGGTGGAGGCGTTGCTGAAGGACGGCTACGACGGCTGGATCACCGCGGAACCGCACGTGACCCCCAAGGTCGCGCTGGCGCGCAAGGCCGTGGAAGAGCTCAAGGCTCTTCTGGGGAGAGCATGAGCACCCGCTTGCCACACGGCATCATCTGCCCGCTCGCCACTCCCCTCGACGACGGGGAGAGACTGGACGAAGCGGCCCTCAGGCGCCTGCTCGATCACATCCTGCCCGACATCGACGGCGTGCTGGCGCTCGGATCGAGTGCCGAGTACGTCCTCCTGCGGCCGGAGGTCGCGGAGCACGTGGTCCACGTGGTGACCGAGCACGTCGCGGGGCGCGTCCCCGTCTACGTCGGGGTCGGGGACACGGGCACCGCTCGTGCCCTCGACAACGTCCGGCGGCTCACGCTGCCCGGCGTCGAGTGCGTCGTCGCGACCAGCTCGTACTACTACCCGCTGGCCGACCAGGCCGCGCTGCAACGGCACTTTCTGATGCTGGCCGAGGCCGCCACGGTCCCGCTCGTCCTCTACAACATCCCGCAGAACACGGCGTGCAACCTCGCCCCGGAATCGGTCGCGAAGCTGGCGGAGCACCCCAATGTCGTCGCCATGAAGGACAGCTGGGGAGACATGTTCCAGTTCCAGGAATTCCTCGCGGTCGTTCCATCCGATTTTGCAGTTCTTCAAGGTCGCGAGCAGCTCGCAGCGGTGTCGCTCTGGCTGGGATCCGCGGGCCTCGTCTCGGCGCTCGCAAATGTCGCGCCGCGGCTGGTCCAGGCCGTCCTCCGCGCCGTCGCCGATGGGGACCGCGGCCGCGCGCGTGCCGCGCAGCGCGAGGTGACGCGCGTCGCGCGACTGTTCGATCAGGGGTACTGGCTCAGCGCGCTCAAGGTCGCCCTCGCGCAGCAGGGGTTCGGCTCCGGCCGCATCGCCAGGCCGCTGCCGGAGCTGAGCCGCGAGCAGGCGGCGCGGGTGCGCGAGCTGCTGGCGAAGGAGGTCGTGGATGGCTGATGGCGAGTGGCTCGGGTGAGCGAGACGGGCGGCGTGACGCGAAGAGGCGGCCGCCGGGCGAGGTTCGATCTGCTCCAAGCGGTCGGCCTGCCCGTGCTGTCTTTCGTCGTGCTGGTCGTGATGTGGGAGGTGGCCATCGTCGGGCTGCAGGTGCCCGAATACCTCGTGCCCGCGCCCAGCAAGTTCATCGCGCGTTTCTACGAGGCGCGCCAGCTGCTCTGGGACCAGAGCCTCGTGACCGGCGGCGAGGTGCTGGCGGGGTTCGCCCTCGCGACCATCATCAGCATTCCGCTCGCGCTCGTGATCGCGTCGGTCCACGTCGTCGAGCGGGCGCTGTACCCGCTCATCGTCTTCCTGCAGCTCGTCCCAAAGATCGCCATCGCACCGCTGTTCATCGTGTGGTTCGGGTTCGGACCGTTTCCGAAGGTCCTCCTGACCTTCCTGCTCTGCTTCTTCCCGGTCCTCGTGGACAGCATGACCGGGTTCAGGTCCCTCGACGTGAGGCTCCTGTACCTCACCCGGTCGATGGGCGCGAGACCCTGGCAGACGTTCCTCTTCATGCGGCTGCCGGCCGCGCTGCCGTTCATCTTCTCGGGACTCAAGGTCGCGATCGTGCTCGCCGTCACCGGCGCCATCGTCGGGGAGTTCGTGGGCTCCAATGCCGGCCTTGGTCACGTGCTGCTGCAAGGCAGCAGCTATCTGGACACCGCGCTGATCTTCGCGGTGCTCGTCGCACTCAGCGTCATGGGGTTGGCGTTCAGCTACGGAGTCGAGGCCGCGGAGCGGCTGATCATGCCTTGGCAACGAAAAGATGACTAGGAGGATCGACTGATGCAACTCGCAGGAGCGAAGCGGATCGTGGTGGCGGCGGTCGGAGCCGCGCTCATCGTGGGGTGCGCGGGTGGCCCAGGTTCCGGCACGGCGGCGACGCCGGTGGCTGGTCCGGCGAAGGCCGTGAAGCTGACCCTGAACTTCCTCGCGGGTGGGCCCCAGATCGGGTTCATGTACGCGAAGAAGCTGGGCTACTACAGCCAGGCCGGGCTCGATGTGACGATCGAGGAGGGCCAGGGCTCGGCGACCACCGCCCAGCTCGTGGCGTCCGGCAAGACCGACATCGGTTTCTCGGATGCCCCCGCGGTCATGGCCGTCCGGGCGAAGGGTGGGGCCGTCAAGATTATCGCCCCGATCCTCCAGACCAACGGCTTCGCGATCATGTCGCTGAAGGAATCGAACATCACGAAGGTCAGGGATCTCCTGGGCAAGAAGATCGCCGTCCAGCCCGGCACCGCGCAGACGGCCCTGCTGGACGCCGTGTTCCTGGCCAACGGGATGGACAAGAGCCAGGTCACTGTGGTGAACATCGATCCGGCGGCGCTCGTCGGCAGCCTGCTGCAGAAGCAGGTCGACGCCATCCTCGGCGGCGCCGATTTCCAGGGCGTCCAGCTTACCGATCGCGGCGTGCAGATCAACGTGCTCTACTACAAGGACATCGGCGTCCCGACGGTCGGCCTTTCCCTCGTCGCGAACGAGGATCTGATCAAGAAGGACCCCGACATGCTGGCCAAGTTCGTCGCTGCGAGCCTCAAGGGGTGGGACGCGGCCCGGAAGGATCCGAAGGCCGGCGCCCAGGCGGTCCTCGAGCAATTCCCGAACGCCGGTAGCGCCGCCCAGTTCCAGAAGCAAGCGGAGATCGACTTCCAGGTGCTCTGCGGACCGGGCGCCAAGAACCTCGGGCTCGTGCCGACGGAGAACTGGGGCAAGACCTACGACCTCCTGACGAAGTACCAGAGTCTCCCGACCACGCAGCCGATCACCGACTACTACACCGAGCAGTTCGTTCCCAAGGCCGGGCCCGGGTGCTAGTGGCCAAGCAGGTGGCGCCGGAGCCCAGATCGGGCTCCGGCGCCGCGATCGAGGTCCGCGGTCTCTCCAAACGGTTCAGGACGAAAGCCGGAGAGGTCGAAGCGCTCACGCCGATCGACTTCCGGCTCGAGTCCGGCGAGTTCTTGAGCGTGGTGGGCCCGAGCGGATGCGGTAAGAGCACGCTCATGCTGCTGGTGGCCGGGCTCCTTGCGCCGACGACCGGGCAGGTCCTCGTCGACGGCGAGCCGCTGACGAAGCCGTTGATCGACGTTGGGATCGTCTTCCAAGACCATCTGCTGCTCGATTGGCGGACCGCAGAGAACAACATCCTGCTCCAGACCCAGATCCGGGGCAGGCCGAGGGAGGCCTCAAGGGAGGAGGCCCGCCGCCGGTTGCGACAACTCGGGCTGGAGGCAGCCGCCGACCGGTACCCGCGCCAGCTCTCCGGCGGAATGCGGCAGCGCGTCTCCTTGGCTCGCGCGCTCATCCACGATCCCCCCGTGCTGCTCATGGACGAGCCATTCGGAGCGCTCGACGCGATCACCCGGACCCAGATGCGGCACGACCTTGAGCTCCTCTGGATGGAGAAGCGCAAGACCGTCCTGTTCATCACGCACGCCGTCGAGGAGGCGGTGGGGCTCTCGGATCGCGTGATCGTGATGGGTCCGAGCCCGGGCCGCATCGTTGACGAGATCATCATCGACTTGCCTCGTCCGCGTCCGGTCGAGCTCGGCGCGAATCGCAGCTTCGTCGCGTATGCCGACCGCATCTACTCGGTCTTCAAGCAGCACGGGATCCTGAGGTTCTAGCCGGTGGCAAGGATCCTGGTCACCGGCGCAGCCGGGTTCCTCGGAAGCGCCGTCACCGCCCGTCTCGGAGAACGCGGCGACGAGACGCGTGGGTTCGACCGCTCGTTCGGCGACGACGTGAGCGATGCCCCGGCATTCGATGCCGCCCTCGCCGAGTTCAGTCCCGACGCCGTGGTGCACCTGGCCGCGCTGCTGACGCCCGAGTGCGCCGCGGACCCACCGCAGGGAGCTCTTGCGAACTGCGTCGGTACCACGGTCGTGCTTCACGGTTCGTTGCGGGCCGGGGTCCGCACCGTCATCTTCGCGTCGTCCGTTGCCGCGATCGTGCCCGGCAGCGTCTACGGCGCGACGAAGGCGTTCGGCGAGCACCTCGCGGTGGCTCTCAGGCCCGACCATGCCGATGCCCGCATCATCGCGCTGCGGTTCGGATGGGTCTACGGCGAAGGGCGAACGCGAGGCTGGAACGAGCTGCACCGGCTCATCGAAGGGTTCGCGCTGGAGCGCCCGGAGGTCCGCTATCCGGACTACGGCGGGCCGCTCGATTGGACGTACGTCGACGATGCGTCGGCAGCGGTCATCGCGTGCCTCGATCGGGCTCCGTCGAGTGCGACCGTCTACGACCTGGCCGGCGATCACCGTCCCGTCACCGACGCGATCCGGCATCTGGGCCGCCGCTTTCCCAGCGTTCGGACGACCAGCTACGTAGCCACGACGCCGCCGACCGCTTGGTCCTCACTCGATGGATCCCTGATCGAGCGGGACACCGGCTTCCGGCCGGGCATCCGCCTGGAGGAGGGCCTCGATCGGACGATCGACGCGATACGCCGCGCGAATGGCCTCGCGCCCGTGCTTGGGAGGTGAAGTCCTGATGTCCGGCAAGCAGCTCCGCGTCGGCCTCGTCGGTGCGGGGTCGATCGCCCAGATCGCCGAACTGCCTGCCCTGGCCGTCGAGCCGGGTGTGACCATCGCGGGGATCGTCACGGAGACCGAACGGAGCGCTCGGGCCAACGTCGCGCGGTGGCCGATCGAGCGCTCCTACGACTCGTTCGACGAGATGCTCGCCGAGGCGCGGCTGGACGCCGTCTTCGTGCTCACCCCGAAGCGGGTACACACACCGTTCGTCACCCGCGCGCTCGAGGCTGGGATCGACGTGTTCTGCGAGAAGCCGCTCGCGACGACGATCGGCGACGCCCGTGCCATGGCCGAGCTGGCCGACCGTACAGGACGGATCTTGATGGTCGGGTTCAACCGCCGGTATGCCGAGGTCTACCGGCGCGCGAAGGCGGAGTTCGACGACCGCGCGGTCCAGTTCTGCGTGGCGCAGAAGAATCGACCGGGATCGGAGTACCGCGCGACCCTGGAGAACGCGATCCACATGATCGATCTGCTCCGCTGGTTCTGCGGTGAACCCGAGGCCGTCACCGCGCATGCGATCGCGCCGGACCGGTACATGGAAGATGGCACGATGGCGCTGATCCGGTTCGCCGGCGGCGCGATCGGGAGCCTGGTCGCCGCACGGAGCGCCGGCGAGTGGGATGAGCGGCTCGACGTGTATGGGCACCTGACCAGCGTGCGCGTGGTGGCGCCCGATTCCGTCTCGGTCACGCGGGACGGCGAGACTCGGACGATCGAGATGCGGCCGAGGGCCTCCGGCTGGGCACAGGTCAACACGACGATGGGCTTCCGTCCGGAGGTGACGCACTTCGTCGAGTGCGTCCGCGAGCGCCGGCGGCCGCTGACCGACGGACATGAGGCTGTCCGCACGCAGGAGCTGGTGGAGGAGATCCTGCGCGCAGCCGGCCTTCCGCTCGAGGACCGCACGCAGGCGGAGGCATGAAGCTCAAGATCGGGACCTACCTCCCCAACTTCGCGTACGGCGAGGACGGCATCGACCATCGCGCCCGGCTTCGGCGGTGGATCGTCCGGGCGGAGGAGCTTGGGCTCGACTCTATCTGGGTCACCGACCATCTGCTACGCGCTCGCGACATGTACGCGATGGCCTGGCTGGAGCCGATGTCGACGCTCTGCTTTGCGGCGTCGATCACCGAGCGCGTCCTTCTCGGACCGGGCGTTCTCCTGCTGCCCCTGCGCAACCCGGCGATCCTCGCCAAGGAGGTCGCCACCCTCCAAGCGCTCAGCAACGGGCGCTTCATCTTCGGCGTGGGCACGGGTCACTACCCACCGGAGCTGGAGGCGACCGGCGCCAAGATCTCGGAGCGGGGCCGCCGCACCGACGAGGTCCTCGAGCTGGTCAGGCGGCTGGTCGGGGGCGAGACCGTCACGCACGATGGTTCCTTCTTCCGCCTGAACGAGGTGACCATCGAGCCATCTCCCGCGCCGCTCCCGGTCTGGGTCGCGGGCGGCAGCCAGATCGCGCATCGCGATTCGGTGGAGCGGCCGGTCATGCATGCCAACGTCGCCCGGCGGATCGCACGGTCGGATGGCTGGTTCTCCCGTCCGTCGGCGACGCCGGAGCAGGTGGCCGACGACTGGAGGCTGCTGCAGCCGTTCATCGGAGAGGCCGGCCGCGATCCCTCGGAGATCGAGATCGCGCACGGGCAGTGGCTGCACCTCACGGAGGAGCGAGACCCCGTACGGGCGCGCACGATCCAGCACGAAGCCGCGGTCAAGATCGTTGGTCGCTCCCGCGCCCGGGAGCTGCTCGAGCAGTCCTACCTCTTCGGAACGTTGGACGAGGTCCTCGAGGGGTGCCGCCGGCGTGCGGACATCGGTGTGCAGCACCTCATCATCCATCCATACACCGACGACCCGGATCAGCTCGAGCTCTGGGGCCGTGACCTGCTGCCGCGACTGAGGGAGCTCGACGTGGGAACACCCAGCCTGTGAGTACGGTCGTCGTCGTCGGGTCCGTCAACGTCGATTTCTTCGTCAGGGTCACCCGTCTGCCCGTTCCGGGCGAAACGGTGCTTGGCGGTGAGCACTGGAGAGCCCAAGGGGGCAAGGGCGCGAATCAGGCAGTGGCCGCCCGGCGAGTCGGCGCGGACGTAGCGCTGGTCGGTGCCGTCGGGTCGGACGATCTGGGGAGCTCCGCGCTGGCAGCGCTGAACAGCGAGGCGATCGACACTCGCTGGTTGAGGAGGGTCGAGGGAGACACCACCGGCGTCGCACTGATCATGGTCGATGCGGCGGGAGAGAACCTCATCGCCGTCGCCTCGGGAGCGAACGCGCGCCTGGCTCCCGCCGACGTGGAAGGCGCGATCGACGCTCTCCGACCCTCGGTGGTCCTGGCGAATCTGGAAGTGCCCGATGAGAGCGTGATCGCGGCTGCGCGCAGCGCCGCCCGTGCCGGCGCCACCTTCGTTCTCAATCCGGCCCCGTTCCGTCCGCTTTCGACCGAGCTGCTGAGCCTCGTTGACGTTCTGACTCCGAACGAGCACGAGGCGGCCGACCTGCTTGGACGCGACGGCGGACCCTGGGACGACCTCTATGAGCTCCTTTCAGAGTGCGGGTTGAAGCAGCTTGTCGTAACGCTCGGCGACCGTGGCGCGCAGATGCTGTCCGCTCATGGCGGGACCCGGCTGCCGGCGCAGCCGGTCCGAGCGATCGACGCCACGGGAGCCGGTGATGCGTTCAACGGGGTGCTGGCCGCCTCGCTGGCAGAGGGCATGGCAAGTGAGGAGTCCGTGCGTCAGGCGGTGGCTGCGGGGACCCTGGCCACGCTACAGCGGGGTGCACGGGCCGGGATGCCGACGCGCTCTCAGCTGTTGGACTTCCTCAAGAAGGCACCGGTCACTCGCTCGTCTCCATGAGCTCGGTCTCGACGTGGCGGACCTCGCCGATCTCCTCGAGGTAGCGGCGGATCTGGAGCGCCGCGGCGGCGCCCTCGCCCACGGCGGAGGCCACCTGCTTGGTGCTCCCGGCGCGCGCGTCGCCTGCGGCGAAGATGCCCTTCACGCTCGTGCGGAGGTCCGGCGCGTCGATGAAGCCCTCCTTCGTCAGGTCCACGATCCCGTCGAGGAACTTCGTGTTCGGCCGGAGCCCGATGAAGACGAAGACCGCCGCCGGTCGGAGCGTCTCCTGGCGTCCGCCGCTCTCGACGATGAGGCCTTCGAGCGACCGCGTGCCGCGGAATTCCCGCACCTCGGTGTTGAAGCGCACCTCCATCTTCGGGTGGTTCATGACCTTGTCGTGGTAGATCTTGCTCGCGGTGAGCTTGTCGCCGCGGACGAGGAGCGTGACCTTCGACGCGAACTGGGTGAGGAACGCTCCCTCCTCGGCGGCGGAGCTGCCGCCGCCGATGACGACGAGCTCCTTGCCCTTGTAGAAGGGTCCGTCGCAGGTGGCGCAGTAGTGGATGCCGGCGCCGATGAGCTCCGCCTCGCCCTTCGCGCCGAGCCGGCGGTACGAGGTGCCCGGCGTGAGGAGCACGGCGTGCGCGCGGTACTCCGCGCCCTCGCTCGTGCGCACGACGTGGCAGGGGTGCCCTCGCTCCTCGCCGGCGATCGTGGTCACCTGCGCCGCCGAGACCATCTCGACGCCGAAGCGCTCCGACTGCTCGACGAGCCGCTTGCCGAAGTCGGCGCCGGTCAGGCCGTCCGGGAAGCCGGGGTAGTTGTCCAGGCGCTCGGTGAGCGCGGCCTGGCCGCCGAGCGACGAGCGCTCGAGCACGAGCGTCGCGATCCCCTCGCGCGCCGCGTAGAACGCGGCGGTGAGCCCGGCCGGGCCGCCGCCCACGACGACGAGGTCGTAGAAGGGATGCTTCGCCTCGGTCGGAAGTCCGAGCTTCCGCGCGAGCTCGGCGTTCGACGGCTCCACGAGGACCGAGCCGTCGGCGAAGACGATCGTCGGGATGATCGTCTTGCCCGCGCTGTGCGACTCGACGAGCGCGCGCCCGGCGGCGTCCTGCTCGACGTCGACGAAGCGGTACTCGACCTGCTGCTCGCCGAGGAACCGCTTCGCGCGCTTGCAGTCGCTGCACCAGGCGGTCCCGTACATGATCAGCTCACCGGCCATCGGAGCTCTCCTTCCGGCCCAGGTCGCCCTCGGCCCACCCGTCGCTCGTCAGCACGATCGTCACCGGCCCGTCGCACTCGAGCGCGATCCGCATGTGTGCGCCGAACCGGCCCGCGCGCACCTCGAGGCCCGCGCCGCGGAGCGCGCCGCAGAAGCCGTCGAAGAGCCGGAGGCCGGTCTCGGGCGGCGCGGCGGCGCCGAAGTCCGGCCGCCGACCCCGTCGCATGTCCGCGTAGAGGGTGAACTGCGGGATGGCGAGGACCATTCCCCCGGTCTCGGCGAGGCTCCGGTTCATCCGTCCCGCCTCGTCCTCGAAGACGCGCAGCCCGGCGATCTTCGCCGCGAGCCGCTCGCCGTCCTCGGCGCGATCGCTCGCGCCGATGCCGACGAGGACCGCGAATCCGGGGCCGATGGCCGCGATGCGCTCGTCGCCCACGTGGACCGCCGCCGAGACCACCCGCTGCACCACCGCGCGCATCGGCGCGCCGCTACGAGGCCGCCGGCCTTTGCCTTCGGCTCGGCCGTCGGTCTGCTGGAGCGGCCCGCGCCGGCCGCATCAATCGAGCATCCAGGGGTTGTCGCCGCGGACGACCGCCTCGACCTCGGCCGCCCCGAGGTGACCCGCGGCGAAGACGGTCTGGCTCCTCGCGAGCGGGAGCCGCGTGATGTACGTGACCTTGCCGAACCGGTAGCCGTGCTGGAACAGGAACGTCTTCCCGTCCAGCTCCACGAGCTGCCGCCGGTCGGTCGAGGTGGTGGGCATGCCGAAAGTATGGCGACTGCGCTGCTCGGCCGCACAGCGGCCGAGCACCCGTACCGCGGGCGCGTAGCGCCGGAGTCGTAGGCTGGGGCCGTGCCGCGTGGGTCCGCCGGGCTCGACAACGACCGCGTCGCCGCCGTGCTCGACGAGATCGGCGATCTCCTCGAGCTGAAGGGCGAGAACGTCTTCCGCGCCGTCACCTACCGTGCGGCCGCCCGCGCGATCCGCGACCTCCGCGAGCCGCTCAAGGACTACCTCGCGCAGGGGCGGCTCTCGGAGATCCCGAGGGTCGGGCCGGCGGTCGCCGAGGCGATCGAGCAGCTCCTCACCAGCGGCCGCTCGAAGCGCCACGACGAGCTCACGGCGCAGGTCCCCGAGGGGCTCCTCACGCTCCTCCAGGTCCCCGGCGTCGGCCCGGCGACCGCGCGCGCGATCCACGAGCACCTCAAGATCGCGAGCATCGACGCGCTCGAGGCGGCTGCGCGGGCCGGGCACCTCCGCGGCCTGCCGAAGATCGGCCCCAAGACCGAGGAGAACATCCTGAGGTCCATCGCCGTCCTCAAGCAGCGCACGGGCCGCTCGCTCATCCACGACGCGCGCCGCGCCGCCGAGGAGATGGCCGCGCACCTCCGCGCGCACGGGGCAGCGGAGGTCCACGTCGCCGGGAGCCTGCGCCGCTGGAAGGAGACGATCGGCGACGTGGATCTGCTCGTCGCGGCCGCAGACGCCGCGCCGCTCATGGATGCGTTCGTCGCCGCGCCGGGCGTCGAGCGCGTGCTCGCGCACGGCGAGACGAAGTCGTCGGTCGTCGTCGCGGGCGGCCTCCAGATCGACCTCCGCGTCGTCCCGGCGGCCTCGTTCGGCGCGGCGCTCCTCTACTTCACCGGCTCGAAGGAGCACAACGTCCGGCTCCGCGGTCACGCGCTCCGGAAGAAGCTCACGCTCAACGAGTACGGCCTCTACCGGCTCGGTGAGGAGAAGGGGAAGCCGGTCGCCTCGCGGACCGAGGAGGAGATCTACGCGGCGCTCGGCATGGACTGGATCCCGCCCGAGCTCCGTGAGGACCACGGCGAGATCGACGCGGCGCTCGCTCGCGCGCTCCCCGACCTCGTCACGGAGGCGGACATCCGCGGCGATCTCCACACCCACTCGAGCTGGACCGACGGGCGCGACCCGATCGAGGAGATGGCGCTCCGCGCCCGCGCGAAGGGCTACGCCTACGTCGCGCTCACCGACCACTCGGTGGGCCTCGGGATGACCCACGGCCTCTCCGTCGAGCGGATCAAGAAGCGCTCCGCCGAGATCAGGGCCCTCAACAAGAAGCTCGCGCCGTTCCGCATCCTCATCGGGACCGAGGTCGAGATCAAGGCGAACGGGACGCTCGACTACCCCGACCTGGTGCTCCGCGAGTTCGACATCGTCACGGCCTCGGTGCACTCCGCGTTCGCGCAGCCGCGCGACGTGATGACGAAGCGGATCGTCGGCGCGATGGAGCACCCGCTCGTCAACGCGATCTCGCACCCGACCGGGAGGCTCCTGGAGCGCCGCCCGGCCTACGAGGTGGACATCGACGCGCTCATCGACGCGGCGGTCCGCACGCGCACCCGCCTCGAGGTCAACGGCGGCCCCGAGCGGCTCGACCTCGCCGACACCGCGGTGCGCCGGGCGATGGAGAAGGGCGCGGCGCTCGTCGTCAACTCCGACGCGCACGCCGTCGAGGAGCTCGACTGGATGGAGTACGGCATCGCGACCGCGCGGCGCGGCTGGGCGACGAAGGCCGCGGTCCACAACACGCGGGGTCTGGCGGAGGTGCTCGCGACCGCCAAGGGTAAGGGGTAGGCGGAGCGCGCGGCCGGGCTCAGCGCTTCTTGCGGCGCTTCCGCTCGGGCTGCGGGATGTACTTCTGCCGCTGCATCTCGCGGAGCCAGGCGACCTCGCGCGGCGGGAGCCAGAAGGCGTAAAGGTACGCGAGGATCGCGAGGTCCACCGCGAACGAGAGCGCGATCGCGAGGAACGGCACCTTCGCGATGACGAGGAGGAGCACCCAGATGAGCGTGATGAGATTCGCCCACACCGCCCAGGGACGGGCCGCGATCTCTCCGGGCGCGACGTTCGAGCGGCGGCGCGTGTAGTACCAGACGATGTTCGCGACCACGGCCACCGCGAGCGCGAGCACGAGCGGCCAGTAGAAGCGAGACTCGCTGTTGAAGGGTTCGAAGAAGCGGCCGATGAAGTGGCCGAGACCGAGGTCCACTGCGACCTATACTAGCGGCGTTCCGCCGATGCTCGCCGCATTCACCTGAACGGGGGAAACCGTGCGCGCTCTGCTCTCCGTCTCCGACACGACCGGCCTCGAAGCGTTCGCGCGCGGCCTCACGGATCTCGGCTGGGAGCTCGTCGCGACCGACGGCACGCGCGCGGCGCTCGCGCGTGAGGGCGTCGCGGCGCGGAGCGTCGAGGACGTCACGGGCAGCCCGGAGCTCCTCGGCGGGCGCGTGAAGACGCTGCACCCGCGGATCCACGCCGGACTCCTCGCCCGGCGCGCCGACGCGCAGCACCTCGCGGAGCTCGCGCGGGAGGGCATCGTCCCGATCGACCTCGTCGCCGTGAACCTCTACCCGTTCGCCGAGGCCGCCGCGGCGGGTGTCGTGGGCGCGGCGCTCATGGAGAAGATCGACATCGGCGGCGTGGCGCTCCTCCGCGCCGCGGCGAAGAATCACGACGACGTCATCGTGATCGCGCACCCGGCGCGCTACGCGACCGTCCTCGAGGAGCTCCGCGTGCGCGGCGCGATCGGCCACGAGACGCGGCGCGAGCTCGCCGCGGAGGCCTTCTCGCTCACCGCAGCCTACGACGGCGCGATCGCGGCCCGGCTCACCGGCGAGGCCGGGATGCTCTTCCCGCACGACCTGACCCTGTCGCTCCGCAAGGTCCGCGAGCTCCGCTACGGCGAGAACCCCCACCAGCACGCGGCGTTCTACGCGCTCCGCGGCGAGAACGGCGCGATGACGAGCATGGAGCAGCTCCACGGGAAGGCCGCCTCATTCAACAACATGCTCGACGTGAGCGCGACCTGGCGCATGGCCACGGACTTCGCGCAGCCGACCGTCGCGATCGTGAAGCACCAGAACCCGTGCGGCATCGCCTCGGATACGACCGTCGCGAAGGCGTACGAGCGCGCGTTCCTGGGCGATCCGCAGTCGGCGTTCGGCGGGATCGTCGGCGTGAACCGCGTCGTGACGCGCGAGCTCGCCGAAGCGCTTCGCGACACGTTCTACGAAGCGATCGTCGCGCCCGGCTACGAGGACGAGGCGCTCCCGCTCCTGCGGCGGCGGAAGAACCTCGAGATCCTCGCCGTGCCCGGGCACGTCAACAGCTCACGCGCACTCCGCGCCGGAAGCCTCGACTTCAAGCGCGTGCCCGGCGGGTTCCTCGCGCAGACCTTCGACGAGGCGGCGGCCGAGGAGAACTTCAAGGTCGTTACCGAGCGCCACCCGACGCTCGATGAGCTCACCGACCTCATCTTCGCCTGGCGCTGCGTCCGCCACGTCACCTCGAACGCGATCGTGCTGGCGAAGGGCCTCGCCACGGTCGGCGTCGGCCCCGGGCAGCTCTCGCGCGTCGTCGCCGTGGAGGTCGCGGTGCGGAAGGCCGGCGAGAACGCGCGCCTCGCGGTGATGGCCTCCGACGCCTACTTCCCGTTCCCCGACGGCATCGAGGTCGCCGGCCGTGCCGGCATCACCGCGATCATCCAGCCCGGCGGCTCGCTCCGCGACGCGATGATGATCGAGACCGCGAACAAGTTCCGCATGGCGATGCTCTTCACCGGGCGGCGCCACTTCAAGCACTAGCGGCCGTTCGCCTCGTTGAAGACCTTGGACCGTCGCGCCCTCGTCGTCCCCGTTCTGTTCCTCCTCTACGTGGGTGCCATCACGAGCGTGAGCACGTTCCTCTCGATCTTCCTCGTGCGCGACCAGGGGATGGCGGCGGCCCTCGTCGGTCTGGGCGTCCTCGCGCAGAGCCTTGCCCGTGCGGTCCTCGCGCCGTTCGTCGGAGCCCTCTCCGACCGGTACGGCCGCCGCGCGCTCCTCATCGGCAGCGCCGTCCTCAGCGCGGTCGTGACCCCGGGCTTCCTGCTCGTCAACGACTTCGGCACGCTGATGGCCTGGTCGATCGCCCTCGGCCTCGTGCAGGGTCCCTTCTTCCCGGTGGGCATCTCCCTCCTGTTGGACCTCACACCTGCCCCGCGGCGTCAGACCATGGTCGCGCTGAACACGACCGCTCTGAATGTGGGCTACACGCTGTCGATCGCGCCCGCGGGGTACCTCGTGGACGCGGGCTTCGGCTGGCTCGCGGTCTGGAGCGTGGCGCAGTTCGTGCTGGTGTCCGTCGTCCTGGTCGCTTTCGTACGGGGCGCGCTCCCTCGCGACGCTACCGAGCGCAACCCGCGGCTGCTGGCGCTCACACTGCACGCATTCCGTGACCGCACGTTCATCCTGCTCTCGCTGGTGAGCTTCACGCTCCCGCTGAGCCTCGGCCTTCTGGTCACGGTGCTGCCGCTCCATGCCGCCGAGATCGGCATGCCCGGCCGCACGATCGGCCTGCTCTTGTCGCTGAACGGCGTGGTCGTCGCCGTGCTCATGCTCCCGTTCAATCTGTTGCTGGAGCGCTTCGGCCCCTTCGTGCCCCTGCCTTTCGCGGCGCTGATCGTGGCGCTCTCCGAGCTCATCCTGCGCGACGGCAGCCTCGTCAGCTTTGCGACCGCGGTGGTCCTCTTCGGCGTGGGCGAGGTGATCTTCTCCGCCACGCTCGTCTCCGGGATCGCCGCGCTGACGCCTCCGGGCGCGCGTGGCGCGTACCAGGGCGCCTGGGCACTCGTCTCGTCGATCGGCTTCGGCTCCGCGCTCTTGCTCGCCGGCCTCGTGCGGAGCGCCGTGGGCTGGTCCACGATGTGGACGATCTTCGCGGCCGTGACCGCGGTCAGTGCCGTCGCGCTCGTCGCGTGGGCGAGACCGATGACTCGTGTCGCGAGCGGTCGCGCCGGCGTGGTGGTCGAGGGTGGCACTCGCACCTGAAGGTCGATCTCCTGGCCGAGCCCTGGGAATGCCGCCACGCGCTCCCCGAACCTCGCACACGCGGCTCGTCACGGGGACTGGCTCCTAGGGCCGGGCGATCTCGAACTCCACGAGCGTCCCTCCGGCGCATCGGTACGTGATCACGACACCGTCGCCGCGGCGAATGACGCCGCCGCTCCCCGTCTCCGACCCAAGGTGGCCGGACGAGCTGGAACCCGAGGACGAGAGCCTGCCATCGAGCTGTGGCAGCCACCACGGCCCGGCTGAGGGGGACACGCCGTTCGGCATGCACTCGACGGTCGGCCGGGAGAAGAGCGCGTAGAGCACGACCGCGCCGCCGATCGCGACCGCGACGGTGGCCGCCCGCGCGCCGGAGCGAGACCACCACAGGCCCGCGCCGAGCAGCCCTCCCGCGGCGAAGAGGAGGACGAGCGGCGCGACACCAAGCTCGAACCACGCGCTCGAGGATGCACGTGCGTAGGCCAGACCGACCTCGATGCCGACGACGAGCAGCCCGCCCGCCCCTCCGATACCGAGCCCGCGGCGAGGCGGGCCGAGGTCGCCGCTGCGGGGCAGGAGTGCCATCGCCGCGATCGCGAGGGCGACGCCGGGAAGCGCGAACAAGACGACATACATGCTCGACGGACCGAACAGCAGCGGCCAGAGAAAGGCGCCCCAGAGAACGCCGAGAGCGGCACCAGGTGGCGACGGCGCGGGCGACGACGACATCGCGAACCGCCAGAGCGCGAGGACGAGACCGACGAGCAGGTAGACCGCAACGAGCCACCGGAGGCGGCCCAAAGGACGTGCCGCCGGACCGGCGCGCTCGCTCGTCGCGCGGTGCGTGCGGATCGCCGCGGTGCACCCGAGCAGGATCGCCGGGAACGTCAAGAACCCCGCGCCGAAGCCGGCGAGCGTGCCGACGAAGAGGAGCAGGCAGGCGCCCGCCCAGGCCAGCGGACGCGCGCGCTCGGGAGCCCGCTCGAGGGACGCGGCCGCGCCGATGAAGAGCAGCGCCGCGAGGACGAAGAACGCGAGGAAGGGTGACACGCCGCTCGCCACCGAGAGGATGTACGCGAGGATGCCGATGCACGAGGCGGCCGACGCGACGAGCAGCAGTCTTGCAGCGCGCACGACCGCGATGATGGCACGGTCGTCGCCCAGCGGGTGACCGATCGACGGTCGTGGGGCCGTACCGGGAGTCCGTCAGCCGCCGAGCGAGTCCAGGAACTCCCGCGGGCTCCGCACCGGAATGCGCGAGCGGAGCTTCAGCAGATCGGGATCGCCGGAGACGAGCACGTCGGCCCGCGCCGCGCGCGCGAGCGCGACGAGGTACTCGTCGCCGGGGTCGTCCGTCACACCCACTCCGGAGGGCTCCGGATCCTCGACTAACGTGCCCTCCACCCGGATGAGCTCGACGAACGCCCCGACCTCAGCCACGCTCGCGTACTGACGGAACTTGTCCCGCATGAGCACCGTGCGAAGCTCGGCGAGCAGCGCGGGAGACGCGATCAGCTCGAATGCGCCGCCGCGCAGCTCGAGAAGGATCCGGGCGCTTGCGCCACGCGGGGTGATCAGGGCCGAGATGAGCACGTTCGGGTCAAGGACGGCGCGCGGCACGCTTCCGCCTGCGAACCGCGCGGACCTCGGACACCGCGAGGTCCATCGCTTCCTTCTCGCTCAGTTGGCTTCGCGCCCAGACGCGGTCGAGAACGTCGAAGCCGAGATACCCGCGGAGTGCCTGCTCGACCACGTGTGAATCGCGCTGGTCGGTGCGCGCCGCTCTGACCTTCGCCGCGCGCAGGACGTCCTCCGCGATGTAGAACGTCGCCTTCCGCTTGGGGGCATTTGCCATAAAGACAGCATACCAGCATAGTGGCACAGGCGTGGCTGGGTGACGTGCTGGTCCTCGAACCGGTCGGGGTCGAAGCGGTCGCGGTCCTGCGCCTGGTGCAGCAGCATCAAGAGCGAGATGACGCCGCTCTCGTCGGCAGGGTCGTAGGAGTACCAGACGTAGTACGGGAGCGGATCGGCGAGCGGTCGCACGCGATACGCGACCGTGCCCCGAAGGTCGATCTCCTGGCCGAGCCCAGGGAATGCCGCCACGCGCTCCTTGAACGTCGCCAGCGCTTGCGCCAGGTTCGTGCGTTGCTCCGGTGGTCGGTGCTTCTGCGGCCAGCGAACGCGCTCGGCGAGGTCCGCGGCGAACTGCACGTGGTACCGGACGCGGCGCGCCACCTACGCGGTCGCCGCGGGCGCGCTCCGGTCCAGCTCCTCGGCGCTCGGACGATCGCGCTCGAGGCGCCTCCCGTCGAGGCGTGGATCTACGCGAGCTCGATGTAGCGGAACGCCTCCGCGGCGCCCAGGCCCCAGGCACGGCCGGCGTTGGCCGCGAACGCGCGCATCCGCTCGGCGAGGCGCACCGGGTCGGCGACCTGGCTCGTGTGAGAGCTGATCGCCTTGATCTTCCGGTCGAGCGTCCCGGCGATGTCGAACCACACGTTCGGGTCGCTCGTGCCGAAGAGGTAGACGCGCGTGACCCGGTGGTGGGTGAGCCCCTTCTTCAGCTGCTCGGGGAAGAAGAGGTGGTCGCGCGCGGCGATGACGCCGTCGAGCCCGGACCAGCCGGCGACCCGGTGATCGGGGTGCATCTGGTACGGGCGCCAGGGGTCCTGCGTGAAGACGACGTCCGGCTTGTGCAGGCGGATCGCCTTGCAGACCTCGCCGCGCAGCCGCATCGAGACCTCGGTCTCGCCGTCCTGCCGGCGGAGGAAGACGAACTCCTTCGCGCCGACCACCGCGCCGGCGGCCATCTGCTCGCGCTCGCGGATCCGCGCGAGCTTCGCGCGGCTCATCGTCGCGTCGTGGGTCCCCTTCTGGCCGCTCGTCACGAGGCAGTACGTGACGTGGACACCGCGGTCCGCCCACGCCGCGAGCGTGCCCGATGCGCCGAAGTCCACGTCGTCGGGATGGGCGAAGATGGCCATCGCGCGCCGGGGCAGCTCGAAGGTGTCCGGAAGCACCGCTTCAGACCTCCGCGGGGTTCTTCGCGAGCACGCGCTGGTAGAGGTCGGTGACGCGATCGCCGACCCGGCGCCAGGTGTAGCCCTCGGCCGCTTCGCGAGCGCCGTGCGCGAGGTGCATGCGCAGCCGTGGATCCGAGAGCACGCGCTCGATCGCGTCCGCGAGCGCTCGGGCGTCGCCGGCGGGGACGAGGAGCCCCGAGCGGCCGTCGTCGATGACGGTCTGGAGCCCGCCGACCCGCGTGCCGACGACCGGCGTGCCGCAGGCCATCGATTCGAGCGCGACGAGCCCGAAGGACTCGGTGAGCGAGGGCACCGCGCAGAGGTCCGCGGCGGCGTAGTAGAGGGCGAGCTCGCGCTGGTCGCGCGAGCCGACGAAGCTGACGCTGTCCTCCAGGCGGTGCTCGTGGACGAGGCGGTGGAGCTCCAGGATCTTCTCGGTCTCCGGCGCGTCGTCGCCCGGGTCGAGCGCCCCGCCGACCACCACGAGGCAGGTCTCGCGCTTCAGGTCGGCACGATGCGCGAACAGCCGGCCGAGCGCGCGCAGGAGCACGTCGATCCCCTTGATCTGCTCGATCCGTCCGACGAAGAGGATCAGCCGCTCGCACTGGTCGCGGCCGAGCGCCTCGCGCGCGTCGGCCTGACGGGTGGGCCGGAAGACCTCGGGGTCCACGCCGCACGGGATGATCGTGACCCGCCCAAGGTCGGCGCCGTAGAGCGAGCGCAGCTCGTTCGCCTCGATCTCGCTCGACGCGGTCACCGCCGCGGACTCGCGGATCGCGCGCCGCTCGATCGCGATCCGGACGTCGCTCTCGCCGTCCACGTCCTCGTCCATGACCTCGCGCTTCACGAGCCCGAGCGTGTGGAACATCTGGATCCGCGGCACGCCCCAGGTGGACGCGAGCGTCCGAGCGACCTCGGCCGAGAGCCAGTAGTGCGCGTGGATGAGGTCGTAGCGAAGGCCCTCCTCGCGCACGTAGCGGAGGAGCCGTTCGGTGAACTCGGGCAGGCGGTCGTACACCGCCATCTTCGGTAGGTAGCTGATCGGACCGGACTCGATGTGGATGACGCGCGCGTTCTCCGCGATCTGCTGGATCTCCGGGTCTCCCGGCTCGCGCCAGCGCGTGAAGACGTCCACCTCGATGCCGCGGCGCGCGAGATCGCGCGTGAGCTCGCGGATGTAGACGTTCGCGCCGCCCGAGTCGCGGCCACCGAGCTTGGCCATCGGGCAGGCGTGGACCGACAGCATCGCGACGCGCGTCACGCGCGCGCCTTGGCGACGAGCCGTTCGAGCCAGAGGTCGGTGGCGCCGAGGTCGTACTTGTACGGCTCGTCGCCCCGCAGGAGGTCGTAGGTGTGGAAGCCGCCCTCGGCGATCGCCGCGCGGATCGCCCAGGCATGGCTCGCGATCCCGATCGAGAGCGAGGCGAGGCCGGGGTCGTACGCGGCGTTGTAGAGGGCGAGCGTCCCGGCGTAGGCGAACGCGAAGAGGACCGCGACGTCCACGCCGTCGAGGCTCACGACGCCGAGGCGGAGCCGGCCGAGCGGCGCGAGCGCGTCGGCGACGTCGCGGAAGAAGCGCTCGTTCGCGTCACTCATGAAGTCCGCCTTGCCGCCGCGCGAGAGGCGGTGGAGCGCGAAGAACCGGTCGAGCACGGCCGGGCGCTCGGCATCCGTCGCGAAGCGGAACCGCGCGGCGCCGGCGCCCTCGAGCCGGCGCATCTTCCGCCGGAGCTCGTGCCGCTCCTTCTTGCCGAGACCCTGCACGTACGCCTCGAAGTCGGCGGGGAGGGGGAGGCGCGGCGCGGCGACCTGCCGCGCGCGCTCGACGGCGAAGCCGGCGGCGCCGAGCGTCGCGGCGACGATGTCGAGCGTGGGCACGTCCTCCGGGACGAACTCGAGCTCGACCCGCCGCGCGTTCGCCGCCAGCCAGCGGGCGAAACCCTCGGCGACCCGCCGCTCCGATCCCTCGGGGGCGAGGACGTCGTGCTCGTCGGTGAGGTCACCGCCGCCGAAGCGGATCGTGCCGTCCGCCGCACGCGAGGCGGCGATGATGCCGGTGGGGGCGTCGCCCATCGCGAGCGTCAGCGACGCGTGGGGGTCGTGCGCGCGGGCGACGGCGAGCCACTCGGGGGTGAGGAACACGCTGGGCCGCTTGCGGGACGCCGCCATCGCCGGCCAGACGGCCGCAAGGGCGAGCGGGTCCCGCTCGGTACAGGCCGGCTCGGAAGTTCCGGTGGAGAGGAGCGTCACGTGAGGAGACAAGTGTGGCGCATCGTGAGGGGAAACGCCCCGCAGGCCGATACGATTCCCGGGTGTCCGGCCGGCGCGATCCACGAGTGCTCGTCGCGCCGCAGACGTTCAAGGGGACGCTCGACGCGGCGACGGTAGCCGCCGCGCTGGCGCGCGGGGTCCGCCGGACCTGGCCGGGCGCGGTGTGCCGCGAGCTCCCGCTCGCGGACGGGGGCGAGGGCACGGTCCGCGCGCTCGTGCGCGCGACCGGCGGCTCGCTCGAGGTCGCGCGCGTCCACGACCCGCTCGGCCGGCCGATCGA
>Ga0080064_1002816_pt1 | contig 27856 bp, 28 predicted proteins | sample Subgrocontami54m_FD_69260 | JGI IMG/M metagenome (GOLD analysis project Ga0080064, IMG submission 69260) | Subsurface groundwater microbial communities from S. Glens Falls, New York, USA - GMW46 contaminated, 5.4 m (SPADES assembly) (version 2) ...
CGGGGTAGGGCCTTTCTATTCATATCGTGAATGATATCCATTCATGGCGTGAAAAGCCAAGGGTCAGTGTGGTTTCTCCGCCCGCGCTAGCAGCTCCGGAAAATTATAGTTCACGCTCGTCACGTCGAAATCCGGCTCGTCCAGGATTAGGGTCTACCATAGGGTTTTAGCCTTTTCCATTTCGCCCTATCCTTCAATCTCACTGTGATTTCTCGGCAAAGCCTGCTGCGGATTTAGCGGGAGCTGCGAGCGCGCGATTTGGCTATTCTCCTTTACCCGGGCGAGCTCGAACTCTCTAAACTCGCAGGCATTTTATGTCATTTAGCCTTGACGTGACAAGGGTCTTTTTGGAGGATAAAGGCGAAAAGATGAATTATGAAAGCGGAAAACGGAAGAGGTAAGGCGTGAGGGAATTCAAAAATTGGACACTTCCACGTTTCGAGAATTGTCGAAATGAGTCGCTATTGACCCAATCTCAGGCGGCGGAGTTCCGCAGAGAAAATGCCACCCGCCTGACTTGAACCAGCGACCTGCTGATTACGAATGGCTGGAAGAACAGAACGCGAGCCAAAGTAAAAGCGCTCATGCGGGCGCGTGGCGAGGCATGGGCTTGCCGACCGTCCGCCAGTTGAGGACGGTAAGGGCGAGGCCGAGCGCGGCATAAGTCATGGCGCCTACATACATGGCTGGGTAGCCGAAGGCGACGATTAGAGCGCCCGCAAGCGGAGCGCCCACCCCCTCTCCGACGCGATAGGCCATGGAGAAGGTCGCCATGGCCTTCCCCATTCGGCCGGGCGCGGCCCGGTCCATCGCGAAGGCGGATAGGGCCGGCTGGCCCAGAGAGTGCCCGATCGCGTTCAGGAAGCCCGCGGCGATGAACATCTCGATCCGGTCGGCCATGATGAAGATTGCGAAGGCGGCCATCATCGCGCTGTAGCCGGCTGCCATCCAGATGCCGCGGTTTCCCCGGTCCACGATGCGCCCCAGCAGGATGCGGGCGAGGATACTCGTCACGCCCGTCGCCACAAAGTACAGGCTGATGTTCTCAACACCCACAGCTTTGGCGTGCACCGGCACGAAGGCGAAGGTCACGGGCTGGGTCATGGTAATGCACACCAGCAGCAGCGACGCCAGGAGCACGGGGCGTTCGATGAAGGCCTCCAGGCTCAGCCCCTCGCGCTTGAACGTCAGAGCACGCCGGAAGGTTGTCCCGACGCCGCCGATATGAGGGATCATCACGGCCGCCACCGTTGCCGCCAGGCCCGCGGCGCCCGCCAGCGCAAAGACGACGGAAAACTTGCCCGTGTTGCCGAGGAGCCAGAGGCCGAGGGCGGGCGCGAAGGCGGACGCGGTGGTGGTCGCGACGGACGAGTAGCCGGAGGCCTCCGCGCGGCGCGAGACCGGAGCGGTCAGCGCAACCCCGGTGGTGTGGCCCGTGCTGAAGGCGCCCCACCCGACGCCTCGCACCGCGTTGGCGATGAACGCCACCCAAAGGGAAGGAACCATGAAGCTGGCGCCGAGCGACCCAAGAATCGCCGTACCGGTGATGAGGACCCCGCGCACACTCCACGTGTCGATCAGGTGGCCGATGAGGGGCCGCAAGATAAAGCTGGTGACGCTGAAGGACGTGAATACGAGTCCGGCGATCACCGGCGAGCCGCCGAGGCCCTGTATGAACAACGGCAACACCACCGAGACGAGTTGATGGCTGGAGTAGCACAGCACGGTGACGGCGCACAGCAGCGTAAAGCTCCGCGTCCACAGGCGCGGGCGGCCGGTGGCCGCTGCCGCATCGGGGGTGACAGATGGGGCCTGTTTCATCTTCGTGAGCTCCGGAAGCCGCGGGTCCAAAGGGTCGCGGATGGGGAATGCTCGGCCAACAAAAAGAGAAAAATTGTGGAGCCACCCGCCGGAGTCGAACCGGCGACCTACTGATTACGAATCAGTTGCTCTACCAACTGAGCTAGGGTGGCTCGGACTCTTACCTTACACCGTCGAAGCCAGGCCTTCAAATACGGCGACCGGACCCTGATCCGTCGATAAGTGGCGCTTACTGCGTTGTCGCTTCGGGCTCGCATCCTCACGACCTTTGCTCGTACGCTCCGGTGCGATCCCTTGCTCCGCCTTGCACCCACCGCCTTCTCGACGGCCAGGGTTTCCAAGGTATTGCAAGTTTACCAACGGATTATGGCCGGACACGATCATTCGTCCGCGCCATTACCCCTTTTCAGTGCCCGATGGATCTCCTCAGAGGTGATGGGAAGCTTGAAAAAGCGCACTCCGACCGCGTCGGCGATAGCGTTGGCGATGGCGGCGGCCGTGGGAACATTGGGAATCTCCCCGATCGCCTTCCCTTGATACGGCGCCGGCCCGGTCGGACTTTCTAAAATCACCGTGGAAAGCTCGGGGACATCTTTGATGGTGGGGATTTTGAATTCACCCATATGGGACGTGGCGATGCGCCCGTCCACGACCGGCGTCTCTTCCATCAGGGCGAAGCCCATTCCCTGGATGAGGCCGCCGTCGATCTGCCCCTGATGGGTGAGGCGATTGAGCACAGTCCCGGCATCATGAGCAGTGACCAATTTTTTCAACCAAACCTGGCCGCTTTCGGGATCTACTTCGACCTCGGCCACCTGCGCGCAAAATGAGGTCACAGGCAACTGGCCTGAAGGCTCGATATTGACCTCGTGCGAGAAGGAGCCGCCCGGCTCGCTCATGAGGAGCGAGGAGGCTTTTTGAAAAGAGAGCGCCTTCCTTCCCGGTCCATAGAAGGAGCCATTTCTCTGCTCCACTTGATCCCGGCCGCAACCGAGATTTCCCGCCGCCGCTTCGACCAGTTTTTGTCTCACCTCGCACGCCGCCTTATAGGCCGCATGGCCGGCCGTGTTCGTAGAGCGGCTGCCGCCGACACCGCTATCGTAGGGGACCGTATCGGTGTCGCCCACTTTGACTTGTACCCGCTCTACCGCTACTCCTAAAGCCTCGGCCACGATTTGCTGAACGACCGTGGAGATCCCGGGTCCCACATCGGGAACGCCGATGAAAACAGTCACGCCGCCTTCCCTACCCAACGTGATGGCGGCGCCGGACCGGCCGCTGTTCGTCCCGCGCTCGAAGACAGCCACTCCCCGGCCGCGGTACCGAGAGCCCTTTCGTCCCCAACGGGAAGATCGGGCTGCCTTGCGAAGCGTTTCTTTCGCTCGGATCTCCTGCCATTTTTGCCCGAGCGGATTCGGCTCTCCATCGTCCAAAAGATTCCGTAGCCGGAACTCTACCGTATCCATTCCCAGCTCCCGCGCAATGAGATCGAGCTGGGATTCCACGGCGAAAATGGTCTGAGGACAGCCGGGAGACCGGACCTGGGTGCCAGAGACATGATTGGTATAGACGCAGATGGCCTCGATCCGAATAGCCGGGATGCGGTAAGAGCTTCCGGCGAAGCGCGGCCCCCCAAGGGTCCCGCCCACGGCGTGCTTAAAGCCGGCATAGGCGCCGCCGTCAAAGACCACCTTAGCTTCCATCGCCAAGAGCGTGCCGTCCCGCCTCACCCCCGTGCGTAAGGTGATGACGGAGGGGTGGCGATGGCTGGACGCGGTAAGCTCTTCGGAGTATCCGAGAACCGATTTGACCGGTCTGCCCGAACGCTCCGCCAAAAAGTAACAGATCGGCACATCGATGAGAGAGGCTTTGCCGCCGAAGTCGCCTCCCACACTCATGATATGGACCTTGACGCGATCCGGCGCGATGCCGAGGTCCTCGGCCAGGTGGTCCCGCAGCCCGAAGGGGCTTTTATTGGAGGCCCAGATCTCGATGCCGCCTTGAGGCGTGATCGAGACCAGGCAGGCGTGCGGCTCGATATAGCCATGATGCGTGAGCTGAGTTCGAAAGGTATGCTCGAAAATCCGCTCCGCGCCCTCAAACGCCTGAGCGACGTCGCCGCGTTGCCATACTTTCATGGACTGAAGATTAGGCAGCCCGACCGTGGGCCGCTCCGCGTTGATATAGCGGGTGGGATCCTTGTGAATCCGCGGGGCGCCGGGCTTGATCGCTTCGAGGGGATCCGTGACCGATGGCAATTCTTCGTAACCGATCTCGATCAGGCTTAAAGCCTCCTCCGCGATCTCGGGGCTCTCGGCCGCCACGGCGGCCACCGGCTCTCCTGTGTAGCGCACCCGTTCCCGTGCGAGGACCGGAATATCCTTTATCCGCTTCCCCATAAGAACCTGAGGGAGATCTTTTCCGGTGAGAACCACATGAACCCCAGGCAAATCTCTCGCCCTGGAGGTATTGACGGAAACAATGCGCGCATGCGCGTGCGGGCTGCGAAGTATCTTGGCCCATAACATCCCCGGCAGGGTGATGTCGGCGGCATAGCGCGTCTCTCCGGACACTTTTTCCGCCGCCTCTACGCGCGGCAGGGCTTTGCCGATCACATAATGTCTCTTCAGATCCATTACGCTAATTCCTCAATAGGGGGCTCAGAGGGGTTTGAAGAAATGAATCACCGAGGCAAAGACGAAAGCTCCGGCGTAGGCCGCCAGAAGATCGAACAGAAGCCGGAAATCGGCTAGCTGGTCGAGGTATCCCTTGAGATCGAAGTAGAGAATCGCAAACTGTCCCAAAAACGCGCCCAGGATCCCGACGACGAAATAGAGAACAACGCCGCCTTTTTTCCCCGGCATCACCGATTGGACCGCGAGAAAGCCGGCCACGAAACCGATGAGCACCGTGGCGATCAGATTTCCCTGAAGGTACTCAACTACTTTTTCAGCCGTCTCTCTCATCGGACCGCTCCCTCAGGACCCGGAGGATCTCTCGGGCCGCTTCCCGTGGATCGCGTGCGGCGATGATGGCGGAAATCACCGCGATGCCGCGCACCCCGGCGGCCTTCACCGGGGCCAGATTCTCTTTTTTGATCCCACCGATAGCGTATACGGGATGGGAAATTTTTTCCACCACTTGCCTTAGCGGGAAAAGGCCTTGAGGGGCTCCGTAAGCGGCCTTCGAAGGAGTGAAATAGACCGGGCCGAAGAGGATAAAATCCGCCCCTTCGTTTTCCGCCTTCTGGGCTTCCTCAAGGGAATGAGTGGAGACGCCTACGAGCTTCTCTCGGCCCAGAAGCCCTCTCACGGCCGCGACCGGGAGAGCGGCCTGGCCAAGATGAACGCCGTCGGCGTCGACGCCCAACGCTACATCGACACGATCGTTGATTAGGAGCAACGCTCGGTAGCGCGAGCAAAGCGACTTTACCTTCTCCGCCAGTAGGAAGAGCTCCTTTCCACCCAGATCCTTTTCCCTCAACTGCACCGCCTGGACTCCTCCCTCCAACGCGCCCTCTAAAACCCAGAGGAGATCTCGCCCTTCGGCCTGTGTCCGGTCGGTCACGAGGTAAAGATCGAAGTCGAGGAAGTGCTGCAAAGGATTTGCTAACCCAGAATGCCATCGAGCGGGCTCGAAGCGGTGGCGTAGAGTTTCTTGGGTATGCGTCCGGCCAGGAAAGCCTTTCTCCCGGCTTCGACAGCGAGCCTCATGGCCTCGGCCATTAAAACGGGATCCTTGGCACCGGCGATCGCGGTATTCATCAATACCCCATCGCAGCCCATTTCCAGCGCGACCGCGGCATCCGAGGCGGTCCCCACTCCTGCATCCACGATCACCGGGACCTTCGCCTGCTCTAAGATAATCCGGAGATTGTAGGGATTGCGGATTCCCAGACCGGAGCCGATGGGAGCGGCCAGCGGCATCACGGCCGCGCATCCCATTTCCTGGAGCTTCTTGGCCGCGACCGTGTCGTCGTTTATATAAGGAAGGACGATAAAGCCCTCCTGAATCAGGACTCGGGCCGCCTCCAGTGTCGCCGGGATATCGGGAAAAAGGGTCCGCTCATCCCCAATCACCTCGAGCTTGACCATGTTTCCCACCCCGGCCTCACGCGCTAGCCGGCAAGTCCGTATGGCGTCTTCAGCCGTATAGCAACCGGCGGTATTCGGAAGGATGGTGTAACGCTTCGGGTCCAAATAGTCGAGGAGATTTTCTTTCTTAGGGTCCGTGACATTGACGCGGCGGACCGCGACGGTCACGATCTCGGCCCCAGAGGCTTCCACGGCCCGCTGGGTCTCGCGGAAATCCTTGTACTTTCCCGTGCCCACGATCAGGCGGGACCGATAGACTTTGTCTGCCAGCCGAAACCCGTCTTCCATATTATCCTCCGCCCACAAAGTGGACGATTTCCACCGCGTCGCCTTCCTTTAAATAAGTATTCTCGTGAGCGCTTCGAGAGACCACATCTCGATTGAGCTCCACGACGACCCGGCCGGGCCGAACCCCCATCTCATCCAGGAGGGCTGTGAGACTCAACCCTTCCGGAAGCTCTCTCTTTTCGCCGTTGACCTGAACGACCACCGAAAAAAAAGTAACAAACAGGGAGAGGCAAGTCAATCTAGAGACAAGAACCGTGCCCGTGCTCGTGGCTCGTGCTCGTCGAACACGAGCCGCGAATTAACTAACAGCGTGCTGAAAAACTCCGTTTACAGGCTGCTCAAAAAAATCTCAGCGGCAAGGCGCGCGATAAATCGACGAGCGGAGGCGTACTTTGCCAGTACGTCGGAGCGAGGCGATTGAGCGCAACGCAGCTTATGAGGTTTTTTCAGCAGCCTGCTAAATCTCCACCGCGACGCTGGCATAGCCCACCACCTTGTCCATGGGAACAGCGTCGCCGGAGTGGCAGTGCTTGAGGAGCGTAGCCTTTTCGGCCCCCAGCGCCCGGGCGCAAAAGAGGAGACAGGCGGTGGGCAAAACCCCACACATGCTGATACCTTCTTTCTCCACGGTTTCTATCAGCCCGACCGGGTCGAGCGCCAGGACTCGTTCCAAGGCCAGGCGGTCGAGCCGGTCGGTTTCAAGCGGAGAAAGATAGTGGCTCAAATCGCTGCTGGCGATGATCATGCTTTTTTTATCTTCGCCCCGGAGCGCTTCATAGACGCGGGCGATCGCCTCACCGAGACGGGCGCATTCCTCGCGGCTAAGACGGGAAAGCGCAATGGGAAGGAGAGTGAATTCTTTCAGGAGAGTCTGCAGAAATGGAAGCTGGACTTCGATGCTGTGCTCTTGAGCATGGGAGCGATCATCGTTCTCCAGGAAGCCAAGCCTCGCCCTGAGCTCGTTCCCCAGCTCTTGGTCCACCTTGACTCGGCCCAAGGGCGTTTCCCAAAACTCCGCGCCGCTCAAAGCGGCGCGGGCTCTCCCTCCCCGGTGATTGACTCCCAGGAGAACGATCCGCTCGATGTCGGGATCGAGCTTGGCATAGAAATGGGCCGCGCAGGGGCCGGAGTAGAGATAGCCGGCGTGGGGGACCATGCCCCCCAGAAGATGGCTGGACGGGCTCCCTCTTCCCAAGGGGCCTAGAGGGCTGGAGCTAAAACAATCCTCCACAAGCCGCCTGAGCTCCGCCGGCTCCGCAGGGTAAAAAGAGCCGGCCACCGCGGCCGGGCGAACTCGCTCCACAGTTACTTGTCCTTGAGCGCCCGTCCCCGGAATTTGCCTCCGAGGGCGGCCGGTGCTAACTTCCTTGTTGTGAACGAGCGCCGGGAAAACCGCCACTCCATGCAGATCGGGGATCGCATCCTCATCAAGAAGACGGCTTCTAAAGAGGTCTTTATTCTAGCGCGGGTCGACATCCCCCATTCCATGGAAAAGGCCTTTGCCACGAGATCGGGCGGAGACTTCAGTATGGGAATCAAGGTCTGGAAGTCCAATTACGTTTGGAGCGCCAAGAGCCGAATGTGGATCCCCAGAAACTAGTTCCTCACGGGTCCGCCGGGAATAGCCCTGCCCTGCGAACCTTCTTACCCCAAAAAGATTTAAAAGCAAGATGGAATAGAGTAGAATCGCGCGGTGGATCGCTCCACAGAAAACCTCCTGACCCAGATCCGGCAGGGAAAAGCCCCCTCGATTCTGCTCGTCCACGGAGACGATTTTCTCACGCACGAAGCCTGCAAGGCCATTGTGGACTTGCTGGCGCCGCCAGAAGAGCGCGTGTTCAACCTGGAGCGATTCAATGGTCAAACCGTCTCCTGGAATCAGATCGAAGCCTCTCTCAGGACCCCGTCGCTCTTCCCCGGACGCAAAACCGTGTGGGTGGAGAACGCCCCCTACTTTCAAACCCAGGAACGTAAGGCCGATCTCGTTCAGCGGGCTCTGGAACTCTGGGGCGAGGGAGAAAGAGAGAAAGCGGCAGGGCTCCTCCTTGGACTGCTGCGCCTGGCGGGATGGACAGAAAAAAAACGGGAGAAGACTCAACTTCCACTCTCCCCATCCCAACTCACGGAGATCTTCGGCGCGCGCGGCAAGGAGGCGGAAAAAGAGTCTCAAGAGCTCTTTGCCTTCAGCCGGACCTTGGCTCCAAGCCTGGATCAGCGCGCCGGCGAAGAATCAGGCCTGATGGAAATCCTGGACCAAGGGCTTCCCTCTTGGGCGGTCCTCTTAGTGGTCGCGTCCCACGTGGATCGCCGCACCGCGCTTTATCATAGATTCCGGGAAAGAGGGACAGTGCTCGACCTGGAGCTGGAGCGTGAAAAGAGCGGCAAACCCAGCCGGGAAATGCTGGGCGCGTTTCTCGACCATAAAGTCAGAGAGGCGGGTAAAGCGATCGAGCCGCGGGCTAGAGAAGCGCTCTTGGAGCGGGCGGGCGACGAGCTCTGGGCGCTCCACCAGGAATTGGAGAAGCTCCTCCTCTACGCGGGAGAGGAGCCGCGGATCCGGCCCGAGCACGTCGAAAGGGTCTGCCTCCACCTGAGCGACGATTGGGTATTCGATCTCACCCGCGCGATCGCCGAAAGGGACGCCGTACGGGCGCTCGGTCATCTGCAAAATCTCTTGGCCCAAGGAGAGGCCCCCTTGAAGCTCTTGGCCATCGTTGCCAACGAAGTGAGAAGGCTGCTGGTGGCGCGCCAGCTTCTGGAAGGCGCCCTGAGCGGACACTGGCGGAGCCGGATGACCTTTGCCGAATTTCAGAGCGTCGTCCAGCAAGGACAGCCGCATCTTACCCGAAATCCCTATGGGGATTATATGACCTTGCAGCGGGCGGAGCCGTTCACGACCGCGGAGCTGGTAGGATACTTGGAACGGATCTACCAAACGGATCAGCGGTTGAAGTCCTCCGGCGCGCCGACGCGAATCACAATGGAGCGGCTGATTGTCGACCTCTGCCGCGCCCGGAACCGACGGAGCCCTCAAAATGAACGGCAAGCTTAAATTCTATAGAGGCGCCCTGGTTTTCCTCTTCCTTTTTCTCTCTGCCCCGGGGAGCCATGGGGCCGGGATGGCGGTGCAGGCCTGCTTCAGTCCCGACGGGCGCTGCTCGAACCAGATCCTTCGAGAGATCGGCCAAGCCAAACAAGAGATCCTGGCGGCAGTCTATGCCCTGACCAGCGACGATCTTGCCTGGGCGCTGGTCCAAGCGCGCAAGCGGGGACTGAAGGTTCAGGTAATCATCGATCAGGGTTTTGACAAAGAAAACAAGACCTCCAAAGGATCCTTCCTGAGCCAACAGCAGGTGCCGGTCCGGCGCATCTCCGGCATCGGCAAGGGAAAAGGTCAAGGTCAAGGTGACAGGGGGCTCATGCATCAGAAATTCGCCGTCATCGACCAGAATATAGTCCTCACCGGGTCGTACAACTGGACGCTCTCGGCGGAGAAGTTCAACCACGAAAACCTGCTGGTATTCCGCGACGCCCGCCCGCTCGCCGACGAGTATCGCCGGGAATTTTTCCGGCTCTGGGAAACCAAAAAATGAAGCGACTCTCACTCGGCGCTTTTTTGCTAGGCCTGGGCGTTTACTCAGCCGGCTTCCTTTCACATCTTTTCTATCAACGCTGGCAAGCGCCTCCCTTGGGGGAGAGGGTTTACTCCGTCTCCTTCTCGCCCGCGCCGGCGCCGACTCCGGAAACGGAAGAGCTGCCGCTTCTCCAAGCCAGGGACGTCGACAAAATCAAGGCCATGAGCGGCCGGCCCGTGCGGATTCAAGGAAGAATCTACCGGGTGGCGCATTCCACCAAGAGCAACACCTATTTTCTCAACTTTGGCCCTTCCCGCTCTTCCTTGACCGGCGTCATCTTCTCCTCGGCCACCGGATTGTTTGAAAGAAAAAAAATCGATCCCAAAAGCTACGAAGGAAAAGAGGTGGAGATCCAAGGAGAGGTAAAAGACCACCCGAAATATGGCTTGGAGATCATCTTGGAAGAGCCCAGCCAAATCCGGGTACTCGACTGAAAGCAATAGGTCTGGCACTGGCGCCCTTTTTAGATTAAATTATAAACACCGACTTTTTTATGGAGCAGCAGAAAAAGAACTGCATGCTGTGCGGCAAGGCCCTGCCGCTCAAGGGCGGAATCTGTGAACCTTGCCAGGAGCGGGTCCGCCGGGAGGCCCAGGGGGAAAGGGAAAGCACGCGAGCCGAGGCTGAAAAGGAATTGAGACGGCATGGTGTCGTCCCCGACCGGAGAGAAGAAAAAAAGTAACAGGGAAAAAATGGACCATAGCGAGAGTTTGGACAAAGCGATGCATCTCTTTCACCAGGCTTACGGTCGCCAAATGGAAGGGGAGTTGGATGAGGCCATCCGGCTGTATCGGGAATCGCTCCAGTGCCATCCCACGGCCGAGGCGCACACTTTCCTCGGTTGGAGCTACAGCTTCCAGGGGCACTATGAAGAGGCGATCGAAGAATGCAAAAAGGCCATCGCTGTTGATCCGGACTTCGGTAATCCCTACAACGACATCGGGGCCTACCTGATCCAGTTGGGCAGACCGGACGAGGCGATTCCGTGGCTCGACAAGGCCACCCAGGCCGTCCGATACGAGGCGCACCACTATCCGCACTGCAATCTCGGGCGGGTTTATTTGGCAAAGGGGATGTTGAAAAAAGCCCTTGAGGAATTCCAAAAAGCCCTCGAAATCGAACCGGGTTATACTTCTGCTCGAGAAGCGATCGAGGCCATCCACCAGCAGCTCCAGTAATTCTCTATTCCGTCCTTTCTTTCATTCCTCTTGCACTTACCATGGAAGGTCGTCCCGCTGACTTTGAGACTATTGGCAGCCGCTTGGGGTTCCGTTCGGATGAGGCGCGAGCGGACCGGCTCCGTCTCGTCTGGCGAGGGGCCCGTTTTCCCGCTATCCTCTGTCTGTCCATCGCGGTCGCCCTTCTTTTCCTCTCGATTCCTATTCTCCAGGCGATTGGGTCCAGGGGTTTCGGGAGCCGCGTGGGTTCTCTCTGGTACTTCCCGGTAATGAACCTGATTCTTCTCGTCATAGCCCTCTTTCTTCTCTCTCTCCGGCGAACCGTCCTCCTTGATAGAACGACCGGCAAAATCTGCCTGTCGAAGAAAAATCTCTTTCGCCGCCGCGACCTCACTTTGGACTTCGCCGAGGTCGCCTCCCTCAAGCTCGGGCCGGATCCTGTCTACGGCGGCTTCGGGGTCGCCGGCTCCACGGCCAGCCAGAGTTTTCCCGCCCCGTCGCTGCGCCTCGTTCTGACCAACGAGACGACGGTGCTCGTGGACCGCGGGGGACAACGGCGGCTGCAAGGGCTCGGGCGGCAGCTGGCTGAGTTTTTACAGAGGCCCCTCACCCAAAGCGATTGACCCCTACCTCTGACGGCGTATTTGTGATATTATTAACCGTTTTGTTAGAATCAATGCGTACTTTTTTCCGGAGTCTACGGGTACAGCACCGTCCCGGGGGAGGCCATCTGGCGCCCGAAACCCCAAGAAGGTGGTTGCTTCCTCTCGTTCCGACTCTCCTTCTCCTATCCTTGGCCGGACCGAGCTTAGCCTCCTTTCCGGAGAGCGAACTGAGCAGCCGGGCGGCTTTCCTCGTAAATCCTGTGACCGGACAGGTCTTCTATGAAAGGCAGGCCGATCTCAGGCTCCCACCCGCGAGCACGACGAAAATCATGACCGCGATCGTCGTTCTCGAGAGCGACGCCTTCAAGAAAAACATGCTCCGGACCAGCGTGGCCGCCACGCGCGTTCCGCGCTCGAAGATCAATCTCCGCCCGGGGCAGGCCATGAATATCCTGGACCTTCTGTACAGTCTGCTGCTCTCTTCAGCCAACGACGCCAGCATGGTCCTGGCGGAGGGCATCGGGGGTTCCGTGGATCGATTCAGCGATATGATGACCTACAGGGCGCACGAGCTGGGGGCGCGCAACAGTCAATTCATGAATCCCCATGGACTGACGGCCCCGGGCCATTACTCCACGGCCAGGGACATGGCGCTCATTTTCAACCACGCTATGAAGAACCCCATCTTCCGTGAAATCGTGGGCACCAAGACGAAAACCGTGAGCTCCGTGGTCAATCCAAAGAAGAAGGTACAGCACATCGCGCTGCGCAACCATAACCGTCTCCTTTGGAACTTTGACGGCGCCTTGGGGGGGAAGACCGGTTACACCTATGCCGCTCAGAAGTGCTTTGTGGGCTCGGCCTCGCGGGACGGAGCTACCTCGACCGTCTCCGTTCTGGGCTCCCGGGATCTATGGCGCGACACCACACGACTCTTGGAGTACGGCCTGGAGTCGCATCCCACCCTCGCGATGGCCGCCGCGCCTTCCACTTTGCTCTCCACCGAGCGCATGGCCTTTGCCCAGGAAAAGCCCCTCACGCCGCGCCTCACGTGGGAGGAGCTTCGGAGTCCTGACGCAAGCGGCTTCATTCTCCAGATCGCCTCTTTTCGACAGCGCGAGCGCGCCGAGGCCCTGCGGGAGAGATTCTCCCAATCGGGTTATCAGGCCCAGATCCTGGCCATTTACCTTCAAAATGGCGAGATCATGCACCAGGTTCGGGTCGGCCCATACGCGCGCATCGCCGAGGCCCAGCAGGTCGCGAAAGTCATTGAGACCAAAGAGGCCCTCCGGCCGATCATCCTTCAGCTATCGGCCGATGCCGGGATGATAGAAAAACAGCCCTAGTCACGCGCGATGCGCGTCATCGCCGACCTCGCCCCCGCTCCATCCATAGCCGGGTCTGACACCAAGCCGCTTCTGATCTCCGGACGGTTGCTCGCGCCCGAACGCTTTACCCCGCACCGGTTTTTCGCTAAAGTGACTCTCTCATCGCCATGGCGACGAGACTCATCACGCTGACCACCGATTTCGGCTCCAAGGATCCCTATGTCGGCATCATGAAGGGGGTGATCTTGGGTATCAACCCGGATGCCCACATCATCGATCTGAGTCATGGGATCCCGCCGCAGGATGTTATGGCCGGAGCTCTGGTCCTCGGCGCCTCTATTTCTTACTTCCCCGCCGGCACGATTCACGTGGCGGTCGTGGATCCCGGGGTGGGCGGCAACCGGCGGGCTCTTCTCATCGAGTCGGAAAGGTCATACTTCATCGGTCCCGACAATGGCATCTTCAGTCTAGTCCTGGGAGACATGCCCATCAGACAGGTCATTGAACTCTCCAACCCGGCCTACCACTTGAGGCCGACCAGCGCGACATTTCACGGGCGGGACATCTTCGCCCCCATTGCCGCCTATCTCTCTCTGGGAATCGCGGCCGAAGATCTGGGGACCCCCGCGCAGGATCTCGCACAGATCCCATGGCCGGCGGCTTTGAAGAGAGACCGTTCCGTTGAAGGCGAAGTGATCTACATCGACGGCTTCGGCAACCTGATCACCAATATTCGAGAACGCGATCTTCCGGCCGCCCCTTCTAAGCTCATGGTCTCGCTCGGAAGCGTCGTCATCCGCGGACTGGTCCCGAGCTACGCCTGGGGAAGAGAAGGCGCCTATGTGGCGCTCATCAACAGCTCGGCCCTGCTGGAAATCGCTCTCTCCAAGGGAAGCGCGCAGGCCGCGTCCGGCGCTCAAATCGGCGACAGGGTCGCCGTTCAGGAGCACCCAAGCCTATGAGAAATGAACCTCAACGATCGAGAGTTCCCTGGTTACAAATCGTCCTCTTCCTCTGCACGCTGGTCACCACCACCGTCGCCGGAGCCCTGCAAAATGGAGTCGACCCTCTGGCTGATCCCTGGAGGATTACTTCTGGCCTCCCCTTCGCCGCGACTCTGACCATGATCCTGCTGGTCCATGAGATGGGCCACTACTTCATGGCGCGCCACCACGGCGTCAAAGTCACTCCGCCCTATTTTATTCCGGCCCCTTCGTTCATCGGGACATTCGGAGCATTCATTAAAATGCAGTCCTCTCCTTCGGACCGCCGCTCTCTCTTCGATATAGGGGCCTCGGGGCCGCTGGCCGGTCTGGCTCTGGCGGTCCCAGCGGTGATCGTGGGGCTCCATCTCTCTACCGTCTCTCCTCCGGAAGCGGCCACGGGCGGCATCACCTTGGGCTCTTCCCTGCTCCTGAGTCTACTCACCTGGCTGACCTTGGGGGTTCTTCCCGACAAGGTCAACATCATCATGCACCCGATCGGTTTCGCCGGCTGGATCGGTCTCTTGGTCACCTCCATGAACCTCCTTCCGATCGGTCAACTCGACGGCGGCCATGTGGCCTATGCCCTGTTCGGCCGAAGGCAGATCTGGGTGTCGCGGGCGGCCGTCCTCTCCATCCTCGCGCTTGGCCTCACACGCGGGTGGGAGGGATGGCTGATTTGGGGTCTCCTTCTTCTCCTCTTGGGCCTGAATCACCCTCCTCCTCTGGAGCCGGAGGTTCCGCTGGACCGGAAAAGAAAATGGCTGGGCTGGGCCGTGCTCGTCGTCTTCGCGCTGACCTTTATACCCGTTCCCTTTTCCTTCCACGAAACCGAGGCGTATCATGAACACGCCTTTCCAACCCCATCATCACCGTCGAAGGCGAGCAGAAACGGAGGGCCTCCATGAGCGAAGGGCGACCGACATGGCATCAATATTTCATGACCATCACGCGCCAGGTGGCGGAGAGATCCACCTGCAAACGGGCCAAAGTAGGCGCCGTGATCGTTCGTGACAAAAACATTCTGGCCACGGGCTACAATGGCGCTCCCTCCGGGATGCCCCATTGTCTCGACGTGGGCTGCCTGATCTACGAATCGAAGACCCCCAACGGAGACACGGAAGAAAACTGCTTTCGCACGATCCACGCGGAGATGAACGCCATCGCCCAGGCCGCTAAGAACGGCTCCAGCATCAAGGATGCGTCCATCTACATCACCCATACCCCGTGCATCCATTGCCTGAAGGTCCTGGTCAACACGGGCATCAAGCAGATCTACTACGAGGCCCCTTATAAGCTTCACACCTTGGAGGAGATCCTCAGCGCCGCGCAGGTCCATATGGAAAGGGTGGAGTCCGGACTCAAATAAAAAGGGGCCGGGGAAAAGTCCCCGACCCCCTTTTTACCTTCTTACGGGCTCCTTAGATCTTGCCCTGCAACGCAAAAGCAATAATCAGGGCGTAAATAGCCAAGGCTTCTATAAAGGCCAAGCCCAGAATCATAGGAAGCTGGATTCGGTCAGCCGCATTGGGATTGCGCCCGATGCTCTCCATGGCTGCTGCAGCCATGCGCCCTTGACCCCAAGCGGCGCCAAAGGCGGCAATCGCAATACTTAATCCCGCGGCTAAAGCTATCGCTGCCTTCGCCGTCGAATCGGTCTGACCCGTTGCCTCAGCCGCGGCCATAGCGACCCCGGAAAAGAGCACCGCCAGTGCCGCCGCGACTATTAATAAACGCAGGCTTCTCATGCGTAACCTCCTTTCTAGCGGTTACAGCTCTACCACCCCTCTCTCCTCATCCTCGCAACTCGAGCCCCCGCTTAATGCTCATGGCTGATAGCCATGGCCACATAAATCATGCTCAATATAGTAAATACGGACGCTTGGATTACCGAAACTAAAAGCCCAAAGACATAGAAAAGGACCGGCACTCCGACCTTGGTTAGTTCAGTGAAGATCTCGACCACCAGGTGGTCACCAAACATGTTGCCAAACAAACGAAGGGCAAGAGAGGCGGGCCGCACCAGATGAGAGACGGTTTCTAAGACGAGAAAAAACGGCGCAAGGACCAGCACGGGCCCCATGAATTGTTTAATGTACCCAGCGCCATGTTCGCGAAACCCGAAATAGTTGTAGGCGCAAAAAGAGATTAATCCCAGTCCCAGTGTGGTGTTGAGGTTGTTCGTCGGCGGCGAGAAACCCGGTAATAGACCAAAAAGGTTGGCTGTCAGAATAAAAATAAAGAAGCTGCCAAAGAGATTGACGTACTTGCGCCCCTTTTTGCCAATGACGCTATCGGCGAGCCTCACCATCAGTTCGACAATGGTTTCCGCAACATTTCTTAGAGTGATGCCTTCAGCAGGCACCACCGGGTCGGTCGATCGCTGGAGTGAACGCCGCGCCAGATAGGCAAAAATAACGAGCAGGAACATCACCAATAGCGCAGTCCAGCTGTGTTGAGGAAGAATGCCTAATGACGGGAACCCAACAGTCAAGAAATCATACCAAGTGAAAGGATGTTCCACAGATTCACCTGCTCATCGCGCTCTGCCGGCAGGCCCAAAGCCTCTCTAATACAGCGGCCAACAAGAGGCACGAAACCCCGACCGCAAAAGATACCGCATCCACGTTGATCCTGAAGAAAAGCGCCGACAGCAAACCCAAGAAAAGAACCAGTTTCAGAACCAACAAAAACACCCCCGTCTGAATTCGCCTTTTAGTCGCAAATGGAGCCAGTACCCGTTGCACTCCGTAACTCAACAGCAGGAAGTTCAAAGCCATAAACAGGCCCCCTAAAAACAGAGCTCGAGGTTCAAGGATCTCAACGGGCGCCAATAAAAGGAGCAAGCTTACCAGTATCGCGGCATGCCACAACCCAATGCGGAGGACGGCCGACTCATGAAGTTTCATACTGCGTCATTCCCCGCGACAAAGCGCCGTAAATTTCGCACCAGCCGCCAGACAGCCCCGACAAAACCTAGGATGGCCGACGCTATTGACAACCAGGGAGATGTATTGAGCTTGAGATCGAGCAGGTAACCCAATACAAGACTGCCAAAAATTGCGCTGGTGAACTCCAGACCGATCGCGAGGTACTTTGCTATCTTGGCGAAGGGGATAGGAATTTTCCCTGGCTCTCGATTAGGCTGCTTCGCCCCTTGCCCCACTTCCCGCGACATCTATCATGGGCGTGTTGACGGGTCAACCTTTCGCGTCCTCTCGCGCCCAATCATCAAAGGCTTTCAGCGTCTCCGTCAGCTCTTTCTCTCCATGAGCGAGAGAAACAAGCGCCGCCTCGAATGGGGAAGGGGGAAAATAAACGCCGCGCTTGAGCATGCCGTGGAAGAAGCGCGCAAAACGATCTCTCTCACAGCGCCGGGCGTCATCGGCATTCCGCACCCGCTCCACGCCAAAAAAAAGCGTCAGCATGGACCCGACCCGGTTTACCACACCCTGGAGGCGATGCCGCGTGAGGATTCCTTCGAACCCCTCTTGCAGCCTTTTCCCCTTTTCCTCCAAATCCTTATAAACCCCATAGCGTGAAAGCTCTTTTAACGTGGCAAGCCCCGCCGCTACCGCCAGCGGATTGCCGGAAAGAGTCCCCGCCTGATAGACCGGACCGTCCGGGGCGAGCAGGTCCATGATCTCGTCTCTTCCGCCGAAGGCCGCGAGCGGAAGCCCCCCACCCAGGATTTTTCCCAAGCAGGTCAGGTCCGGAGAGATGCCGTAGAGTTCCTGCGCGCCGCCGGGAGCGACGCGGAAACCGGTGATGACCTCGTCGAAGATGAGAAGCGCGCCATGACGTTCCGTGATCTCCTTGAGCGCCGGCAGAAATTCAGGCAGGGGAGGGATCACGCCCATATTCCCGCAGATGGGCTCCACGATCACTGCGGCGATCGTGTTGGGATGGTCCCGAAAGAGCGCCGCGACGTTATCCGTATCATTGAAAGGAACAACGACAGTTTCGGCAGCCAAAGCCCGGGGCACGCCCGGACTATCGGGAAGGCCCAGAGTGGCGACGCCGGAGCCGGCGCGGACCAGCATACCGTCCGCGTGGCCGTGATAGGAGCCGTCGAACTTGACGATCCGCGTGCGCTGGGTGAAGGCTCGGGCCAGCCGCACAGCGCTCATGGCGGCTTCGGTGCCGGAACTGACCAAGCGCAGCTTTTTCACCGCCGGCATCTGCTCGCAGACTCTCTCCGCCAGATCGATCTCCGCTACGACCGGCGCGCCGAAGGTGGTCCCGCGGGCGGATGCCTCCCGGAGCGTCGCGACCACGGCGGGATGCGCGTGGCCGAGGATGAGCGGTCCCCAGGAGCCTACATAATCCGTATACGAAATTCCTTCCACATCGAAAATTTTTGCCCCCTCGCCGCGCGCGATGAATCTCGGCGTCCCTCCTACCGCCTTCCACGCGCGGACCGGGCTGTTCACTCCGCCGGGAATCCGTCGGCGCGCGCGCTCGAAGAGCTGAGACGATGATGGATCGGCCATGAAGACGTGTCCCTTAATGTTTTCTCTTCACCACCGCCCGACAGTAACGACGCGCCGGTCTTGCGTCAAGAGAAAGAAAATTTTTCCCTTGCAATGGATGGTGAAAAGGTCTATGAATTTTTTCGCGCTGATCTTGTCAGAAAAACTTTCACTGAATGAGATAATTTTTTTTGTTGACGCGAGCGAGCTTTCTCTTCATGTCTTCGCAGCACCGACCAAACGTGTCATCTGGCGCCCCATCCTACCGGACTTATCCCAACCTTGAGAACCGTTCATATTCTCGATCGAGGTTAGACGCAAGCGAACCATCTTCCGGTGATTCATGACTTATCCACAGCTGTGGATAACTTTGTGGGTAACTATTTTATGTATTTTTACTTTAAAATTAGGCATTTGGGATGCTTCTAGGACCATAGAGCCATAAAATGATGGTTGATATCATAGAAGCGGCTTGGGACCGGCTGCGGGAGCGGCTTGGGCAGCAGAATTTTGAAACTTGGATCAAGCCCATGCGGGTCCAAGGGGTGGATGATCGCGAGATCAGGCTGGAAGTTCCCAACAAGTTCTTCCGCGACTGGGTTTCGGATCATTTTATGTCTACTCTGGAAGAGGTCTTCAGCTCCTCTTATGGCCACCATCTGAAGATTTTTCTCATTGTAAACCAAGAGATCCAAGTCGCCCCCAAGCCGGAGAAAAGTCCACGCCAGAAGCCGCAGCGGCTCACGAACCTGATCCCAAAGTACAGCTTCGACAATTTTGTGGTGGGCGCCAGCAACCAATTTGCCCATGCCGCTTCCGCGGCCGTAGCGACGCAGCCCGGCGATCACTACAACCCTCTTTTCATCTACGGCGGGGTTGGTCTCGGAAAGACTCACCTAATCAATGCCATTGGGCATCGGGTCGTAGAGAAATTTCCCAACTCCAAGGTCGTATACTTGAGCTCGGAGTCTTTCATGAATGAGCTCATCGGCTCTTTGAGAAGGGACAAGATGGACGAGTTCAAGTCCCGCTTCCGGAACACCGACGTCCTCATCCTGGACGACATCCAGTTCATTGCCGGCAAAGAGCGGACTCAGGAAGAGTTCTTCCATACCTTCAACTCCCTCTATGATTCGCACAAACAGATTGTCCTTACCTCCGATAAATTCCCAAAAGAAATCCCCGGGCTTGAGGACCGCTTGCGAAACCGATTCGAGTGGGGCCTCATCGCCGATATCCAACCCCCGGATATGGAAACGCGGGTAGCCATCCTCCAAAAAAAGGCAGAGGGCGAAGGGATCCCACTACCCCATGAAGTGGCGATTTTCCTGGCGACCCATATCAGCTCAAATGTTCGGGAGTTAGAAGGATCCCTGACGCGGCTCGGGGCTTTCGCTTCCTTAACAAAAGCGGAGATCTCCATAGAGTTGGTCAAGGAGGTGCTGCACAACACACTCAAGAGCGCTCACCGGGAAGTCACCGTCGAAAGCATTCAAAAAACCATTTGCGACTATTTCAATATCAGGCTCGGGGATCTCAAATCGAAGAGAAGGACAAAAAACATCGCCCTTCCCAGACAAGTCGCCATGTACCTATGCCGTAAGTACACGGCTATGTCTTTTCCGGTCATCGGCGATCAGTTCGGTGGTAGAGACCATTCGACGGTTATTCATGCCTCCAAGACCATCGAAAGGCGAATGAAAGAAGACGCGAATATGCAAGCGACCATGGAGCACCTGGAAAAAAACATTCGCGTTTTCTCCGGGAATAAACTGTGATCCAGCACGGCAAATAATGTGGATAACCGGTTGGCAAACTGTCCATGAGTTACAGCTCCATCTCAACGGGAACCATAACGCATTTGTATGCACATCCCAAAGTCCATGGAAAACAAAGTCTTTCTCACTTTTGCGCGTTGTCCACAGGCACTATTACTACTCCTATAGTAGTCTCTAAAAAGATAAGTAGGAGGATCCATGCAAGTTAAGGCTAAACGCGAAGATCTCTTAGGGGCGCTTTACTGGACCCAAAGTATTGTGGAACGACGCAATACCATGCCGATCTTGGCCAACGCGCTTATCGAGGCAAAAAAAGGAACTATTCGGGTCACTGCTACCGATTTGGAAATCGGCATCAGGGAAACTATCGAAGGGGACGCTACCGAAGAGGGGGAAGTAACCCTGAACGCGCGGAAACTCTACGAGATCGTCCGGGAAGCTCCTGATGATGGAGTCCAATTAACACGGCTGGGAAACGGGTGGGTGGAAATCAAGAGCGGTAAGTCGGTTTTTAAAATAGTGGGAATGGATGCCAAAGAATTCCCGCAGTTTCCCAGCTTCGAGGGTGAAAAGCTGGTTCCTTTGCCCGCAAAAGTTCTTCGGGAAATGATTGAAAAGACGCTCTTTGCTGTCTCCACGGACGAGACGCGCTATACCCTCAATGGGGTTTTTGTAGAAGAGGTGGAGGGAGGGAAGTTGCGTATGGTTGCTACCGACGGCCACCGGCTCGCCTTTATTGAAAGAGCGATCGGCTCCGTGAAGCTCGGGCATGGGGTTATCCTCCCGCGCAAAGGGCTCACGGAGCTACGTAAACTCTTGGAAGAAAGTGAAGATGGGCTGATCTCTATCGGTTTCAAAGACAATCTTGGACTGGTCTTGAAGGAAAAAGTGGAACTGTTCATGCGGCTCATCGAAGGGGACTTTCCAGATTATCGGAAGGTGATCCCGGCCGATAATCCCGGTGAGGTGCGCGTTGACCAGAAGGATCTATTCCAGGCCTTGAAACGGGTCTCGATTCTTTCCAGTGAGCGCTATCGGGGGGTTAAGATAGAGTTGAGCTCTGGGAAAATGGCCATTTCCACAAGCAACCCGGATCTCGGGGAGGCATTGGAGGAGATAGAGGTCGAATATCAGGGTAAAAGCCTCGTGATGGGTTTTAATGCTCGCTACATTATGGATGTTCTTGGGGTTCTCGGAGAGGATGGCGAGGTGAACCTAAAAGTGAAAGATGAACTGAGCCCCGGCCTGATCCAAAAAGAGGGGGATGACGGATATCTGTACGTGATTATGCCGATGAGACTGTAAAGTCCGCCTCAGTTCATAAGATTATAGAAACGCCTGCCGTTGGTTGCCAAGATCTTTTCTTTCGCTGAATCAGAAATATCCTTCCTGGCCTGGAACTGTCGGATAGCCGCTGCGAGGTCCGGCTCGTGCGGGTAGTCCGAGGCGTATAAGAAAAAGTCCTCGCCGATCCTATCGATGGCCAATGGCAGCAACGCTTCCCACAACTCCGTGTGATAGTAGATCTGTCCACTCTTGAAATAGTCACTGGGTTTTTTCTTAAGCAGGGGCGCCTGAGGCTGCCGGTTCTTAAACTCGCTGTCGAGCCGATCCATGAGGAAAGGCAGCCACTCGCAACCCGCCTCCAGAGAGGCGAAGCGGAGCTTCGGAAAACGCTCCAGCACTCCCTCCAAAACAATGCTCGTGAGATGAATCATTTGGGCGAAGGGGTGAGACAGTGCCCGGGCCTCGATCAATGATTGAAAAAAGTCGAAGCCGAGACCGCGGGCGGGAGCGCCGTGAATAGAAAGAGGCGCGCCGAGGTTTTGCGCCTCTTCGTAAAGCGGATCGAAGTAGGAATCGCCGAGAGGCTTGGGAAAACCTACCGGCGCGAGAATGCCCGTCACCATACCCAGCTCTTCCACCGAACGCCTAAGCTCCTTGGCCGCTTCGCGAATATCCTGAAGAGGAAGGAGGGCGGCCGCCTGGAGTCGCCGGTTAAAGCGGGTGTAACGGTCCGCCATCATGTTGTTGTAGGCCCGGGCGATGGCCACCGACCACTCCGGGTCTTGAACAAAACCGATCGCCAGGCCGGCGGTGGGAAAGATTACCGTTCGGCCGATCCCCTCGCGATCCAGAACATCGAGCCAGCTTTTAGGATCGTCCGGGCCGATCACATAGGGGCGGCCGTCGATGACACGACGGGCCATACGGTGAAAGCCGTCGAACGCGGGAAAAAAAGGCAGGGAGAGGATCTCTTTCCGTCCCCGGTAGGGCGGCTCCAGGTACTCAAAGATATTCGCGTCCCGCTCAAAGATATGGCCGTCGGTGTCGATCACTTCGTACGCCATTTGAAACCTCCGTCCTGTTTCAGAAAAGGGGCTATCCTATACTCAATAAACCTCTCGAGCGGCAAACTCAATCTCTTATAGACTGGGTAAACCACTCCTTGGGAATTTCCCGTCCGAGCCCTCTCTTTTTGGCTTCATGATAAACCGCCGTGCAGACGGCGGCGAACTGGACCCCCATCACGCCAAGATTTAAAAACCAACTCGTCTCGCGATCGTTACTCCGCCCCGCTGCCTTACCGCTTATAACGTCCGCCAGTGTCGGCATCGCAAGAATCTCCGGGCGCGGTGGTCGCCGGGGAATGATCGCCTTCTCATCGGGCTGCCCGGCCACGTAACCGAGGAAGCCGTGAGCGGCATAGAAGGCCCCCTGCGGAGGATTCTCCAGATGAGGGGTGCTTTCTCCCATCTTGACGGCCACATCCACGGCGCGGGCGAAGCCGGGCTCAGTCTCGTCCCAGGTGACATCGGTGACATGCATGCCCGGCTCCAACCAGGCGGTCTTGAAAACCGGGTCAATGGACGATGTGCAACAGGAAACAATGTCGGCCCCTTCGGCGGCTTCTCGAGCGGAGCCGACGGGCGCCACTTCGATAGAGAATTTGTCACTCATCTCCCGGGCATAGAGCGTCGCATTGGCCGGATTTGGGCTATAGACTTTGACGTGAGTAATATCGCGCACGGCGGCGAAGGCCTCTAGGTAGGTTCTGGCCATGCCGCCGGAGCCGATCATCCCTACGACATGGCTGTCCTTACGAGCCAGGTATTTGGCCCCCAGCCCGGCCCCTCCCGCCACCCGGATGTGCTGGAGATACCCGTCGTTGATCATCGCTACGGGCATGCCGTCGTGGGTGCTGAACATAAACAGCAAGCCGCAATAAGTTCCGGGCTGGATACAGTGCTTGTTTTCCCTTTGCAGATTGCCGTCCGTCGGCCAACTGACAATATCGGAGAGCATCCGGGCTACGACGAAACCGTCTCTCCGCGCCCCGCCCGTCATCAGGGCCCAGCGGTAGTAGCTCTCGGGTCTGTCACAGGGCAGATAGAGATCGATCCTTCCCATCGTCGCGGCGTCGCCTTTAGCAATCTCTTTCTGGGTTTCCTCCAGTGCCTCGAGCGCCATCGGCATGGTCAAGGTTTTCTGCACGTCTTCGTCTTTGAGCAAAAGCATCGCAATACCTCCAGGCTTTTCCTATAACAGAAACGATCTCTTTTCCACTGCGCAGAAAATCGGATTCCGCGACGACCATTGGCGCCCGCTTGTAAAAAAAAAGCTCGTAGTCTAATTAGGAAGGACTCATGGGTGCGGCGGTTCAGCTCACGGAGGAAGATCGGGTCGCGCGAATTGTCATTGACCGGCCGCCCCTCAACATTCTCGATCTGCCCACGCTGCGGGAGCTCAGCGCCCTCCTCGTCGAGATCGGCGGAAAGCGTTCCGTGGATGTCGTTGTCCTTTCGGGATCCGGCCCCAAGGCCTTCTCCGCCGGGGTAGATGTCAAGGACCACGTGCGGGAAAAGGTCCCGGAGATGCTGGAGAGCGTACATGGAGTGATCCGCCAACTGCTCGCTCTGCCGCAGGTCACGATCGCGTCGGTTCACGGCGCCTGCTTGGGGGGAGGATTGGAGCTGGCCACTTCTTGCGATCTCATCCTCGCCTCCGAGGAGAGCGTTTTTGCGACGCCGGAAATCAACGTGGGCTGCTATCCGCCGGTGGCGATGGCCCGCTTTCCTTCCTTGCTGGGTTACCGGCGCGCCGCGGAGATCATCCTGACGGGACGTCGCTTGAATGCTCAGGAGGCGCTCGCGATCGGACTCGTCAATCGGGTAGTCCCTGCGGGTGAGATGGAAAAGGCGGTCGAGGCCCTTACAGGGGAGCTGAAGGAGAAAAGCGGCGCGGTCTTACGCCTCACCCTCAAGGGATTGCGGGAGATCTCTCAAAGCTCTTTTTTGCCCCACTTGAAGCGAGCCGAGGAAATCTATCTTCAGGAGCTATTGAGAACAGAGGATGTCGAGGAGGGGGTGCGGGCCTTTGTAGAGAAAAGAAAGCCCGAGTGGAGACACCGCTGAGGTTTTAACCGTCTGATCGGAACTAACGCCGTGAACCAGAAAATCAATTGGCCGCTTCTCTCGAACGCCATGTTGGGAAACTTCCTCGCCGGCGCCGCCGGCAGGATCTTCGTCATTTCGCTTCCGACCGTGGCCGCCGCTCTCGGAACCGACATCGTCGGCGCTTCCTGGGCGCTTCTCGCTTACTTGCTCTCCAGCATCGGCCTGGCCTTGATCTTTGGCCGGCTCGGGGATATCTACGGCCGCGAGCGGGTCTACGGAATCGGGTTCATCGTCTTCACGGTGAGTTCGCTTCTCTGCGGTTTCGCCCAGAATATTTTCCAATTGATTATTTTCAGAATTCTCCAGGGAGTCGGCGGCTCGATGACCCAGTCCATCGGCCGGGCGCTTGCCGCCGAGGCGATGCCGGAAAATCAAGCCGGGAAGGCGCAGGGCTTCATGACCACTGCGTTCCACACCGGTTTTCTACTTGGTCCGAGCATCGGCGGTCTGATCATCGATTACGTGCACTGGCGCGCGATCTTCTTTTTTCTCGTGCCGATCGGCGTCGTGGGGACGATCCTCACCTACTGGGGCCGAAAACACTGGCAGAGTTCGGGCAAGAGGCAGGAGGTGGACTTTCCCGGTGCCACCCTTCTGGTCGCCGCAACGACCTCTCTTGTCGTCCTGCTGGACCGGCGCGCTCAGGCGGCGCTCGGGACCCAGGGCGAGACCATTCTCTTTGCCGTCTTTTTGGCCTCGATCGTCGGCTTTTTGATCCGGGAATCCAGTACGCCGAGTCCCATCGTAAATCTGGGCCTCTTCAAGAACCGCATGTTTACTTTCAGCAGCGTGAGCTTGCTCGCGGTTTCGACTTCCCACTCCCTGAGCGGCTTTATCCTTCCATTCTATTTGCAGGAGATCCTCCACCTCTCGCCCTCCTTTATGGGTCTTCTCTTCATGTCGGCGCCGATCTTCACGGTCTCTTTGGCTCCTGTGAGCGGTCATCTGGCCGACCGGGTGGGGCCTCGCGTTCCAGCCACGGTAGGAGTTGCGATCATGGGCGCCTCTCTGTTTCTGGGGGCCTTTCTGCGCACGGACTCCCATTGGCTCTTACCCGTAGCAATGCTCGCCCTGGGCGGATTCGGCACCGGGCTTTTCAACGCCCCGAATCATGCCGCGATGATCAATTCCGTGCCGCGGCAGCATCGCGGCTTCGCCAACGGCGCGCTGCAGCTCATGTTCAATCTCGGACACATGCTCGGCATTTCCCTGGGGAGTTTTTTGATGACCGCCGCCTTTCGGCTCCACACGGGAATTTCTGTGAGCGCGCCCACCACGAGCCAGCCCATCGCCTTCGTGGCGGCGCTCAATTACACCTACGGAGTCGCGGTGGCCTTCGCCGCGGTAGCCTTGGTCATGTCGGCGATGCGCGGGCCAAAAGTTGCCGTGGGGTGATGGAATCGTGGCGGAACCATTCAACGAGGCTGAGCGAAAAACCCTAACCCCATTTTTTACCAACCTGGATGCTCCGGTGTTCGGGCTCAAACTCCCGCAGGAGATTTCCGGCGCGCTCTTCTCCCGCTACAGCCGTTCGACGAAGAGTCTCCGACGCACCTTTTTAGATGAGTTCCTCGGCGATCCGGGGCTTGGCCTGAAAGAGCTTCTCGCCGGGCAGCCAACCACAAACGACGAGAGCGCGGCCCTGCAAAAGGCCCGGGCATTCTACGACCGGGTCTTGATCGGCTACGGCGACGACTCCGTGGCCCAGCTCGGAGGCGCTCATATCGCCTGCGAGGAGATCTCCAATGTCGCCGCGAATATCCTCGAGGACGCGCGCATCGGAATCGCGCCGCTGGAAAAATCGACGCGCTATGTCCGGTTCGATCAGAAGGACGAAGGGGGAAACTACCTCTTTTACCGAGAGCCGAAGATCATGGCTTCCCCTCACCGCGAGGCCTACATCCAAATCATGGACCTTCTCTTCGAAACCTACTCGCGGCAGATGGAACCCATCATGGAATCGATCAGGAAAACCCTTCCGATAGAAGACGTCGACCTGAGGCATCCCCAGACCGGCGCGCCGATGCGCTATCGGGACGCGGAGAAGGACGAGAGGTTGAAGAAGTGGGCCGAGAGCGCCTACCGTTCGACGGTCCGGGCGCATGCGTGCGATGTCCTGCGCGGCTACCTCCCCGCGGCGACGCTGACGAACGTCGGCCTCTACGGCGTCGGCCAGGCCTTTGAGTACCTCGTCACGAAGCTCTACTCTCACGAGCTCACCGAGGCCAAAAGTCTGGCGGCGGCCATGCACCGGGAGCTGAACCAGCTCATTCCTTCTTTCGTGAAGCGCGCCCGCTTCAGCGACTATTTAGCGTCGACTCACGCCGCGGTTCGCTCTTTGGCATCGAAAGTCGTTAAAAGAAAGCCGGTGCGTTCAGCCGGGCCGGTGACTCTGGTCGATTATGACCGGCAGGCTGAAGAGAGAATCATCGCGGCAATTCTCTATCCGTATTCGCGGCAACCTTTGGAGGAATTACGCAAGCTGGTTGGAAAAATGGGCGCTCCGAAAAGAAAACAGCTCCTGGAGGTCTATCTGAAGAGGAGGAGCAATCGAAGGGATAAGCCCGGCCGCGCCTTCGAGCACGTTTATTATACCTTCGATATATTGGGCAACCTGGGACTTTACCGCGACCTGCACCGCCACCGGATACTCACGCAAGAGCGGCAGGACTTCACCACCATCCACGGCTACGATACGCCTCAGGAAATCATCGAGGCCGGGTTTAGGCCGGATTTTGCTCGCTGCATGGAAAAGGCCGCCGGGCTGTATGAGAAGATTTATCGCGATCTCCCCTATGAGGCCCAATACGTGGTGCCCTTTGCCTATAAGATCCGGTGGCACATGAAAATGAATCTTCGGGAGGCCGTGTTCATCGGCGAGCTGCGCACGATGCCCCAGGGCCATGCGGACTACCGGCGGATCGTCCAGGAGATGTGGAAAAAGATCCAGAAGGTCCACCCCGCCCTGGCGGAGAGCGCCCGGTTTATCGACTGGAAGAGCTACCGTCTCGGCCGGCTCGCCTCGGAGGTAAGGACGGAGTACAAGAAATCCCTGCTGTAACAGGCCGGTGAAAAAAGCCCGTCCGCCGCTTTGCTTTCCCTTTTTTTTCGTGTTGCTTTCCTGTTAAGTTTGCCTTATTTTATGCGAAACTAACTTCGGCGGGGTCGCCCGATTCGGTCCATCTTTGATCCCACTTCATCGTCTGGACTGGACTTT
>Ga0080064_1002817_pt1 | contig 27843 bp, 32 predicted proteins | sample Subgrocontami54m_FD_69260 | JGI IMG/M metagenome (GOLD analysis project Ga0080064, IMG submission 69260) | Subsurface groundwater microbial communities from S. Glens Falls, New York, USA - GMW46 contaminated, 5.4 m (SPADES assembly) (version 2) ...
GGTCCGCATAGCGGAAGGCCTCGGTGGGCCCTTTAGGGAACAGCGCGCGCACCTTCGCGAACAGCGGCCGCCGCTCCGCGGTATGGGCCTCCTGTCGTTGAATCCAATCCGCGACGAATCGTTCGTCGGACCAGCGATGATCATCTGCGTGTCCGTGAGCCGCGGCATGCCCATGGTGCTGGTGGTTTGCGTCCACATCGCCCTCCGCCCGGGTGTTTTCTTGCGCCTGTTATACGCTCTGCTCGGGTGGCTCCCTTCGGCGCGCGGTTGCCGGAGCCGGTCGCTGCTTTCCACGCGACCGAGACCTAGCCAATCTGACCACCGACGATGGCAAACTCGTGTGTCGTCAGCACCCCGCTATGAGGGAGACGGACTGCAACGCTTATTGCGCTGCCCAATCTGGTTCCGATAATGCTCTGAACTTTGCGCTATTTGGAACCACCAGGGTCTTGCACGAATCTGCCTTGGTTTCTGGAAGCGGGGTTCTCGGCACGTCGACCACTCCGCTAAGATGCCGCGATCAAGAGGCCAACTTCACTACCCCAGAGCTGATCACGAGCCCGAGTGCGAGACAGACCACTGCCGCATTGAGCAGGAAGTACGCCCGGAGGTGCGGAACCGCCGCCAGGATTGCCAAGATCAAAGCGAGCACATAGAGCGCAGTTGTGAGGCTCATGCTTCTTTTTCCTCAATCGTCTATACGCGCCAGAATGCGACCTAGGCGCGGCCCTGCCATCTTCCTGTGGCTCCCGTCGACAAGGGTTCAGCGTCTTCGGTAATAGCCAAAACCGCCGCCCGTGACCAGGAGCAAGACGGACGATGATCAATAGGTGGTGGTGTCCATGAGAGCCTCCGCTTCATACATTCCCGTCATTGACTGGGGGCCCGTCCCTGTCAATCGAACAAGACCTGAACGATCAGCAGGGCGGCGCCCCCGATTAGGCCTGCTATTGAGGATTGGCCGCAGGCTGAGCCGGCGCTGCCGGTGCTACCGGCTGCTGATTGATGTTGACATCGATCTGCTTCGGGACGTTGATGCTCGGACCGGTCTGGGGCTGGCTCTGAGCCGGCACGTTCACGTTGGTCTGACCGGAGGCTCCAGGCCCTACGAAGCGGCCGGGACCACCGAACAGAAAGAACAGCGCGACGATGACCACGATCCCCACGGCAAGGATGCCCAGCATTATCCCAGCGCCCATGCCGCGCTCGTTTCGATGCTCGACGATAATGTCCGGCATGACTGACTCCTTCTTCTCTGCGCTGGCTGCAGGTGCTACTCCAGCGCCTTGTCGACGATCGCTTCGGTCTGCTCGATGACCTTGCGCTTGACGCGAGTCACCTTGGTTTCGAGCTTTCCCTTCTTCTGTTGGACCTCCCCAGCGAGCTGCTCGTTCTCGTCGTTGGTGATGCGTCCCTTAACCTCACGAGCCTTGCCGACGATCTGGTTCTTCAGTCCTGCCATGATGAACTCCTTTATGGACCCTTCGCTAGCGGTCTCGAACTGAGGCTCAAGCTGTCCCGCGCCGACCGCGGAAGAGCTGCACGACCAGGATGACGAGGGCGACGACCAATAGCACGTGGATCAGACTTCCTCCGATACTCCCCAGAAGGCCGAGGAGCCATAGGACCAGCAGAACGGCGAGGATTGTCCACAACATCTTTGTTCTCCTTTGCCGCCCGTACTCGAGGCGGCACTACGAACCGAGCGACTCTTCGCTGCCGGTGGACCGCACCTGATCTTCTTGGTCCGGCGTACCGACCGGACTTCACCGATCCACTTGCCAGACTCCATAGCGACCTCGGCTGAGCCGTCTCGAGAATGCTCCTTGCATGGTCGTGCCTCCTAATCTCTCCAAATCGTGGCGCTCGGCTTTCGCCTTGGGGACGCACAATCGCGTCAGCGTGACAGCTCACGGAAGGCGGCTCGGGCCGGGCCCCCGGAGTGAGGGCCCGGCCTCAGGTTTGGGTCAGCAAGGGAAGCAGTACGTGCCTCCGGAGCCATAGCCATACCCAGAGCCATAGGCATAGCCTGAGCTGTACGGGTAGCCGTAACCGGAACCATAGCCCGAGCTGTATGGGTAGTAAACCGTTCCTGAGTACGAGTTGGAGCCGTAGTACGTCGAGCTATATGGGTAGTAGACCGTTCCTGGGTACGAGCTGGAACCGTAGTACGTCGAGCTATATGGGTACGTGCTGCTGCCGTAGTAGGGCGAGGTGTACGGGTACGTGCTGCTGCCGTAGTAGGGCGAGGTGTACGGGTACGTGCTGCTGCCGTAGTAGGGCGAAGTGTACGGGTACGTGCTACTGCCGTAGTAGGGCGAAGTGTACGGGTATATACTAGTCCCGTAGTATGGGTTGCTGTAGCTACTGTAGGGGTAACTGCCGTATGACCCATATGGGTAGCCATATCCGCTCTGTGCGCTCGCCGGCAGAGCTGTCACGCTCGCGAGCAGAAGAACCGTTGCAACGGACAGAGCGCGCCAGCGCGCAAAAACGAATTGAACTCTCATCTTTGTTGTCCCCCTTGTTGTTGCTCTTAAGGCCATTCGTACTCGAAGCGACGCTATGTCGGATCTTGATCTTCCGCGGCTCGCGGGACCGCTGGAGGGGAGCGGTCCACCTGGCGGACCCTCGTAGCGAGTTCGGCTCGCGCGACCCTGAACCCCTGGCCCATAGTCCCGCCCCCTTCGGTGCTTGTGGCTGCGTTTCAATCATCGCGTACGAAACTCGACTGGGAAACCGCCGATCAGGCAGTTGTGCGCCCACCCCGCCGCGGTCGTCCGCCTACCTGCGCGAGCGGGCCGCGTGCTCCTCGAGGCTCCATCTTGGGGCTCGTCGTCATGGCAAGCCAGGGCTTCCGTTGTTCGCAGTTGGGTGCTCGCCTGACCGTCAACTCATGCGTCCAGTAGAAAGGAGCCGGACGGGGAATCGTCCGACTCCTTTTTTGCGCTATCCGTCGACCCAGCCCCCCCAGCTCGTCGCCACCGTGATCACGTCCGCGGCCTTCGCGTCCGGCCTCGTGGCGAGGAACCGCGCGGCGATCTCGAGCACCGCGAGCCGCAGCGCGGTCGGGTCTGTGCCCGGGCTACTCGTTGTCGCTGCCGTGGCAGTTTCGACGACCGCGCCGTTCTCGTGCACGGGCTCGATCGCCATGACGAAGCCGCGTGGGTCCACGGCAGCCTCGATGCGTGTGCCCACGGGAGGAATGACCGGCGACGGCGTTTTGTACTTCGAGAGGTTGAGCCAGACCCCGGGCTGCTCGGCCGTCTGAAAGCCGGTGTCGTTGACCTTCGCGATGGTCGCGCGGATGGTCCTCAATGTTGCTGCCATCGTCCTACTCCGCTTCCAGGAAGCCGGCGCACAGAGTGCAGAGTTTGCTGCTGTACCTCGGGTTGACTGGCCGCCGGTGGCAGCGGATGCATCGGGGTGACGCTGGTGATGCTGATGACGCTGTTTTGCGTACATCCTCAGGAAAGGATTCAGGACTGCTGAGCTCCCCCTCTTCGAGTGCGAGGCGGGCCCGCTCGAGGTGCCGACAGGTGTGCCGATAACCGAATCCTTCGCAAGGACAATGGCCATCAATCACCGGGTACCAGGTCCCTGGCTTGCTCTTGCTCGCGACCAGAACAACAGAGCCGAGCGCGATAGTCTCGTCGCCGAGGATCGTGCGTTGCGGGATCGCGGCGGAGGTGGGTACAACGTGGCTAGCGGGGGTGGGTGACATCAACACCTTTCTCCGTAGGGCCGTCGTGGTGTTGGTCGCACCCGGCGGCCCGTCTTATTCTGTTTGCGCCTCGATCAGCGCATCGTCATGTTTGCTCTGTTTCCCCGTACAAGCAAGGAGTCGGCCGCTACTCCAGCCCCATCCACACCCGGTCCAGTAGCTCCACAGCGAGCTCGCTCTGGTGCACGAACATCGCCGCCTCCGCCTTGGCCACCGTCACGATCTGCTCCGCTGTCACCGCCGCTTCTCGCTCGACATCCCGCTTCAGCTGCTCCTCATCGATCGGTTCGAGCGTAAGCTGTTCGGCAAGCACGTCCTGCTTCTTCCGCTTCGTCTTTCGCCCGGCATCGTCCCGCAGGAACTCCAGCCACGACATCTGATCGTTGAAGTGCGCCACCAGCCAATTCGCCGTGTCGATCGACTCCTCCAGCCCCCGCTCCTGTGCGGGAAAGAGGAGACTACGCCCATCTACACTTCCCGAACGGCCTGGATCACCTCGTCCTCGATGCGCTGATCCCGCCCGGCCTGGATCAACGCACGCGTCTCACGCCGAGCGGGCTCGGGTGGCTTCTCGCCTTGGTGGCGCTCGCGCACGGTCTGCTCCACCTGCTTTGGGAGGGTGCGCATGGGATGCTGCTCCCGCGCCTGGCCCTTGAGGGACATGACGTAGGAGGCGAAGCTGTCATACTGCTGGGCTTCAGCGAGCCAGAGCAGAAATGCCTCCTTCGGGGAGAGGGCTGCTTCGATCTTCTGTAGACGCCGCTCATCGGTCTTGCTCACCTACGTGCCCTCCCGCATGCCGAGGAGCCGCGGGATGCTGAGCTCCCGCGCTCGCTCACCAAGCAGCACCTCGGTCTCCTGCCGTGCCTGGCGCACCAGTCCGTCGGTATGCGCCTCCAGGAGCTGAGCCACGTGCTGATCGATCAGTCCGAGGTCCACGGGCTCGCCCTTTGGCCTGCGTCCCCGCGTTCGACGAGCCGCGGCGTTGTATTCGTGCAGCAGTTCCTCGCATGCCTCCTGCAATTCGGTGAGGTACTTTTCGACGTCGGGAAAAAGCGGCGAACGACCGGCGAAATACCGACTACCCAAGAGCTCAGCACCTTTACTCCATAGCCGAGCTTCGTCTACCAGTCGGCCCGCGTGCTCGACCCACTGTGCTTCCGTGTACGGCTCCACCCGGCCAGTGAGGACCAGCGGCTCCAGCATCCGCAGGAGGTCCAGCTGGTTGCAGTCTGCTGGCGCACCCAGGGTCAGGAGATGGTTCTGGCGCTCCACCAGGCTGACCCGCACCAGCGCCGAACGGACTGCACCCTCAACGCGCTGATTCACCGTCCGATCAGGCTTACTCCCCGGGACGTGACCTGCCCACATGGCGACGACGGACGGAATGGCGGTGTACGGATTCAGCAGCGGCCGACCCAGCAGGGACTCCGAGTACGCCGCGTAGTTCCCACAGCTCTTGGCCTCCTCCAGCCAGCGGACCACCGCCTCGGTCGGGTCAAGGGCCTGCTCAATCTTCTCCAGCCGTCGATCGAGTGCCGTCATGGCCTGTCACCTGGCAGCTCGAAGCGGTCGGCCAGCTCGTCGTGCTCCTCGTAGACGGAGTGGTGATCGTCCTTGTGGGCCTTCACCGCGGCCTCCAGCGATTCGATCCGATCTTCCAGTTCGCCCGTCTTGAGCAGCGTTGCCGCCACCTGGCAGCCGTAGAAGATGAGGCGGTTCCGCTGGGGGCCGTTGTCGAGACTCACCGTGTCGTTCATCGCAAGCTCCGCATAGCGCCTGATATCGTCCACTGAACCCAGGCCGCCCACGTCGTAGGCGAGCCGAATGGTGGCTTCTCGCTTCCGACGCATGCCGCCCATACGCCGAGCCTCGGCAGCCGCCTCGGCGTTCGCGGGGTCGTGGTTCCAGCAGTAGTCGCTGTCTGCAAGGGGCGCCATGCGACACGGGCGACCCTGCGCCGTGGTGCCCTTACAGCGTCTGGCGTTCACTGGATGACCAATCGATGAGCTTTGCCGTTCACGGCCATGCTCCACGGTGCACAGCTGCATACTGACATGACAAACGGCGGGAGGGGCGGGGGTTGCTCATCTGCTCATGCTCCACGATGCCGCCATCGTGTGCGAGGTTTCGCTTGCTTTCTCAGAGGCGCAGAGCGATTCATGGGCTCCGCCGTTCCGGCGAGAATGTTTGGAGGCTCCCCCATGGCAACCCTCAGCATTCGCCCCCGCCGCACCAAGGACAACCCCATTCCCCCGCGCCGTTGGCCCACTCGCACGCTGGCGCAAAGAGCAGGCTCACATCGCGCTCCGCGCCGACGGCTCGGTCGTCCGCCACATCGGGAGCAGCATATGGAACGTCATTACCCTCAAAGGCAAGGCGAAGAAGGGCTTGACCGTGGATGAGGTCCACGAGGTGCTCGCTGCCGCTGGCTACACGCGCGAAGCAACGCCCTGACAGCCCGCGATTCCAGCCGCATCCCAGTCGAGCGGGCTCACTCCACGAGCCCGCTCGTTGCTCTCTCAGTGACCTCGAATACCTTGCTTTCTCAGAGAAACAGAGCGATTCATGTGCTCCGCCGATCAGGCGAGACAGAACTGAGGGAGCACCACGATGACCGAGCCGAACAGCGCCACGAGCCGCCCACCACTCCACCGCGTCACGAAAGGCCCGCACAAGAGCGCCACGGTGACGATCATCGAGACCAGCGGCCCCAGCGGCAAGCGCATGCAGGCTCTGGTCCACGACGCGAAGACTGACGAGAGCTTCTCGGTGCTGCTCACCTCGCTGGAGCGCATCTTCCGTACGGGCGAGGAGAAGGAACTGGGTCGGGACTTCACCACCGAAGAAGCCGCGACGTACGATCGCCAGTGGGAGACACGGTACACGAGCTTCACGGAGGAGCGCACCCGCACAGCGATCGACGAGGCGGTGAGTCGCATGGCCGAGCGCCTCGAACGCGCCGCGGCGGAGCTGCGCCACAGCCTCACGCTGGCGAGCCAGACCCCGGCCGAGCGGGCGATGCACGCGCAGCACGAGCTCAACTGGCTGTTCCCCAACCTCGGCACCGACCAGCTCACCCGGGACGCCATCGAGTGGACAGCCGCCAGCCGCGACCTGAAGCGGCTGCTGACCCAGGGCCTTGAGCCCGCCTAGCTCAGGCACCACCGATTCCCGCACAGCAGGCCCCGCCAACGGGCCTGCTGCCTCGTCTGTTGACGTTTCGCACCAGGGCGCGCACGACGCGCACACTGGCGCGGTTTGTCCAGGGCTGGAATCACCAGCCACCTTCCAGCACGATTGGCCACGTCGCGTCCGTCGTCACTACGAGCACACCGAGCCATCTCTGGCCCGGTGTCTCTGGGTAACGCGCCGCGTCGACTACGCGCTGTGCACCTCGTCGAAATGCGCAGCCGCGGCCTCCGCGTTCGGCAGCACCTCGCCGCACTGGCCGCACTCGATCGACTCGGGTTGCGTCTCGCCCGTAGGCTCGCTCGGCTCTTCGACCGCCTCCTCCTCCGCTGTTTCGCTCGCTGTCCCGTCCGTCTTGCGCCCGCGCCGTCCACGTCGTTCGGGCTTCGGAACCGCGTTCACCGTTGCCCGTGGCGCGGGAGTGGTGCGCACCGGACCCGCCTGGTCGCCCGGGTCGCCGACGGTCCAGAAGGCCCAGCCGTTGCACGCCTTCTCGGTGATCGCCGTCCCCGCGGCGCTCGGGCTCTTGAACTCGCGCCCGTCGCTCAGCCGGTAGCGGAGCCCGCCCTCGCCCTCGATGACCTCGGCTGTCTGGATGCTGCCCTTGTACTTTGCCCAGAGCTTGGTCCCTGTGCTGAGATTCCGATCCTCGATCGCCATGTCGATCCTCCTTGCTGCTCTCGTCTTGAGGCATCGGATACATCGCTCTGAGGGCCAGGGATAGCAAGGTGACGGTTTGGACCCTATGATCTTTGTTCCAAGGGCCGACGAACCGAGCTAGACAAGGAGCAGCAGCACGTTCTGGATAACCGTTCTCGTCGGGACAGCGGTCGTCGTAGCTGTGCTCATAGCCCTCGTATGGCTGGCGATGCAGCTCACCGCGAGGCTCCTCGCAGCATCCGGTTGCTCGGGTTGCGGAAAGCTCGGCTACCTCTTGTCCGCCCACCGGTGCCGGGATTGCTCCAAGCCTTTCTGTGAGGAGTGCGCGAGGCAACTCAAATCCTGCCCGACCTGCCTTGGGCCTATCGTCCCACGGCCCAGTCCTGCTTGAAGCTGAGCACGTAGCGCTCACGCGGTCGCCTCCCGCACGGCCTTCTGCCCACTGAACCCTTCCCACCGGAGTCGTGCTACGTCGACGAACCGTGGCTCCAGGTCAATCGCGTAGCAGATCCGCCCGGTGCGCTCGGCCGCGATTATTTGCGTTCCACTCCCGAGAAAGGGCTCGTAGACGATGTCGCCGGGTTCCGTGTGGTATTCGATGTGGCGGAGGAAGAGCTCAACCGGCTTGATCGTCGGGTGCAGGTCTTTGGGTTCGCCCACCTGATCGATCTGCCAGACCGTGCGCATGCCTGGCGGTGGCTTCTTGAGGGGTTGCTTTCCTTCGACCCACCCGTAGAAGCAGGGCTCGTGAGACCAGAGGTAGTGGCTCCGGGTGAGGACCCCGTGCGCCTTGCTCCAGATGATGGTCTGGTGAACCAGGAGCCCGCACTGGACCCAGGCCTGCTCGACGATGGCCTGGCGCTTCGTCGCGTGCCACTGGTAGACGGCACTGTTCGGCTTGAGGTGCTTGAGGCCAAGCTCGAGGAACTTGACAAAGAAGTCCACCGACGACTCTGGGTCTTTGTATTGGTCCCAGTTCTTGTTCCGCGTGCTCGGCTTGTTGGCCTTGCTCGGCGGGTGATCACCACCGGTGTAATCCACGAGATAGGGAGGATCGGTGGCGAGGAGCGACGCCTGCTTACCATTGAAGAGACGGTCCACGTCGTCGGCGCTCGTGCTGTCGCCGCAGAGCAGCCGGTGGTCTCCAAGGAGCCAGATGTCGCCTGGCTTGGTGACGGGGTCGCGTTCGGTCTCCGCGAGCGCGGCGTCGAGATCGAAACTCTCGGGCTGGTATCGCTTCTCCTCCGACTCGATCCGCTTGAGGAACTTCTTCAGCTCGTCGTCGCTGAACCCGCTGAGCGAGAGGTCTACGTCGGGCGTGGCGCGCAGGTCCGCCAGGAAGTGAGCGAGGAGCTGCTCGTCCCACTCGCCGCTGATCTTGTTGAGGGCCAGGTTCAGGAGCTTCGCCTGCTCGTCGCTGATGTCGATAAAGATGACGGGGACCGTCTTGATGCCGAGCCTGCGCGCAGCGAGCAATCGCTGGTGGCCGCCGATGACCAGCTTATCGCTGGCGCGGGCCACGATGGGCTCGACGAAGTCGAACTCGCGGAGACTGCGAGTGAGCGCCTTCTCCTGCGCCTCCGGCATCTTGCGCGGGTTGGCAGGGTCCGGGCGCAGCTCGTCGATGGGGACCTGGACGATCTGAAGGTCGGTGGCTGCCATCTGTGCCCTCCTTGCGGGTCGGAGGGCAAAAAAAGGACGTCACCCTCCTCGGGGTGGCGCCCTCATTCGGGTGGCCTGCTGAATTATAGGGCGGCTCCAGCGGCCAGATTCACCAGATGACTCTATGAGAGACTCGCTCAAAGTCTCTGTACATCGTTCATCTCTTGTTCACTCCGGGCAAACGTCTTTGAGTTGGTTCTTCAACTTCTGCTCTTCAGCGTCGTCGATCTTTTTGTCCTTACGTAGTTTCTCAATGAGTCTCTTCAACTCCTGACAGTCCTTCGTTGCGAAGACAACCTTCCCTTCATCGTTCGGCGCCGTGGCATCATAGATTTCTCCATACCGCATCCAGTAGGTCACGCTTCCTTCGTTACAACACTCTACCCAGCCCAGCTTGCAGCACAACCAATTCGCAAACGTAGCGAGGCCGAATCCCGCCGCAAGAATCGCGCCGAGGACCTTCGCGGCGAACAAGGCCAGGGAAGCAATTGCAGCGGCCTCAAGTGCAATTCCGAAATATGCCACGATGCTTCCGATCAGCCCACCGATCGGCCCACTTAAGATGGCCCCGCCGATCGCTATACCGGCAGCTGCGCAGAGGGCTGCTATCGCTACCTTGCACCAAAAGCATCCACTCTTCAGCACTACACCCTCCTAGGAACCGTTGGCGTTTGCGCGACGGCTTTATAGAGCTCCAGAACGCTCGAGCTTCGCGACCACGTCTGCATTTGCAGCAGCCTGAGGTCAGCCGCCAATAAGGGAGAAGATCACGATCAGTACGATCCCAAACACTGATAACCCGATCAGCGCGTCACGTGATCAAGTACAGGAGGACTTTTGAGATGGCATTGCACTCCTCCCCCTTGTAGATGGCACTTTGATATCGCTGTCACACGGCATCGCCGAGTGTACGTAATCTTGCCCTCGCCAGTCCCAAGATCTAGGCAGCTTCCTTGTCACGATGGTCCAACCCTTGAGCAGGAACAACCCCAGAAATTCAACTCTGCGACTGTGCTCTCAATGCCCAAAGTCCTTCCGTACAGCATGATGCTGCAAGCACGTAGCGAGCTTCGCCGCGAGCGCTCGTGAAGGTGCTGTGCCCCCGGCGACTGCGAGCCTGCAGATCCCTGGCTATTGACGAGACGGCGATAGCATGGGCACCGGCCACTACGTGGTCGTCGTGATGGCCGCACAGCGGGCACCGATCACCTCTACGAAGCGACTTGAGCTACTCATACGTGATGAGGTCGGTGCGGGTGAGTGTCACGGCGCGCGGTTGAAGCGGGGCGTTCTGGGGGTTGTTCCCGGGTCCATTGAGAAGCTGCCAGAGCGCGACGGATGTCGCGAGGTCACTCCGCCCGGAGATGCCGTCCTCGGCCACGACGACCGTGTACCCGCGCTGGATTGCGCCCGCGGCCGTGTAGAGAACGCCACTATTCGAGGACATGCCAATGATCACCAGGGTCCTGGTGCCGGCTTGTTGCAGGATGGTTCCCAGGAGCGAGTCGAAGAACTTATCTCCCCCGGGGATCGCCTCGAAGACCCGGTCGCCCGGCTGCGGAGCGACCTGCGACAGGATGACGTTGTCCGGGGCCGGATGGGTGGCATGGATCACTAAAACATTGGCCTCGCGAGCGGCGGACAGGCCAGCGGCGGCCATGGGAAGCGAAGCAGCGCAGCGCGGGTCGGGAGCACAGTTCGACTCGAGGAAATCAATGGCGAGAATTGCCGTGGTGCTAGCGTCGAGGGTAAGGGTCGCCGGGTCGGGCACGGCCAGGAGGTCTGGCTGCGACGGCTGGGCGAGGCCAGCGGCAGGCGCGTGAAGGACGCACGCGATGGCGATCGCCAGAAGGATGCCGGAGCGCACGCGCAATCCGATTGACTTCCACGCGTCGCGAACCTTACTGGATGTGCATGGGCTCTCGTCGGACGCAGGGCCGCCGATCGCAAAGTTCTTGGGCATTGGTGCTCTCTCCTCTCGAATCTGCGCTCCTGCAGCATAGCCTGCGCTCGGGATGCCTGCAAAAGGCCTGATAGTAAGCAGCGCGTACGACGTCTCGTTGTCCACACGGAGTCAGCGCTATTTGGTGGTCGTGCCGGTACAGAAGGACACCGCAGCCCAACCCGGTCGCTTTGCTCGGCCTCGGAGCAGGGAGGATACTGTCCGGAGGACAGCGAATCCAGGCCAAGATATCCCCGATGAGGTTCATGATGGCATCGACGCTTCCCACCGACACCACGATCGAGGACCGGCCCGACATCGCCGGAGTGATTGCTCCACCGCCGCTCATCTACGCGGCAGCATTCGGGGCCGGCCTCCTGCTCGACCGATTGGCCTCCTTCCCCTCGCTTCGGATCCCGGGCCTTCGCGTGGTCGGGGCGGGCATGGTGCTTGGTGGCCTCAGCCTGAGCGGCTGGGCGTTCTGGACTATGGAGAAGGCCGGAACGCCAGTTTTCCCGACTGAACCAACAACCGCGCTCGTCACCGAGGGCCCCTTCCGGTACACCCGGAATCCGGGCTATCTGGGGATGGCGATTGCGTCCAAGGGCCTGGCGTTCTGGCTCGGGCGGATCGGCCCACTCCTCCTCTTACCGCTGGCGGTGGCGGTCATGCAGTGGGGGGTCATCGAGCGGGAGGAACGCTACCTCGATCGCAAGTTTGGCACCGCGTACCAGGCGTACCGAGCTGCCGTTCCCCGGTGGCTGTGGTTGATGTAGCCACCGGCATGGCACCCTGAAACGGCGCGACTATCTTCCGGTCGTGGGCGATTGACCCTCGCCACTCCGTTTGGGGAGCGCGGGCCCACGGCTCGACCCCGGCCTCTCACGTGGCATGAGGGCCACCCGAGTTTCAGGCAGCGGAAGCGCTCGTCGCGTCCGGTTTGAGCGACGCATCTCCAGTTGCGATCGCGAGGGTCTCCGCCACTTTCTGCTGCAGGGCAATGGGCGTGAACGGCTTTTGGATGAAGGCGACCTCGCCGCGCAGCAGACCGTGACGGATGACCGTGTCGTCGGTGTAGCCTGACGTGTACAGGACCCGCACGTTCGGCCAACTCGCTACAATCTGTTCCGCGATCACTCGACCGTCCGTCCCCGGGAGCACCAGGTCAGTGAGGAGGAGGTCGATTTCGGCCCCGTGGCTGGCACAAAGAGCGAGCGCCGCCTCCGCACCTTCTGCTTCCAGCACCATGTACCCATTGCTGTTGAGTGCGGCACGTGCCACTCTCCGCACCGCGCCCTCATCCTCTACGAGCAGAATCGTGCCAGTTGCCCGTGGCTGCTCGTGCGGCTCCGGGATAGTAGCCGGCGGCTCGGCAGCCTGGGCGTCCATTCGCGGGAAGTAGATCTTGAAGCTCGTCCCGTGACTTGGCTCGCTGTAGACCCAGATGCTCCCCTCCGCCTGCTGGACAATGCCGAACACCGTAGCGAGCCCGAGGCCGGTGCCTTTGCCCACCTCCTTGGTGGTGAAGAACGGCTCGAAGATGTGCGCCTGGGTCTCCCGGTCCATGCCGACGCCGGTGTCCGTCACGGCGAGCATGACGTGCGGACCGGGCCGAGTCCCAGGGTGCTGTCTGGCATAGGCCTCGTCCAGGTCCACGCTCGCCGTCTCGATCGTCAGCTGGCCGCCGGTTGGCATGGCGTCGCGGGCATTGGCGGCAAGGTTCAGGACGATCTGCGAGAACTGCGTGGGATCTCCCCGCACCTGCCCCAGCTGAGGGCCGAGAACGGTGGCGAGCGTGATGTCCTCGCCGATGACGCGCTTGAGGAGGTTGCCCATCTCCTGCACCACGTCATTGAGGTTGACCGCTTCCGCCTTCGAGACCTGGCGCCGACTGAATATGAGCAGCTGGCTCGTCAGTTGGGCCGCCCGCTGCCCGGCATAGATGATCTCCCTGACAAAGGTCCGGTCCGGCTCAGCATCGCCAATCCGCTCCTGCAGCAGGTCACCGAAGCCAATGATGGCGGTCAGGAGATTGTTGAAGTCGTGGGCAATGCCACCAGCAAGCCGCCCGATCGCCTCCATCTTTTCGCTCTGGCGGAGCCGCTCCTCATTCCTTTGGAGGGAAGCCGTCATGGCGTCGAAGCTCCTTGCCAGTTCGCCCAACTCGCCTTGGCCTCCGGTAAGCCCTGTTCGTGCGGAGAGGTCACCGGTGCTGAGCTGCTGCGTTGCCTGCAGGAGGGCACGCACCTGGCGAAGAATGAACGCGTCTGACCCGATCCACAGAATCGTCACGCCGGCAGCCGCGACGATTCCCAGGAGCAACAAACCGACCAGGAATCGTGTCGTTCCAGCCGCCAGAGCAGGAGCGAGCGGAATCCCAGCTGTCAGATAGATGCGCTGGGAGGGATCTCCACTCGGGAGAGCAGTGACGACATATGTGCGCTCGACACCATCGGACCCGTCTGTAATCGTCGTGCCTTCACCGCGGGCGAACGCCTCCCTGATGACTTGTACATTGCGAGTGGATTTCCCAATGTACCGCTCGGGATCGGGGTAGCGGCTGAGGATGGTGCCTTCGCTATCCATCAGACTGATGATCGTGCCCGGCGGGACACGGATTTCCGTGGCGAGACGGGTGAGCCACTGGAGATCGATGGCGGCGTAGACCACCCCCCGCACAGCGCCGTCGTCACCGAACACGGGATACGCCACGGGTAGCGACGGCTGGCCAGAGACCCGGCCGACCTGATACTCCCCGAGCACGAAGCCGCCAACTTCCATGGCTCGCCGGAAGTAGGCACGGTCGGCTACGTTGACAGATTCCGTGAGCGGGACAGCACTACAAATGATCGAGCCGTCGGGCCGAATGACTCCCATATTCGTGTATTCCGGATTGTGGCCAAGCAGTTCGGCAAAGAACACGTTGCAGCCGTCAATGTCTGTGGATTGGGCCTGCGGCAACTGCGCGATGATCATGAGGAGATGACGTGCATCGTCGATGTGGCGCTGCTGATCGGTGGCGGCATAGCGCGCCAGTTGAAGCCCGTCCTGCTCCGCAGTGGCGTAGATACGAGCACGTTCGTTGAGGTTCAAGGAGAAGAGAAGGGCGAAGGAAGGAACCACGGCCAGAAAACCCAGAAGCATCAAGCGGAACCGGAGGCTCACAAACGTGGCTTGGAGCGTGTGCACGTATCGAGAGCTGAGCCACGGTCCATCCGTATCTTCCTTGTGGGAACCGTCTCCTGCGTCCACCCTGGGGCTGTGCGTCTTCGCGGATGCTTTGTGTTCCACGGCCCTCTCCCCTCTATCGCTCAGCGATCGCGCACCTTGGCCAGCAGCTAGTCACGACTGGTCGTCTAGGTGTCTAACGGAGTATGGGCAGCGGATTCCCATGCCCACCCCGCCAATTGGGCCAGTTGGCAGCTACCCGCCGGGGTAGTCCAACAGGCCCAGTCAGCATGATCGTGTGTGGTGGCCGTGGTGGATGGTGGCAGGAGAGGCAGCGTTGTCGCGGGTCGAGCCCGCTCCGATCTCCGGTCTCGGGCGGAACGACGACATGGAGTGGGTAGGGGCAGGTGACGCATGCCACTGTCGAGATCGGACGGGGAATAACGGCGGCTTAACCTCGATACTTGCCCATTCGGTCATGGCATTACGCACGACCCGGCGATCGTGCACGCCGCAAGGCAAACGACTTAGTCGGGGAAGACCACAGAGCCCAACGCTCAGACCAGCTACGTGGTCAGGTAAATCAGCCGGAAAGAGCTATTGGATAAGGCTCTTTCAGGTCTGCTGCTTCGAACTTCTGAGCCGCTTGCATCGCTTCGACAAACGTTGGAATGATGTCCTTGTAAAGCGACCCTGCCAATTGGCTGGTCTCAGCATATTTGAATCCACGGACAGAGCGTTGCACATAGAACCGTCCATTATCCGCACCCGACTGAACTTCGACGAAAAGCTCGGTCTGCGGCGTCAGACCCGCTACGTCAGTCAGAGTGAAGGTGGCATACCGCACGATCCCAGGCGTGGATCTATCTGCGCAGGTCCATACCCAGCCCCCATGGCGCTGTCCGCCCCCCGGGTCCAGCGGGCGGAAGCCATACTTCCCGGGGGCGGCGGTTTTCTCCAGTTCCGATATGATCGCTTTCCACTCGGTCTGGGAGACCATTACTTCTGACCTCGCCCTATGCTTACTAGGACTCTAGCCGTCGCTCGGTGAATGAGACGGTAACTACGGGTGTCTCCTTTGGTAGCCGGGTAATCAATTGAGTGAGCCACTTAGTCATCGATTTTGAGTTCCCATGCTGTTCCCGGCTCGGCGCCAATATTGACGAGGGCCTCGGTTGGGAAACCCTGAGGCAGGAAGTATTCAAGTCCCCCGCCCATAGCAATCCAGCGAGGTCCCCGAACGTCCCAGCTCGGAGGGAGCAGCTTCGGATCGAGTAATAGTACGTGCGTTCTGGTCCACTGGGAGGCGGGGGGTGCAAGGTACTTTGGCGTCTCTGGTCCCAGCGGGGTAACCGTGAAATATGCGGGCTCGTCACTCCCGTGGCGGTAAGTACCGACTTGCCATGGGAGCAAATACTTCAAGAGATAGCGGCCACCAACTTCGGCAGACACCTGTAGGCCGTTCTTAACGACTAACGCATCCCCTGGTGTATCAGGGGGAGCGATAGGCTGACCCGCACTCGCATGAACTGTGATGTTTCCTTTCAGCATGCGGTAGTCGAGCTGAAGGGCAAGATGGCCGGCCGACGCCATCTAATCTCCAAGCGCAAGAATCCAGGTTGCCTGGTGTGGGATTTCGCAGACAGCAGGGTGAGCGTCCAGTATACAGCCAAGAATTTCTGTTCCTGAAGCCACGGGGGCTCCTGGTTGTTGATTGTCTCGAGCAAGAGTCAAGGAGCAAAGTCTGCGGACGGGGGGCCGGGCAGGCTCCTCTTCCGGTGAGTGAGAACGAGGATTGCTAATGCCGCTGCCCCATCCCTGGTCGATTGATACGGAACTCGAGTTTGACCTGCTCTCCGCCCAGGTGCAGCACAACCTTGCCGACATTGATGGCTCTAGCCTGCTCGATGTCGCGCCAGAGGAGAGCGAACATCTCCGCGTCTCGCCCCTCGAACTCGGCTTCCTCTGGTCCCGCGACGACCCTGATTCGAGCTATGGGTTCTCGCATCTTGTCCCTATCCATCCCGACGTCCTCATCGTGTGCGTTCGTCACGCGCTCTCCTCCTGCCATTCACATTGCTTCCGCCGTTTGTACACGGCGAGCTGGTCGAGGTACTCCCGGTCGGAGCGGAACAGCCAGTCACCTTCGTCAACGTCGGGCGATTCAGGCCGCGGGCGCGCAGGAAGCTCGGCCGTCATCGTTAGCGCGGTAATCTGTATGGCTTGCCGTACACCGTCGAGTCGTTCTTCCAACGGCGCCAGCTCGGCCGCCATCTCATCCCGCAGCTGGTGGAGCCGCGACTGGTACCGGTCCACGATCGGCTCGGCCCCTTGCTCGATTGCGTCCAGCTCATCCTGGTACTGCGCCGTCACCTGCTCCCAAGCATCATCTACGGCTTGTTGCGCCTGGCGGCTCGCCTCACCAAGTCGCCGCGCCAGCGTCCCATCTCGGTAAGGCGCGACCGCCTCGCTGACCAGCTGCGCCAGCACTCCTGGCTGGAGCGCCTCGAGCGCGTCCAGCTCCACCGCGCCCTCGCCGTACCTCTCCTCGAAGTTCGCTTTCCGCCTGTCCGAGTCCTTCACCGGGATTCTGGGGAGCCGATAGCGTTCAACCTGCTCTCGCGTCAGCGCCAGCGGCGTGAGCGCCACGTCAGCGTCCGCCGCATACTCCGCCAGCCAGTACTCCAGCTGCCGCGCCACCGCGGTCGGCATGCCATCGCCAGCGGGGTCGAAGTCCGAGATGTAGAAGATCCGGGCTGGCCTTTCGGTGGCGGCCACGCGTTGAATGAGCGCGATGACGCTGGTGATGGACTGAAACCCCAGGCTCGTGACGAGGTTGAGCCCGAGCTCCTGGCACACGGGGATCAGGACGTCGTCCATCGTGGACTTCTCTACCCAGAGCTCGACGTGATACGGCTGGTCTCCCGGCTCGTACTCGTAGCCGTCGGCATACGCGTGTGGCAGCCGGAGGTTCAGCTCCCCAGCAAGGCCGACCGGCACAGTCGGCAAGCCTGCGGCCAGCTCGCCCACCCACCATTCCGGTGTCGGCGTCTGCCGGAAACCCGGGGCCAGAATGTGCGGCTCGGGGTTCCGCCGGTCGATGAACGCGTCTGCCCGGACGTACCCGAGATACCGGGCGGCCTTCGCCGCCTCGCTGAGATAGCCCCAGCAGCCCTCGGTGTTTTCGTATGGCGTGCCGTCATCTTTTTGAGGGTCGTGCTGCGAGACGAGCTGATAGTGGATGCGGCGCAGGTGAACGCCCGTGGTGTAGGCGAACCGCTCCCACAGGGAAGCGAACCAGGCGGCCCGGCTCTCCTGGGCCGGCGAACCCGCGTAGAACGGATCGTTCTGCCGCGCCAGGACCAGCAGGTCCGGCGCGTTGCAGCGCATGCTCTTGGCGAGCTGCTTGATCCGGACGTAGCCCGTGGCGCTCACAGCCTCCGCCACCATCCGATCTCAGGCCCCTGACGCCGCATCCTACCGATGCTCCCTTCCGTCACCAAAGCCGTCAGGCTTGGCCGCAGCATGGTCCACGCTTTTCTGAGCCAGTGCGGTGATCACCTGGTTGGGATCCGTATCTGGCGTGACATCCGTCACGTCGACCCCGTTCTCTTCGGCAATCCGTTTGAGGTTGCTGGTCATGAACAACGGAACTGCGGCGCCAGCGTTAATCTTCTCGAGAAGTTCCAGGGCGTCGGCTGTCAGGACCGATTCCGGGCACACTGGCTCGGCAGTTCCCGGTTCGATGAAGTCCACAAGCACACTGGCGCCTACCAGAGTACTGGTCTGCTTAACCACCCTCGTCGCGGCCGCGCCTGTGTTGCGCACGTCGACGCCCGTGTGCGGACCCGTGACGCGTGCCGGTCGTTTCCGCCCGGCGACCCACTCCTCCACCGCCTTCTCGGCACACGGCCGGCATTTCTGTCCGGCTCCAACCAGTGTTCCGCAACCGCCGCGACACGGAACCCACGCATCCACGCCCGGAAACGGCTCGGTGATGCTCCGCCGAATGATCGAGGCAAGATCCTCGACGGGTGGTTCTTGAGCCTCGGCGGATTCGCACTCACCACGGAGCGCCACAAGCACGCTGGCCTTGTTCTCCAGAATGCGTCGAACGAACGACTGACAACGGGCCGGGCCCTTCAGAACGAGCTGATCTCCATCCGCTCGCACCTCAAGCCCGGCCGCTCTCGCGTCAACCAGCAGACCCGCCGCTACCCCACCCATATCAGGATCTCCTCACCAGCATCCTCGGGCCATTCCACACAATCCCGACACTTCTCACCCAGCCGAACAAACCACCCGCATCCGCTCGGACACGGAACCATCCCCATCGACGCAAGCGTGGGAGTCGCGCGAGGACCCGTGATTTCCGTCGGGGGGGATTGGGCCAGGGTTTCCGATTCCGTTTTGGGACTCCTCTCCACACCGTCTAAAGATTCTTTCTGTGGGGTATGGAGAGGCGTCCCAAAATACTTCGCCACCGTCCCCTGGTTCGCATGAGCGCGCCGTGCTACCTCGGCCTTGCTCGGCTCTCTGCCCTCGGCGCGCAGCTCCTCTTCTGCGCGACGGATCCGCTCTGCCGCTGCATCCGCACGTTTGGTGTTCACGTTCGTGCGCGACCACTCGGCGTTGAGGTCATCCACCCGAAGACCCGGCACCGGGTGGCTCGTATGCAGGATCACCTGTGCCTCCTGTCTCGGGTCGTCGCCCACCCCCACCGCCGAGAGCCGCGCTCGCTGCAACACCTGGACCAGTTCATCCTCTCGGTGCGCTCGCAGAAGCTCAGCGGGCCGAGGATCCACAAAGTCCACCACGTCCACCTCGAACGGCTGCCCTCCATAGGACCGGGGCGACAGCTTGAGCTGGCTGGATATCGGTGCCTCGCCGTGATGCACGACCTGCGCCAGGTACGCCATTTCCGAGGGAGGCGGCATCGGCCTTCCCACGATATGGAGCCGCTGTACCTCCTTGAGCGCATTCGTCCCGCGCGATGATCCGAACGTCAGCACTCGGTCCCTCGCGAGCCCAATCCCCTCGATCCCAGCTCGGTGATCCTTGAACCCGATGGCCGCCTCGAGCCATGGGTCACCCACGGGATAGCGGCGGCGCATCTCGCCGATCTCCGCCATCACCGTCCCGGCCCGCTCGTCATCCTTCAGGACCATGTGGCCGTTGGTTCGGACCGCGCACTGCACCACGTCCACAACATCCGGCAGCGTGATCACCACGTCGACGTCCGGGAGCCGTTCGTGGTTCATCGTCAGCCGGTCCACCAGGGTGTCGATCGGCGTCGCATCGGTGATCAGAAGCGGCAGACTGTCGAGATAGACCCTGCCTTCGTCCTCACCTGATGGCTCGGTAGCAGGTTCGCGCAGGCAGGCCAGCTCCACTTCTTCGGCGTCCAGCCTGAGGCAGCAATTGAAGTCTTCATTCGTCAGGAAACTGGGCAGCTCGTCGCGGAGCGCCTCGAGGAGGCGGCCGACGACTGCTGGCACAGCCTGCTCGACCGTTTCCGCCGAGATGTACCCGTCCGCATCCTCCTCCGGCTGTGGGATGATGACCTTATTGGGAAGCTCCTGAATCAACGCGACGAGGTCGTGACCTTCCTGCTTCCCCACCCTGACCAGGTGGTCCCATACCGCCGGTCCCTGCACCGCTGGGAACACCGGGATCCCGACCATGGCGTGCTGCACAATCATCAGGAGCCGCCGCGGAGCGCCACTCGGGTCTCGGTCGGCGAGCCGATTGACGGCTCGTCCGATCATCTCCCTCTTCACGGTCCGCCGCTCGATCATGGCGCGCGAGAGATCCGCGTCATCCACGATCACGACCGTGGCGCCCCGCAGGAAGGTGGGATTGTAGAGCTGCTCGGCCGTCCCAACGAGTGGACCCTCCCGGTCGAACTGCTCCCAGTAGGGGCAGCTATGACGGTGCGGGCAGCGCGGCTTGAACACCGTTCCGCATGCCAGCGCCTGGATCGGATGCCCGCCCGCCGCGAGCGCCGCAACGACGTCGAACCGCTCGCAGTTTTCCGTGTTCCGACCCTTAATGAGGCCGTAGCCGTGTTCCGCGGCGAGCTCGGCCGCGAGCTCCCTGGTTCCAACCACAATGCGTGCCGGCGTGCGGGGATCGAGACTCTCCCCTACGGCCGTCGTCTTCCCGGTTCCAGGTGGCGTGCGGACTACGAGCGACCTGGCGTGGTACCCTGGCAGCGCCTGGTACCGGAGAAATCCGCGTATCGCTGAGCGTGTGACCTCGCGCCCTTCGGGGAGGCTCATCCCGGCAGGGACAGCTCCACGCTCCTTCGTCGGACGCGGTACGCGCCTCGCACTGATCTCGGGCGGCGTAATGGTGACTGCTCGAACGCGCGGTCTCTTGCCAGCGAAGAGCAGATCATCCAGGCCCTTCTGTCCACCAAGGTCATTCCCTTCCCAGACAGCGAGATACGGCGTGAGGCCAGCGAGGAACATCAGTTTCGGCCACCGTTCACGCGCCTGGTCGGTTTGCTTGTTCTGTTCCTGGTCGAGTGCCGTGATGACCCGACCCGGCGCCAGTCGCTTGATCGCCTCGATGTGTGCGGCTGTGAGGCTCTGGCCGGGGATGCCGAACGTCGCGACGTTGCCCAGAACGGCCGAGACCTGTCCCTTAAGCCCGCCTTCCGTTACGTAAAGGTCGCAGCCAGGGCGAATCGGCCCTGCCACGTGGTACAGATCCGCCACATGGCTGTGGATCGCCGTGATGTACCCTCCATATAAGAGCGACTTCAGCTGCACCCCGGTGATCCGTCTGCGCTCGTCCCGGTAGGGCACGACGTACCCGTCCTTTACCCAGAAGAAGAGGTGCCCGTTCTTGTCCACGAACCCAGGAACGCGACGCAGCCGCTCCTCGCCAAACTTCGCTACGAGCTTCGCGATGAGGACCTTCCGCTCCGCGTAGCTCGCCGGCACAGATCGGTAGCCCACCGAGTCAATGTCCGCTTCAGACAGTCCTCGGCGAGTCAGATCGGCACGCGCGTCGGGCCGAAGATCCAGCAGCGAGAGCGTGTACTCGTACACGTCGTGCCGAAGCGACAGATCGTCTTCGGTTGGAGCTTCGTCAACAACAAGGCGAAGAAACGAAGGGAAGACTGGAGACGGAAGGCGGTGCTCGTGCTCGGTTCCGCAGGGGCACCAGCCGTGACGGTGATGTCGAAAGGTTGGGGGAGAAGTGTTGAGATCGAGAAGCGCTTTACCGGCGCGCTCTTCCCGACTGCACCAGATCAGGTGCTCGCCGGTCATTCCGGCGCATCGGATACCCCGGCCTTTGTGGAGCGACGCGTAGCCACCACAGATCGGGCAGGGAAATGCCTGAGTGTGGCGGATCGACCGCGACGCCGGGGCGGTCATTACGCATGGACCAGTTGCTCCAAATCACCCGGCACGAAGCCGTCCGCCGCAGCGTATTCGGGCGCATGCTCCAGGCCGCGGGACAGCACCTGCGTGACCCGGGCTCGGCTGACACCCACCTCGCGCGCAAGTGCGGCACGAGAATCCACGACACCTTCATCGAGAAGCGACTGCCACTCCGCGGCCACTGCAACCCTGCCCTGGCGGGCTCGGGCGCTCGCGCGGCCGGAGAGTATCCGTTCATAACTGGGCAATAGCGTCTTGAAGCGATCGTGGACAACGCTTTGTGACACCGACTCGGGGAGCCACACCGGTCAAAGGGAGAACTTCTCGCACGTCTGGTTTCGTCTTCCCCATGCCCAGCGGGAAGGTGTAATCAATCGTCACCTGCGGGAGTTCCACCTCGATCCCCTTGATGAACGATCGCAAGAAGCTCCTCTGCTCCACCGTTAGGCCCAGCGCCCGGTGTCGTCGATGTGCGCCGGAACTGCGCAACCGGGCTTCCTTCACTCGCCGGAACGGCGTATACCGCATACGCCGGTCGTGATGGCGCAGCAGACGGGCCGTCCTCGACGTATTCCTCGCGCGAGGCATCGGCGGGCACCCTGAGTTGCAGGATGTCCATCGGTAGGGCAGATCGATCGATCAGCTCAATGACGGAGTAAGTCGTCTCTGTCACCACCGGCGGGCCGCCTTCATCCATGATCGCTTCTTCTCGAAGGACCAGGCCGGTCTCTCTATCAACATCAGCGACGACTATTGGGAAACCGTTCGATTCGCTCGCGCCCAGAGTGCGGCGTATGCGGTCAGTCACTCGTCCCTGGACGAACCCGCTCCCGATTCGCTCCGCGGTACCATGATCGGCCGCGACTCGGTACGTGAGCAGTTCGTCTCGTACCCGAGTCGCGAATGGCGATGAGTTCGAGAATCCCTGGCGCACGAGAACGTGATTTGCATCAGCCAAATACTGGGTGTACGTATCCCCTGCCACGAGGAGCGCTCGGCGCAGCTGACCGTCTGCGCTCGACTGGAGGATCATGCCTTCATGGGTTGCCAGATCAAGCCACGCCTCGATCATTTCATGAACCTGCGGCCCCTGCTTCGTTCCCTTAATGTGGAGCACACCGCGTTCATTCTCCTGACCGACCTGCGATCCTGATTGGCCCGTACCCGCGGCACCAACCGTAATTCCCACCATGCACAGGGCAACCGCGGCCACGGCGAGGGACATCAGCATGGGCCGGAGCAGCCGTCGTCTGTTTCGCCAGTGAACCCGACGGTCGATCATGCGAACACCGTGCGGACGGTCGACGGCCAAAGCACGGGCGGCTAGTCCCCTGGGCACGTGCGGGGCCAGATATCTGTGTCCGCCGTGACATGAGGCCCACTGACGATTGCGCCGGGAAAGGGGAAGAGGCCAACCACCTGACGGTGCTCAAGGTCCACCGTGACGTAGAGGCGTTCGGCACCGACCACGACGGCCTCGTACGCGATGACCTGGTACGGTGGCCAATGCGTCCCGCTGCAGTCATAGTTGGTTCCGAGAAACTCTCCCTCCAACTCCTCAACCTGATCGAAGCGCAACTCCACGACGCCGCCAAGCAGCATCAAGGCCCCAAAGGTGAGCCACGGCGCGACATCCCAAACCGCAAACGACCGGTCCATCACCAGATGCTGGACGCGTGGATCGCTTAGGGCAAGCTCCGTCAGCAGCTCCTGTTGTTCCGCAGTGAGGCTAGGAATGACCGGGCGTTCGCCCGGAAACGGGACGGCGCGGATATCTGCATTGTGAGGAACGGGAGTCAGGTAGACCACCGTGGTCGGTGTGGCAACCTGCGCCGCGGGGCCAGATGTCACGGACCCGGTCGCGATAATCGCCAGCACACTCAGGGTGGCGAGCGCGCTTACGCTGAGGATGCTCATGTCTGTCAGGATAGCAGCCAAACCGAGTCCTGGCGCCGTTTAGAGGCTCTGGCCAGACTAGTTCGACGAGCGTTTTCGCAACCAGCACGATCTCGCCATCGTGCCTCGCCGAGGATACCTACATGCCGGCCGTGTGGACCTATGGCCCAAGATTTGACACCCCTGCCAAGCCGCAGACGATGTCTGTGTTGCCGGTAGCCAAGCCGGTCCGCATGGCCAGCACCATGAAGCAATCGAAGCTCGGGAGAGGGATCGTCTGACTCCCGCTCGTGGGACCGAGGTTGATCGTCGATCCGCTCATGCTCACAATGCGGAACCCATCCTGCCCCCCCTGGGGCGCACTCCACGTCAGGGCAGCGTTTCCTGACTGAGTCACTCTTAGGGTGAGGTTCTGCGGCGCGCCGGTGCCTGATCGTGTGTTCGCAAGCTCGCAGGCGAAGTTCGATACGCCGGCGAGGCTGGGTGGACTTCCGACCATTCGGCCAACGATGTAGCAGTAAAGGGTGCCTGCTGGCGCAGTGGCCGGGGCATTGTCCTGCACGGAGGTGGCGACCGTAGGTTGAACCCCGGGTGGCAGAAGTACAAAGCCCGGGAGGTAGCGGGCAACCAGGTACCCAGTCTGCAGTGTGCCGCTATCCCAGATGATCGTCGTCGGGGATTGTCCACCGGGGATGATGCCGATGTTCTTGCCACCGAGCGTGCCCCCAGGCACCGGAAGTCGCCAAATGCTGTTTCCGGCATCGGTGAACCAGACGGCTCCATCTGATCCGGTCGTGATGCCGAGGTAGGGACCAGTGAGCGGGGGCATGGAAAACTCGGTGACGATCCCACCGGTGGTGATCCGGCCAACCTTGTTCGCGACCTCCTCAGTGAACCAGAGGGCGCCGTCCGGCCCGGTCGTGATCGCGCTGATGCCGCGCGCGAGTGTGGCACCCGGGGCGACGGTGAACTCGTGCGTGACGACGCCCCCTGTTGTCACGCGCCCAATGGTGTTCGAGTAGTCGGCGTACCAGAGCGCGCCGTCCGGTCCAGATGTCAAGGCCTTGGTCTCCCTGTTACCGGGAAGCGGGAATATTGTGATGCTGCCGCCGGTAGTGATCCGCCCGATAGTCGCTATCCCATTGGTAAACCAGAGGGCGCCGTCGGGACCTGCCGTGATAACCCGTGGCGTGTTGTAGTCTCCGGTTAGGGGGTACATCGTAATGCTGCCCCCTATGGTAATTCTCCCGATGTAGTTCACCTCTCGAAAATTCCCCGTCCCGTATTGAGTGAACCAGAGGGCGCCATCGGACCCCGCGGAGATTCCGATGGGGCGGCGATTCGGCGTGGGGATAGCGAATTCCGTCACGGAACCGGTGGTTGTGATGCGGCCGATCTTGTTTGTGAGGTACTCCGTGAACCAAAGGGCGCCGTCCGACCCCGCGGCAATGCCGTTAGGTCCGCTGTTCGCCGTGGGGAGTGGGAACTCGGTGATCTGCCCGGCGGTGGTGATCCGGCCGATCTTGTTTCCCCGTGACTCGGTGAACCAGAGCGCCCCGTCGGGTCCCGGCGTAATACTTTCGAGTTGCGGGATTGCCGTTGGAGTTGGGTACTCCGTAGCTGCTTGAGCAAAGGCGGGGGTTGGGGCTGACGGGAGGAACGAGACGAGCACGCTGATGAGGGCGCACAGCGCCCGAAGGATACGGACGCTGTGCTGATGGCTAGATGTCACCTCGACCTCCCGTGACGTGGCTTCCGCCGCCAAAGTTTATCCACAGCGCTACCGACCGCGCGACGGGGAGCAGAGCCCCTGACACAGCTCAGTTCATCGAGTCCATCGTCGCTGGTCGCTTGACCGCCGCATAATCACGCCGTTCGAGCAACTCTGGCTCGGAGGTGTTGGCCGTGCGCATCTTCCTGGTGGTCCTCGTTCTGATCTGCGGCATCGCCGTGGCTGCAGTCCAAGGCTGGCCAAGGACGGGCGACCCGTTGCCTTGGCCAGCGTCCCGGTCGCGGCATGCAGCCCCTGCGACGAGCCATCTGCAAGCCCACCCGCAATTATTCCTCTGGCCGTCGCCACCATCGCGCCCGACCTGCCGCAGTATCGTCGAGCCGACTGGCGGCACTGGATCGACGAGGACCGTGATTGCCAGAGCACGCGGGCCGAGGTGCTGATCGCGGAATCACTGGTCGACGTCGCATTCACTAACGAGCGCGGGTGCGTCGTGGTCACAGGCCACTGGATCGACCCATACACCGGCAACGAGTTCACCGACGCCCGCCTCGTCGACATCGACCACATGGTCCCGCTCGCCAACGCCCATCGCGCCGGCGGCTGGCAGTGGACTGCGGCCGACCGCCAGGCCTACGCCAACGACCTCACCAACCCGCAGCATCTCGTCGCGGCCTCGGCGTCGGCCAATCGCTCGAAGGGCGACAAGGGACACGAAGAGTGGCGTCCGCCGAATGAGGGCTACTGGTGCCAGTACGCGACGGACTGGGTTGGCGTGAAGCAGACGTGGACTCTCACCGTGACGCAGGCAGAGTGGGACGCCCTAGTCGAGATGCTGGGGCGGTGCTGATCTCCGATGCTGTCGCCAAGTTGGCCGCTCATCTGGGCCGGCGTGCTGCTGATGATTCTTGGCCCGACTGTGCTGTGGTCTCTTCTGCCCGGCTATGTTACGTCCGGTCGAGCAACCGGCTGGATATCGTCGGCAGTCTCCTTCGGTGGCGTGGGGTTCTTTGCGAGCGGCTGGATTCTTATAGGGAGCGGATTGCGACCGCGAGGCAGCATGCGTCGAGGGGCTCTCTTCGCTGTGGTCGTCTACCTGTTGGTCGGGCTCGCCTGGGTCGTTGCCTTTAACACCAGTCTGGGTGCCACGGTCGGTCAGCTGGTCCTGAATCCGGGGATCTTGTTGATCGCTCTGTTCTGGCCGCTTCAGATCGCTCAGTTGCTGGGCTTATTCGGGTTACAGTTTTCGTAGCTTGCTCGCATTTCCCGTGAAGTCGGGTTAGTCCAGGCGCTTCTGACCAGAACCCAAACCCTTGACCGATGGACAACACGCTACGGGCAGATCGTCGACTAGCTCGGGGTGCCTTCCAAGTGTCGACCGTCAGCGGGTGAAGGTCGAGCCTTTGCCCGGCTCGCTCGTGACCGCGACGTCGCCGCCCATCATCTGGCAGCACTGAGGCGCCGTTTGGGCGTCAGCCCCTGGCGTCCCAGAGCCTTGACGTAGTCGATCCCACGGAGGTCTCGGCGACTTGTTCTACCGCATGAAACCAAACCGTGGGACCGAATCCACTTGAGGCGAGGAATCATGTATCCTGGCGCTATCGGGCTTGAATGAGGCCCGGTTCGCGATGGCGTAAACGCCCGTGGTGAAGCGCTCGGCACGAGGCAGAGCGCCTGCTTCAGACAAGGAGGCGTGGTGATGGGGGACAAGGGCACCGGCACCGGCAAAAAGGACAAGAAGGACAAAAAGTCGAAATCCTCAAAGGTGGGCAACCGACCGCACGAGCAACGCGAAGCAGCCGCAAAAGCGCCTCGGTGAGCCAACTCCTCGCCCCGGGGATCCCTTCGACAGTCCTCTGGGAGCGATACTGTAGTCACTCTAGGTCACCAATCCGGCTCCCCTTCGCGGACGAGTATCAAGCGGTCGCTCCATAGTCGACCCTTTGCGGGAGATAGCCGAAATGAACTCCGGATAGGGCAGGGTCGCCTAAGTCAGTCATGCCTCCGTTCGCGGGGTTTGCCCATAGACCTTTCCGGGTCTTCCGCCGCCCATTACTTCTAGTGTTCCACACGCATCTGACACGTGGACCCATCGATACGACCGAATAGGGTTTGGTCCTCCGGACGCCATCACTGTCGAGATGAGACGCAACTCGTCTACGATAGGGGCGAGTCGTTTTGCATAGGCCACGGTCCTCGAGGCAGCGATGGGTCGGCTGCGTTGGCTTCTTCAGGCACTTGCCCTGGCTCTTCTCGTACTCCCACTTGGGGGCCGCAGTCGAATCGCTGGCTACGATCCTACGATCGAGCTGCCGATTGCCGCCATGATGGGATCGACCATGGAATTCGAATTGGGAGCTGGGACACCTCAGCACACTGAGGCCGAAGTGCTGGACGGTCTCTTTCCCGACGCCGCCTGGCGGCAGGTCCACACGTTCCGCGTCGCCCCCCGCCGCGTCTACGGCCCTCGGCC
>Ga0080064_1002820_pt1 | contig 27818 bp, 25 predicted proteins | sample Subgrocontami54m_FD_69260 | JGI IMG/M metagenome (GOLD analysis project Ga0080064, IMG submission 69260) | Subsurface groundwater microbial communities from S. Glens Falls, New York, USA - GMW46 contaminated, 5.4 m (SPADES assembly) (version 2) ...
CGGAAATCTTCGCTTGAAGAGACTTATGTTCACGGCGCTCCACTTGGAGGCGCAACGGAAACCATGACTTCTGGATTCCCGCTTTCGCGGGAATGACAGAGATACTTTTTCAACAGCCTGCTAGCCCTCCTGCTTCTTCCATCCCTTGCGCCGACCTCGCCCCACACGGCTTTCAGATCGCGGCTACTCCAAAGGTATTAATCCTTTCGCTTTATGGACTCCACACGGCCAAAACGCTATTCTAGTACCCAGGAAGGAAAGCGCAACGCTTTCGCTTCGAAACGCGGAAGCCATCTTAAAGTTCACCCGGAAACCGAGCTTTTGATATTAACTTATTTGACATGGAGGTCCATGATGGCGTCAAAACATAAAAATGGAATGAAACAGAAACCGGCAGACGTTTCTCAAGGTGAGGTTAATACGGCCCGCATCGATATCAGCAACGTCGAGCGATTGGCAACGGTGGTCGGCGGGGGCGCGTTGCTTTTCTTCTGCCTCCGGAAGGTGACGCTGGCAGACACCCTTCTGGTTGTGGCCGGGGGAACCTTGCTTTATCGGGGTGTCACCTCAGACCGCCCCATGAACATCGGCACCGCCGAAGGCGCCAAACGCCTGAACGAAGGAATCCAGGACCTGGCCGAGCGGGCCAAAGGGTGGGCCCAAGGGTGGGCGCAGGAACTCCGCGGCAAAATTGAGAATCGGTTCACAGGACAGACCGAACCGATCCACGTGGAAAAAAGCATCGTGATCGGCAAAACGCGCGAGGCGCTCTATGCCTTCTGGCGCGACTTTGAAAATCTCCCCCACATCATGAGCAATCTGGAATCGGTCACGCAGACCCGCGGCAAACGATCTCATTGGGTTGCAAAGGGCCCCGACGGCGTTCCGATCGAATGGGATGCGGAGATTACGGCGGACAAAAAGAATGAGATGATCTCCTGGCGCGCGCTGGAAGATGCGGACGTGCCGAACGAGGGCTCCGTCTATTTTGAGAAGACCGCGGAAGGACAAACCGAGATTCGAGTTTCGTTGGAATATACCCCGCCGGGCGGACAGGTCGGCGCGGCCATTGCGGCGTTTTTCGGCGAAGACCCTTCTCAAAAAATCGAAGACGACCTGAATCGCTTTAAAGAAGCCGTTGAGGAAGGCGAGATCATGCTGGAAACGGAGAGCAGCTTCAAGTCTCGCTCGGCGGAGGGCGGCGCTTAACTGTGCGGTCTCCGATACATCGCTTCTTTCCAGATTGGGGTGGCCTTATGGCCGCCCCAACTGTTTTCCGTTCTGTTTCTTATCCAGGATTTTCCTGATAAAAAGATGAGGACCCAGAAATCATGAGAAAGATTTTACTATTTCAAGTGAGGCTGTTTATCCTGGCCATCTTCATCGCTGGGAACCTGCCGACCGCCGGGGCGGAGGGTGAGGTCGCGTTTAAAATTCCGGACGGTCGAACCGAATTTTCACCCAAACTTCACCAGATTAAAGTCGGAACCGGCGTGAAATGGATCAACGAGGACCAGCGAACCCATTTTCTCACCGCGGCCGATCCCAACCGCAAAGAGCCGGCCCGCATCGTAACCGATCTCCTCATCCACCAACTGATGCCCCCTGGCGAAGTTTTCGGGATGCAATTTGACAAGCCGGGCAATTACGACTTCTTCTGCGCCATCCATATGGAAATGCGCGGGACGGTCACCGTCGTCCCATAACTTCCGCGACCCACCCGCAAACCACGCTCAGAATTCCCTCCAAGTTCCGCTTTCTGAATGTCCCCCCTCGCTTGAAGATAGTAACCCTTAAGCTGGCGCGCCGCTGATCCTCATTCCGTACGAGAATGAACGCGAAGTGGAAAGCGGCTTTCACATTGCGTGGTCCGGCCCACTCCTAAAGGCCTGTTTTGCTGTGATATTTTCTATGGTATATTTCTTGCTTTTATGATGAGCATAATCGTTCCACCGATAAGAGTGGCGCCGATCGAAAGGCGGCGCTGCAAAACCACTGGCCTCGTCCTGAATTGAAGGGTGCTGGCATCAAGGGCTGCCGAAGTGGAAGGAGGCATGACGCTCCTTCCGATGACAGAAGGAGCATAAGAATGCCGCCAACCGCAGCGAAAAACCCCATCCCCGACAACGCGTTCCGCTTCCATTCTTTTTGTATTCTCCTGTCATTCCTTTCGAAGCCTATTCAAGAAAACGGCATGATAAGGAGGATGACACATGCGCGCAACGATTTTGGTTGTTGAGGACGAAGTCGGTCCCCGGGAGTCGATTAAGATCATTTTGAAGCCCTATTATCAGGTGGTCGCGGCTGAAGATGGATTCAAAGCGCTGGAGATCCTGAAAAAAAGGGAGATCGATCTGATCACCCTGGATTTGAGAATGCCCGGCCTCAGCGGAGAAGAGGTTTTAAAAGAGATCAAAGATCTCAAGCCTGAGGTGGAGGTCATCATCATCAGCGGACACGCAAGCGTGAAAAGCGCAATCGACGGCGTTCGTCTTGGCGCATGTGATTATCTGCTGAAGCCTTTCGGAATTTCCGACCTTCTCAACACCATCCAAAAAGCGCTCCGCAAAAAGAAAAACGCGGAAGAACTTAAAAGTTTTTTAACCAAAATGGGAGATAAGTTCGGGCTGGATGCGCAATAATTGGGGCGGGTAAAGAGCATCAGCCCTTTACCCGCCCCAATTCCTTACCGGTTTTATGCTGCCCGGTCTTCCTCTTCGTACTTTCTCAATTCCTCTTCCGCCTCTGCCTGAGCAATCCCATATTTTTCTTGAAGCTTCCCGATCAATTTGTCTTTTTTGCCGCCGATGACCTGAAGATCGTCATCGGTGAGCTTTCCCCACTTCTCCCTGATCTGGCCTTTAAATTGCTTCCAATTCCCTTCGATTTGATCCCAGTTCATCGTGAGCCTCCGTTAAAATCATCTCTTCGTTCGTCTGCAATGCCTGTCTCGCCGGATCGCTGTCAGAGCCGCCCGGTCAGGAGCAGGATGATCAAAATCAAAACGACCAAACCGACGCCGCCCGTCGGGCCGTACCCCCAGTTCGCGCTGTAAGGCCAGGTGGGCAGTGCGCCGACCAGTAGCAAAACCAACAGGACAATCAAAATAGTACTCATATGTTTCCTCCTTCTCTGTTGCCCCGTCCATGAAAACAATCCCGCTTAGAGATCTCTCCATGAGGGGTAGCGATGGGAGATGACTGTGAAATCCCCCTGCTTTAATGATCGCTATTTTCAACCCGCAAAGTCAAGATACCGTCCGAGCGGGCAGGCCGCTTACAGCGGACGCCTCCGGGCGCGGGCAGTTGGCGGGGCGTTCCAGGGGTCGTCGGGCCAGGGGTGTTTGGGGTAGCGGCCCTTGAGTTCTCTCTTCACTTCGGCATAGGTCCGCTCCCAGAAGCCGCGCAGATCCTGCGTCACCTGGATCGGGCGCCGCGCGGGGGAGAGGAGATGGAGCGTGACCGGCACCTTCCCCCAGGCAACCCGCGGCGTTTCGGCAAGCCCGAACATCTCCTGAAGCTTCACGGCGAGGACCGGCGATTCGCCGGGGCGGTATTCGAGGCGTAGCCGGGATCCGCTCGGAACGGTCAGATGGGTCGGCGCCCCTTCTTCCATCCGGCGGCTCCGGGTCCAATCTATCTGCACCTTCAAAGCGGCGGCGAGGTCGAGCCGCTTGAAATGTTCCCGGCGCGTCATTCCGATAAGAAAGGGACCGAGCCACACGTCGAGGTTCTCCTGTAGCGCGGCGTCGGAGAGATCGGGCCACCCCTCCTCTGGAAACCAGTGGCGGAGCGAGAGGAGCCGCGCCTGCCAATCGCGAATCTCTTCCGTCCAGGGGAGCGCCGCCAGACCGAGGAGGCCGATTCCTTCCAGCACGGCGGAGCGGACCCGCTCCGGGTCGGGATGGGCGAGGGGGGCGCGGCCGAGCGCCAGCTCGCCGAGGCGCTCCTCTTTCAGGGCGATCACCCGCTGCGCCGCGGGGTCCCACCGGATGACCTCTTCCGTCCGAAGCTGTGAGCGGAGTATTTCACGCAGCGCCTCGGTCTCGACGGCGGCCGCCAGGTAGATGGTTCCTTCCGTTTCCCCGGCATCGAGGCTCGGCGCCACCAGCGCCGGCACGCGCATCCGCTGTTCCGCTTCCGGAAGGCGCGCGCCGCGGCCGGAGGCGAGGAGGTAACGGAGGTCCCCCGGCGCGCGTTGCAGCGCGACCCGGTCGGGATAAGCGAACGTCAGAAGCAGCCCGGCCTTTTCCAAATCCCTTCCGGTTTTTGTCTGGCTGCGCCGCAACAGCCGCTCATATTGACGCGCCGCCTGGTCGACCCGCAGGCACGCGGCCGGATCGGCCCCCAGCGCGCGGGCGCGCTCCGGCCCCTCTTTTCGGTACGCTTGCAAGATTTCGAGGCGCTGAAGAAAATCACACGAACGCCGATGCGCAGCGGCGAGGAGGTCTCTCTCCGAAATCAGCGCGGCGACGTCGCAGGCGAGGGGGCCGAGCCCCATCCCCTCCGCCCGGTCGATCATGTGCGCCAGGCGGGGATGGAGCGGCAGCGCGGCCATCGTCCGGCCGGAAGAGGTCAGGGCGCCGTCCTCCCGGAGGGCGCCGAGTTCCGTCAGCAGCCGGCGCGCCTGGGCCAGCGCGGCGGAAGGGGGCGGGTCGAGCCATGAGAGGGCGCCGGGATCGCGCACTCCCCATTGGGCCAGTTCCAGCGCCAGCGGCGTCAGATCGGTGGAGCGGATCTCCGGAATCGGCTGGGCCATCAGCCCCCGCTGGGTGGTCTCGGTCCAGAGCCGGTAGCAGACGCCGGGACCGAGCCGGCCGGCGCGGCCGGCGCGCTGCTCGGCCGAGGCGCGCGAGATCCGCATCGTGGTCAAGCGGGTCAGCGCCGTTGCGGGATCAAATTGCGGTATCCGGGCAAAACCGGAGTCGATCACCACGCCGATCCCTTCGAGGGTCAGGCTGGTCTCGGCGATCGGCGTGGCGAGCACCACTTTGCGCCGCCCTTTTTCCCCCGGTCGAATGGCGCGATCCTGCGCTTCCCAGGGAAGGTCGCCATAAAGGGGATAGACGCCCACCGACTCCCGTCCGGAGATCGGCTGGAGCAATGCTTCGGTCCGGCGTATTTCCCACGCGCCGGGGAGGAAAACCAGCAGATCTCCCTGGTCGCGCTCAAGCGCATGCAGGACGGCCCGATGGACGACCTGCGGCAGCCGTTCCTCGGAATCGCGCGGAGCGTAATGGACGGCCACCGGAAAGCTCCGTCCCTCGCTCGTAATGAGCGGCGCCTCTCCAAGAAGGGACGCTACGGCCGCGCCGTCGAGCGTCGCCGACATCACCAGCAGCTTCAGATCTTCGCGCAAGACCCGCTGGCTGTCGAGGCAGAGGGCCAGCGCCAGGTCGGCGTGAAGGCGCCGCTCATGGAATTCATCGAAAATCACCAGGCCGACCCCTTGGAGTTCAGGATCGGACTGTAATCGGCGCGTCAGTATCCCTTCGGTGAGGACCTCGATCCGGGTCTTCTTGGAGACGTTGGTTTCGAACCGGATCCGGTAACCGACGGTCTCTCCCACCGTCTCGCCGAGGAGGGAGGCCATCCGCGCCGCCGCCGCGCGCGCCGCCAACCGGCGGGGCTCCAGAATTAAAATCGATCGACCCCTGAGCCACGGCTCGTTCAACAAAGCCAATGGAACAATCGTGGTTTTTCCGGCCCCGGGCGGCGCCTGCAGAACGGCGGCCGGATGCGAAGCCAGCGCTTTTCGGAGCAAGGGGAGGACTTCATCAATCGGGAGGGAAGGAGTCGGCATACGGGAAAAATAATTCTGACGGTAAAATGATTTCTTTGATTAGGATAAGATCCCGGGAAGGCTCCGATCCGGGTGACGTTTTCGGGAAGGATCGACCTTCAGCGATCGATCCCATATTCCTTGATCTTGTACTGCAGCGACCTATAGCTGACGTTCAGCGCTTCGGATGTCTTCTTTTTATTCCATCTGTTTTCAACCAGCGCTTTTAAAATCATCTCCCGCTCGACCGCTCCTGCTTTACTTTTGGTGATCTCTTTAAGAGAGATCGGCAGGACGGGGACCTTCCCTGTTTCCGGCTCGACGTTGGCCCCGGCGGGCGCCGCCAACTCTTTCAGAAGGTATTTTCCGTCCTTTAAAATGACAAGGCGCCGCACCATGTTCTCAAGCTCCCGGATATTACCGGGCCAGGAATAGTTCATGAACAACTCCATCAGAAATTCCGGAATATTGGGAAGGTCGCTCTGATATTGCTGCTTGAATTTTTTGAAGAAGTATCGGCAGAGAAGGGGAATGTCCTCCTTCCGCTCGCGCAGCGGGGGGACGGTGACTTTAATCACATTCAGCCGATAATAGAGGTCTTCCCTGAATCGCTTTTCCTCAATGGCGCGCTCCAGGTTCTGGTTGGTTGCGGCGACCACGCGGACATCCGCCTTGAGCTCCCGATTTCCCCCGAGCTTGGAGAAACTCCCATCCTGAAGGACATGGAGGAGCTTCGCCTGAAGACCGGGAGTCATCTCGCCGATCTCGTCCAGGAAGAGGGTTCCGCCTTCCGCCATTTCGAATTTACCCCGCTTCGCCTGCAAAGCGCCTGTAAATGCCCCCCGCTCGAATCCAAAAAGTTCGCTCTCCAAAAGCTCCGATGGAATGGCCGCACAGTTGATCCGCACCAGGGGCTTCTCTCTTCTCAATGATTGGTCATGAATCGAGCGGGCGATCAACTCTTTTCCGACGCCGCTTTCACCGAGGATTAAAACGGTCGCGTCGTTCCCGGCGATTTTCTTGATCAGCTCCTTGATCCGGGTCATCTCGTCCGTATTGCTGATAAAGTCGTGGTCGCGCTCCAGCGGCCCAGCCGGCGCTTCCGCTTCGCCGGCCGGCTTCCTTTTTTCAAATATCTTTTCGAGGATCAGGGAGAGTTCTTCATCGTCAAACGGCTTCGTCAAATAGTCGGTGGCCCCCATTTTCATCGCCCGGACAATCGTATCGGTCTGTCCCAATGCCGATAGAATCACGACAGGAAGGGTCTCATCGATCTCACGGATCTTTCGGAGGGTCTCGAAGCCGTCCATCTGAGGCATCATAATGTCGAGGATCACCAGGGCGGGAGAGGTTCCCTGTTTCATCTGCGCAATCGCCATCTCGCCCCCTTCGGCGGAGGCGACCTGATACCCGTCCAACGATAAGAGGGTCTCCAAATAGCGCCGGATCGATTCCTCATCGTCCACCACCAAGATCCATTTTTCTTCCACACCGGGACTGATAGTCATTGCCACTCCTGTCTGTTACCCTCCAGGACCTGCGGCGTGAGACGCGCCGGAGAACCGATGAACGAGGGTTTACTCGTTGAAGCATTCCGCCATGAAGGCGCAACGAAATGATTCTTTTCACTATACTGTGATTGAGTCAAAATAGATAGCTAAAAGGCGCTGCGTGGCAAGGCGCGCCGCACGCTCCCTTGCCTTGTAATGCAGGCAGAAAATCCGTTCTTTGGGCAGAATCGGCGCGCTGTCTTTATGATTGCCAGGAGCGGCGGAGAAACCGGGAAGGACGGCCCGTTTTCTATCCGGCCGGAAAGAAGGAGAGGGGGTAAAGGACGGTGGTCGCCCCTTCCTCAACGGAAGGAAATTTCCATCGGAGGATTTCCTGAACGATCTCGTTTTCAAGCGCGGGGTCGGAAAGGGAAGAGCTGAGGATCGCGCATTTGAGCACTCCCCCCTGCGGCGAGATGATAAACTCCACGGTCAAACGCCCCTGCGCATTCGGATTTTTCTGAAGTCTCCGGTTGTAAAGAAGCAACAGCTTCTCTTTGTTTTGATGAACGATGTCGGAAACCGCCTCCTGGTCTAGCTCAAAACCGTCCTGGATGATTCTGGTTTCGGAGAGGTTTTCATCCGCCGCCGTCTTTCGCGTCAAGGCAAGCCTTTTCTCCTCCGACCCGACGGTCCTCTGGCGAATCGTTTCGATCCCGTCCCGGGGAAGGAGGGGAGCGGGAGGTTCTTTTCTATCGGAGAGGGGCGGGATTTCTTTCAGAGACGAAAACCTCTTTCCGAGCGACGGGTCCGAACTTTTTCCTCCCCCCAACAGTCCGAGTAGCCCGACTTTTTTTATCTCTTCCCTGGAAGGCGCCGGGGCGGTTGCGCCCTGCGGGGGGGCGGCAACGGGGGCCTCTTCTCTTTTGATCTTCGCCGTCTGCTCCGGGCGGGTCGCGGGCGCGGGCGGAATGGAAAACTCCCGCTTCGCGACAGAAGGGGGAGGAAGCGGCGGCGGCCCTGTTTTCAGTTCGACCTTGGGAGGGGGCGCGCTCCTCGGCGCCGGCGGAAGAAGCTTTGCCACACGGGGCGGCTCCTGAGGCGCAACGGGGACGGGAAGGCCGAGCGACTCCCCTTTCACCTGGATTAAAAGAACCAGACCGAGATAGACAAACAGCAGCGTGGTCAAAACGCGCCGAAAGGTTCGATCGGGATCATAGAGCGAAATGTCGTCCTGCATCCATTACTCCCGGCTGAGAACCGCCAGTGAGATCTGCTCCACACCTGCTTCCATGCAGGTGACCATGACTTTTTTCAGGAGGGCGAAAGGGATCTTTCGATCCCCCACGATCGTCACCCTCTGAGCCCGTTTGCTCAGGAGCCGCTCCTTCAGCTCTGAAATCACGGGGGCCGAATCTTCCAGAGCGGAGGGGCTGTCGGCGACCGGCAATCCCTCGACCCGGACTTCCTTCGAGGTGACCGTCACAGTCAAATTAGGCCGTGGGGGTTGCGACGCGGTGGAGAGCGGCAGGATCAGATCCTTTTCAATCGGAAGGGTCTCTCCCTCATTCAACGCTTGAAACAGGAGGAAGATCACCAGGATGGTAAACATATCCATGAGGGATACGAGATTCAGTTCGCCGGCCTTTCCCCTTCCTCCCCTTCGCCGTTGAACCATCAGGAGGCCTCCCCTAAAGAGATGTTTGGGAAAAGGGACCGAATCGATCTTCGATCCCCTTCCGCAATCCGGGTCGATCGACAGGCATCCATCACTGCAATCAACTCCTCATAAAGGGTCTGAGGCAGGCTTAAAACGACCACCTCCTCTTTATTCGGATGCTCTTTTTTGAGCTTCTGCATGAGGACCGACAACCCATCGAAGTCGAGCTTTTCATTGCGATTCGGAAGAAAGGCAAGCTGCTTTGCCCCGTTTGAAACGGCCATTCCCCGCTCTTTGATCGCCACCGTCAAGGAGAAACCCGGGTCGGAAGGGGCTTCGTCCTGCAATACAATCGGTTCCGGGTTCTCCTTAAGCTTTGGAAGTTGGAGCTCGACGATCGCCAACCTCGAAAAGACCGCCAGGCTGAAGAGGACCGGCACGAGCGTAATGACCAGGTTGAGATAAATGATCATGAAGCTGTCGGAGGACGCTTTGGCGCGACCCGCCCTCCTTCGGTGAAAGATCTCCCGCCGCATTCTATCCCTTTCCAGAAACAGCTCTGACAAATTTGAAGGAAAACTCTTCGAGATGGTCCATCAGCGCAGTCGTTTGCGATTGGAGAATGGCATGAAGAAAAAGAAAGGGGATGGCCACCATGAGCCCAATCACCGTCGTATACATGGCGGTGGAGATCCCCTTTGCAAAAAGGGTCGCTTTATGGGCCGGATCGGCGATGGAAATGGCCTGGAACGCACTAATGAGCCCCAAAAGAGTTCCCAATAACCCCAGCATGGTGGCGATATTGGCCAGGGCCGGGAGGAAGTCGATTCTTTTTTCGATACGCGGGAGCACTTCCAGTAATGCTTCATCCACCGCGCCCTGGACGGCCTCTCTGCGGACAGGCGGGATCGCCTGAGTAAGTCCTTTGCGAAAGATGTGACTGAGGGGAGCCGCCGAGAGGTTACATTCGGCGATCGCTTTTTCTAAGTTATCCGATTGCAGCGCCTGATGGATCGAGGATAAAAGAGCCGTTCCGTCTACTTTACAACGGGAGAAAAAAATCGTCCGCTCAATCACGATGGCGAGACCAAAAAATAAGATCAGAAGGATTAAATAGAGAAAAATGCGATCGACATTGATATAACTTGCCAGGACTCCTACAATTTCCATGCTAATCTCCTTTCAGCGCTTCCTTTTCCTGCGATTCAAAGCCCTCTTCTGACAGATAAGAGAGGTCGGGGTTTGTAAGCTCATTGAGAACCTCTTCCGGGATGTTAAATGCCGTCTGTTCTTCTCCTTCCCATGGAAAAACAGTTGAAAGAGCAGGGCGTTCAGGAGGCGTCCCTCCCGTCTGATCTTCGATGGCGGGGCTTTTCCCAAAGATTTGAGCTTCTTCCAGCACGATTGACTCGTCGCCGCCAAAAGCAGCCTGACCGACCGAACAGAAAATCGCTGAAAAGAGCACCGCATTCAACGCCAGATCACGGGCGCGATTCTTAAGGGAGGCGCAGAATGCGCCGGCGGCGCGCCGCTGAGGCTGTCTCATCCTTTTGAAATCCCTTCGGCCTGGAAGAGCGATTCAATCTGCTGGTTCAGCGACCGGATCCGCTCCTCACTCTTCGTCACCCATTCGTTCTCGGCGCCGGCATTCATTCCCCAGTTGATGTTCTGCTGATAGGCTTCGTGCGCTTTCTGGATATAGGGAAGCGCTTGCTCTTTTAAGAGATTTTCATACATCTTTCTCTCTTCCTCAGAAAGCTGCCGCGGCCTCTCCGACTGCAAAAGGGCATGGCTGAATTCCTCGAAAACCTCTCCCATCCGATGGGTGGCCGTAAGGACCAAGACCGGAGAGGGATAACTTGCCGCCTCGCCGTACTCCTGAAGCAGCTTATTGAAGAGGGCCTTCTTCTTCTGGAGGTTTTCCTCGAGCGGCGCCACCAGCCTGATCTCCTCAAATTGTTTCATTTCCAAATCGGCCAAAAGAAGATAGGCCGTGGCCAGATGGAGCGACTGCGGCTCTTTTGCGGCCGGCCCTTTTTTCGAAGCGCTCCTTTGTTTCGAAATCCGAATGGCGTCGCCCAACATGTTCCGCGCAACCCTCTCTTGGCCCAGCATCAATTTCGCCTGGGCCCCGATGACAAGCCACTCGATCTCCTTCCCTTTTTGGGATCGCTCAACGGCCTGAAGGGCCAGCAGATGAACCTTCTCCCATCTCTTCATTTTCTGGTAGATGGAGATGGCGCGTTCCAATGCTTGCAGCGCCAGGTCCGGATCGACGGGAAGTCTTCCCGCTTCTTCATACTTCTGCACCGCCTGCTCGAGGTTCCCCGATTTCTCATAGAATGTCCCCAATCGGATGAGGACAGGGTGAGAAAGCGCCAGCCGCTGCGGGTATTCTTTCTGAAAGAGGAGGAGCGCCTCTTCCGCCCGGTCCCAGGCCTCAAGCTCTCCCCAAAGGGAGACGACCTCAAACAATGCAAGCGGTCCGAGCTCCATCTCTTTCCCCTGCTGGTAGGCCTGCCAGTATGTGTTTGCGGCATTCATCAGATCCCCTCCCTCCTTGAGCGCTTCCGCCTGCTGATAGGTGGCCAGGACCAGCAGGGAGAGGGTCAGTTTCAACTCTTTTGCAAGAAAGGGCGCCCGCTCCAACGGAGCGTTGGATAAACGTATTCTCAAAAGATCGATCGCCTTTGAGTGGTTTTTCTCATTGAGATAGGTTTGAGCAATCAGCCGTTGAGCGACCCACCTCAGCAGGCAGATTTTTTCGGAGTCCGCCGAACAACCTTCTTCGTTGACATGCAGAGAGGCCGCCTGGGCCCATTGCCGGCTCTTTTCATACTCTCCTTCTTGCAATGCCAGCTCGGCCTGTTTTAAATAGATTTGTGCGATTCGTTTATCGGATGGAAAATGGCGGACAAAACGGGAGTAAACCTCCTGCAGGGCGGCATGCGAAGCAGGGGTGATCTTCTCCCGAAGGACCACTTCCCGGTAGCCGGCTTCAGCCGACCGGGGATGGGAGGGGAGCCGATACGCGCTGGCCTGATAAGCGTCCGCCGCCTTCTTCTCTTCCTTCAGCTCGGTTAAGAGCTCGCCATATGAGAAAAGGGTCTCTCCCGCGTCGCCCTCTGAAGGAAAAAGCTCCAGATAGCGTTGATAGAAAGGGAGCGCCTTTGGATAGAGCGCCGCCTTCTCGGCTTTGCGCGCTTCTGCATCATAGTGATTCATCAAAAACCGGAGGTGGCTCTTTAAAAGGGGTCTGACTTTTGCTGCGGCCTCGGCCGGATTGCTTTCCGCCCACCGGCTCCCGGGCTGATAGGCTTCGATGAACTGCGCGCGCGCCTGGAGGGCCTCGGCGCTGAAGGCCGCCTCGGGTCGATTCAACGCGTCCATTTTCAATTGGTGAAGGAAGGGGGTCTCCGCATAGAGAGGATAGGAGACCCGCCAGGAGTCGATGGTTTGAAGCATTTCCCGCTTCCGGCCGGCCGACTCATAGTACCGGACCAAATCGAAAAAAAGAGAAAAGCTTTCTTCAAGGGGTTTTTCTTGAGCCCACTCAATCAACCGGGCAGGCCCTCCCATCCCCTGAAGGGAGAGTGCCCAGAGGCGAAGGTGCTCCCGGCGCTCATGCGGCGCCTGCGTTGCGCGGCAAGGACTTGCCTGTTGCGGATCTTTCTCCAAGATCGCCCTCTGCTTGGAAAGAAGCGGCACGGCTTCTCTGATTTTTCCCTGAATAAAATAGGCCCAAGCCGATTTGTAAAGGGCCGAACGGTAGAGATAAGAGGTCGGTCGGCCGGCCAATACCTGGTAGTATCCGTTGGCTTCCGCATAGTCGCCCCGGGAGAACGCCATGTCGCCGAGCCGAAAGACGCTCTCTTCAAAATAGACCCCTTGGGGATTATGGATTACGCTTTTTAATATTCGTTCAGCCTCTCCGGTTTTGCCCTGGAGGGCCGCCTGCCGGGCCTGCTGGTAGAGGGGATCGCTCTTTCCTTTTTTGAAAGGGAGGTTGACGAGCGACAGACACCGGCGGTCGATCTCCCTTCTGAGGCGTTCCACCTCTTCCTCAAGCCGGCGTTCCCGCTCCCGCAGACGGGCGATCTCCTCCTTCCGCTGAAGAAGGTCCAGGCTCTGAAGGAGTAGGGCCGTCTCCCTTCTGTGACCCGCCTCGTTTTGTAATTTTAAAAGGGTCTTTTTCAAAAGCGAGGCGGGAGCGATCTGACTTGAGGGCGCGCTGACCCCGTTGCGAACCCCTTCAATTTCTTTTTCAAGGGTCTCAATCTGTTTACGAAGCTCCACCCGCTCCCTTTGATCGATTTCAAGCGCCCCCGGCAAGTCCCCCCGGCCGATCATAAAACGGCTTAAGACCTGGAAGAACCGACGATAATAGGGGCTCTCCTCCAGCAGGCCCATTTCAAACCCTTCTAACACGCTGAAAAGGTTTTCCTCTGCATCGGACTCGAAATACCCCCAGCCGAGACCTAAAAGGGCCAGATCGGCATTCTCATTAAAAACTTCACCGATGCTCAGGAAAGCAAGATCATGCTCTTTGAGGCTCAAATGGTAGTAGACCTTCAGGAGGTGGAGACGGCCCGACCAAACAGAGCCCAAATGTTGCTCACTCCACCCCATTGCTTTTTGAAGCACTTCGTTAAAACGGGTTTTATCTTTCAGGCCCCAATATGCGATTGCCGACAGGTACAAGCGGTGAGGAACATACCGGCTTGAAGAGGCGAGGGGTTCGAGCAGGGCGAGCGCCTCGGGATATGCTTTTCGGATGAGGGCGCCTTGGCTCGCCGCCAATATCATTATCGGTTGATCTGTAAAAAGGCGGGGGTCTTCCTGATAAGCCTCATACAGACGATCATGCTGGCCCCGCCTAAGATAGACCTCCAGCAGAAGCCGTTCTCCTCCTTTTTTCGGGAGTGGATGCAGGAGCGCTTCGGCCGATGACCAGAGGCCGGCATTTAAATAGAAGGAGACCTTCTTTTCTAGAGGGGCCGATTCCAAGAGGGCCTTTTCATGCGAAAGGCGCTTGAGGAGAAGGAGCGTCTGGCGCTCTAGTGCGGACCAGGATTCAATGTCGACAACGCGGGCAGTCGATCCGATACGAGGCTGAAGGACGATCAAGAAAAAAAGAGAGAAGAAAAAAATCCTCTTCAGGACCATAGGGCTTTCTATACAAAAAGGCTCAAAGCTTAAAAATGTACCATCTCCCACTTTTTTGTCAAGAAATATCAAAAGAATTTTATACTTGAAAGAAAACGCCGTTTGTGGAATAATCCGGAAAAAATTTATCTGGAAAAAGGATGACGCCTCCGCAAAGAAAAATCGTCCTGATCGTGTTTACCCTCTTCTGCATCGTCGGCGGGAGCGGTTTCATCTATGTCGGCTCTGTCCTCTTTCGAAATCGCATTTCCATCTTCTGGATTTACACTGCCTACATCATCACCCTCACCGGAATCGTGATTTTTTTTGGCTTCCGATTGATTGGAATCGATCCTACCAAGGAAAAATAAAAAACAGTCCAGCCACAGACGAGGGCCGGCGGCATGGGGAAATCGATAAAAATTTCTTGAATGCTTCCCTTCCGCGGCTTTATTAAGGGTGTGATGGTCCGACTTCTAATTCGGCGCCTACTTTGGGCCATCCCGGTGGTCCTCGGTGTTTTAACACTGGTCTTCTTTTTAATCCATCTGATTCCAGGCGACCCGATCGATCTGATGCTCGGCGAGCAGGCGGCCCAGGCCGACCGCGAAGCGCTCCGGAAAGCCCTCCACCTCGACGATCCGATCCCGGCGCAATACGGCCGCTTTCTGAGCGGGATGCTCCGCGGCGATTTAGGCCGATCGCTGCGAACCGGCCGGCCGGTCTCCGAGATGATCGCCGCCCGCTACCCGGCCACGCTGCAACTGGCTTTTTCCGCTCTTCTGATCTCCCTGTTGATCGCCGTCCCGATCGGGATTTACTCCGCGGTCCGGCCGAACACGCCGGCCGACAGCGGCGCCCTTTTTCTCTCGTTGCTCGGCGTCTCCATCCCCAACTTTTGGCTGGGTCCCCTTCTGATCCTCCTTTTTTCAATCAAGCTCGATTGGCTGCCGGTTTCAGGACGGGGGGGGCCGGCCGCCTTGATCCTCCCGGCCTTGACCCTCGGAATCGGGATGTCGGCGCTCCTGATCCGGATGACCCGTTCGTCGTTGCTGGAAGTCGTCCGGAAAGACTATGTCCTGGCCGCCCGGGCAAAGGGCCTCCCCGAACGGGCCGTGATTTTAAAACATGCCTTTCCGAACGCCCTGATCCCGCTCTTCACCGTGGTGGGGCTTCAGTTTGGAGCGTTGTTGACCGGGTCGATCATTACCGAGACCATTTTCTCCTGGCCGGGCCTCGGCCGCCTGACGCTGCAAGCGATTCAGAGCCGGGACTATCCCCTGGTGCAGGGATGCATTCTGGCCATCTCCCTGACCTATCTTTTTGCCAACCTGCTGGTCGACCTGTTATATGCAGCCGCCGACCCCCGGGTCCGGTTGCTGGAAGAGTAGGGCTGCGCCGTGATCAATGATAAAAGAATGTGGATCGGTCTCTTCTTTCTCGGCCTTTTTATCCTGATCGCTTTCCTGGGTCCTTCTTTGTCGCCGTTCGATCCGTTCGAGCAGAACCTCAAGGAAGGGCTGGCCCCCCCGTCTCCGCAGCATTGGCTCGGCCAGGATAAGCTGGGACGGGACATCTTAAGCCGGATCCTCTCCGGCGCGCGGATTTCTCTCTGGGTCGGAGTCATGACGGTCTCGATCTCTCTCTCCATCGGCGTGGTGGTCGGGGCCACGGCCGGCCTGTTCGGAGGGTGGGCCGATGAGGTGTTGATGCGGCTGGTCGATGTCTTTCTTGCTTTTCCCGGCATCCTGCTCGCCATTGCCTTCGCGGCGGTCTTAGGCCCAAGCCTGCGCAATGTGATTCTCGCCCTCTCCCTGATGGGGTGGGTCGGCTATGCCCGGCTGGTCCGGGGGCAGATCCTCGTGGCGCGCGAGGAGGAATATGTGACCGCCGCCCGCGCCCTCGGCGCGGGATCTTTCCGACTGATCCGACGGCACCTGCTGCCGAATATCCTGGCTCCGGTCATTGTAGAAGCGACCTTTGGGATGGCGGGCGCCATTGTGACCGAAGCGAGTCTCTCTTTTCTGGGGCTCGGCGTTCAGCCACCCACCCCTAGCTGGGGGGCGATGCTCAGCGACGGGCGATCCTTCCTTCTTTTAGCCCCTCATTTGACCACCTTCCCCGGCCTTGCCATCCTCTTCGTCGTCATGACCCTGAATCTTTTAGGGGACCGGCTCCGCGACCGGCTCGACGTCAAAAGCCACACACAGTTAAAGTAGGCCTAAGCGAAGGATTACGGCGTTCCGTAGTAAAAACAAAGCATGGATTAAAACTTCTGCTCCGGAAAGCCATTTTCGATAAGGCGTTTTCCCGCCTGAATTAGGGCCGTTTCCCAATTGTGATAAAACCACCCTCTGGTAAGCTTACCGTCGTTCGCGATTATTCCGAGGCGTAGGAGGAGAAATGAGGAAAGAGAAACGAATTGTCTCTGCGATGGCGACCCGCATTCTGTTAATTGTTCTGACGCTGGCGCTGACGGCCGGCGCGGCAGAGGCGATGGTGGTCTGGACCGACCACGCGACGGTGAAGATCCGACCGAAGAGCCCTGCGAAACCCGATCAGACCTCCGCGATCCTCAAAGCGGCCAAAAACGAGTTTGAATCCTTTCAACTGATTGTCACCGCATCCGCGGCCCCGCTATCGGGGGTGGATGTCGCGGTGAGTGACCTGACCGATCCCCACGGAAATGTCATTCCTGCCGGCTCGATCATGATCTACAAAGAGGTCTTTATCAATGTCGGCAAACCTTCCACCATTCAAGGCGGAACGGGCGAATGGCCCGATGCGCTGATTCCGAAAAAAGACGAGTATGCGGGAGAGACCCGGAACGCCTTTCCTTTCTCGGTTGGCGCCGGAAGAAACCAGCCGGTCTGGATTGAAATTTATATTCCCCCGACGGCCGCTTCCGGGAAATATGTCGGAGCGGCGACGGTGACGGCGACGGGGCAAAGCCCCGTTGCGGTGCCGATTTCGCTGACGGTCTGGAATTTCCAGCTCCCTTCCACCTCCACGCTCAAGTCCGCCTATGCGATTGATTACCATCTCCTTCCGAAAGCCCACTTCGGCGCCCTCTTTTCTTCAGCCAACAGCAGCCACATGGCCCTCACGCAGCTTTATGCCAAGGCGAACCTCCTCCACCGGATTACCGACAGCTTTCTTCCCGGACCTCAGGCGATGGGGGGGATGGCCAACGGCGGACCGAACTGGGGTCCGTTTGATGCGACGTTCGGCCCTTTTTTAGATGGGACGGTCATCTTACCCGGGGGGAAACTCCCCGGAAGCAAAATGACGGCTTATCAGATGTCATTCGCCGGCCATGAAACCGACACGACGTTTCTCCGAAATGTTGCGGATCATTTTAAAGCCAAAGGGTGGTTCGACCGGCTCTTTCAGTACACCTGCGACGAGCCCCGGCCGGAGCCGACCAACGCCTGCAGCTTTAACGACATCAAAGTCCGGGCGAACGCGCTTCATCAGGCCGATCCGGCGCTTCGCTCCCTCGTCACTACCTCCGTTCAAAAAGCTGAAAAATATGGGGTGGCCGGCTACATCGACCTTCTTACCCCGACGATCCGGTTTATGGATGATAAATGGATTAAATCCCGAAGCTCGGAAGTTCCTGAGAACGAGTGGATGGTCGGCAACCAGCGGAGCAAGTATGGCGCCGAGGTCTGGTGGTATCAGGCCTGCGGCTCGCACGGTTGCGGGATTATCGGAGGAGGATCAAACGACCCGAACGGCTATCACACCGACTGGCCGACCTACATGATCGATCTGCCAGCGATGTTCAACCGGGTCATGGAATGGCACACCTATAAGTACAATGTCCAGGGGCTCCTCTACTTCGACATGGTCTACGCTTTCGGCCAGAAAGATCCCTGGGCCACCCAATATTACTTCGGCGGCAATGGCGATGGGACTTTATATTATCCCGGCCGGCCGAACAAGATCGGCGGGACTAAGCATATTCCGATCGAATCGATCCGGTTGAAGCTGATCCGGGAAGGGCAGGAAGACTATGAATATATGCACCTGCTCAAAACCCTAGGGGAAGGGGCCTATGCCGATGAACAGGTCGGCCGCGTCATCACCAATACCTATACCTGGAACAGAGAAGCGCTGACCCTGTACGATGCCAGAACCAACATGGCCGGCCGGATCTTAATGCATACCGCCCCCTCCGAAGCCCCTTCCGGCGAAGGGGGCCCTGTCGGCCTGGGCGGATCGGAGACACCCGCCTCCCTCGATGAACTCGGGATCAGCCCCGGCGCGGACGACGGAACGGGGACGATTCCCGGCGGTGGTGGCGGCTGCGCCGTGATTTCGACGCAGGGCCGCACCGACTGGAAGCAGGCCATTTCTTATCTCCTCATCTTCTTCTCCCCCTTTACCGGACGTCTACGGAGGACCCTCCGACGGCGAAGACCCTAGCGCCGAACGATTCTAAAAAAGGGGACGCCGCGGCGTCCCCTTTTTTATTTCCTCCGGCCCGCCCGGCCCAGACCAGTTGACACGACCGGATAGGAGATGGGTATACTAAACTGACTTGTAATCACCACGAACCGATCGCCCAACCCGCTCGTTCACATCAAAGGAGGATAGACAGATGAAAAAGATCGCGAGTAAGAAGGTCCTGCTGAAGTGGTTGTCGGGGAGTCTTCTCCTCTTTTTTTTCGTATTGGGTCTTTCGCCCGTCGCCTCCGCAGAAAAGGGGGATGGGGCTGTTGAGTTGATGCTGGGATTTGGCTTCGGTCCCGACAGTTCTGACTTCGAATTCGATACAACCCTCGGACCCGGTCTGGGACTCGGCTATGAAGTTGCAGATGGCATTCAACTACGAACCGATGTGAGCTATTTTAAGTGGGACGATGAGGGCACTGATTGCAATCTCGTAGGAACCTGTACCGATCAAGCTATAAAGCTCAGTAACATCCCGGTTTTTGTAGGTGGAATTTTTTCGCCCCGTTAACTGATTACATTGATCTCTTTGCGGATCTCGGTTTAAGTATTAACTTTCTAAAGGTTGAACAGACTGTTGGGGGGGGTCACGGGATCAGGTAGCCAAACGAAGGTGGGGCTTGTGCCTGGACTCGGCGTCGAATTTCAATTTTCTCCAAATTTTAGTTTGGGGTTTAACGTTCGATATAACTTAATCGCCAAGGGCGTTGGCGATTTCGAGGAAGGTGGAACGAGTTTCTTGAGCGCGGCCGCCCTCATAGGCTATCACTTTTAAGATCTTGAAGTGACACAAACGATCTGAGCACAATGAGGGCGCACAATCGGCCCTCTCTGTTTTTTGCCTGAAAGGAACCGGATGAATCTTTACGCCGTCATCATTCTCTCGGCGCTCCTCATCGAATTTAGCCTGACCCTCGTGGCCGACCTTCTCAACCTGAAAGCGCTTCGGAACAATCCTCCCCAAGAGGTTGCGGGGCTTTACGATCCGGCCGCCTACCGCAAATCCCAAACCTATACCCGCGCCACGACCACGTTCGGATGGGTCACGGCCACCGTTCACCTCGCCGCGCTCCTCCTCTTCTGGTTCACCGGCGGATTCAATGCGCTGGATGAGATGTTGCGGCGGGGAGGGTTCGGTCCGGTTCCGACCGGGATCGCCTACATCGGGATTTTGATCCTGGCAAGAAGCCTTCTCTCTCTTCCTTTTCGTCTTTATGGAACCTTCGTCATCGAGGAGCGATTCGGCTTCAACAAAACGACGCCGGCCACGTTTGCGGCCGATTTGATGAAAGGGCTTCTCCTCGCCCTCCTGCTCGGAGGGCCGCTGCTTGCCGCGCTCCTTGCTTTCTTTGAATTCGGCGGCCCTCAGGCGTGGCTATCCGCATGGGGGGCGACCGCCCTTTTTATCCTTTTTATCCAGTTGATCGCGCCGACCTGGATCATGCCGATCTTCAACAAGTTTGTTCCGCTCCCGGCGGGGGAGCTGAAGGACCGCATTTTATCGTACGCCCGGTCGGTCGATTTTCCGGTCGAGAATGTCTTCGTCATCGACGGCTCCCGCCGCTCCAGCAAGTCGAATGCGTTCTTCACCGGCTTCGGGAAGCATAAACGGATCGCCCTCTTCGACACCTTGATCGAAAAGCAGACCGTCCCCGAACTGGTCGCCGTCCTCGCCCACGAGATCGGCCACTACAAGAAAAAGCATATTCTCACCGGGATGGTGATCAGCATCCTCCACCTCGGCATGATGCTCTTTCTCCTCTCGCTTTTCATCAGCCGGAAAGGTCTCTACGACGCGTTTAATATGGCGGCGCCTTCCATATATGCGGGGCTTCTCTTCTTCGGCCTCCTCTATACGCCGATCGAATTTTTCCTCTCCATGGCGGTTCAGGCGCGCTCCCGGAAGAACGAATATGAAGCCGACCGCTTTGCCGTCGAAACCATCGACCGTCCCGAAGCGATGGCCGAGGCGCTCAAGAAACTCTCGGTCCACAATCTTTCGAATCTGACCCCGCATCCTTTTTATGTTTTTTTGAATTATTCCCATCCGCCGTTGCTGGATCGGATCCGCGCGATTCAAAAACCTTGATCTTACCAGCGACTTTCGATATTCTAACCACCGTCACATTGAACTCCCTTTAAATATGAACTTTTTACCCATCGCTTAAGAGCCGGTCTGCCCGATGGATTTAACCGACCCGGAAACGGTAGCCGCGATAGTCGGTGGTCCTGTACCCGAGAGCAAGTGGACTCATGATTTCTAAACGGATCAACGCCGACAAGCCGCACCTTTGGAAGAACGACATAGCGGCTTCTGTTGACCAGTTCAACCAGTGGTTCATACGATTTGCGCCCGAGGCGTTCCGCTCAACGCGCGTTAAGACCACCGAGCACGTCAAGGCCGCGCTGATCGCCACCCGAGACCTGCGCAGCATCGATGCCGCCACACTGAGGACGAACCCCGGCGCGCTGCCAACGCTCCGCATGTGTACGGCCCCGCCGCTCGCGGTCGATCGATTGGTCGGGCTCGCGAGCGCCAGCAAATCGCTCATTGGGAGCATGGAAGAGGGCAAATTGGCCGCCCGCATGAAGTCGGAACTTCTCGACGAGAACTTGAACAAGGTCTGCCGCGTGCTGGCCAAGCTCCTAGACCGCGACATCTTCCCGTGGCTCGATGCCGCGAAAGACCCGACCGACCACGAACGCGACCGAGCATCAACCATCGTCGCCGACCGCCTGTGCAGCGCGGTGGCAAACCCGATCGTCCGCAACGCTCAGGAAAGACGCCAACTCAAGCTCGTTGGCGATTGGCTGGATGCCCGAGGCTACCGGAAGCAAGGTCATCCCACCGGGACGCCGCTGACCGACATGGAAATCGGAACATACACATTCCGCATGAACCTCGCGGTCGGCAAGGCGCTCAAGGTGAACATCCCGGTTGACGTGGTGATCCAGCCCAGGAAGCCCCGCAAGGATCGGCTACCAATCTTGGTCGAAGCCAAGTCGGCGGGAGATTTCACCAACACCAACAAGCGGCGGAAAGAAGAAGCCACCAAAATCCACCAGCTTCAAGAGGCTCACGGCGCATCGGTCTCTTTCGTGCTATTCCTTTGCGGTTACTTCGGCAGTGACTACTTGGGATACGAGGCTGCCGAGGGGTTGGACTGGGTATGGGAGCATCGCATTGAGGACTTTGTTAAATTGGGGCTGTGAACCACATGATCGCTCAACATGACAACTCAGTTGAATCACGCCGTCAGGCGATTCAAGTGGACATCGATATGCGCAAGTCTCCAGCCGAGCGGAACCGTCTCGGCCAGTTCGCCACGCCCAACAGCCTCGCCGTCGATATCGCCCGCTGCGTCGAATCGCTAATTGACCGGCCCCGAAGCGGTATTCGATTCGCCGACCCTTCGATTGGCTCGGGGAGTTTCTATTCCGCAGCGCTTGCGGTCTTCGGCTCCAAGCAGATCAAGAGTGCCGTGGGGATCGAACTCGATCCAGCGTTCGCTTCCGCCGCCAGCGACCTGTGGGCCGATTCCGGCCTTAAAATTGTGCGTGGCGATTTCACGCGCGTCATTGCCAGCAACGCGTGCCCACTCGCGCCCAACGTCATCTTGGCGAATCCGCCCTATGTTCGACACCATCATATGGACCGAAAGGACAAGGAACGCCTGCAATGTCTCGCGTTGAAGATGACTGGAATCAAGGTCAGCGGACTCGCGGGTCTCTATGTCTACTTCCTCCTTCTTGCCACCGCTTGGATGGAAAACGACGGGATCGCTGCGTGGCTCATCCCCTCGGAGTTCATGGACGTCAACTACGGCGCAGCGCTCCGGGGCTTTCTCACGGATCACGTGACGCTCATCCGCGCACACCGCTTCGATCCGGACGATGTTCAGTTTGGTGATGCACTTGTGTCGTCCGTTGTGCTGATCTTCCGCAAGACGCCGCCCGCCCCGGATCACGCAGTCGAGTTCACGTTCGGCGGCACGCTTGGCCAGCCGCACGCCCGAGACCTGATCTCTCTCGAACGCCTGCGTGAGTCTCGTAAGTGGACTGCGTACCCGAGTCATCCCAAGAGCGACAGGCACACGCTCAGTAGTGGCGACGGCCCGATACTTGGCGACCTTTTCCGGGTCCAGCGTGGTATCGCCACCGGTTGCAACAAGTTCTTCATTCTCGATCGCGCCGACGCAAAGCGCCTCGGCCTCCCGGCAAAGTACCTGCGCCCGATCCTGCCTGGCCCGCGCCACCTCAAGACCACCGTCATTGGCGCCGACAATGACGGCTACCCGCTCATCGACCCCCAGCTCTGCCTAATCGACTGCGACTTGCCCGAGCCGATGGTCACGGCCAAGCATCCGGACCTTTGGGAGTACTTGCAAACGGCCCAAGCGCTCGGTATCATGAACGGCTACCTGATCGGCAAGCGCACCCCGTGGTACAGGCAGGAACAGCGTGAGGCCGCGCCGTTCCTCTGCACATACATGGGCCGCGGCTCCGGCTCCAAGCAGCCGTTTCGTTTCATCTGGAACCGGTCGAAGGCGATTGGGACAAACCTCTACCTCATGCTCTATCCACAGAACGGGCTTTCGGCCATGCTGCGCCGTTATCCCGACCGCTCCGAAGCCGTCCATACCTTGCTCTGCCAAGTTACTGGCCACGAGTTGCGCGGTGAGGGCCGGGTGTATGGCGGTGGTCTCAATAAGATCGAGCCGAGCGAACTGGCGCGCATTTCCGCAGCATCGTTTATTGAGCGCTGGCCGGAGCTTAGGTTCGATGTGCGGCGACAGGGAGAACTCTTCAGCTCAGCTGCAGGATAAGTGGAGGGGCCTCTATCAATCCGATATCGCCGACCACGGCGAATTGAAAAGGGCTTTTTCAAGCAATCATTGAAGGAGCACGGATCTACATGCTGAAAGCCATTATTTTCGATTGCGACGGGGTGATCGTTGACAGCGAGCCGCATCATATGAAAGCGCTTCAAATGGTGCTGGAGGAAGAGGGGATTTCTCTATCAAAAGGGGAGTACTACCAGAAGTACCTGGCGATGGACGACAAAGGCTGCTTTGAGACGGCGCTCGCCGTCCATGGGCGGCCGATCGACAAACCTATTCTGAAGAAATTGATTCTCCGCAAGATGGCCATCTACCGGACCCTCTCGCAGCAGTCGCTCTATCTTTACCCGGGCGTCGTGGAATTCGTCCATAAAGCGACCGGGGCGTATCGATTGGCCATCGCCTCCGGGGCCTTTCGCGGGGAGATCAAATTCGCATTGGACAAAGGAGGGATGCGCGCCGCCTTTCCGGTCATCGTCAGCGCGCAGGATGTAAAAAACGGAAAGCCCCATCCTGAGGCCTTTTTAACCGCCCTGGCGAAGTTGAACCAGCGGACGCCGTCGGGTCCGCCGATTTTACCGGTGGAGTGCGTCGTCATTGAAGACTCACTTCACGGGGTCGAGGCGGCGCGGAGCGCCGGAATGAAATGCCTCGCCGTCACGAATTCTTATCCGGAAGAGCGCCTTCGGGGAAAGGCCGACCGGATCGTGAAAAACCTGACCGAGATTGAGCCGAAAGCGCTGGAAGCGCTCTGCGAGGGCTAATCCGGCCGATTACCGCGAGTTGTCCTGATTCTGCCGGATCGGGATGACTTCGGCCTGACTCTCTTCTTCCAGATCAAAACTTAAACGGACCAATGGAAAGGGGCGGATCTCTTTCCAGTCGGGGGTTCTCAGCTTATTTTCTTCCAGCGCCATCATAAAGCAGGCCCTTTTGTTTTGATAGTCGAGGTCTTTCAGGACCTTCGCAGGGAGGCGCTTTTCCAACTGCATGAATGAAATATAAATACGCAATGCCTCTTTGAGTGGAAGCTCCGCCTTTGCCTGCTGATAAAAATCATCCACCTTATAATTGCTCAGGATATCCTTCATTGAAATGCTTCCCATCCGATAATGAAAGTCGTCTTTTTTGATCTCCAGTTCGAAGTGATTGATCGAATCGTGCAGTTCGGGATCATTGGCCCATTTCTCTTTGATCTCCTCGAAGAAAGAGTACATGTCGATGACGGCGCTGAGGGGGAATTCGACTTTAATTTCACCTCGGACGGCCCATTTCTTTTCCATTTTTATTCCTTTCCCCTGAGTCGGACTTGAATGAAACATCAATGGCTATTCTTTTCCATTCTACAAGAAACCCGGCCCCAATTACCAGTGCATTATCAGAATTCGGAATGAAGGGGAGGGGCGCCGCCGGCCGATTGCTTGCCAACACTTCCCATTTATAGTAAGATCCCCGAAATCGGAGCGCCGTAATTTTCCGCGCTATGGCCTATTTTAAATTGAAGCGTCCTATAAAATAAGTTCTTAAGCGAAAGATTACGGCGTTCCGTTCGGCAAGCGTTGCTCCTGAAACGGGGGAGAGTCTAAAGCGGCAGGATATTATTCATCGACTCAGCAAGGAGGGAAGCAAGATGCAGGTTTTCTTTTGGGTGTTGACCTTTTCAGTGGTGATGTTGGCCTTCGTCCCCGGCGCTTCGGCCGAGAAGAAGCTCCCGCCCGGTCTTTATGCCGTCATGGAGACAAACCAGGGGAATATCACCCTGGAACTTTTCGAGAAAGAGGCCCCCAAAACGGTCGAGAATTTTGTCGGGCTGGCCGAGGGGACGAAAGAGTGGACCGACCCGACCACAAGACAAAAGGTCAAGCGCCCGCTCTATGACGGCCTGATTTTCCATCGGGTGATCCCCGGCTTCATGATTCAGGGGGGAGATCCGATGCGAAATGGAATGGGCGGACCCGGTTACCAGTTCCAGGACGAATTTGTTCCGACCTTGAAGTTCGATCGCCCCGGCCGCCTCGCCATGGCGAATTCCGGCCCCAACACCAATGGAAGTCAATTTTTTATCACCGAAGGACCGACGGACCACCTCAATAATCGCCATACGATTTTCGGACAGGTCATTGAAGGGAAGGAGGTCGTTCGCAAGATCGCCATGGTTCCCAAGGACGGCCGGGATAAACCGAACGCCGATGTGGTGATTAAGAAAATCCAGATCGTCCGGTCAAAATAGCCGGCAGAGAAGCGTTTAAAATAGGCCTGAGCGAAAGATTATGACCTCCTGGAAATGGTTGGAGGCATAACGTAAACCACGGCGTTCCGTTTGTCCAAAGGCAACCGACCCGCCGCTGCATCGAACGAAAGAATGTGATTTAAAATAAGTTCTGGCGCGCAAGATTAATTGAACGCCGCCGGGTAGGTCGGCCCTGGAAGCATGGCCGTGATAAATTTAGCTTCAGGAGACCTATTTTAACGGCGCTCCGATTACGGCGATTTAAGCGGAGCGCCGTAATCCTTCGCGCTAGGGCCTATTTTAAATTGATACCCTTTCGGCACCACCACCACCCCTTTTTCAGAAAGGGTAAAGCGCTGCCGATCGCGTTCGGCGTCCCAGCCGATCGTTTCGCCGGGGGGAATGCGCACCTCTTTATCGATGATGCAGTGCCGCAAACGGGCGCCGGCGCCGATCCGAGAACCTTCCAGGAGGATCGACTCTTCCACCACGGCCCCTGATTCAACCCAGACATCGGGAGAGAGAATGGAGTGAAAGATCTTCGCCCCGATAATCACATCCCCCCCCGCCAACAGGGCATTCGCCACCGAGCCGACCTCTCCCGAAGAAGAAGGGACCATCCGGGCCGACGGATACTGGCCATGATAGGTTCGGATCGGCCAATCCTTCTGATATAAGTCGATCGGAGGAATCGGGTCGAGAAGATCCATGTTCGCCTGGTAATACGCATCGAGCGTGCCGACGTCGCGCCAGTACCGGTCGGGGGTCACGCGGCCCTGAACCCCGCCGAAACGATAGGCCCCCACCGTATGGCTTCCGATGATCCCCGGAATGATGTTCCTTCCGAAGTCATGGCCGGAGGCGTCGTCCTGGTGGTCCTGGGCGAGAACCTCAAGAAGCGTCGAGAGGTTGAAGACATAGACCCCCATGGAAGCCAGCGCCTGATCGGGATGGCCCGGAATACAGGGAGGATTTTGGGATTTCTCGATAAAGTTCTCGACCCGCAGTTGATCGTCGATCTCCATCACGCCGAACGATCGCGCCTCCCCCAACGGAACGGGCATGCAGGCGACGGTGACATCGGATTTACGCTGCACGTGCTCTTGGAGCATCCTCGCGTAATCCATCCGGTAGATATGGTCTCCCGCCAGAACCAGGACATATTCGGCCTGGCTTCGCTCAAGAAGGTAGCGGTTTTGGTTGATGGCGTCGGCCGTGCCGGCGTACCATCCTTCCCCCATCCGCATCTGCGCCGGCACGGCCGTGATAAACTCGCCGATTTCCGGATTGAAGATCGACCAGCCGTCCCGCAGGTGCTTATGAAGGGAGTGCGATTTATATTGTGTGAGAACCAGGATCCGGCGCAAGCCGGAGTGAAGGCAGTTCGAAAGGGCAAAATCGATGATCCGGTATATCCCGCCGAAGGGGACCGACGGTTTGGCGCGGTCCGCCGTCAATGGATGAAGGCGGGACCCGACCCCGCCGGCCAGGACAATCGCTAATGTTTTCTCCACAATCTGCATGAAAGCCCTTGCTCAGTGGGTCGGCGTCTCTTTCGACGCATCGTCGATCCGAGTGTATGCGAAACAAATTTAAAATTCAACGGGAAAGAAGCGTGTCGATGTCGGGTAGTGGCTCATTTTGAGATTTCCGAAGTGCGTCATGCTCGCGAAAGCGGGCATCCAGACCTTTAGCAGGCTGTTGAAAAAGTATCTCTTTATGCGTTAGGCTGTCATTCTCGCGAAGGCGGGAATCCAGAAGTCATTGATTTTAAATAAACTGGATTCCCGATTAAACATTCGGGAATGACGGATTCAGAGTTTTTCAACACCCTTTTAGATCACTGGATTCCCGCCTACGCGGGAATGACAACAAAGAAATAGCTCCATTTTATAACCAAAATTGAGTCACTACCCGATGTCGTCCTGGATTGACAAGGAACGCCCAGGAGAGATTGACATCTCTTTGCCGTCTCTGTATTTTTCTTCTGGAGGGGACGCGATGCTCGAAGACACCTTTGCTGATATTATCGGGAAGGCCCGCTATGGAAAAGGGCTGGCCCTCCCGGCGCTGGCCCAACGCGCCGAGCTTTCGATCTCCCGGGTGGAGGCGCTGGAAGCAGGGGCGATGCCGGACGGGCCGGAGATCGGCCCCCTCGCGTCGGCTTTGAATCTCGACCCTAAAAAACTGGCCGCGATTGCGCGGTCGGAATG
>Ga0080064_1002821_pt1 | contig 27816 bp, 24 predicted proteins | sample Subgrocontami54m_FD_69260 | JGI IMG/M metagenome (GOLD analysis project Ga0080064, IMG submission 69260) | Subsurface groundwater microbial communities from S. Glens Falls, New York, USA - GMW46 contaminated, 5.4 m (SPADES assembly) (version 2) ...
AGGAACTGATCGTCGTCGGCGACCGCATCCTCGTTCTGCCCGACGAGGGCGAGGTCCGCACCAAGGTCGGCCTGCTGTTGCCGCCGGGCGTGAAGGAAAAGGAGGACGTCCGCGGCGGGCGCGTGGTCGCGGTCGGGCCGGGCATCCAGTTGCCCGCCCCGCACGACGACGCCGAGCCCTGGAAGGAGCCGCAGCGCACCGCGCGCTACATGCCGATGCAGGTCGAGCTCGGCGACTACGCCCTGTTCTTCCGCAAGGCGGCGATCGAGATCAGCTTCGAGGAGAGGCGTTATCTGATCGTCCCCTACGCCGCGCTGCTGGTGTTGATGCGCGGCGGCGAGGTCCCGGATCAACTGCCGGACACGCTGTGAGCGCACCCGAGCGCTTGCGCCCGCGTTCGGCGGTCTGCCTGGTGATCGCCAACATGATCGGCGCGGGCGTGTTCACGAGCAGCGGCTTCGCGCTCGCGGACCATCCGCCAGCGAAGACGGCGGCTGTCGGTCCATCTGGTTCTTCGGCTGTTCCGCCGTCGGTGCTTTCTCAGGCTCGGACAAAGAGGGCGGCGCGGACGACTGTGCGGCCGGGGATTGATGGTAGAGGACGCTCAAATCCAAAACGATCGTGGGATCGGGCGACTTCTCCGCTGGAAACCGCTGCAAATCGACCACCGGCTTGGCGAACTCGGGAGCCGTTTCCAGGTTCTTGAGAAACTCCACCAGAGGCCCCACCGTCATCGACCCTACCGTCAAATTCAATTGCGCCTGCGACGATACATTGAGGCTGGGCCGTATGGCGGTGACCTGCACCTGGTTCGGCAGAATCTTTTCCAGGTCCATAAATAGCTGGGTCCAGGAAAGGCTCTTTCTGAGGATGAGAGCATTCAGAAAAGCCGAGCGGTCCCGAATCTCCTGCACCTCGGGCCGGAACAGCCATTGGGACAGATCGCGTTGCTCGACCCGCAGACTGGAAAGGTCTTTCTCCAGCCGGTCGCTCTGCTCGGTCAGCATGCGCGTTTCGTTGCGAGTCTGATGCGCCTTCCAGGCAACGGTGAATCCCAAAACGCAGGCGAGCACCAGCGCCGCCGTCGCCGCGAAATAGAGCGGCCGAAGGTTCTCGTAGGGTTGCGAGGCGAGATTGATGGATACTCTCATCCGTTATTCTGCTCCCGTACTACGCCCAGCAGGGCCGCGAAATGCCTCTCCGCCTGGTTTCCATCGATGCCGCCTTCGATGCCGGAGACAAGACGGCCGGGATCGGGAACCAGCGCTCCGGTCCTCAATTTCAACTCTCGCTCCAGCGCTTCCGCAATCGAGGCGCTGTGATCGCCCAACCCGCAAAGAAGTCCCCGGGAAATTGTCGCGTGGAAATGATCCTGAAAATAAGCGATCGATGGATAGACCGATCCCAGCACGTCCGCGGGCGAGAGCGAATCATTTTCTCCTTGCTCCAATCCGACCGTGCGGAACAGGCGAAGCATCCCGCCCTGCAAAATGGCGGTCGTGAACCAGGGAGGGCTGTACTTGGCGACCAGGACTCCCGGCGCTCCGCTCAGTTCCCTCGTTTCTCCGCCGCCCGCCTGATCCGGAACCCAATCGCCAGGCGCGGAGGGATGCGCCGAGTTCCCGTTGAGATCGTTCACCAGACCCAGCGATGCGAGCGTCGAAAGCGTCACGAATTTGGGAAGCAGCCCGAACTGCTGCGCCAGGGCTTCGTACTGCCGGACGATCCATTGCGGAGCGGCCACGGCGACCACCTGGAGGTCCGTCCCAGTACGCTGCACGAAATAGGAGATAGCCGCCGACTCGACGTCGAATGGCAGCGACTTCTTCAGCCGCCACTTCACGAGCGGCAGCCGTTCGGAGGCGCGAGAAGGGAAGGTGTCGAAATTCAGAACGAAGAGGCGCGCCGACTGGTCGGGAATCACCAGCACGGCCTCGGTCAGATTTCGGGCCGATGGCGCAGGGCGCTCGATGCCGAGCGAAGCCAGCACCTCGGCGAAGGCCCGCTGCGCTTCGTCGGGCTTCAGGATATTCTCGCGCAGTGGCGAAGCTTCGATGATTCCGGCTTGCAGTGGTTTCCACGCTGCCGCATCGATTCCCGAAGAGCCGCCGCGCCAGCGCGCCACGCTTATGCCGGTATCGGAAATCTCGCAGCCGAACGCCGGCATCGGGGTCCTCCACAGACCGCTCCACCAGCGGGGCGCGATTGATTTTGCTCTGCCGTTCTCCATCAATATTTCCTGCTGCCCACGTTCAGGGCCATCATCGGCATCCTCATAGCGCACTAGTCGCTATCTACTATCTGGCGGAATGCGCCATTGTCGAACTCGTACGTAGCTCCAGCCTGCTCGAAACAGTATGCGCTCACGCCATCGAATAAATAGACGCCTTTTTTCTCCGTATTGAAGTCGTAATAAGATTTTCCCTTGGGAGCCCGCATAATGCCGTCACCACAATACAGTTTATCGATGAAGTAAAGTTCGACTCCCGTTTTCTTATCGAGACAAACGGCTATGTGCAAGGAATCCAACCGGTTTGGATAGTTGGGGTCGGGAGCAGAGCCATCCTGAATTAACAACGCCACATCCTTACGGCCATTCCCGTCGAAATCTCCGACCGTTACTGTTGGATTCTGGTGGCGGTTTTTGGCAAACGCGGCCACTGCCGCGGTTACCGGCGGAAAACGCCATTGCTTGAATTTCGCGGCGATCCGCGCTTCACAAGTGTGGAGTAACCTCTCCTGGTTTGTTTCGGCACGGAGGCACAGTGTCGAGGTCGCCAACGCCAAGGAGAAACCCATAAGAAATCGCATCATAGAAGCTCGCTTTGTCACGGTCCGATTACTCGATAAACGTGACCTTGTTGATCTCCTTCAGGGTCGTCACGCCGGTCATTACCTTTTCGACGCCGGCTTCGCGCAGCGAGGTCATGCCCTCGTCCTTGGCGGCTTTGCGAATTTCCGAGCTGGGCTTCTTCTCCAGGATCAGCTCGCGAATGTGATCCGAGAGATCGAGCAATTCATGAATGGCCGTGCGCCCGCGGAACCCGGTTCCGGAACACTCGATACATCCCACGCCCTCGTAAAATGGCCTGCCGACGTAGAGGTCGGGCTGCAACCCGGCCTCGGCGAGGACGGATGCGGGATAGCGCACCTCGGTCTTGCAGCTCTGACAGATCACTCGCACCAGCCGCTGCGCCAGAATGCAGTTCAGCGACGAAACAAAATTATATGGCTCGACGCCCATGTTCAGGAAGCGTCCCAGCACGTCCACCACGTTGTTGGCGTGAACCGTCGTGAACACGAGGTGTCCCGTGAGCGCGGACTGGATGGCGATCTGGGCCGTCTCATTGTCGCGGATTTCGCCCACCATGATCTTGTCCGGATCGTGGCGCAGGATGGACCGCAGCCCGCGTGCGAAGGTCAGGCCCTTTTTCTCATTGACGGGAATCTGCGTGATCCCGCGAAGCTGATACTCGACGGGGTCCTCGATGGTGATGATCTTGTCTTCGTCGCTGCGGATCTCGTTCAGCGCCGCATAAAGAGTAGTAGTCTTGCCGCTGCCGGTCGGCCCGGTCACCAGCACCATGCCGTAAGGCTCCGCGATATAGCGCCGGAACTTCCGGATATCGGGGTCGGAAAAGCCCACCACGTCCAGCGTCAGGTTGTGGAACTTTTCGCTCATGGATTCTTTGTCGAGCACGCGCAGCACGGCGTCCTCGCCGTGGATCGCCGGCATGATGGAGACGCGGAAGTCGATGTAGCGGTTCTTGTAACGCACGCGGAAGCGGCCGTCCTGCGGCACACGGCGCTCGGCGATGTCCAGCTCCGACATGACTTTGATGCGCGAGATGATGGTCGAGTGGAACTCCTTGCTGATGGGCTGCATGGCCTGGTGCAGCACGCCGTCGATGCGGTACTTGACGACCACGTCTGTGTCGCGCGTCTCGATGTGAATGTCGCTCGCTCGCCGCTCGAGCGCCGTGAAGATGGTGGTGTCAACCAGGCGGATCACCGGGCTGATCTCGCCGTCGCGCGTCAGCCGGTCGATTGAGATGTTTTCGTCGCCGTTTTCCTCGTCATGGATGACGTCGAGCGTAAAGCCCTCGGTCGCCTGCTCCAGCACCCGCTGCGACTGCTCGGTTTTCTTCAGGTACTCGGCGATCTGGGAAAGCGTGGCCACATGCACCACCAGCCTCTTGTCCAGCAGCAGCGACACTTCGTCGATCATCATCAACTGGCTGGGATCGGCCATGGCGATTTCAAGCGTGCCTCCCTCGGCTCGCAACGGCACGAAGTTGTATCGGAACATCAGGTCGACGGGAATGGAGTGGAACAGTTCGTGGTCGATCTTATAATCCAGCAGATCGATGAACTGGCAGCGATAGCGAAGCGCGAGCTGCCGGGCCCGCTGTTGCTCGGCAACCGCAGTCTCCGCCGCTTTCCCGTTCGCGGTTTCTACCGCCGTGCTTTGCCGCTCATTCTCCATCGCCATTAATCCTCAAATCAGAGCCGCGACCGCAAGGAAGCGGTTGCGTTGCTCGTCCCGCCCAACCGCTTGTTCCCACGCGCGGCTCGGATCGCTTTCCCTTCCGACTTCTAGCTTCTAACTTCTAACTTCTTCCCTTCACACCCTGCCCGCCAGCGAAAAAATGGGCAGGTAAAGAGCGATCAACACTAATGCCACCACTCCGCCCATGAAGACCAAGATGGCCGGCTCGATGAGAGTGAGCAGGGCGGCAAGATTCGCCCCCACGTCCTCCTCATAGAACTCCGCCACGCTGGAGAGCATCTGCGGCAGCGCGCCCGACGATTCGCCCACCTGGACCATTTCAATCGCGAGGCCCGGAAAAAACCGGCTCTCCGACAATGCTTCGGACAGCGGCTTACCCTCCGTCACGTGTCGGATCGCCAGGTCGAGCGAGCGCCGCAGCAGCGGCGAGGTAACCGACTGGCGGGCCGTTTCCAGAGCCTGCACCACCGGGATTCCTCCCGAGAGCAGGGTCGACAAAATCCGGGAAAATTGCGCCACTTGATGCTTGATCCAGATCGGACCCACCAGCGGCATCTTCATCTTCACTCGGTCCATGGTTTCGCCGCCCTGCTCCGTCGAGCTCCACAGCCAGATGCCGGCGGCCGACCCGAAGACCACAATGACAAGTGCGATCTGATATTTCCGAAAAGCGTCCGTGAACGCAATCAGGGCCTGCGTCAATGGCGGCAGCTCCCGCGACATACTTCGGTAGAGCTCGGCGAAATTGGGGATGACGTACGTGATGAGGAACGTCACCATCACCATCACCATGGTCACCAGCAGTGCCGGATAAACCAGCGAGGCCAGCAGTTTTTTTCGCACCGTGAGCGCCGTGCGCTGGTACTGAATGTAGCGCTCCAGCACTTCTTCCAGGTTCCCGCTCTTCTCGCCGGCCATCAGCGAAGTCGTGTAGATCTCCGGAAAGATGCCCTGCTGGCGAAACGCCTCCGACAACAGCGCTCCTCCTTTGACGCTCTCCCGGATCGCCTGAATCGAGCTTCGCAAGGAAGGATGAGCGATCTGGCTCGCGAGCAGCTGGAGCGATTTCAGGATAGGCAGTCCGGCCCTCACCAGCGTGGTCAATTGCTGATTGAAGGTGAGGAATTCCCCCAGCCGGACTTTCTGCTTCCTCGCCGCGCCGTTCCGTCCCACCGCGCTGAGAGGAGTCCGGCGCCGGATGGAATAGACGAACAGTCCCTGCTGCGCGAAGCGGTCGCGCAACTCGACTTCGGAGTTCGCCGACTCGACGCGCCTCAATTGCTCGCCCCGGTCGTTGGCCAGCCTTGCAATATATTCAGGCATGCTTTCCCAAAAAAGTGACAAATGACGAGTGAGAAGCAGGAAGCTAGAAGTTAGAAGCTAGAAGTTGAGGAAAACAGCAATCAGAAGGAAGAGGGAACTTGCTCTCATTCTGACTCCTGACTTCTGCTTGCCACTCGTCACTGCCTTAATACTTTCCTACTGCCGGACTACTTCCGTGCCCGCGGGCGCCTGGAAGCGGAACAATTCCGGCGACAACGTTAGATCCTCCGTCTGGCCAGCGAATCGAAACTCCGTCTGGACGCCACCCGGCTCGCGCAGAATCAGCCGCCGAATCAGGAACTCCGGGCTGATCTCCATGACGACCCTTTCGAGCCGGTCCGCCATCCGCTTGGGGACGGCTTTTATGATGATGTCCCGATTGTCGATGGGAACGAGTTCCCGCTCCCTCTCTACCTGCTCGAACTCTTTCTCGAACTTCAAGCCGCCCAGCAAAAACCGCATCGGGTTGCGCAGATCGTCGCTGTTCTTGATCTCGGTCTGCGTGGCGCGCCGCTCCTGCGGAACGTAAAGCGTCATGCGGCGGCCGTCGGTCAGAAACAGTTTCGGCTCCGGGTCGTCGTATTCCCATCGCATCTGTCCCGGCTTGCGAAGATAGAGCGTGCCCCCCTCCTGGCGCAGTACTTGGCTGCCCTGCTGGTAAACTTGCTCGAAATGCAGCCGAAGCGTTTTCAGGTGGTTGTATTTGTTTTCGACACCTCGCAACAAGGTTTCGAGCCCCGCGTCGGGGGGGAGTGAGCGAGCGGCGGCGCTTCCGGCGGGAAGGCCGGCGGCCCCGAGCGGCCATCCGCAGACCAGCCCTAGCCATCCCCAAAGGCAAAGTTGGAGTTTCAGTCGCTCGCAATTCATTCAGCCTCTTAAGAATAACACAAAGGTTCGGGCCGCCGATACCGTGTATCCGCGCGGCAAAGTACACACTGTTGCCTGTCTCGATACGGGAACAAGCCGCGCCGCCTCGGCACCTGCCCGGGAATTTGCGAGGGGGCCACGCCACGGCTCCGTGCCGGCGCCAACCGAGCCCAGCAAGTTGATTGCGCCATCCTAACTACAATTGTTAAGATGGCTTTTGTCGCCGAAGGGTGGCCGGAAAGTCGTCGGGCCTCTGAAATTTCTTTTTTGCCACAAAAGCCATGGGCAAACTAACTTCCGAAGTGGAAATTCCCGATAAGCTCTGCTTTCCGATCCGGGAAGCAGCCCGGATCATCGGCGTGGAGCCTTACGTGCTCCGTTTTTGGGAAAAGGAATTTCCGATGTTCCATCCCGCCAAAGGTGGTACGGGCCATCGTCGCTACCGGAAACAGGACCTCCAAACGGCAATCCAAATCAAGAGGCTGCTCTATGAGCAGGGGTTTACCATCGAGGGCGCGCGCAACCAGCTAAAGAAAACAAAGGGAGGCATCGAGCCGGCGACTTCCGCGCGCCGAGGCAAACAGTCCAACCTCCCATTCGCCGAGTTGCCCCACGCCGCACTGGGCAAAATTCGGCGGGAGCTGAATGAGATCTTGACCATTCTATCGAAAACGTGATTAGCTGAAAGGCGTCGGGCCGTAGCGCAGCCTGGTAGCGCGCTTGCTTGGGGTGCAAGAGGTCCCGAGTTCAAATCTCGGCGGCCCGACCAAATTTATCAATATGATGCGGCGGATTTTCGGGACAACTGAAAATCGGCTGTAGTCGATTCTGTAGCTGAGATTTCCTCGAAAATCAACCACTTGAAAAAACTTTGAGGCGATCCAACGCCTCGGGCGCGGGGGACGGGGTTCAAATCTCAGCCGCCACTATCATTTTGTTGGAAATCGTCGACTGCCGCCAAGACAGCAGAAGATACGTCAAAGTATCGAAGGTCGGTTTGTCGCAATCACCTCGGCGCCCGGGTTCCAATTCGAGTTGGCTCTTAGCGCATTGATTGTGATACAGTTTCCGGCATTGATTAAGCGCACTCCGGACGGGGTAGCGCTTGTCGGCTTGAAACGGACCGATTTCGCCAAGATAAGGGGAGGGCGAAGTCCGGGCGCGTACCGCGACGTCGGCTCTCGTTCAAAGCCGCTCGAAAGGCAGGAGGCGAGTTCCTCAACGACGGCCCGGAGTGCGAAGGAAGTCCGCGAAGTGAATTTTGAAATACTGGCAACCACCGAAGATCTGTGCGAGTAAGTAACGAACAGCTAAAAGCTTATGCCCGGTGATGTCACGCCATGGGACCCGAATGATTGGGAACAGCACATCCAACAGGTGCTGAAGCTTCGCTACGCTCAACCAGTCGGGTCGTACCAACATATTCCGGCTGACATCAAAGGCGATTGCGGGCTTGAGGGCTTCGCCATCGATGGGACAGCCTATCAGTGTTACGCTTGCCAGAACTGGACCGATTTCAGCGTCCTTCTCGATCATCAGAAAAATAAAATGACCGTCGATATTGGGAAGTTGCTTAAGAATGAAGCCGAACTGCTCTCGATTCTTGGTGACATCCGGATCGGGATATGGAACTTTGTGCTCCCGTTCTGGAACGACAAGGAACTGCTGAAGCACGCACGCAAGAAGCAAATGGAGGTGCGAGAAAAGCAGCCAAAGCACGTGAAAACGGATTTTCGAATTTCTGTTATTACCGGCGAGGAATTTCTGATTGAGAAACAGATGCTTGCAAAACAGGACCTCTACCAATTCGATGTGAAGGACCTGCCTGATACGGTTGCAACGGCCGCATCGTGGATGGATGCGAACAAGGGCCTCGAATTGGTCACGAATCTAACACGCAAAGCATCGGTCATCGCAAAGGGAAAGTCTGCCAAATTGAGGCAAAATCTCCTCAACCAGATGGTCAAGGACTACACTGCGGGATCGGTCGTGCTAAGTAAGTTGGAGCGTGAGATGCCGGACGTTTACGAGGAGGTCATCAAGAAAAAGACGGATCGCGAGGGGGAACTGGAAACTGCGAGTGTGACAAACACTCTTGTTCCGGGCGCGTTTTTCGACGCAACTCTAGCGCAATACAAGACAGAGCTTCGGAGTGTCTCGGGCATCAGTCCTCGTGCAGTTGATATTCTGGCCCGCGAAGCTGTCTCGGACTGGCTTCTGCGCTGCCCACTGGAGTTTGATTAGTGGCTCTCATGCTCGAAAAGACCCATTCTTTCCGCTTCAAGCGCCGCCCGATGGCAATCGCAGCTGAGCTTCGGCCCGATTGGAAGATGGGCGCACTGCTGCTGATTCTTCATCTCAGTTCGCATGGAGGCAGGAGTTCGCTTCGGCGATTGCATATACTCAACTGGGCACTCCGTTCGCCTAAGAATCGGACGGAATTCGAGCAAGTCCGGCAACATCAGCAACCTCTTTTCAGTTTTCAGTTCAGATTTGAACCTGCCCTCGGACGGGCCATCAATCTCGCCGTCGGCGAGAAGCTGGTGGAATGGGTCAATGGTGACCGATTGCAGATCACCGTGAAGGGAAGGCGATGGATTACGGAAATCATGAAGGACGAATCCATCATGTATCAGGAACGCGAATTCCTGAACCGAATCGGCAAAACCATCACCGAACCTCTGGCAACTCAGATGATCACGGTTAGGACTGTTTAATGCTACGGATACGGCACCTGCTCATACACATCAACACTGACAAGGGTGTATTTGGGACCAAGCAGACTTTCGCCGATGGCCTGAACGTTATCCGCGCTGAAAACTACGCTGGGAAATCGCAATTAGTTCAGGCGATTATGTATGCCCTTGGGCTGGAGGGCATGCAAGGTCCGTCTCATGCCGTTCCTCTGGCGCGCGCCTTGACGGAATATCTGGACTACAAAGTAAATGGCAAGGACGCTACCGCGAAGGTTATCGATTCGACGGTCTCACTGGAGATTGAGAACGGAAAAGGAAAGTTTCTCACCATCCAACGGTCTATCGCCGGGGATCGCAATCGTCACCTAATGACGGTTTACGAAGGCAGGGCGGTTACAAAGAAGGAAGCATTGAGCACGGTGCGCGATTACTACGTACGCGAGGGTGGTGCCGCCGGTAGTGAGCTCGGATTCCATCGGAGACTGAGGGACTTCATTGGTTGGGAGCTGCCAATGGCTCCCCGTTTCAACGAGCCTGACTGCCCGCTTTATCTAGAGACGATTTTCCCACTACTTTATGTGGAGCAGAAGTTGGGTTGGGGACGTCTACCCGCTCGATATCCTACATGGTTTGGGATTCGCGATGTGGGGCGTAGGACGGTCGAATTCATCCTCGGTCTCGATGCCTATGCCACCGCATTGGAACGTACGGCGGTGAATGAAGAGATTAAACGTCTAAAGCGGGAGTGGGCAAGCGTACGAACTCAGGCGGAGAAATCGGCTTCGCATGTTGTCGGTATGGTTCGTGGCATTCCAGTAGAGCCGCTTGCCTCCTGGCCGCCAGACGTTCTCCCAACGCTTTCCGTGATGCAAGACTCCAAGTGGGTGCCCATCGCGGAGTTCCTGACAGGCATTAGAACTCGCTTCGCGGAATTGCAGACAATCGAAGTTCCTTCGACCGCCAAAGCAGCACCGAAAATTCGGACAGAATTGTCTAATCTTGAAGGAGATTTGGCTGCTAGGGAGAGAGCGATCGCGGCACTCTATGAAAAGTTCGAGACAGAAACGGCGGAAGCGGAATCGTTGCAGCAGCGCATTGATACCATCAACGATGATCTGCGGAAATACAAGGACTTGAGGAAAGTTCGCAAGATGGGATCGAAAGATGAGCCAGAAGTCATTAGTGGGCATTGTCCTACATGTCACCAGGAACTGGCGGACTCGCTCCTCGACACAGGTAAAAAAGCAGTCCCGATGACTGTGGACCAGAACGTTAGCTTCTATGAAGAACAAATCCAGCTCTTTACCGCTGTTCATAGCAACGCGATTCAATCCATCCAAACCGCCGAAAAAGACCTCCGCGCCCAGCGCGTTCAGGTCACGGACTTGCGCGAGCGCATCCGAGATATCCGTGAGACGCTTGTTTCCGCGTCGAGTTCGCCTTCCATCGAAGCGATTTCGGAGCGCATTCGATTGCAGGAGAGAATCAGCCGCGTCGAGAATCAGCAGCAAGAATTCGAGGAACACATGGCTGCGCTTGCTCAATTGACAACCGAGTGGCTTGACGTGCAGGAAAGGTTCAAGAAGCTCCCCAAAGGCGCGTTGTCGGAGCGAGATGAAAAGAAAATCGCAATGCTGCAGGCATCCTTTCAGCAACAACTCACCCAGTACAAGATGGGAAGCCTTGCTGTTGGCGAAGTGAAAATCTCGCCCGGCAGCTACGAACCGGAAGTTGCGGGCGTGAATCTCAGCGCCGACATTTCAGCGAGTGATTTAATCCGACTCCATTGGGCGTACCTGCTCGGACTCTTGGAAATCGGCACGCAGGCCACCGGCAATCATCCGGGATTGCTCATCTTCGATGAGCCGCAACAGCAATCCGTGGAAGAAACTTCATTCCGGGAAATGCTTCGGCACGCCGCGGGCGAGAAGAACGCACAGATCATTGTGACTACCAGCCACGAGCGCACGACGATTGGAACGTATCTGAACAAGATCGGCGCAAAGCACGTCGAGGAATTTGAGGATGAACGTATTTTGCAGAAGATGTCGAACTAGATCAAATTTTCCGTTCAAGTCTTCTGCGGTCCTCTCGCCGCGAAACTGCATCCTAATCGAAGATTTTGGGTTCGCTGCCTCGAAGAAAAGGCGGTTCATTGCCTTGGGCGCAGGGGGTCAGTCGTAGGTTCAAATCCTATCGCCCCGACCAATTCTTTCAATGAGATGCGGCCATTTTCGAGCACCGCAGAAAATGGCCTGTAGTCAAAATTGTAGCCGTCGCTTTCCTCAAGATTCAATAAGGGCCCGGTTCAGGGCCGAATCCCCAGTCGCTTGCCGGAAAAATTCACGATTGCAGAAAATAAAATAACAGGCAACGCGTTAACGCAATGCCTGTCATTTTCAAATCTGTGACTGATATTTCGGTATTAGTTCTGGGCGTCTGGTGTTGAACTGGCTGGTGCCGGACTTACAGTGCCAGAGGCAGATGAGCCGCTATTTGAATCCGGACTTGACGTTCCCGCAAGCTGCCCGCCGGAAGATCCCAATCCGCCTGAGGTGGCAGAGGAATCGGGCGCAACAATGCCATTGTTATTATTCGTTTGAATATTACTGTTGCCGCCATTGGATTGTTGCACCATCTTTAAGAACTGGTCGCGGGTTACGCACACATCGTCAACGCACAATTGGTCGGTGGTCACTTTTTTAGCTGTAATATTATCAACATTCAATTGCGCCGCGTAAATAACTCCCTCCACATGCAAATCTTTCTGCACAGCCAGAGAGCCTTGAACAGCTAAATCTCCAAACACAGAGGCGTTGGTCATATTTAGATTGACTAAGCTGTTTAGCCAGGTCTGGTTATCATCAGTAACTCCGGTTTGCAATAAGTCAGAGACGTTAGGCTCATACTGCATAGGCTGGATAAAGATGAGGATGGTGCTAGTAGCGGAGGAGGAGTCAAAGCTTTCTAATGCCCGTCCTAAAGCAAAGCCTGCAGAGTTGGCTTTCATAACATAGCCGGGGAGTTGTTTGGAAAGGGTAAGGTAGTCGCCAATATGGATGTTTCCATTCTCATTGCTAACCTTGACAGGAACACGTCCTGCCAGAGCTACAGGGACGGTAGAGGCATTGGCAAAGGTTTGGGCTTTGTAGCCATTAAGCAAAAAGCCGGGGTGAGTGGAAACAATTCCTAAGATTGGAGAGGTGGCTTGCCCTGAACCGGAATTTGATGACTGGTTCAGGGAGGAGGCCTTGCTCACATACACCGGAAAGCCAGTATCTGCCGCTACTACATCCCCTGCTTCTAAGCTTTGGTCATTAGTCGGATAGTTTTCCGCCATATCAGCGCCTGTGGCCGCGGCCAAGACGGAATAGATGCCGCCGGCGGTATTAGTGCCGCTGCAAGTATCGTTATTGTCCACGCAGAGGTAGCCGTTGGCGATTTTGACGTTCAAACCGGCCGCAGCCGAGCCGACATGCAAACCCGCGGTGGGACTCGTCGTCCCAATGCCGACGTTGCCGCTCTGCAAGACAGTCAAGAGCGTACTGCCGGTGGAGGAAGCAATCACCAAAGGATTTGTTCCTGCCGTGCCGGTTAAGGCTAAAGTTGCTATTGGGCTCGTAGTCCCGATGCCGACGTTGCCGTTTGAGGTTATTCTCATCCGTTCGGTTAAACTGCCGCCAGCAGGCAGAGTATTAAACATAATGTTCCCCGGGGTGTTGTTTGTAGAAAAAGCTCCTTCCGCGCCAAATTGGATTTGGGAGGATTGAACAAATGTTGAGCCGTTGTATCCTTCCCCTTGTACCCCCCCTAATATCCTTACGCCATCAATAGCCAGAGGAGACGTTTGCGTGCCCAGAGCGCGCTGGAAACTAAACCCGCCAGTGCCGGAATTGCTGTAATCGGTAAAGTAAAGAAATTCGTTAACCGCAGAACTGCGGACAATGCTAAGTACGCCGGAGGGCGTCGTCGTCCCGATGCCGACGTTGCCGTTCTGTTGAATTACCATTAACCCAGTTCCCGTGGATGAAGAAATCAAGAAAGGATTGGTTCCACCAGTTCCATAAACTTGCAAAGTAGCGCTTGGACTCGTCGTCCCGATGCCCACGTTGCCTTTGCTATCTATTCTGACTTTTTCCGAACCTCCAATGTTAAATATTGTGGTAGTTGCATCAAGCGTTAAAGTTTTGTAAAGAGAATTTGCCCTGTCATAGGATAAAATTTCACTAATGCCGAAACTGGGATCATAAAATAATTCCAAACCTGTCCCATTTGTTGGAGCAGCGCCAATTCCCTGAACCCTTATCCTTCCACCCGATACATCTAAACTTGCCCCCGGACTCGTCGTCCCAATCCCGACGTTGCCGCTGGATTTGACGATGAACAAGGAGGTGTTGGTGGATGAAGCCACGTTCAACAAATCCGTGGTTGAACCGCTGGTGCCTTGGATGGTAGTTAAGGCTGTCGGAGAAGTGGAGCCAATGCCGACGTTGCCGTTCAATAGTGTTTGAGTAATACTGGAATTTCCCAAAATTACTTGGTTTGATGCCGTGTTTAATACGTTATATCCTATGCCGATAGCATTAGTTAAATTAGAGGTAAAAGGCCTGGCGCTATTGCCCAACCAAAGATTATTGCTGCCGGTAAGATTGCCTCCTAAAATATAAGTTTGATTAGTAAAAGAGCCGGTCCAAGCATCGGTTGTTAAAGAAGTATCGGAAATTATTGTGGCGATTGTCCTTGTTTCGCCGTAAGAACCAGCATTGTTAGCTCCAACGGTAATTGTGCCGCCGACTCTCGCGTCAGTTAAAAAGTGAGTGCCGATACCGGTAACCGCTGTCGTTCCGTTGGTTGTTACAGTTCCTGTTCCTGCTATTCCTGCACCGGCAGAGTCGCCAACGGCAACATTAGTATTTCCCGTAGTATTGGCATAAAGTGAACCGTGGCCTATAGCAGTATTTAGGCCCCCTGAAGTATTAAAAAACAAAGCTTGCGTGCCAAAGGCGTTATTATACGAGCCTGTAGTGTTGCTCCATAAAGCTTCTTCTCCTCCAAGGCAGCTGTTAAAAGCCCCTGTTGTGTTGTGCGTCAAGCACTCATCTCCAAATCCTGCGTTTCCGTCTCCGGTAGAAGAAAGAGTTAATACCTGGGTACCAACTGCCGTATTAAATCCCCCGCTAATATTTGTGCCTAAAACATTGTATCCTACTGCAACATTCGAGCCTCCACTGACATTGGCGACCATGGTACTGCCTCCGACTGCAACATTTTGACTACCGGTCGTGTTGGCACTTAACGCGCTATTTCCAACAGCCAGATTCTCATTGCCCTCAGTGTTGGCCTGCAAAGTCTGGAACCCCAAAGCGACATTGTTGTGCCCTCCTACGTTAAATTTTAGGGCACGTCTGCCCACAGCGACATTTCTATATCCCGTTGTGTTGCTGATTAATGTGTCGACACCGAAAGCCGAGTTGTCGAACCCTGTTGTGTTTTGAACAAGCGCATTATATCCGAAGGCGCTGTTATTGTAGCCAGTTGTGTTAGCCAAAAAAACATTATTGCCGAAAGCCGTATTATAACTGGCCAAGTTACTGGCTCCGCCAGCAGGTGACATTGTCTGGTTGCCGGCATTAATTCCGCCAAAAGTGTTAAAGCCATCGGATCCTGCGGCCTGAAAAAAATCGAAGTTATTACCCCAAATATTTCCAACCACTGTTAAGGCGTTAGCCGGTGTCGTCGTCCCTATACCTAGCCTGTGGTTGGTTGCGTCGTAGAAAAAGTTTGCGTTGTCCTGGGTCAAACCGCTGGCTCCTTGGAAGGCTATTGAGCCTAAGGTCAGGCCGGGGTTTAAGGTGGTGACGGTCAGGCCGGCAATTGTAGTGCTGCCGGAAAAGGTGGAATTGCCTGTCACGCTTAAAGACTGCACCGAGGCAGAGCCGCCAACGGTTAAGTTATTGCCAACGCTGGCATCGTTGGTAGAAAAACTATTGCTGGAGAGTTGAGTCACGCCCTGGACCGAGCCTCCGGTGAAGTTTTGACTTTGGTTGGGCTGGTAGAAGCTTTCGGTAGCATTAGCTAGACCGGGATTAACGGGGACGATGACAGCCGGGGAATCCCCCTTATCTCCTTTGGGGCCTTTTAGAAATCCGGATGCTAAAAGCTGATCTAGCTTAGCCTGGATAGCGTTAGCGATTAAAGCGGTCAGGTCTCCGGCACTTGTACTCTCGCCCAAGACTTGGGGTTGCTGACTCGCCCTTTCGTCCGCTAATGCCGAGGTTGGGGCCGTGCTGCGGGGCGGCGTTTCAGGACCACCCGGCTCAATGCGATGTTTGGCAAGTGCAAAACTTCGTGCTGGCGCGTCGGCTAGATCTTCTGCCAAATACTCTTCTGGGGTTTTGCCGAGCAGGGCCTGGCCTAACGAAAGCAAACCAGTGGGAGCCGATATTTGGGCAAGGGTCTTGTTCGGCAGAATGCCGGTCGTTATCAGAACTAAAAACCCCGAGGTCGCTACAATGGCCAAGCCCAAAACCAGGAAAAGTTTCACGGGCGCAAATCCGGCTTGGGCATTCTGCTTTTTAAGGGTCTGCGGCTTTGAAAGCTCTTCTATATAAAGATGGTGCCTTTCCTTCTGCTGTTCCACATACTCCAAAACCGCCGCCTCGGTCGTCAACCAGTCGCGGCGAATTTTAATGGCCTTAACGCTCCCCTTGCGGACCAGCAAACGCAAATACTCTGACGAATAGGGCGTCAGCTTGGCAGCTTGGCTCAAAGGTATGAGGCTGCCCGGTGGGGCTGCAAATAATTGCTGCTCTGAAGGCGACATATATATAAAGGATGTGTTTTTGTTTTTGCCCTGTTAAATCCTGCCGAAGGCAGGTGCCGCTTTGCGGCAATTTAACAGGGTGAATTTTTGTTTCTGATGGAGGCTGAAGCGCTGACTTTTCCCGCTATTTTGGCTGGGAAAGTTCGCTTGGATATAGCCTATCGGATACTCTATCTATATATATGATAGCAGATAACTTAGGGGTTGTCAATTGGTGCCGATATTGCATTGCTAAAACACTTCACTTATCCTTTAATACTGTTGAACAGTTTGATAAACAGGCTGGAGGAGAAATGGCAGAAATTTCGGGGATCGAAGCAGCAATTCATGAACTCACACGCGAACAGCAGAAGATAGAGCAGGTGATCAAATTATTACGGCATATCCAGACGCAAGGAATTGGAAATAGCACAAACACTCGTAGCAAACGCCGACTATCAGCAGAAGCCCGAAAGCGCATGTCCGACGCCGCAAAGAAGCGCTGGGCGGCTATTAAAAGCAAGGGAAAAGCTAAGGCATAGAAGAGTAAAGACCGAGTGCAATCCAAAGTGGCCTTGCACAGAACCATCCACATTTCAGGGCGCAGCTAACTCGGGCCGCTAGTGGGCGATCTTCGTTGCTACCTCTAACAGCAGGGAAAAGCACGAACGCGATACAACTTAGTTGAATTCCAATACAGGTTTTCCCTACCCACATTGCGACCATGGAGGTCTATCATTGTGGTCGCAATCCCTCCGTGGCAGAAAAAGCCGGAATGCTCCACTGGCGCTTGCCTTGCCCGTCGTTGTCCGGCGTTTCTAACGGGATTTGACCCTGGATAGTGATCTCGTTGCCGCGAAAGACGACTTGTTTGATGATGATCCGTAGAAATTCCCTCCATTGCTCGTGGGAAAAGTTGGCAAGGTTTTTGGCCGCTTCGGCACAATAATCGGTGACGGCCCGTTCTACTTGCTCTGCCAGAACGGGCTGCTTTGGCTGTAACTCCGATCCCTGTACCTGAAGTGCCGTGCGCCGCGTTTTTATTTTCTCCAACTGCTGACCCAATTGGGCTGGCGAGATAATCCCGGTCCTGTATGCCTCAAGGACCCGTTCTTCCTCGGTATCCAGGCGTTTTAGTTCCGACTCAATCATTGGAGCCGTCTCTTCACGCTGCTTTCGTTCTGTAGCATCGGCTTTTTCTAATTGTCGATAGGGTGCCATGATCGTGCTCGGATTGAGAATGACGTTCTCGACAGAACGCTTGACCGCCTCATCCAGCGTCAGTTCACGGATTGATGGCATTCTCTTGCAGTGCGCTATACAGCGATAATAAAACTTGCCGTGACACGGATTCCCGACGTATCGGGCTCCGCAAGCGCCGCATTTCACCAAACCTTTCAGCAGATATGCGTGCTTTTCATTTCGAGGTGAAAAAGAGTAATTTCTCTTTAGCTGTTCCTGGACCCGCTCCCAACGCTCATGAGGGACAAGATGCAGCGATTGCGGCAATTGAAGCGGCAACCATTCGTCGTGCGGCCGCTGGCGCACACTGCACTTAACGCGTTTCCTGTATCGCTGGTCCGTCGCGGGATTGGCAGGCTCGCAGCCCTGGAATTTGTTGTAGTACCAGACACCGGCATACATTTCGTTGTGCAAGAGCCGCAGTACGCTTGATTTGGCCCACTCCGAAGCACCCTTTTGGGGCGGAATCTTCAGGTCATTGAGTCGCTGGAGAACCCGGCGGGCGGATAGACTTTCCTGATCCACCCACTCGAACATCTGCCGCACCACGGCGGCTTCTTCCGGCGCGACCTCCAGAATTCCCTCTTTCCCCGTAAGCCGGTCTTTGGGCGTGTACCGGTATCCGTAGGCCGTGTTGGAGCCCAGGTATTGTTTCCGCACCTCCACCTTGTGACGGCGACCGCGGCGTGTCCGATCTGAAATCAATTCCCGTTCGAATTCTGCGAAGCTGCCCAGGATGTTGACCATCAGGTTAGAGGTTGGGCTTGTATCGGAAGGCAGCTTGCGGAAGATGACTTTGATGCCCTTCTTTTCGAGATCGCGTTTAATGACGCCGAGATGAGCGACATCCCTGGCAAGCCGATCAACGTCATTGATGAGAACCGCCTCGAAGACGCCTTTCTGCGCATCATCGCGCAGCCGGTCCAGTTCGGGTCTTGCCATCACGCCGCCGCTCCAGCCCTCGTCTTTGTAGGTCTCGACAATCGGCCAGCATTTGTCTCGTGAAAACCGTTCCAGTTCTGCGACTTGTGAATCGATGTTTTGTCCTTCCCGTTGTTCCTCGGTGGAAACACGGGCATAGACGGCGAGCCGCATGGCGGCTTCGGGAAATTCAGCCATATTGGAGAGGAAAATTAAGGATCTCGGGGTCGTTCACACATTAGCGTATCGTCACGTTGTGTCAAATCCGTTCCTGTGGATAAAGGAACGCGGCGGTTGAACAGCATGGCGACCGCCTTTAACAAGGCGTACGGGTCCGGGTTCGGGACGGTTTCCCAGATGACGGTGATTGGTTTGGGCGTTGCGGGTTTTGGCATAAGGTGTAGTGTGAAAGTAAGCGTAGAAGATTCCGAGCGGCTTGCACAGACGGGAAAAGCTGAACGCTGGTAGGAGTTGGACAGCGTCAGGCATTTCCCGCCTTTTCAGTTTGGCCTGTCAGCGCCATGATCCAGCGACCATGCTGGAAAATCCCTTCGTCCAATTTGTCCTGGAACTTTTGCGCGCTCTCATTGTTGATGAGATGTCCGGGCATGTCCGCCGAAAAATGACCCGCTTATTCATTGCACGTAAATCTCACGATTTGCATAGGGTGATTTGGGGCATTCACCGCCGTAATAGAAGCAGGCTTCTGCACAGGTTGCTCACAGAGCTGGATGAGGATTTGTAGTTTTCCACAACTTTTCCCGCCTACTCAGATTCCGAGAAATTGCTACAGTGACCTCAAAGCACAGACGAAAATGGATTCGCCCAAACAAAAACAAAACAACCTCGTTCTGTACCGAAGGAGGATGGGCTTCAGCCAGAAGCAGGTCGCCCGGCTGCTCGGCCATCGCGACGCAACCATGATCTCGCACTACGAGCATGGACGCTCCCTTCCGCCGCTCCGAATAGCGCTGGGACTGGAGATCATTTATCGTGTACCCGTAGCGTTCCTTTTCCCTGGCCTGTACGGCGAATTTCGGCATCAGATCCGCCAGCAGGAGGAATCGCTCTCGGGCGCGGGCCAGCGGTCTCTTTTCTGAATCATTAGCCTTTCATCCCACATGAACCACATTCTTGATCGTTTTCACCCGGTGACGACCGCGTTCCGGCCCAAGACCGCAAAGGAGGTATTCGCCTTTCATCTGGCGCAGAAGCTCGATGATGCCCGAGCGGCTGCACACTACGTTTCGCTGGCTGACAGCTACACTGAGATGCAGCTTCTGGTTGCATATCGCCGGACTTTGCGCTCAGGAGGATCAATGGACAAGGGCAGGCGCTTTCACGTGGAGCTGGAACGGAGTCACTCGAATGGCCACAACGGCAACGAAGTCCGACTCGTTTCCATTCGGGTGGAACGGCGGGCTGTCGCTGTGGCCATCTTCAACGGGGATCATCTCGAATACACCGACTCCCGCCAACTGTCCTCGATCCAAGACCGGGCGCTGGCCAGCGCCGTGGGATTCATCCAATGGATACTGGAGCGGTTCCCGGTGGATTCAGTCGCGCTGGAAGCCATTGTGAACGGACACGAAATCCAGCGCCGGGTTTTAGATGCTGCCATCCAGGGGATCCTGCGGGAACGAATGCTGCCGATCTGGGAGGTGCCAAGGCCTGAACTGCTGGGAGGCTATGGGTACCCGCCCCTTAAGTCTCGAAGGGAATTACGGGACATTGCCACATCGATCTGGCCGGTGCTTACCGGAACTCATGCCAAGGTCTTCATTCAGGACGCGGCCATTCTCGGCCTCCACGTTCAGACCGAACGTCTCTTTATCATTAATTAATGATCACATGGTTGGACCTTTGTGTTACATCGGCGGCAAAAACCGCCTTGCCAAGAAAATAATTTCGCTCCTTCCCGAACACACAACGTATGTCGAACCCTTCGCCGGGGGCGCGCAGGTGCTTTTTCACAAACCGCCATCAGAGGTGGAGGTGCTGAACGACTTGGATTTCGATATCGTGAACTTCTTCCGTGTCTGCCAATGGCACTATCAGGAATTGGTCCGGTATCTCCGCTTCTGTCACATCAGCCGGAAGCTGCATGAGCTTCATCTGGCGACCAACCCGGCAATTCTGACGGATATCCAGCGGGCCGGACGGTTTTTTTACTTACAGAAGAACTCCTTCGGAGGTTTGATCCTAAAACAGGCATTCCATTACGGCGTAACGCATCCGCCGAACTACAATCCCGAGCGAATCCCCGAGATTATCGAGGAAACGCACAAACGCCTTTTGCACGTTCAGATCGAGTCTTTGCCTTATGAGAAAATCCTAGGAAAATATGACCGCCCGACCACCGTCTTCTACCTCGATCCTCCCTATTGGGAGCGGAAACTCTATCGGCACAACTTTAGCCGCGAAGACTTTGAGGGACTCGGAACCAGGCTAAAATCCCTCAAAGGCAAGTTCATCCTTTCGCTCGATGACCACCCGGAAGTTCGGAGGATCTTTGGGGAATGGCATCTCTTGCCGGTGGAGCTCGCCTACACCGCGCAACGCAAGGTCGGCAAGCGGTTCCACGAGTTGCTGATCACCAATTTCAGAACCGCACCGTTAGATTCAAAGGAATCGGCTGCTGCTTCCGAGAAAGGGTCTATCATTATATAAAGGTACATGCCATGCTGCGCCGGATTCCCCAACCGCCGTTTGCCCCTAAACTTTCCAAGCTGAAGCGGGAGATTCTGTGGTTGCGTTACCACAACGTTCCTCTGGACTTGCTCGCTGGCATTTTCCAAACTACGCCCAATGAGCTTTTGGTTTTGATAAATCGAGCACGGGGTCCCAGCAGCCGCGAAGAGAAGTTGCTTGTTTCGCCGTTGGGGAAAGAGATGGTGGACGATTCTTTCGAGCCGAGCGACAACGAACTATTCGAAGCTCTGGGAGTTCGGGAGACACCGGACCTGGAAGCCACGGAATCATCAGATGAAACACGGCAGGAACCGTATCTGAAGATTGACCGCCTTGAAGAAGAGATTGAAAACCGCTGGCAGCAATTCGCGGAGGAGTATCGATTCCTCGAAGGTATCGATGGGCTTCGCGCCCTCACGCCGCAGATCGGGTACTCGAATGACCCCCGCAGAATGCGATTGCTTGCCCGCCTGCATCAACATATCGGTTGGTTCTTCACGCATGAAGGATTTGAAACTGCTTCGATAGAACATGCGATGAAAGCTCGTTGGCTGTCCGAGCTTGTCTATCGGCAGACGGGCGATCCGCTTGACCTGCGGCGGCTAGCGCAAGCTTCGCTCATCGCCTCCAATGCATGTTTGCTGTCCTGCCGTCCTCAACGGGCGCAAATCCTCCTGGACATCGCAGACGAAGCGGTCATAGCGGCTGGAGGCAGTCCCGGTGGCGACCACCACCGGCAAAGGGGCGTATCTTTCCTACAGCAAGAAAAAGACGCCGAGGCCAGGAGCGAGTTCGTCCAAGCCACCGAAGCGATGAAAAGACTCGGAGAGGCACCCAACGAAGGCTATCTCGCTCTATTCGGCAACCGGCAGCTGAATCTGCTAAATCAGAATTGGGATGGAAAAGACGGAGCCCTGGAATTGCTGACGAAAGTGAAGCGGCACTATAAATCTGGCAGCGTCGAATACTCGATGATCGTGAACTGGACAGCCGCTTGCGGATTAGCCGTGGACAGTAAGCCGATTAATGTCCAGGCGCTTGAAATCCTCGACAAGAACCAAGCCTCCACCCGGATTTTCGCGCACCAAGCCACCGTGTCACAGATGCTTGCCATCACGCCCAACCTCCCTGCAAAGGTCCGCCCTCTCTGGATATACCGCGCCCTCTACGCCAACGCCTTCCGGCAACAATAGGTCCCACCGAAATTACAAAAATGCCGGGGGGTGAGCTCGACCTGCCATCATTCCCTCACCCATGATGTTTTCTTGCAGCGTTTGCTGCCGGAACCATGGACGTTATTGAACCAGACTCCCAAAGCCGAAAAGTCGCCCTGTGGTCCATGTTGAGGCCCCAACGAAGAAAACCATGACCAACTTTCTTGAACAACTCATTGCTCGCGGCTGGAACCGATTGGTTGTCCCCGGCCACCGGAATCACGACACTGGCTCGCGGCTTGATCTGGGATTTCAGATAACCGATGGACAAATCCTCCGCTTGCACGCCTACCTGCCGGATTCAAAACGCTGCGAGCACATGGCGATCCTGGGTAAGACAGGGCAAGGCAAGTCGTATTTCCTTCGCTACCTAAGCGGACAGGACATTCGCAACCAATCCGGTTTTGTATTTTTCGACCTGCACGGCGACACCATGCCGTTCCTGCTCCGGTTGATCGCTGCCGAGGAGCGCCGCACCGGAAAGGATCTGAGCGAGCGGCTGATTGTGATTGAGCCAGCCGATCCCGACTTCTCGATTGGTCTCAACGTTCTTGAGGGACCGGATGGTCAGCAGGGCTATATCCAACTCGCCGAGTTCGCTCAGATCCTGAAGGCCCGCTGGCACCTGGATTCCTTTGGTGCCAGAACGGAAGAATTGCTGCGCAACGCGTTGCACGTCCTGGCCGACAATGGCCTCACGCTGCTTGAAACCTCGCTGCTTCTCACAAACTCCGGCTTCCGCGCAGCCTGCCTCGCCCGGGTTCAGAACACGGAAGTATCCAGCTATTTCAGCACCCGTTTTGACACCCGGAGTGAGGCAATGCAAGGAGTCTACCGCGATGCAATCCTGAACAAGATATCGGGATTTACCACCGACCAGCGGTTCCGCCACATCCTGGGCCAGCAGCGCTCGACCTTTTCGCTGCTCGACGCCATGGACCGGGGCCGGTGGGTGATCCTGAACCTTGATAAAGGGCGGCTGGGGGAGCAGGCGTCAACACTGGGGAGCCTGCTGCTGACCAAACTCAAAAATGCGCTGTTCGCTCGAAAGCGGCGGCAACTCTTCACGCTTTACTGCGACGAAATCCAAAACTTGGTCGCTTACGATGCCGGGCTAGACACCTTACTTTCAGAAGCGAGAAAGTTTGCCATTTCGGTCGTTTCCGCCAATCAGTACCTGGAACAGTATCCAGCGCAGATGCGTGCGGCCATCATGGCCGTCGGGACGCACGTTTTCTTCCAGCTTTCGAGCATAGACGCCGACAAGGTCGCCTCCGCACTCGATGGCGGCAAGCGGCTCGCTGAGATTCTCAAAAACCTCCCTAAGCGGCAGATGGTGGTGAAGAGCGGATCGCATCGCCATCAAGAAGTGCTCGTCCCAAATGTTTCTGATCCAGCTGCCGACTACGCCGACCTTTATAACCGCTGCCGCGCCCGGTGGGCGAGAAAACGCTCCGACATTGAGTCTGAAATCCGCCAGCGCCACCAGCAGGCGAGCCGGAAAAGCGAGGAGGTGCTCAATGACTGGGAGTAGACGTACCGGCATTGTCCTCCAGGAACGCGACCGGCACTTGCTTTCTGAACTTGCGGTGATGCGCATCATCGACCGGGAGATGGCCCAGCTCGTGGCCGGCTTCGGGTCAATCCGGCGAACAAACTCGCGCCTGCTGCAATTAACCCAGGCCGGCCTGCTACGCCGCTTCTTTGTCGGCAGCATTGCCCACGGACGCAAGGCCGTCTACACGCTGTCACCAAAAGGCACGGAACTCGTTAATGCAAAGCTCGGCGGCATCCATCGCGCTTCCGGTCGGCTGGTTGTCGGGGACCTCTTTGTGGAACATCAGACGGGCATCAACGGAATCTACCTGTCTTTCAAGTATCGCCCGATGCCTCAATCCAGTGTTCGATTGCGCCGCTGGCTGACTTTCCGTCAGTCGATCTCCGAGGCCATCAAGCTGACCCCAGACGCGTATATCGAAATCGAAGTGGGCGGCACCGTACGCGCAATGTTCCTGGAGGTCGACCGGGGAACGGAAGCGCTGAAGGTCTGGCAGCAAAAGACCGCCTACTACCTCCAGATGGCCGTCTCCGGTGAGTTTTCCAAACGCTTCCGCCAGTCGCAGTTCCGGGTGCTGGTGGTTGTGAGCTCTGAAAAGCGCCTCACCAATATCCGGGCAACTGTTTCCAAGTCCACCGACAAGGTCTTCTGGTTCACGACATTCGACAGCATTAATCGCGATGGATTCTGGTCTCCGATCTGGCTGCGGCCAACCGGCGACCAGCGCCATTCGCTCTTGTGAGATTTCTTATGCGTTATTGCAATCAATGTCACGGTATCACTCCCGGCGAGCCCTTGTTCTGCAACTTCTGCGGCCGCTCGTACGATTTCAAGCTCTGTCCGCACCGCCACCCCAATCCGCGCAACGCCGAGATTTGCAGCGAGTGTGGCTCACGTGATTTATCTACGCCTCATCCACGGGTTCCACTGTGGCTCTCGCCGCTTCTGGTATTGCTGTCGGCGTTTCCCGGTTTGCTGCTGGTCGGTGTCACGGTTCTGTTCCTGATTGGCTTCGTCAACGCCCTGGTCAGCAATCAGCAGCTCCTATTTCAGTTCATGCTGGTCGGCCTGATGTTGGCCTCCCTTTGGTATCTGTACATGCACCTACCAGCTTTCCTAAGACGATTCCTTGCCCGGATGTTCCGGCGTAACCACCGAGACGATCATGGCCATTAGACTTCCGAATTCCAAAAAAATGAAACGATACCCTTCCGCACCGAAGGCCGGAGGTGCCAGAACGCCCAAACCCCTGCATTTACGGCCTTTTCCGCCTCGTTCCCTAGGCCAATGCTGGCCGGGGCATTGGCCGGGGCAACCTAGGCCAAACCTGGGCCAACCAGGGCCTCCCCTTGCGCCTCCCGGCCGCGCCTCGGGCCCTTCCTGCTCTGAATTGGGCGTTCCGCTTGGCATCGAAGAAGTTGCCGAGTTGATTGGCTGCTCACCCTGGACCGTAAGGCAGAAGCTCATCTCCCTGGGGCTTCCGCACTTCCGCTCCGGGACCAGCGGCAAATTGATTTTCTATTCCAATCAGGTTGTCGCCTGGATCAAAAACAAACAGAAAGGAGGCCAAACCAGGTGAGCTTGTTCAAGCGCGGCGAGGTGTGGTGGTCGTACCGATACATCCATGGAGTACGCCAGCAGCAGTCCACCGGCACGACTAATCGGCGTCAAGCCGAAACGGTCGAGCAGAAGTTCAAGCTGGAGGAAAATGCCCGGCGTCATCAGCTGGTCGAGTTAGATCCCAATTTAACCGTCGCGGCACTGATTGCCCGGTTCATCGCGGATGCGGAACCAAAGCCGCATCACCTGTTCCAGATCAAAGCATTACTGCCGTTCTTCGGCGATGTGGCCGTGATGCAGCTCCACAAGGGAATGGCGCGAGAGTTCCGGCAGTACCGGCACAAGCAGAAAACCGTAACGGATGCCACGGTCAATCGTGCCTTGAGTGTTCTGCGCCACATCCTTTATTGGGCGGTCGATGAGCTGATCATCCCAGCAAATCCCTTAACCCGTCTCAAGCTTCTTCCGGAGCGTCGGATCAAGCGCAGAGTCATCAGTCTGGAAGAAGAGGAGAAGCTGCTGGTTGCCGCCTCCGATTATCTGAGGCGGGTCATCGTCACGGCCCTCGATACCGGAATGAGGCGCGGTGAGCTGCTGAGCCAGGACTGGCAAGACGTGGATCTGTCGCGGAAGGTCTTGTCGGTGACGAAATCGAAAACCGTGCAGGGGGAAGGCCGGGATATTCCTTTGACCAGCCGGGTATACCAGTTGTTGCTGGAAATCCGGAAGGAAAGCGGCGCGGTCTTTACATATAAGGATGCGCCGTTCTCGAACATCCGGAAAGGGTGGCTCGGAGCCTTAAGGCGGGCCTCGCTGCGCCACATTCGTTTTCACGATACGCGCCACACCTTCAATACCCGCCTGATGGAAGCCGGGGTCATGCAGGAAATCCGCATGGCGCTCATGGGGCACTCCTCGGGCAGCCGGGTGAATTCGATCTACACCCATATCGAATTGCCCATCAAACGCGAAGCCATTCAGAAGCTGGAAACCTGGGTGGCCGCGCAAAAACAAAACGCGAAAGGAGGAACTGTTGAAGACAACAAGACCGAGTCCGTTTCTGAAGGCGGTCCTGACGGATTCCCTGCTGGAAGCGGAAGCAGCGGAACGTCAGATCCATGAAATCGTCGAGTGCCTTCGCCTGGAGAACCATTTGGGAGCCCTGGGAGGGTTCTCGGGACTCGAAGACCGGATGCAGTATGTCCGCGTCGTGCTGATGCGAGCCGCTCGGCTCAGCACGATGATACCCAGCGAGCGAAAACGTTAGCAACAATCCCAAGGAGGGACAAATGCCAGTACAAAAACCGCCTGACGCGCCGTCGGGCAAGACCGCAACCGTTCCCCAGTCGAAGAGCCCGGAACGAAAACCGTGGAAGAAGAAAACTCCCGTCGAGGTGTTCCTGGAGCAGACGGAAAAGCTCCGCAAGGAGATTGCCGAAGCGGAGGAAGAAATCAAACAGAAACGCCTGCAACTCAAGAAATTCGAAGAAGCACGCAAGATCTTCGAATCCGCGTAAAGGAGAACGCCGAATGAAACTGCTGACCGAGGAACTCAAGAAGAAGCTGCCACGGCTCTACTCGCAAGAGAACGATTCGAATCCAGTCGTCCACTGCAAATTCTTCACACCCGACTCGAACTGGACCTGGTTCGTAACCGAAGGCGAGCCTGAAGGCGATGATTTCCGGTTCTTCGGCTACGTCCGCGGCCTGGAGGATGAGTGGGGTTATTTTCTGCTTTCGGAGCTGGAAGCGGCCCGTGGGCCGCTCAAGCTTCCCATCGAGCGGGACCTCTACTTCAAATCCGGCCGGTTCACCGATGTTGTCGAGGCGCCGGGGTGACGGTTCACTCAAAGACCAAGGGATTCTTTCCTTGGTCTTTTTTTAAGCGCCCAGCAGCGATTCGCTCAAAAGTCCGCAACCAATGTCCGAAACCAAAAAGGAGAACAATCAATATGAAACGCTTATCTGTAGTCGTGGCCGGCACCGGCCAAATCCGTGATGTCGAAATCCAGCCCGGCACCACTGCCGGTGACGTCCTCCATCAACTCAACTTGCCGGACTACCTGCTCAGCAAGGGTCCGAACGAACCCTTCTTTGCCAGCGCCGACTCCGTCTACGACAAGGTCAACGATGGCGAGAAGATCTTCGCCTCGACCAAGGCCGAGGTAGGAGTCCTGCTATGCGCGTAAAGGAGCTCGGGTCCCGGCCCGCTCCTTCATCCATCCGCGACCTCTGGTCGCGGATGGTGAGGGGGCGCGGAGAACCGGAAGTCGTCAAGCGCCGGGAGATTCCCTACTGGCAAGACCGGGGATGGGTCCAGCAGGGCAATCAATATACCGGCGCTTACCAAACGCCCTACGGTGCATTCACCGGCTGGATTGAGCATCGTGTCGGCAACAACATCAACTTTTTTATTTACGATCCTCCAGACG
>Ga0080064_1002822_pt1 | contig 27809 bp, 20 predicted proteins | sample Subgrocontami54m_FD_69260 | JGI IMG/M metagenome (GOLD analysis project Ga0080064, IMG submission 69260) | Subsurface groundwater microbial communities from S. Glens Falls, New York, USA - GMW46 contaminated, 5.4 m (SPADES assembly) (version 2) ...
AGGCATCATCCCGGCGCAGTAATGAACAAAAGTCCAAAAAACTCCAAAAACCACAGATAAACCAGGCAAACCCTGCGGTTGACTCGAGAAATGCAGCCACCCCCGTTAAGCGATTGTTTACATTTTTCGCATCGTAACCTAATTTGCATCAAGAGGATACGCAAACGAGTGCGTGCCAACCATGCTGAATTCCTGTCATGTACTCCCTGCCTGGCCGCAGCGCTGGATCAGGGTTGTTGAGAAGGGCATGGTTCAAAACCGGGTAACAATCAAGTGTGTGTGTGGAGTGTCGGTGAATTGTGGCCTAGTCGCCCAATTTCTTCGTCGCAAAGGGTTATCAATCCAATGGTTGCGGAAAGGAACCACGACTGTATCGACTAGGCCAAGTGGCCCAGTCAGGTGCATAGTCGCTTGGCACCCGCAACCGTTCGTTTTTGAACCACGCCTGCGCTCCGATCGCCAACGGATACGGTCGTCGTTCCGGGCAGGGAACCTCGAAGACGCCGCCGGCATGGCCCGCATGATTGGGAAATATCAAATGAAGACAACCGTTCCGCTGGTCGGTGTGCTGATCCTATCGCTGCTGGGCCTGGCAAATGCCGGCGCGGGCGCGGGCCGAACCTTCAAGGCCGTCGATCACGCCCGCAAGGCCATCTACCACTCGCCGGAGACGCCCGGCTTCACGAGTTGGGTCGGTGCCTGGATCATGCCGGACGGCGATCTGATGACTTGCTTCACGCAGGCGACCGGTCCGATCAAGGGTCGCCCGCAGGCCCCGAAAGATGTGCAGGAAAAGCTGAACTGGCCACCCAAAGGAGCGCCCGGTTACGACATGACGGGGCTTGATCTCAAGAACGTGCATCTACGTTCGAGCGACGCGGGGAAGACCTGGAAGCAAGTCAGTGCCGATCCGTTCAAGTCGTGCATGAACGGCGTCACCGGCGAACCCCAGGCGGCGTTGGCCGACGGCACGGTCATTCGCGGCGTGTTCGGTTTCTATTTGCCGTACGATCCGGAGATTCCCAAGACGGGTTTCCTTCAGCGCTCCAGCGACGGCGCCAAAACCTGGAGCAAGCCCGAAGTGTTGCTCGATCCCGAAAAGTACTCGACCTGGCCACGGCGAATTCGGGTGCTCCGCGATGGCCGAATCGTCGTGCTGATGGGGGTGGCCAACTTTCCCGCGGGCAGCCGGACCCGCGAGGAATTCGGCAGGGCGGTGAAACCGATGCTGATCGTGTCTCCTGATAACGGTACGACCTGGAGCGGGCCGATCGCCGCCGTCACCAAAGAGCAGCCGGACGGCTGGACCGAGGAGTTCGACGTCGCGGAGCTTGCCAACGGCGATCTGCTCGCCGTGTTCCGCCGCGCGAGCGATGCCAAGCGTTGGCAGAGTGTGCTGAAGAAGTCCGACAAGACCTGGGAAGCCGGGAAGGCGGTGGTTTCGGTGCTGCCCCACAGCGGTCAACCGGAACTGCTCGCCACCCGCGCGGGTCCGGTTCTGCATGTCGCCACGAGCGGCGTGCACTGGACCGACGACGCCGGCAAGTCCTGGCACAAACTCAACGTGCCCGGCACGGCGTATTATCCACGCAGCGTGCAAGCCAAGGACGGGACCATCTTCGTCTTCGGCCACATCGGCGGCGACGACGCCTACGGCAAAGTGGATCAGTCCATCGTGATGGACAGCTTTAAGCTGGTGCAGCAATAACATAGGCGAGTAACGAATCGACGTCGCCATCTTATGGAGCGAACATGCTTGAAAAAGTGAAAACGCAGAATGGATCAAGGAGCCGGTCCATGAACGCAACGACCACCCGCCGGCAGTTTCTCGGTGCGGCGGGAATGGCAGCCGGGAGCGTGCCGTTCATGCTGTGCGGAGGCGGTAACCATGCCGGTGAGCCAAGGCCACGCCCCAAGGTGGCGGCGATCTACACCGTCTGTCATCAGCGCTCGCACGCCCATGTCATCCTGGAGAACTTCCTGACGCCGTACCTCTTCAACGGGAAGCTCATGCAGCCCGCCGTCGAGGTCGTGTCGATTTACGCCGACCAGATCGCGCAACGCTCCGACCTGACCGAGGGCATGGTCCGCCAGTTCAAGCTGCCGCGCTACCAGACGATCGCCGAGGCCCTCACGCTCGGCGGCAAGGAACTGGCCGTCGATGCGGTCCTCTCCATCGGCGAGCACGGCGCCTATCCCGACAACAAGCTCGGCGTGCGTGAATATCCGCGCAAGCGCTTCTTCGACGAGATCGTCGCCGTCATGCGCCGCAGCAACCGCTTCGTGCCGATCTTCAACGACAAACACCTGTCCTATCGCTGGGACTGGGCGCGGGAGATGGTTGACACCTGCCAAAAGCATCGCATCCCGTTCATGGCCGGCAGTTCGGTCCCGCTGGCGCAGCGTCGGCCGGCGCTGGAGTTGCCCGCGAATTGCGTCGTCGAGGAAGCGGTCAGCGTTCACGGCGGGCCGTTTGAAAGTTACGATTTCCATGGTCTCGAAGTCTTGCAAGCCTTCCTCGAGGCACGCAAGGGCGGCGAGACGGGCATCACGCACGTCGAGTTCTTGCCGCGCGAGGCGCTTTTCCGCGCGGCCCAGCAAGGTCGCTGGTCGCTCGATCTTGCGCGCGCGGCGCTCCGTGTCGAGTTCGGCGACAAGATTCCCGATATCACGCGCCCGATCAATAACATCGACCCCTTCGGCATCCTCCTGACCTATCGCGACGGCACGAAAGGGGCCGTGCTCAAGCTGGGCGACTACAGCTCCACGCGCTGGCACTTTGCGTGCAAGCTGGCGGGCGAACGCACGCCACGTGTGACCAGCCACCACGTCGGCCCGTGGCGCAATCGCTGCCTGTTCATGGCGCTGTCCCACGCAATCCAGCATTTCTTCGTGACGAGACGCGCTCCCTACCCCGTCGAGCGAACTCTCCTGACGACAGGCGCCCTTGAGGCCGCGGTGCGCTCGCGTTCCGAACATCGCCGCCTGGAGACGCCGCACTTGAATATCGCCTATTCACCCCGCGACTATCGCGCCCTGCGCGAGCAGGGCGAATCGTGGAAGATATTGACGGAGGACACCAAGGAAACGCAAGGCTTCGCGGAGAGGCCGCTGCGCAGGTAAAGTCAAATTCGAGCAATGGTCGTCACGGCCTGGTCTCGGCACGGTCTCCTGACCATGACGAAAAACTCCATTTACTGTGTTGCATTGTTGACCTACAATGATGCTGTTTTCCGATAATCCAATGGAGCCGCGGTTCGGCCCGGGCCGTTGAGATTTGATAGGGGGGAAATCATGATGGCGCACCGCAGCAAACGCTGGGACCGCCGGGAGGCGCTCGGTTTCGGCGTCGGCGGCATGACGACCGGGCTGCTGGGCGAATCGCTGATCGGCGCAGTCTCCGCCGACACCCAACGGCCGGCGGCCCACGCCCGTTCGGTGATTTACATCTTCCTGTCCGGCGGTCTCTCGCAACTCGACAGCTTCGACCTCAAGCCCGATGCCCCCGCGGAAATCCGCGGCGAGTTTCGCCCTATCCAAACCCACACGCCGGGAATCCAGATCTGCGAGCACTTGCCGCGGCTTGCGAGCCGCAGCCATCTGTGGGCGTTGGTCCGTTCCATGTCGCACCCGAGTAACGGCCATTCGGAAGGGCACGCCATGATGTTGACCGGGCGCATGCCTCTGCCGCCGGGCTTCAACGGCAATAGCCCGACACCGGCCGACTGGCCGTCCATCGCCGCGCTCGCCGGTCAAGTGACGAGGCGCCGCGGTCTGCTTCCCGCCGCCGCGGTGCTGCCCGACAAGATCGTCCACATGACGGGCCGCACCATCCCCGGCCAGTTCGCCGGCCAGATGGGCCCCGCCCGCGACCCATGGTTCATCGAAGCCTCCCCATTCCGCGGGCGCGTCTACGGCGCCTATCCGGAGTACGCCTTCACGATGGAACCGGAGGCGGCTCACGTGCGCGACACTTCCGAATTCCGGGCGCCCAGCCTCAACCTGCCGACCGGCGTCACTCCGGGCCAGCTCCATGAACGGCGCGGACTGCTCGGCGCCCTGGAAACGCAGCGCCCCGTCCGTGCCCGCTCGTTCGACCGCAACCGCGAACTCGCGCACGCGCTCCTGTCGGACCCGGGCGTACGCTGGGCATTTGATGTGACCAACGCCGACATTCGGACGCAGGAGCGCTACGGCCGCAACAGTTTCGGCTGGTCGTTGCTGATGGCGCGGCGGCTGGTGGAAGTGGGCGTCAATTTCGTGCAGGTCAACCTCGGCAACAACGAGGCGTGGGACCTGCACGGCAGCATTTTTCCGCGGCTGAGCGATAGCCTGTTTCCGCCGACGGATCGGGCCTTGTCCGCGCTCCTGGACGACCTGGAACAAACGGGCTTGCTGGAACGGACGATGATCGTGATGGCCGGCGAGTTTGGCCGTACGCCGCGCCTCTCGACGCTGCCGCAGCATTACCGGCTACCCGGTCGCGACCACTGGGGCGCGGTCCAGACCGTGTTCTGCGCGGGCGGCGGCGTCCGCGGCGGCCAGGTGATCGGCGCCAGCGACCGCCAGGGCGGTCACCCCATCGCGCAGCGGCAGACGCCGGAAAACCTGGCCGCGACCATCTGCGAAGCGCTGGGGGTTCCGCGCACGGCCATGTGGTACGACCAGATCGAGCGACCGCATCACATTTACAATGCCGATCCCATCCCGGGATTGATTTGACGCGTATTCCCCCCATTCATCGCGGGAAAGATCCGATGACTCGTGTCTTAACAGGTGCCGGCCTTCGCTTACCCCTGGCCGTGTGCTTCTTGCTTATTTGGGTGAACACGCCAGCGCGAGCGCAGTTGCCCAGTCCTGTTCTCAATACGGTCTTCCCGGCCGGCGGGCAGGCGGGAACTTCTCTGATCGTGGCCGTGGACGGCACGGGCCTGGACGGACTCCGGGACATTCGCTCAACCATTCCCCAATTGACCGCCAAAAAGATTGACACGAACCGCTTCCGCCTCGACATCCCCGCGGGCACGCCAGCGGGCGTGTATGACTTGCGGGCGGTGGGACTCTACGGCATGAGTTCCCCGCGGGCTTTTTTTGTGGGCAACCGTACGGAAGCCTCGGAAGTGGAGCCGAACGACACGTTCGACGCCGCGCAGCAGGTGGGTCTGGATGTCGTGGTCAACGGGCGGATCGAGAAACCGGGGGATGTGGATTGCTACAAGTTCAAGGCCAAGGCCGGGCAACGCGTCGTGCTGGAGTGCTGGGCCGAGCGCATCGACTCCAAACTGCGTGCCGTGCTTGAAGTGCATGACGCCGAAGGAAAGCGGTTGGCAGCGAATCGGGGCTATGCGGGCATCGATCCCCTCGTGGATTTCCTGGTGCCCGCCGACGGGACTTATTTCGTGAAGGTGTTCGACCTCAGCTACCTGGGCAGCGCCGCCCATTTCTATCGGCTCGATATCGACACCAAACCTCGGGTGGAGTTCGCCCTGCCGTGCGTGGTGACACGGGGTAAATCCACGAAGGTGAAACTCTTCGGCAGGAACCTGCTTGGCGAGCCGAGCCCCGTAAGGGGCCGGGTGGTCAGCCTAGCTCTGGATAGTGTTGAGGTCGAGATCACGCCGCCGGGCGCCGATCGGCACGAGCGCATGCCACTTCGTTGGCGGAGCCCTGCCCAGGTGACCGTCGATGCCTTTCCGTACCATCATCCGGGCAGCCACGCGCCGGTGCTGATCAGCGTCACGGATGTCCCGGTAATAATCGGCACATCAGACAATAACGTTCCGGACCGTGCCCAGGAGATAACGGTCCCCTGCGAGGTCAGCGGCCAGTTGGCGGACGGCGACCACCGCCACTGGTATGCCGTTCGTGCCCGCCGGGGAGAAGTCCTCTGGCTGGAGGCCTTCGGCACGCGGATCGGTTCGCCCGTCGATCTCGACCTGGCGGTGCTTGACCCTACCCCCCATACCCCCCTTGCGAAGGGGGGCATAGGGGGGTTGGAGTTGTTGAAACTCGCCGGCACCGTCGAAAACTTGGGTGGATACCGGTTCCCGACGGCGCATCCAGACCCCGCCGGACGTTGGGTAGCGCCAGCCGATGGCCGTTATCTGATTCTGGTGCGTAACCTGATCGGCGGCTCGAATCGCGATCCGCGCCGGATCTATCGTCTCAGCGTCCGGCGCGAGGAACCGGATTTTCACCTGGCCGTGGTTTCGCGGCGGACGGACCAACCGGCTGGGTTGAATCTCATGCGCGGCGGCCGGGAATGGCTACTCGTGCTGGCCGTTCGCCGGCGCGGCCTGTCCGGGCCGATCCGGGTGACGGCCGAGAAGTTGCCCCCGGGCATCCAGTGCCCCGACATCTGGATCGGTCCGGGTCAAGACCGCGGCATCGTGGTGTTGAGCGCGGACCGCGACTGTCCCGGGTTCACCGGCGGCCTGAACCTCGTTGGCCATGCCGACCTGGGCGGCACGAAAATCAAACGGCCGGCGCAGGGCGGCGCCATGATCTGGCCCGGCCAGCCAACCCCGTCCGGTCGGCTCACGGATGAGATTCCCCTGGCGACCACCGCGGAGGCCAACATGCTCCTGACAGCCTCTCCCGCCGAAGCGGTCGTCGACCAGGAAAGCGTTCTCGACGTGGCTGTCGATATCGAACAACGGTTCGATGGTTCGTTTGGCCCGATTCACCTGACAGGGGTCGGGCTGCCCCGGCTGGCAGGCAATATCATCGCAACGGTCCCAGCCGGCAAGACCAAGGGCTGGATCAGCTTTTTCTTCCCGGCGTCGCTGCCGCCCGGTCCCTACACCTTCGCCGTGCAGGCCGAAACGACCGTGCCTTCCGGCAAAGTCGGCGTGACGCTGGTGAGCAATCCGATCACCGTCAACGTCCGCCCGGCGCGAATCGTCCTGGAGATTGACCCAAACACGCCGCGGAAGATTGCGCGCGGCAAGATCATCCAACTCCGGTATACTGCGGAGAGAAAACACGGCTTCATCGGCAAGATTCACACGGAGCTGGTAGCGCCCGGTGGAGTCGTCGGTCTTCGGGCACGAGGCGTCACGCTGGTCGGCCAATCGGATTCGGGATCGCTCCAGGTGATCGCCACGGAAAACGCGCCGTTGGGGCGCCATCAATTCCTTCGCCTGGATGCCGTCGGCACGGTGGAGGACCAACCGGTTTATCGGGCGAGTCGGTTTGTGGAGTTGGAGATTGTCGAATGACAAACTCGTAGGCTAACCGGCGCCGGAAAGACAATCACCAGTTCGACGAGGAAATGGAGTGTGCTGTGACGATTCTTCAGAAGATTCGAGCGTACCACGACGGTATGACCGGCGAGCATCACCGTTATCGCTCGTGGGAGCATTGTTATGGTTACTTTCACACAATCACACCCAAAGCGATCGCTGCCGATCGAGAACACGCCGCCCTCCAACTTGGATTCTATTTGGCGAGTTGGGGAATGTACCGCGGATCGAGTTTCCTTCTTCAGCATACCTACACGGCCCATCGGGGAGTGATTGACCAAATCGTTGCACCGCGGTTTTCTGTTTTGTGGGAACAAGAATTTGGGGCTGGTGAGAACGATACGAAGCTTGTTCCAATCATTTTTGAAGCAATCGCCGCCGTCCGCGAGGCGTACAGGCCATTTGCTCCGGCAACCGAGGCACGCCAGGCATCAGACACGCTCGTGACAAAGGTAATTCTTGGAATATTTGGGGCCCTGCCCGCTTGCGACCGCTATTTCAGCGACGGATTCAAGTTCAAGATCGACGGGCTTAGATACTCTTTGAACACCAAGTGCGTTGAGCGGGTTCTGCAGTTCTGCCGAGACAATCTTCGGGAGCTTCGGGAGGAACAGAAGAGGATCGAGCGCAGCAGCGGAAAGCACTATCCACTCATGAAACTCCTTGACATGTACTTTTGGCAGATCGGTTACGAGCGTCGCATCGTCAACGCGAATGCGTCTGCGGATGGCGCCGAATAAATCATGAACCGGAACCGGCGGACGGGTCGGTATGACCAAGCACAAAACGACACAATGGCACCCGCTGTTCGCGGAACTTTTGCGGCCGTTATTGCAGGATTATTACGACGTAGAGACCAATGTGCCCGTCGGCGATGCGCCGCGCGAAGCGGACATTCTGCTCCTGCGGCGTACCAGCGCCGAACCGACGCCGCCACATGTCGGCTCTGGTTGGAACCCTACGGCCGCTGTACGATAACGAAGAGGAGGCGGCCGTAATCGAGATCGCCGAACAGCAACCGCAAACCCTGGAAAACCGCCGAGAGTGCCGATGAGCGAACCCAGACCGTTGCACCGGCTGTTCGGGCTGTCCTGGATCGATTTCTTCCAGGGCACTGCCATCGCCGTCGAGACGGAGTTGGACTTGTCGCTCAAACTGCAGTTTCTCGACGTCGTCATCATCCGCAAGGGGTCTGAGCCGGTCCCGCGACGGCTGCCCGACGGTTTCGAGGAGTTGGCCGCGCACAACCTGCTGACGTTCAAGTCGCACCAGGAGGCCCTCGACGGCTGGGCGCTGTGGGAGTTGGTCGGCCACTTCGTCAACTACCGGAAGCAGGCCAGCCCCTCGCTTCAAGATCTGCTGCCGGAGCCCGACTTCCGGCTTTTCGCGGTGTGTGCGCGATTCCCGAAGAACCTGGCGCAGCAAGGGGCGATGACGACATTGCGGGAGGGCGTTTACGACGTGCGGGGGCTGGGGCTGACGATTCGCATCATTGTGGTGAACCAGTTGCCGCAAGAAGAACACAACGCCATGCTTCACCTGTTCAGCGCCAGGGAAGAGTTGCTCCGCTATGGCCGGGAACACTTCCTGCCACACTCGACGGAGACCAGCTCGCTGTTGTACAAATTGTTCGAGACGTATAGCGAGGAACCCGACATGCCCGACAAACTGAAAGAATTCGTTCGCGAAACCATGGATATGATGCGCGAAAGCATGACCATTGAGGAACGCGTCAAGGGGCTGTCCGCGGAAGAGCTTGTCCGAGCGCTTCCGCCAGAGACCCTGGAGGCGCTGGCGCGAAAGCTCAAGACAAACGGCACGTCCCCGAAACCGCAGTGACGTTCGGGCGGTTCGACAACCGCGCGGAGACATTGGGCATGAGCATTCGATTGCGACCCTCACAACGATGGATGGCGACCCGCGGCACCCTGGCCGTGCTGGCTTTGGTCGCCACGACCTCGTGCGCCGCGGCGCAACAGCCTTCCAGCGATACGAGCCGCGCCCAGCCGGTTTATTTCAACACGGACGTTGTGCCACTCTTCACCAAGCTCGGCTGCAACAGCGGCGGCTGCCACGGCAAGACGGGCGGGCAGAACGGTTTCAGTTTGTCGCTGCTCGGCTTCGAGCCGGACCAAGATTTTGAAGCGATTGTCCAGGAAGCACGTGGCCGGCGGCTCTTGCCGACCGCTCCGTCACAATGCCTGCTTCTGCTCAAGGCTACCGGCACTCTCGCGCACGGCGGAGGGAAGCGGCTGACTGTCGGCTCGCAAGATTACCAAACCATCTTGCGCTGGATCGAGAACGGCGCACTCCCGGCCAACAATTCTGATCCGGTGCTGGAACGGATCACCGTCGCACCCGACCGAGGCTCCTTCGATGCCAAGAACCGCCGACAACCTTTGCGCGTCACCGCTCATTTCTCGACCGGCACGGCGCGCGACGTGACGCGCCAGGCCGTCTATCAGTCGAATGAACCCGACATCGCCGAGGTGAGCGATACCGGGGTCGTACAAGCAAAGAACCGCAGCGGCCTGTTCGCCGTCATGGTCCGCTACGCAGACCGGATGACAGTCTTCCATGGAACCGTTCCGCACACCCACAAGGGACCTCACAACGGGCAGTCCATCACAGCGTGGGAGAAGGCCAACAGCCTATCGGCTATCGATAGGCATCTCCTTGCCAACTGGAAGCGGCTGGGCATCGTGCCTTCGCCTCTGGCTGCCGATGCGGAATTCATTCGCCGTGCGTCGCTCGACATCTGTGGCACACTGCCCACGCCCGACGAGGTGAAGACCTACGTGGCCGACAAGCGCCCGGATAAGCGGGCTCGGCTGATTGACCGCCTGCTCGAGCGGCCGGAGTACGCCAGCTACTTCGCACTGAAGTGGGGGGACATCCTGCGGAATCGCGGCCGCGGCTACAGCACCAGCCAGCAGCGGCCGGGCACTGCCCTTTTTGCGGGCTGGATCCGCGACAGCATTGCCGAAAACATGCCCTACGATCGCTTCGTCAGCGAGATTCTGACAGCGGCCGGCAACCAGGAAACCAATCCCCCGACGGTCTGGTACCGGACCGTTCGCACCACGCCGGAGTACGTGGAATCGGTGGCGCAAGCGTTTCTTGGGATGCGCATTCAGTGCGCTCAATGCCACCACCATCCGGCGGAACGCTGGAGCCAGGCCGACTACCACCAGCTGGCGGCCGTCTTCGCTCGGGTCGGACGCAAGGGGGGCTTCGCGGACGCCGAGGTCCCCACAGCCGAGACCATCTATCTGGCCGATGAGGGACTCGTCGTTCATCCCCGGACCAAGCAGGTGATGCAGCCGCGTGCGCCGGGCAGCCCGGAGTTCAAGGTCAGCAGGTACGATGACCCCCGCCGCGCCCTCGCCCAATGGATGACGGCCGCCGACAACCCCTACTTTGCCCGCACCATGGCAAATCGAATGTGGGGCCACTTCTTGGGCCGTGGCATCATTCATCCGATCGACGACGCCCGCAGCACGAACCCGCCGAGCAACCCCGAACTGCTCGACGCGCTGGCCCGCGATTTCGTGGCCAGCGGTTACGATGTCAAGCATCTGATCCGCGTCATTTGCAACTCCGCCGCCTATGGCCTGAGTTCGGCGCCGGTGGAGGCCAACACGGACGACGTGCAGAGCTTCGCCCGTTATTACCCCCGCCGGTTGTCCGCCGAAGTGCTGCTCGACGCCTTCGGGCAGGTGCTCGAGGCGCCGACGAAATTCCGAAGTGTAGCGGGCGATTTCCCGAAGGGGACACGGGCCATCGACCTGCCGGACGAAGCGGTGCCCAGTCGCTTCCTGGATGTGTTCGGCCGGTCCGCCCGAAACTCAGCGTGCGAATGCGAGCGGGTCGACGCGCCCGCCCTGGGGCAGACGCTGGAACTGGTCAGCTCCGCCGAGCTTCAGGAAAAACTGAGTTCCGACAAGGGGTACGTGGGGCGGTTGGTGAAGAACGGGAAATCCCACGAAGTGAACGTGCGCGACATCTTCATGCGCGTCTTCGCCCGTGCGCCGCGGCCAAGAGAAATGGCGGTCGCAGTACAGTTTCTTGAATCTCAGACCGACCGCAAGGAGGCCTACGGCTCCCTGCTCTGGTCTTTGTTGGCGACGAACGAGTTTTTGTTTAACCATTGACGTGGCGCCAAGCCCAGGGATGAGGTACTCCGAATCCCTGGGATAAAATGATCCCAGGGGTTCGGAGTACCTCACCCCTGGGCTTGGGAGTGCATATGCCAAAGATCAACCGGCGTAACTTTCTGAGTCTGGGGGCATCGTTCCTGGGCCTGGGCCTCGCCGACGTGCTGCGTTTGCGGGCCGCAGGCGCCGGCAGCAAGTCCAACAAAGCGCTGATCGTCTTCTGGACGCATGGGGGCATGAGCCAGCAGGACACCTACGACCTGAAACCGGGTGCGCCGGCCGAGTTTCGCGGCCCCTACCGGCCGATCGCCACTAGGGTGCCGGGCATCCGGATCACGGAGCGGTTTCCGCGCCAGGCCCGTGTGATGGACCGCCTCTCCATTGTCCGTTCCGTACATCACCAGAATGCGATCCACGCTCCCTCGGCTCACTGGATGCAAACCGGCTATTTCGGGCCGACGCTGGCCCGGAACGCGGCGCAAAAGCCGTCGTTCGGCTCGGTGATCGCCCGAACCCTCGGGGCCAGCCAGCCCCACATGCCCCCCTACGTGGCTATCCCCAAGGCGGAGGCATTTGGGTATCAGGGCGCGGTCTATTTGGGGGCGGCCCATAACCCCTTCGAAGTTGGGGCTGATCCGAATGCCAACGACTTTCGCATGCCGAACCTGGCCCTGCCGCCGGGATTAGCCGTGCGGAGCGTTGAGAACCGCGCCCGCCTGCTCCGCGAGTTCGATACCCTGCGCCGCGACGTGGACCGAACGGGTGTCCTCGAAGGTCTGAATAGCTTCCGGGCGCAGGCGCTGGAGATGGTGACCGGCGACAGGGTGCGTAACGCGTTCGACTTGAGCCGGGAGAGCCCACGAGTGCGCGACCGTTATGGCCGCCACCTTTACGGCCAGGGCGCCCTGTTGGCGCGAAGGCTGGTCGAGGCGGGAACCACCTGTGTCACCATCAACACCGGCTACTGGGACCACCACGACAACATCGAGAGTGGTCTGAATGAGCATCTGCCGCCCCTCGATGCCGCGATCGCAGCGCTCGTGGAAGATCTTGAGAGCCGTGGAATGTTGAATGACGTGGTCCTTTATTGCGCCGGCGAGTTTGGCCGCACCCCCCTCATCAACGGCCACGCGGGCCGCGACCACTGGTCCAACTGCTTTTCGGTGTTGCTGGGCGGCGGCGGCCTGCGCGGCGGCCAGGCAATCGGGGCCAGCGAACCGCGCGGCGGCAGGGTCAGCGACCGCCCGGTTTCCCCCGCCGACTTGCTGGCCACTCTGTATCAAACGCTCGGCATCCCCCTGGATACCCACTACGAAGACGCTTCGGGCCGCCCAGTCAGCATCGTCGGCCCGGGTAGGCCAATCCATGAATTGCTCTAGAGCGATGGGAACCCGAAAAGGGGACAGGACCTTTTGCATTCAGAGGTTCTGTCCCCTTTTCGGGTTCCCGATGTCATTTGGTTGCCCCGGTGAAGAGCGGGGCAATGACCTCCCCCTCATTCAGGTGCATGGGCCGATTCAAGCGATCGGCAATCGCCGTCTGCGGATCGACCCCCAGGACGCGATAGATGGTGGCCCCAAGGTTGGAGGGATAATACGGATTGGCAGCGGGGTAGGCGGCGATGCGGTCCGAGCTGCCGATCGCCTGGCCGCCGCGTACGCCGGCGCCGGCGAATACCGCGAAGAAGACGCCGGCCCAGTGATCGCGGCCATCCGGCACATAACTGGGCGTGCCGACATTGCCGCCGAGTTGAGGCGTGCGGCCAAATTCGCCCACCATCACGATCAGCGTTTCGTCGAACAGTCCTCGTGTTTCGAGATCGTCGAGCAGGGCGGCCACGCCTTGGTCTAGTGGGGGCAGGAGGCGATCCTTGAGTTGGGTGAAGTTGTTGTTGTGCGTGTCCCAGTTGTTCATCGTCCCCATGTTGGCCTGGACGATCGGCACCCCCGCCTCGACCAGCCGGCGTGCCAGCAAGAGCGACTGCCCGAACATGTGCCGGCCGTAACGGTCGCGAACCGCGGCAGGCTCACGATCGATGGCGAAGGCCCGGCCGATCGCGCTCGCGGTGATCATGGAGAATGCCTGTTCCTGCTGGCTGCTGTAATCGCCAACGGCTCTGGCCTGATCCAGGCTGGCACGTTGCTGGTCCACCTGCGTCAGGAGCCGACGACGATCGTCGAGATCGCGGATCGACAGGCCCACAGGTAGGTTCAGGTTCTCGACGCGGAAGTTCGGACCGTTCGGATCCTCGCGCACCTGCCAGGGATCATGCCGCGCGCCGAGAAAGCCCGCATTTTGACCGGAGAAGCCATAGCCGTTATTCAGGTATGTCGGAAGCATGACGCCGCTCGGAAAGCCGTCCCGGCGCGGGCGAACGGTATTCAGTCCGGAAGCATAGCAAGGCCAGTCGTGGCGCGACGCCATGTGGGTGGACCCAAGCGGCATCTTGTCGATGCCGGTCAGAACCATGTGCGTGGCATGCTCGTGGCTTGGCAGGCCGTGGGTCATGGAGCGAACGATGGCGAACTTGTCGGCCCGCGCCGCGAGCCTGGGCAGGTGTTCGCAAATCCGCACCCCCACCGCGCGCGTGGCGCTTGGCCGAAAGGTGCCGCGCACCTCCTCAGGCGCTTCCGGCTTCAGGTCGAAGGTATCGAGGTGACTGGGCGCCCCCGTAAGGAAAATGAGGATGACGCTGCGCGCCCGCCGTTCTTGCGCGCCGCGTGTGGTTTCAGCCGCCTGTGTTTGATGGGCGAACAGCGCCGGCAGGCCCATGCCGAGCAGTCCCGAGTAGCCAACCTGCAAGAATTCGCGACGCTGCATGCCCGTGCTGTGCTGATGGCCGATCGGTTGTTCCAACATCGGTAACCTCCCGAAGCGAATAACGAAACTCGGGTCCTGCAATTTCGCGACGCACTTCACATCTCAGTCTACCTCTACTTTGTCCAAACTGTCATTGATTACGGGATCCATGTAGCGCAATAGAATGAAGCGGAGAAGAACATTCTACGAAAGCGAATCGATGAAACGTTCCGCAATGCTCCTGGTCCTGAGTGTGCTGATCTTCCTCCGCCCCGTGGCGCTGGCCGACCCACTCACCCCCCCATCCCCCCCTTCTGAAGGGGGGGCGAAGGGGGGTTCCAAGGCGGCGCAGTTCTTCGAGAACGAAATTCGGCCGCTCCTTGCCGACAACTGCTTCAAGTGTCACGGTGCGAAGAAGCCCAAGGGTGGGTTACGGCTTGATATTCAAGAGGGATTACAAAAGGGCGGCGATAGTGGCCCGGCGGTTGTGGCGGGCAAGCCGGAACAGAGCCGTCTCATCAAGGCCATCGAGTACCAGGGCGAACTCAAGATGCCCCCGACGGGCAAATTGGCGGATGCGGAAATTGCGAAGCTCAAACGCTGGGTGGCGCTGGGGGCGCCCTGGCCGGCCGCGGCGAAAGCAGTTGCCACAGCGCCGGACACTCAGTTCCAGGTCACCGAAGCGCAACGCCGCTGGTGGGCATTTCAGCGGGTTCAACCTGTCTCTCCACCACCCCCCCTGTATCCCCCCCTTCGCAAGGGGGGGACCAAGGGGGGGTGGATTCGATCGGAGATCGACCGCTTCATTCTCGCGCCATTGGAGTCGCGCGGCATCACGCCGGCGCGGCCCGCCGATCGACGAACCCTGATCCGCCGCGCCACCTTCGACTTGACCGGCTTGCCGCCGACGCCCGTAGAGGTGGACGCCTTTCTCCGCGACGATTCCGCGCACGCTTTCGAGAAGGTCGTTGATCGGCTCCTGGCATCTCCGGCTTACGGCCCGCGCTGGGCTCGCCACTGGCTCGACGTGGTCCGGTACGCCGATTACCACGATGGCAACCCGAAGGCGCGCACGGCCAGTTGCGAACCGTTGGAAGCCTGGCGTTTTCGCGATTGGGTGGTCGAATCGTTCAATCGCGATTTGCCCTTCGATCAATTCATCGTGCATCAGATTGCCGGGGACCTGCTGCCCAGCCCGGACGGCAAGGAAATCTACCCCGCGGGATTGGTCGCCAGCACCTTTCTCTCCAACGGGGTTTGGGACCGAGGGGATGCTTGCAAGGAAAAGATCGTCAGTGACATGGTCCAAGACCAGATCGATACGGTGGGCCAGGCGTTTCTCGGTTTGACGCTCGGCTGCGCCCGCTGCCATCATCACAAGTTCGATCCGATTTCGCAGGAAGACTATTACGCCCTGGCCGGCATCTTTTACAGCACGCACATCTTGAAGGATCTTGGCGCGAAGGGCGCGGAATACGTGTTGAATCGCACGCCGTTGGTGCCACACTCCTACCTGGCGCAGCGGGATCAGCAGGTGAAGCAACTCACTGAGATCAAGGCCAAGCTGGCGGAACTAGACAAGAAGGCGCCGAAGCCGGCCGCCGATGATCCGGGGCGGCTGACGCTTGTGCAACTGCGTGACAAACTGCAAGGCGAATTGCTGCCGGAGCCGCCGCTCGCCGAGGCGGCGCAAGAAGGGGGCACGCCCGGCGGCATGTTCCCCAAGATTCAGGACGTGCCGTTGCACATTCGCGGCAGCTTCACGCGGCTGGGGCCGGTGATTCCGCGCCGTCTGCCCCAGTTCTTCGCCGGCGATACTCAAACGCCGATCACCAAGGGGAGCGGTCGGCGCGAACTGGCGAACTGGGTTGCTTCCAAGGACCATCCACTCACGGCGCGGGTGATCGTCAATCGAGTCTGGCAGGGGCATTTCGGCGCCGGCCTCGTGCGCACGCCCAACAACTTCGGCATGCTGGCGGAACCCCCATCGCATCCCGCGCTGCTGGACTGGCTGGCGACCCGGTTCGTCGAGGATGGCTGGTCGCTGAAGAAACTGCACCGGCGGATCATGCTCTCGGCCACGTATCAGCAAGCCAGCTCGGTGCCGCGCTCGCAGCTCGCCCAGGACCCGGACAATCGCTGGCTGGGCCGATTCACCGCCCGCCGCCTTGAAGCCGAGGCAATCCGCGACGCCCTGCTCGTCGCCGCGGGCCGACTCGATCCGGCGCAGGGCGGACCAGCCTCCGCGGACCTGAATACGACGCGGCGGTCGCTCTACGTGCAGACGGCACGCTGGGACCGGAGTAACTTCTCGACCCTGTTCGATGCGGCCAATCCGGATGCGTCGGACGAAAAGCGAACGGCCAGCACCGTCGCTCCGCAAGCGCTGTTCCTGCTCAATCACGAATTCGCGCGAACTCACGCCAAGGAGTTGGCGAAACGCCTGGCCCGCGAAGTCCCGAGCGATGAAACCGCCCGCATCCAGCGAGCCTACCAATTGTTGTTCGCCAGGCCGGCCAGCACGGAAGAGACTACGATCTGCCGCCAAATCCTGGCCCAGGCCGGCTCACAGGGCGCCGAACAGGGCTGGTGGGACCTCGCCCATGTGTTGCTGTGCAGCAATGAGTTTGTTTACCTGGATTGATACAATAGCGTTGAGGAGGATTCCGCCATGCCGCTGCGCGACCACTTTAGCCCGCCGCTGGCCGAACACCGCTCGTGGGAAGAACTCCACGGTGCGTGGCCCGGTTCCATCGCATTCCGACTGAACTCCATCCTGCCGCCGGACTACTACTGCGGTCCCCGAGTACATTTGGGATCGGCCATCGAAATCGACGTCGCGGCGTTCGAGAACGAGGAGGCTCTTGGAGCGATAGCCGATGGCGGCGGGGGAGGCACGGCGGTCGCCTGGGCGCCGGCCCGGCCAACGCTGCTGCTGGACACGGATGCTCCGACACCGCCCGAGTACGAGGCGCGCGTTTACGACGTGCGCCACGGTCGGCGGCTCGTAGCTGCGGTGGAGATCGTCAGCCCTGGGAACAAGGACCGGCCCGAAAGCCGCGAGGCGTTCGTATCGAAATGCCACGCCCTCTTGCAGCAGGATGTCTGCGTGGCGATCGTGGATTTGGTGACAGAGCGGCAGTCGAATCTCTATGCGGAGTTGGCGGCGCGTATGGGGGCGGCTCCACCGGCGATAGCGAAGAGCGGAATCTATGCTGTGTCGTGCCGCGGCATCACAGCTCGTGGCCGGTGGCGAGTGGAAGAGTGGGAGCACGAGCTGGCCATCGGGTCGGCGCTGCCGACCCTGCCGCTGTGGTTGACGGATAGCTTTTCCGTGCCGCTGGAGTTGGAGGCAAGCTACGAGGACACGTGCCGCGGGCTGCGGATCGCATAAGGGGAAGGGAAAAGAGGGGGGAGTGACTTGGTCATGGGCATCAGGTCAGGTGGGCCAGCACCAACACTTTTCCTTGAATAAGTTGCGATGCCAGGGTCGTGACCAACTCAGTCCATGACATTTGTCATTGTCAGAGAGGTTGGGAGTCCCTCATGTTGCCTGATCCGCATCTTTCACGCCGCGAACTGTTGTCCCGCGCCGGCAGCGGCTTCGGGCTCCTGGCGTTGGCCGATCTGCTGGCTGCCGGAACGTCGATGCCGGCGACCGATAATCCCGACCGGGCGACCCAGCCCTACGCGGTCCGCCCGCCGCATCACGCGCCGCACGCCAAACGCGTCATTTTCCTGTACATGCCCGGCGGCCCTTCGCATGTCGATCTCTTCGATCCCAAGCCGCGACTGACGAACCGAAACGGCCAGCCGTTGCCGTTCGAGAGGCCGCGACTGGAACGCACGCGGACCGGCAATCTGTTGGCGTCGCCATGGAAGTTCGCCCGGCATGGCCAGTCGGGCACGGCCGTGAGCGAACTGTTGCCCCGCGTGGCCTCCTGCATCGACGAAATCTGCGTCATCCGCTCGATGGTGGCCGACAACATCAACCACACCGGCGCCGCCTTGCAGATGTGTACCGGCGATCAAGCCTTCTCGCGGCCGGCCATGGGGTCGTGGCTTGTCTACGGACTGGGGACCGAGAATCAGAACCTGCCCGGCTTCGTCGTCGTCAGTCCCGCCGCGGTCTTTCAGGGGGCTCAACTTTGGGCTTCCAGTTTCCTGCCCAGCGCCTACCAGGGAACCTTGGTCCGCGATCTGCACAATCCGATCGCCAACCTCCGTGACCCGCTGGGCGACCTCCCGCGGCAGCGCGCCAACCTCGACGCGCTCCGCCGGCTCAACGAAATCCACCGGCGTGAGCGCGTGATCGACAGTGCGCTCGACGCGCGGATCGCGAGTTTCGAACTGGCCTTCCGCATGCAACGGGAAGCGCCCGAGGCATTCGATCTGAATCTCGAAAGCGGCCCGACGCAACGGCTTTACGGGATCGGCACTCCCGTCACCGACATGTTTGGCCGGCAGTGCCTGATGGCTCGACGCCTGGTGGAGCGCGGTGTGCGCTTCGTCCAGCTTTTCGACGCTCCAGAGAACAACGCCTGGGACCATCACGGCGGCTTGCGCGAGCGCCTGCCGAGCCGCTGCGCCGCCGTCGATCAGCCCATCGCAGCATTGCTGACCGATCTGAAAGCGCGCGGCCTGCTCGACGACACGCTGGTGCTTTGGGGCGGCGAGTTCGGCCGAACACCGACCGCCGAGGGAAATAACGGCCGGGAACATCACCCGTTCGGTTTCACGATGTGGCTCGCCGGCGGCGGAATCAAGGGCGGCATGACGTTCGGGGCGACCGACGATTACGGTTGGCACGCCGTCGAGAACATCGTCCATGTCCACGACCTGCACGCCACCATCCTGCACCTCATGGGCCTGGACCACACGCGCCTCACCTATCGCTACGGCGGCCGCGACTATCGACTGACCGACGTGCATGGCAATGTGGTTACGGGCATCCTGACGTAAAGGTCGCAACAATCCCGACATGACGATCCTCCATATTCCAAGGAGTAATAAGAAGATGATGAGATGCTGGCTCTGGTGCATTCCACTGGCCGCGCTGTTCGTCTTGGGTTCTGCGGTGTGTTCTGCCGACGCCGACCAAGAGCCCGACAAGCTGAAGGGAACGTGGGAGGTCGTCGGGACCATTGTTGACGGTACGCCCATCCCGAAAGACAAGCTGAGCAGCCAGTTCTGAGAGGGGGTGGCCAGTTGGCCGCGACGGCGTGGTTCAAAAACACGCAGTTGGCATTGCCAAACGACAGTGCAATCGACTGGGCGATTTGGCCCCCTCGTGCATTGTCGCGTCCGTAGCGTAACTGCTGACCTGGACATCTGTTATGGCAGCCAATTTCGCGACAATACCACAATGCCACGTTTACTACACACAGACCCTGGCAACGTTGCCAACTTTTGGCAACCTTGGAAAGCCAAGGCGGCCACTTTTTGGCAACCTTGCCACTCGCCCCCCGTCTCCGTTTCGTGGATGGCTCGCCCCGTAGGCCAATGCAATCCAGTTCTGCCCCCTGCCCACTCCCGACTGCTCCTGCCCACTGCCTACTGCCTACTGCCTACTGCCCACTGCTACTCACTCTTTTTTCGACACTACTTCGAGGGAGAGTACCGCATTCGGCTACGACGCCGCCGGTTGCCAGCAGGGCACGTCAATTCTGCTATGCAGCGACGTGGGATCGTTGGCGGAGCATTGGCGATAGGCTTCCTGGGCGAGGCTGCCGTATTGCTCCAAGTCTTGCAGCGTCACCTGCTGCAGCTCCCGATAGAAGGTGATTTCGTCGCCGTCGTCGGCATCGATGAGTTGCACGCCGGGGAGCGCTTGCTGGGCCAGGTCCTTGAGGTGTCGGCCGTGCGGCGTCGTCGGAAAGGCGGCGACGGCGATTTCCTTCTGGGCCGAGAGTTTGCCGCACTCGGGCGCTGCCTCGTCGAAGGCGGAGCTCAATTCGTCCGCGCCGGCGGTATTGTCCGGATCGTTCATGGCGCAATCGGCGCGAGCTTCCGCGCGCAATTGTTCGGCCAGAAAGGTCTCGGCTTCCTGGATCATCACCGGCGCCAGGGTGCGCACCAGGTTGGACGGTCCCATGCACACATGCAGCAAGGCCCGGTATTGCTGGCAAATGACCGGCTGCATCACTTGGTCGAATGCGATCAGATCATCGTGCACCAAGCGTGCGTCGAGGCGGTCGACGACGTCGGCGATCGAGCTGCATTCAGCCGGCAGCAGCAGCTTTTCGAAGGACGCCGTCGGCCACGGCGCCGCCGCGGACTTGTGTTCGAGCAGGCCCGCAAGCTCGCCCAAGCGTTGCCGGCAGAAGCTGACTTCGCGGATCTGATCGCTCAGGTGCCCGCGCAGACCGACGTAGAGCCGGTTGATGTGCCGCAGAATGAGGCTTTGGTAGCGCGTCTTGGCGTAGACGCGCAGCAGTTCGAGCAGGTCGGCGCCGAAGTTGGAGACGCCGGCGGACTTCTTGGCGAAGCTGAACTTCCACGAGGTGGTGGTTGGAGTGACCTGGGCCGGCTGCGGCGTTTCGAGCAGCGTCTGAATGCGCTGGTACATCGTCGTGGCGCGTTCGTGCAGTTCCTTGGTCAGCGTTTCTTGCGCTTGCAGGGCGTGCTCGGCGCTCTGACAAAATTGCCGCAAGCCTTGTTCGGCGCCGGCCAGTCGATAGGCCGGTTCTTCCAACAAGCGAACAATGAGCGTAGTCAGTTGGTGGTCGAGGGTGTCGGCCAGAGAGGCGGCGACAAGATGCAGTGCTTCTTCGATAACGCCGGGAGGATATTGCGTGGGGTTGCCCGTGCGGCAATCCTCGGGAATGCCCAGGAGCTTCTCCAGGCCGGCCATGGCCGCAACCACCGGCGCCGCGTTGATCGGCGCCGCGTCGGGCTTGCCGGCATCGGGCGGCGTCAGCACCGGCACGAGAGGATTGAGCACGCCTTGCAACAACCGTTCCGGCGTTTGTTGCAGTCTCTGTTCGCACAGTTCCTGATGACGACTAATCAGCGCTTCCGGCCGAAGTCCGGCGTCGTCCCATTGTTCTTGCGCCCAGTGCGAAAGGGTTTCGACCAGCGGCGTCGCGTCCTTGGTCATCCAATGGGCAACCAGGCGCCGACACAAGCGCCGGGCCGATTGCTCCAGCACGCGCCGCCGCGGCCGCACGATGCGGTAGAGCCCAAGGGTTTGATAGGTGGGCGTGTTGGCGGCGCTGGCAGGCGCACTCAGGCGCCATTGTTGCCGCACCGCGTCCACCGTTTTGCCAAGCGAAGTCGCCACATCGCGATACAAGAACTGACCGGCAAGCACGGCGGTTTCCGGCACGGCATCCGGCACGGTCGCGGAGGCGCAGGGCGGCAAGGTCATGAGGAAGCAACGCTCGAATGGCGGTCCGGCTTCGGAAATCGGCTGGACCGGGCTCGCCGGATTGGCTTCCGGATAAGTTGCCGAAAAGACCGATTGGCCGCTGGCATAGTGGTGCAACTCGGTCAGGGCGGCAAAGCCATGGGCCAGCGCCTCCGAGCGGATGCCTTCGTGGGCCAGCGCCGGCAAGAAGAAGACGCCGACGACATCGGCGCGGCTGAAGCCATGCTTGCGCAGCAGATGGCGCAGCGTATAGGCCGTATCCAGGAACATGCCGCTGCCGGTGTTGCCCCCCAGTCCCGCAACGACGTAAACGCGCGGGATCGGCGAGCGGATGCCGAGGTCCGTTTGCCGCACCAGCTCGTGCAAGGTGTCCTGCGCGGCGCAGCATTGCAGTTCGGATTCCAGCCGTTTGGCGATGTGCCGGTAGTTATCGACGAACGCCAGGCGACCGAGCGCGCGCAGCCCGGCGGTCTTTTTCTGTTTGGGCAAACGATAGATCAGCTTGGAATTCAGCCACGAGTCCGTCGGCAGATCGCCGTCGCGCGTGCGCTGTTGCAAATAGTGGCTCGGACGATGCAGCCGCGCCAGCACCAGCTCATGGGGCCGCAGAATGGCATGGCTGCCGCCCTGCCCCGCTTCCCGAATCATGTCAGCGTCGGTGTCGATGCCGACCAGGCGGATGTGCGGCAGCGCATCGGGATGGCCGAAAGCCTCGCTCAACGTGCGCCGCAGGGCCAGCAGCGTTTGCAAACCCAGCTTGCCCAGGCCGACGATGAGCGACGGCTGCACGATGCCGCGATAGTCTGAATCCGTGGCCGATGCCGGCATGTTCTTGGGTCGCTGCGAGCGCGTGGTCGTGACACTGCGCGGCTCCGACGGCGGCGGCGCTTCGGGACGGGGTCCGGTCGGTCGCGGCGGCAGGACGTTGGGGCGGTCGTGATCCGCGGACTGGTCGTCCGGCGCCGGCTCAGCGCGCGGCGAGCGCCCGCGCGCGTTGCACGTCATATCGGCTTGTTCCGCGTCAGCGGCCAGCGCCGCGCTGTGCTGCGTATCCGCCAGCGGAGGCAGCGGCGGCAAGTCCGCTCGCGCCGTTTCGGCAGCAGCCGGGCTGCTCGGCCGGGCCACACCCGCGACTTCCAGCGCCTGCACAAATTCCAAGCACGAGGGAAACCGTTTGTCCGGGTTCTTCGCCAAGGCGTGCTGGATGATCGGGCGATCGCGCGCCGGCAACGACGAGACATCCGGCTCTCCTTGCAAATGCTGCAGCACCAACTGCCGCATCGTCGAGCCGGCGAACGGCCGCTGGCCCGTCAGCAATTCCTGAAACACGATCGCCAGGCTGTACTGGTCGCTGAATCGGCTCAACCAGCCGTCGAACGTCTCCGGCGCCGCGTACACCGGCGTCACGCCACCGGTCACCGTGGCGGCGGCCATGTTGCCGAGGTCCTTCACCAGACCGAAGTCGGCGACTTTGATGTGGTTGAAGACCAGGAACAGATTCTGCGGCTTGATGTCAAGATGTTGCAGCTGAAACTGCGTGTTCATGAGGTCGAGAGCTTCCGCCGTTTCGCGCATGTACGGCAGCAACTCGGCCCGCGGTATGCCGGGCAGCCCCTGAGTGCGGCACTCTCGAAATCGGTCCCAAAGCGTGCGGTCGGCCAGCTCCATGACGATGATCAACTGGCCGTCGATGATGTCGTAGCGTTCCAACGACAGGATGTACGGATGATGGACGGTCTTGACGCGGCTCAGGGCCTTCAATTCCTGGGTGGCGCGGGCGCCGTCCGCATCGTCGGCCGCTTCCAGATCGCCGAAGACAAATTTGATGGCTTTGAGCAGACCACCGGGGGCCTCGGCTTTCCAGACCTCGCCAAAACCGCCGCCGCCCAGGCGCTCGATGAGCCTGTAGCCCGGAATCGGTTCGGCATTGGCTTCAATCCGCACCGGCATGGGGAATCCCTGCGTCAAAGCGCCGCAACATTCGCCACCGCAATCACTTGCGATGATTCACTCAGCTTAGCCAGCCGCGCTGGGCGCGCCGCTGCGGATACCGTATCCCTTGCCATCCTCCTGCAAGGGTTGCCCAAACATACAGTATCCAGGGAAAACCTAGCTCGCATTTGCACTTGTCGCAAATGCACCGCCCTGAAAACCCCCAAGCCGCGGGATGAGCGCAGCAATTCCCGCGGGTCTCCCCATGACCTCACCCGCCGCCGACTACGCCTTGTCGCTGAAACAACCTTGGGCGACCCTCGTGACCCACGGCCTCAAGACGATCGAGGTGCGCCGCTGGCCCACGGTGCGCCGCGGCCGCGTCCTGATTCATGCCGCCCGTGTCCCCGACGATCGGCCCGAAGCTTGGCGGCATGTGCCCGAGGATTTGCGCGATTCGGCGAAGCAACAAGGCGGCATCATCGGCGCGGTCCGGCTGACGCAATGCTTGACCTATCGCAACCTGGACGAGTTCCTGCGCGATCAAGCCAAGCACCTGAATGAAGCAAGCTGGTTCGAGGCGCCGCAGTTGTACGGCTTCACCTTCGCGCAGCCGCAGCCGCTGCCATTCCGAAAATACCCTGGTTGGTTTCGTTTTTTCGTTGTGAAGGATGCGCCATGACGGGCTTGCTGGTGAGCGTACGCAGCGCCGTCGAAGCCGAGATTGCGTTGGCAGGCGGGGCGGCGCTGATCGACATTAAGGAGCCGGCGCGCGGTGCGCTGGGCCGGGCCGACGAAGCAACCATCGCCGCGGTCGTGGGAGCCGTGGCCCATCGGCGACCGGTAAGTGCTGCGCTGGGCGAACTGGTCGACGGACAAGCGGCGCCCATGGTTGCGGGATTGCACTTTGTCAAATGGGGACTTGCAGGCGGTGCTCGGCTCGACTGGCGCAGCCAACTGAACCAGCGTCTGCTGCAAACCGGGCCGCAGACGGTGGTCGTCGCCTATGCCGATTGGCAATGCGCGGCAGCGCCGCCGATCGAGGAGGTCGTCTCGTTTGCTTGTGGACGACCCGGCAACGTCTTGCTGATCGACACGCACTGCAAGGACGCGGCACCACGGAGTCTGCGCCGCCGGCCCCCCGAAAAGGGGACAGGACCTCTGAATGCAAAAGGTCCTGTCCCCTTTTCGGGGGGCCGGCCGACGCTGCTCGATTGGCTGTCGGCTGACGACGTGAGCGCGATCTGCCATCGCTGTCGCGAGGCAGGCGTGCGCGTCGCTTTGGCGGGTTCCCTGGGATCAGCGGAGATCGAGATGCTATTGCCCGCCGCTCCCGATTGGTTCGCGGTCCGCGGTACAGTGTGCGAAGAAAACGAGCGCGGTGCCTCGATTCGATTGGCAAAAGTGCGTGCCCTCGCGGCCCAACTCAGCGCGACGGCTGCCAGGTCCGCAGGTTGACGACGCGAACATGCAAATCCGGCGCATGCTGCATGATCCGCGGAAAGTACGGATCGACCACGCCGGCTCGCGCCGCCGCTTGCCAATCGTGGCCGTCCCAGTCAATCGATTTGAGCAAGACCAGTTCACGCGCTTGGCCAACGATTGCGGCACGAACCGCCAACGAATCACTCGTCGCATCCCAAAGATGTGGCAAATGTCCCGGTTGCGCTTCATCTCGCTGCGCAAACGCAAAGGCATCCAAAATGCCGAGCGGCGCCGTGTCCAGCGGCGAAGCCACGATAGGTGTGCCGGGCAGCAAGTTGGCCAGGAATTGCGCATTCACCTGGAGCATCCGCAGCGCCAGCCAATGTGCCGCTTCCTCGCCAAGGTGATGCGTGCGGTCCAGGGCGCGAATGACATCGGCAGCCACGCCGCCGCCGGGAATGAGGATGAGCTGGCCTGGCGTCCGGGCCGCAAGCCACTGCGTCAAGCGCCTTCGGAGATCCGGCAGCTCGAAGAGGCTGCCGCCGACTTTGACGATCGACGTGATTGCCATGCGGAAATTGCTCGCGATCCCGTGGTTGCCGCGGTACCATGATGCCAAATCATGTCGCCGCGAGCAAGGAGACAACCATGTCGCGCATCGTGTTTCTTGTGGGAACGGTCCTGTTCGTCGGTGCAAGCTACGCCCACGCCGATGAGCCCAAGAAGAAACTCAACGTTCTGTTCATCGCCGCCGACGATTTGAACAACAATCTCGGCTGCTACGGCCATCCGCTCGTCAAAAGCCCGAACATCGATCGGCTCGCCAAGCGCGGCGTCATGTTCAACAAGGCATACTGCCAGTTTCCGCTGTGCAATCCGAGCCGGGCGTCGATCATGACCGGACTGCGGCCCGACAGCACCAAGGTCTTCGAGAACGCCACGCACTTCCGCCAGGTGAATCCCGACGTTGTCACGATGTCGCAATTGTTCCGCAACGCCGGCTACCGCGTGGTACGCATCGGCAAAATCTATCACTATGGCGTGCCGGCCCAGATCGGCACCAGCGGACTGGACGACGACAAATCTTGGGACAAGGTGATCAACCCCGTCGGCATCGATCGCAAGGAAGAGGACCGCGTCACGAATTACCAGCCCCAAAACAAAGGTCTGGGCGCCACGCTCGCCTGGCACGCCTCCGCCGGCATGGACGCCGAACACACCGACGGCAAATCCGCGGACGAGGCGGTCAAATTCCTCGAAGCGAACAAAGATCAGCCCTTCTTTCTCGCGGTCGGTTTCTACAAGCCGCACGTGCCGCTGATTGCACCGCAGCAATACTTCGACTCGCATCCGCTGGCGAAGATCCGCATGCCCGTGGAGCCGGCCGACATCCGCAACGGCGTGCCGGCGCCGGCCTTCACGGTCAACCCGCCCAACTACGGCCTAGACGATGAGAAATGCCGCAACGTCATCCGCGCCTACTATGCCTCGACCGCGTTCATGGACGCCCAGGTCGGCAAAGTCATCGCCGCTCTTGATCGACTCGGCCTGGCGGACAACACCATCATCATCTTCTGGAGCGATCACGGCTGGCTCCTGGGCGAGCACGGCCTGTGGCAAAAGCGCTGCCTCTTTGAAGAGTCCGCGCGCGTGCCGCTGATCATCGCCGCCCCGGGCCAAAAGGCCATCGGCAAAACGTGCGATCGTCTGGCGGAATTGGTCGACATGTACCCGACGCTCGCCGACCTGTGCGGCATTGCGGCGCCGAAACATCTGGAAGGTGCGAGCTTGAAGAAGTTCCTCGACGATCCCACCGCGCCCGGTAAAGCTGGCGCCTACACGCAAGTGGCGCGCGGCGGCCCAAAGATGGGCAAAGAATTCATGGGCCGCAGCGTTCGCACCGAACGCTGGCGCTACTCCGAATGGGACGACGGCAAGCAAGGCAGCGAGTTGTACGACCACGACGCCGACCCGCGCGAGCACCGCAATTTGGCGAACGACGAACGGTACGCACAAACGGTGACCGAATTGAAGGCGCTCTTGAGGGCGAGGCGCTAGCCGATGGATACGCAACGCTTCATCCTCATCGCCGCGGCCGTCGTACAGCTCGCCCTGTGGCTCGTGCTCGCCGGGCGTTACAAAGCCCCGTCGGCTGCGCCCGGCAGCATCGTCTTGCAATACGGTTGGAAGCTGCGCTTTCTGGGCCTGTGCATCGCCTTCGCGTTTCCGATGCTGATGATCGTGCTGTTCGCCGTGACGCCGATACGGCATGCGGCTCACACCGTGCCGATCGGCATCACGCTCTTGGCATTGGGTTGTGTCGGCGGCGCACTTTTGGTCGAAACACAGGGCGTCTTTCTAATCATCACCGACGCCACGATCGTCGGTGTCTCTCCCTGGCGACGGCGGCGCGAATGGCGCTGGGATGAAATCGAGCGTGTCACTTTCTCACGCGCCAATCGCTGGCTGATTCTGCACGGGCCAAGGCAGGAAACGATTCACGCTGCCCTATTCCTGGTCGGCATCCGCGAGCTGGCCCAGGCGATCCTGCGGCATGTGTCCGGCATGAAATGTGCGCCCGCGCGAAAAGTGCTGGATCGACTCGTTGCGTCCTGATGGGCGCTGTCACTGACGCGACAGTGCAACTGACTGGGCCACTTGGCCTAGTCGGTCCAGTCGAGGTGTACAAACGGAAGTCCTTAAATCGCTTGAAGTTGCGACGCCCTGATCGAGCGACTAGGCCACAATGCACCGATACTCCAAGTGGGTAAGGGAGAGGAGTCATTCCTCTCCCTCCCCGTTGTCGCCAGGGGGTTGCTTCCCCCTATTTACCGGCGTGCCCTTTTCGGGCACCGGGCGACGCCATGGTCAGGGCCTCGTACG
>Ga0080064_1002825_pt1 | contig 27794 bp, 14 predicted proteins | sample Subgrocontami54m_FD_69260 | JGI IMG/M metagenome (GOLD analysis project Ga0080064, IMG submission 69260) | Subsurface groundwater microbial communities from S. Glens Falls, New York, USA - GMW46 contaminated, 5.4 m (SPADES assembly) (version 2) ...
AGCTCCATCACAAAATACGGCCGCCCGCTCTCGGTCGCGCCACCGTCGAAGACCCGCGCGATGTTCGGGTGATCCATCAGCGCGAGCGCCTGCCGCTCGGCCTCGAACCGCGCGATCACTTCCTTTGTGTCCATCCCCAGCTTGATCACTTTCAGCGCCACCTCGCGCTTCACTGGTTCGCGCTGCTCGGCGCGCCACACGACCCCGCAGCCGCCCTCGCCGATTTTTTCGCGCAGCGTGTAGCGGCCGATGCGCTCCCCGGTCTGTTCACGCGGCCTCACCGCGGGCGGCGCGATCAGCGGCGCGGCGAGGAAGTTTTTCGCCTCGTCATGCCCGCGCAGCAGCGCCGCGACACGGGCGCGTTGTGCCGTGTCGCGGGCGCACGCGCGGTCGAGACACCCGGCGCGTTCGTCGGCCGGGAGCGCGAGCACGGCGTCGAAGATCTCGTCGTCGCGGGAGTCGGGCATGGAAAGGGCCCCGCCCCGGGGCGCGGGGCGCCGGCGGATCCTTGGTTACGGCACCTCGTAGATCTCGAGCAGCGCGATGCCGGAGGCGTTGCCGGCGCCGCTGACGATCGCGGTGTAGGTGCCGGGCGCCAGGGTCACGAGCAGCGCCGCGTCGGCCGAGCCGGCCGCGAGCGGAAAGGCCCCGCGGCTTGCGGCCAGCGCAGAGAGGCTGGTGGTGCCGGCCCAGTTGTCGTTCGAGTCGATCAGGGTCTGGCCGCGGTAGAGCTCGAGACGCGGATCGGCGAGGTTGCCGGTGACGCCGAGACCCGCGAGCGCTGCACCGACGCCGCGGATGAGCACGGTCTTGCTGCGCGGCCCGCCGACGGAGAATCCGGCCACCAGCACATCGGCGCCGGTGCCGACCCGCCCGCGGGCGGCGAAGTTGTCCGAGGGCGGCACTGCCGGATCGGCGAGTGCGCCGATGTCGATGCGGACGAGGCCGGTCTTGGTGGCGTCGGCGCCCGGGAAGAAGTGGCCGTTGTTGCACACGAAAACCGCTCGGTCTGAACCGCCGCGCCCGAACGCAACCGCGGTGCAGGTGACGAGCGGGCCGCCGGCCGCGATCGTGGAGATGCGGCCGTCTGGCTTGATGACGGCGATGCGGTTCTGGATGTTCAGCGCGGCGTAGATGTCGCCGTTGCTGTCCAACGCGATGCCGTCCATGGACGCGAGCAGTTCGTTCTCGATCACCACGCTGTGCGCGCCGGCGGTGCCATCGGGATTGACCCGGATGCGCACGAGCCGGCCGGGCTGCGTGACGGCCACTATGACATCGCCCTGCGACGTAACCACGATGCCGTTGGCGCCGAGCGCGGGGTTGGGAAACAGCGTGGGCGCCGTGCGCGGCTTGAGCAGCGCGTCGGTGCTCCATTTCTGGAATGCGCCGGCGGGCGTGACGCGGTAGACTTCATTGGTCCCGCTGTCGGTGACGTAAACGTTGCCCGCCGCATCGAGCGCCAGGTCGTTGAGCGTGTTGCTGCCGGTGATCTCGGCGAGCCGGTTCATCTCTCCGGCTGGTGTGATGCGCCAGACGATCCGGGAGCCACCACCGGCCGCATAGAGGTTGCCGGCGGCGTCGAATTTCATCCCGAGCGGCCGCGCGGCCGCGCTGGCGGGCAGCGTGGCGAACGTGGACACCGCACCGGCCGGCGTGATGCGCACGACGCCAGCGGCGACGCTGAGGTAGGCATTGCCCGCGGCGTCGACGGCGAGGCCTTCGGGGATCTCCGTGCTGGGGAGCAACGCCACGACGGTCGGCGTCTGGGCGGAGGAAAACGCGGCGAGGTGCGTGAAGAGCACGGCCGCGGCGATGTAGCTGGAGCGTTTGTTCATGTGGGGTGGGTTATCGGGTAGTGGAAGCCGGCGGAATGCCGGCCGCACCGCTCAAAACGAGAAACGGGAATCGGCAGTGACACGATGGAACAGTGATGAACAGTGATGAGCCGGAACGGAGCGAGGGCCGGTACAACGGCGCAATGCTCTTCGGGCCGCTGCGCAGCGCCTCGTTCCGGGCGCGCAGCGCCCCATCCCTGTGGCGGGCGTGCGCAAGAAAGCGAGCACGCGCCGACAGGGCGTGTCGTGGACACCGCAAAAGATTCGTCGTCGCGGATCATCGCGGCGGCGCCATGGGTTTGTGGGAAAGCAGGGGTGAAAGGCTGCCGGAGCTGAAAATCCGACAAGAAAAAAAGGCCTGGCCCGCAACGTGGCAGGCGAGGCCGAGCACCGCAAGGCAGCGTTGGCACTACTTCGCGGCGACGATTGATGCAGCCGTCTTGCTTTCCTGCTGCGCGAGGAAGGCGCGGACGGGCGCGCTGTCGCAGAGCCGGATGAGCGTCACGCGATCCTTCGTGAATGCGACGACGAGCGTGTCACGATTTTCCGGATTCGCGACGTTGACCCGCAGCTCGACGGGCCGCCGGGCCTGGAAATCGAAGTAGACCCAAACGTCGGGCGAAAGCTTCGCTGACGGCGCCCCGAACATGTTGCGCACGGTTTCACGGTTCATGCCACGCTCGATGTTCGGCCGGCCGGTGAGCGGAATCGTGTCGGCGGATGGCGCGCCGGTGTTGGTGGCGAAGGCGGACGTGGAGAACGTCGCGGCGAGGAGGAGGGAGCTGGCGATGAGCAGGTGGGATTTCATGTTGGGATAGTGGGTTCACTTCCCAACGCGGAATTCCCCGGCCCCAAAGTGACACGCCGTAGGTTTTTTCTGCGAAAAAACCTAGCGCTAGGATTTCGCCCCCGGCGAAATCCTTTTCATCTCGTTGAACAGCCAAGCGCGCGCGTATCCCCAATCGCGCTTTGCCGTGCGGCTCGAAATCCCCATCGCGTCCGCGGCTTCCTCCAGCGTGAGCCCGACGAAGAAACAATGCTTCACAATCTCCGCCTTGCGCGCGTCGTGCGCGGCAAGTCGCGCCAGCGCTTCGTCGAGCAGGATCACACCGGCGTCATCGAGCTGGGCGGCCACGTCGAAGCCGGTCTCGCTGGCGCTCACTTTCGCCAACGCTCCGCCATGCCGCTGCGCTCGGCGGCGGCGCGCGTTGTCCACGAGAATCCGGCGCATCGCCTCCGCGGCGGCGGCGAAGAAGTGGGCGCGGTTCTTCCAATTCGGCTGCATCTCGCCGCCGAGCCTGAGCCATGCCTCGTGCACGAGCGCGGTCGCCTGCAATGTCTGCCCGGGCGATTCCCGCGCCATTTTCGCGGCGGCCAGCTTGCGCAGCTCGCCGTAGACCAGCGGGAGAATCTTGTCCGCCGCCTGCAGGTCCCCGGCCTCGGCGCGCTGAAGCAGCAGCGTGAAATCGCCAGTGGGTGCGTCGGGCGATTGCGGATGGTCGCTCATGGGCCGGGGGCTGGAACGCTTCACCGTCCACCACGAACGTTCAACGCCCAAGTAAAGGCGCGCAAAAACCAAAAGTGCGCGTCACGCGAAGCCGATCGCTGAAGCGTCGCCCTTCGGGGAAAACGTAAGCGAGCGGGCGCAGGATCGGCTTGCCTGTGGCGACCGAACATGAGCGTGAGACTGAGAAGGCCGCGAATGTTGATCGTTCTTCCTCGTCGTTGACTATCCCGCCGTCGGACTCACCGCCGGACAACGGCTAGCCAGTCATCGGCACCGGGCGCACTGAGCGTCGCGCCCGCGCCGCCCCGGATTTTGCCGGTGGGCCTAAGTGCGCCGCCTTCGCGGGGATTGAACCAGCTGAGGGAAAATTCGCCGCTGACTTTCGCTAGATCGAGCGAAGCGGTGCCACCCTGCGGAAGATAGACGAGGTAGAGTTCGCCCGGCTGGGCGCAGCAGTAGACGGAGTTGTCGTGCGCGGTGTTGCCGGCGAGTTCGTCGGCGTTGGTCATCTTCTCCAGCGGGATTTTCTCCCGCGCAAAGAACTCGAGCGCGATGCGGCAATAGTCCCAGGAGCGGTCGCGACTGCGAAAATCCTCGAGGAGTAGATCGTTTTCGGCGAGTTGGTATCCAAAATAGTATTCCACGCCGCCACCACCGGCCATGAAGTTGCCCCAGAGCGTGTTTTTGCGGATGTCGTGGAGGTCGTAGCCAACGTCCTTCCCGTTCCTGTCCTTGCCAGCGTAGCCCTGGTAGCCGGGATCGGGCGGGACACCGAGGCTGGCGGGATTCTGTTCATCGTTGCAGACGACCCACGGCCGGCCGGCGGCCGCGGAGGCGCGCACCCACTTCAACGTCTGCTGGTGCGCGGCCTTCCAACTGTTTTGCGCGGAGGCGCCCGTGAGCACCGACTGCGAGCCGAGCAGCGCCTCGTAAACTTGATCCTGCTGATTCGGAAAACTGTGGATCACGATGTGATGATGATAGGGGTCGGTGTCGGCGATGAACTGCGCCATGGCGCGCTGTTCCTCGGGGGACTGGGTGTTTTCCTCGCCAAGGTTCCAGTTGAGCGCCAGGGCGTGGCCGAAGCGGGCGATCAACTCGCGGAGGTAGAGCTTGCGCTCGGGCCCGGTGGCGCCGCCGTCGAGTGACTCCGGGAGGAGGCCGGGTTTGCGCTGGGCCCCAATGCGGTTGTCGTCGTTTTCGTTTTCCTGCAGCTTGAAATGGAGGAACAGGCCGAGCTTCGTCGCGTGGTCGAAGACGATGCCCCACTGATCGAGCTTGGAGCAGTCATAGTGGAACTTCTCGTCGCGGGCGACGAAGGGCCAGACGTTGTCGCCATCGCCCGCCGCATTGTAGGTGAGAAACGAAAACGAGTTCGCGCCCTTCGCCGAAAGGTAGTTCAGCGCGCCAATGAGACCCTTGCCTTTGCCGTTCCGCCACGACGGATCGCCGGGGCGCCAGTCGCGGACGTGCGGTGACCACGTTTTCAGCGGGACGTTCTGCTTGAGCGCGATGGTGTCGTCGAAGTCCGAATACGCGAGGAGCGTCTCGGGGGCGTCGGCGCCGGCCTTGAGGAAGGGCGTGCCGCTGCCGGCGTGGCGCAGGTAGTGGCCGCCGGTGTAGGTGAGGCGGCCGTGCGCGCGGAAGTCGCGGCCGGATTTGTCGGTGCGCGCCACGGTGAAGCTGCCGCTCTTGCCGTCGAACGGCGCGAGCGCGGTGCCGCCGCCGTTCATCGCGACCTCCGGACCTTGCGTGAACGCGACGCGGTAGGACCACGTGCCCGGCTTGTCGGGCGAGAGGTGCGCGCGCCAGATTGTGCCGGCGTTGGCGGAGGTGTTCGCGGCGTTGCCGTCGGCCACGAAATAGCCGGGCACGACGTAGCGCGGCGCGCCGGATTCGTGCGTGAAGGTAACGTCGAGCCGCAGGTCGGTGAAGGGATTTGGCGAAGCATCGCTCTCGGCGGCGAACGGGCCGGCGAGTTCGAGCGTGACCTTGTGCCATTGCTTGAGTTCGCCCGTGATTTTGACCGAACCGTTGCCCGAGGGCTGGCGCGCGACGGGTTTCATCGCGGCGGCGCGCTGCGCGGCGGCGAGTTCAACGCGCGCGGCCTCGAGGCCCGGATCGGTTTCGTTGGGACCGAAGCCGGCGCCGGGCTGGGCGCGCGCCGCGGTGGGTGCGGGCGCGGGAGGCGTGGCCGCGGGAAGAGCGACGGACGCGACGAGCGCGACGATGGAGAGAAGACGTGCGATTGTGTTCATGAATGTCAGGCGGAGCGAAGCTGGCCGACGAAGTCGGCGAGGGCGGTGTCAGCGCCGACGTTGCCGGGGAAGACGACGTAACCGAGGCCGGGGAATTTCGCCTCGGGGCCGAGACGCCAGACGGGGACGCCCGGGAGCGCCTGCCCGAGGACCACCGCGCGGCGGACGCCGAGGCCGCGGGTGGCAGTGTCGCTGGAAGTGATGCCGCCTTTCGCGATGAGATAGCGCGGAGCGACGGAGAGCTGGCGGATCAGTTGGATCAACGCGTCGGAGACGCGGCGGTTGATGGCGAGGCTGGCCGCGGCGTTGGCGCCGGTGATGAGCTGGCGACTCGTGTAGACGACGGTGTCGCGGCCGGCGGCGAGCGCGGCGTTCAGCGCGCCGGCGGTGGCGGCGAGCGCGGGCGCACGACGGGCATCGTCGAGCAGCGCGGCGACGTCGACCCCGATGGGTGTGACCTTGGCGGTGGCGAGCAACGAGGCGAGTTGGGTGGTGGTCTTCGGCACGTGGGACCCGACGAGCGTGAGGCCGCCGTGAGCGGTGGGCATACTGAAAGCTGCGGGGGAAAGCAGGGCGTGCTGGGGAGATTGGCCGATGCGGGCGGCGACAAATCCCGCCGCGGTGCGATAGAGGAAACGCGAGCCGGCGGCCTCAGCGTCAAGCGTCGCGGCGGCGAAGACCTCGATATCTCGCGGCGCGGCGGCGTTCACGACACACAAGGAGCCGTGCGGGAGGGCGCGGAGCTTTTCGGCCACTGCCACCGGGCCGCCGCGGCGGATGACCTCAAGGGAGATCGTGGCGACGTCGCTGGCGCGGGTGCGACCGACCGTCTTCTCCTCGACGTAAGATGGAAGGTGCGAAGTGCGGTAGCCGAACGCGGCATCGCGGGCGAACGGCGTGGCGGCAGCGGGGACGAGCCGGTCGCCCTCGGCGACGTAGTGCGTGTCGCCGAGCGTATAGCGTCCGCCGGCCTCGAAGTAGGGCGTGAGGATCGTGGCGTCGAAAGGCCCGAGCGTTTCGGCGAGCGTGTCGGTCTCGATCGGATAGTGGCCGCGGAGCGTGGAGTCGCTGCGGCTGGCAACGACAAAGGCGCGACCCGTCGCGGCCGACGCCGCGCGGAGGTTGGCGGCGAGCTCCCGGTGGAGCGCGCGCGTGGCGGCAGGCGTGAGGCTGCGGGAATTGGTCAGGATGTAGAAGCACGCGGGCGCCGCGGCCAGTTCCGCCGCGAGCGTGGCGGCATCCCACGCGGTGACGACGGCGACGTCGCGCACGGTTTGCGTGCCGGTGGGGTCGTCGTCGAGCACGACAAGCGTGCGGCCCGAAGCCACGGCGGCGGCGGCGTTGGCCGGCAGCACATCGTGCGGCCACGCGGGCGGCAATGCGGCGAAGGCCGCGGCCTTGGGGAGCGAAACAGAATCAGGCACCGGTGATTTCAACCTGCACGTTTTGCGTGCGGGCCTTGGCGAGAAAGAGCGCGCGTTTGCCCTGGGTGCCCTGGTGCGGCGGCGGCGTGGCGGTCGCGAGTCCGGGCGCGACGAGGTCGGTTTGGGACGCGGCGACGTTGTCGACCTTGAGGCAAAAGTGGTGAAGCCCGGGGCCGTGCTGCGCGAGCCAGGATTGCAGCGGATGGTCCGGCGTGAGCGGCTCGACGAGCTGAAGGTGAGTGTTGCCGAGGTCGAGGGGCGTGAGGCGGACCACGCCGCCGTTGACGACCTCGCTGCACACGACGGGGAAACCGAGTCGGTCGCGCCAGATCTTCAGGGCCTCATCGGTGGACGGCACGCAGATCGCCAAGTGGTCGAGGCCGCCGTGTTTGATGTTCATGCGGTGAATTGGGACGGAGCAAATTTCCAGGTCGATGGCACCGGGAGCGGTTCGGTGGATTACTTCACAAGTTTCAGCCGCGGATCGGTGAGTTCGAAGGCGCCGCTGACCTCGCGCGGCAGCCGGAAACGCAGAGACGCCTGATCCTTGATCGCAGCGCTGATCTCGAACTCGAGGCTGTGCTCCTCCCACTGCGCGGTGAGCGGTATCGACTCTTTTCTCGCGAGAATGCTCGAACCGTCGGCCGCATCGAAGTCCGCGGAGTCGGACACCTCGAAATCGACCGATTGTCCCGGCATCCCGCGGACGCGGAACGCCACGCGGTAGCGGCCGCGCTCGAGTTTCACGCCTTTGCCGAGCGAGTAGCGCAGGCTGGAGCGACGGCCGAACTCCCCGGCGACGCGGATAACGCGCTTACTGGCGGCGCCAGGCACCGAGCTATCGAAACGGACTTCTTTGTCCAAATCCGGGGGACGCCCCTCGAGCGTCCAGGAGCGCCACGGGTTGATGAGCTCGATGTTCGGATCGGCCTTCCACGGTGTCACTGCTTTCACGGGCGGCGCGGGAGGCGTCGTGACCGCCAGAAGCTTTTCCGGCACCTTGTAATGAAGGCTGTCGTCGAAGTCAGGACGGTCGAACCGCACATTCGTCAACGCGGCCTGCGCGGGCGGGACGCCTACACCGATGAAACCCAACGGATGCCAGCCTCCGCGGAAGTAGTTTTCGATGGCGAAGCGCGCGCTGGGCAACATCCCGCCCTGTCGGTCAAGGATCGCGAGGGCGACGATGTATCTTCCCGGCTTGATGTCCGCCGGCAGGGCGGCGTGCCCTTCCGCCTGATACGAGATCGCGGGACGACGGTAGACAAAGGCTGCGCTGTCCCAATCCTCCCCGGGCAGCCAGTGGCGGATGTCTATGCCGTTTAGCTCGGCCGACCAGGCGGGTTTTTTCGTCGCCGGATCGAGCAGCGCGACGGCCACGGGCCAGTCGAGATAGAAGGGCGCGCTGCCGGTGTTTCGCGCGGTGAGCTTCACCGTCATCTTCGCGCCCGGCTGCACCGCGAGCGGGTAGCTGACGGAATCGAGCACGAACCGGTAGCCGAAGACTTTTTGCAGCTCGGCGGCGCCCGCGAGCGCTTCGCGGTCGGTGTCGGTGTAGCCGCTGATCCAGCCGAGGTAGCTGGCGTGATAGCGGCGGATCTTGTCGGTCATGTAGTGCCGGTAGGCCGGCACCTTCATCGTCTCGTCCGGCGTGCGGCCAAAGGTCTCTGCCGGCTTCGCGCTCGCGCGCTGCTTCTGCCAGTTGTATTCCACCTCACCTTCGATCGGGGCGCGCTTCCAGATGTCGGGATACACATTTGTGGCCTGCCAGGGCAGTTGATCCCTTTGGCCATCGGGCGGCTCGCGCGAGAGGTTGGCAAAGGTGTCGTAGTAGATGCCAAACCCGGCCGCCATGAACTCCGGGTCGGTGTGGCGGACGAGCACGGGCTTGTGCTTGAAGGCCTTTTGGAAGGCCTCGGTCAGCAACCGCCGCTGAGCAGCCGTGGGAGCCGGACTATGATGCTCGCCCCAATAACCGATGAGCCCCATCTGCACGGCGAAGATGCGCGGGTCGTTGTCCCAGGCCTCGCCGAGCTTCGCCACCAGCCGCTGCAGCCTGACCTGAAATTCCGGGCTGTCGTAGTCGAAGGTGTGCAGATCGACCGGCCAGTGCTGCCTGCCCGGTGACCCGTTCCAGTCGAGATAAACGCGGGGCACGAGTTTGACGTTCAGATCCTCGAAGCGCCGGCCCTTGATTTCGGTAATCCGATTCGTGTGGGCAATGATGCGCTCGACCGTGTCGTCGGCGCCGGCCTCGATGTCCTGCCACTTGATGTAGATGCGCTCCAGGAGCCCGTAGCCATCCTTCTTGTAGCCGCGGTAGCCTTTGAGGGGATTGTTGATCCCACCTTGGAACTCGGGCGGGGTGACCGTGACCCAGCCGTCGCGAACCGATGTCGGGATCAATTGCGACGGCGGTCTGTCCTGCGCGAGGACGCTTTCCACGGAGAAACTCGCACAAAACAACCGCGCGAGGACGGGAAGGTGGCGGAATTTTCTCATCGTGTTCCGAGCGGCTTCCCCGCGAGTTCGATGTCTTGCTTCACCGCGGGCGTCAGTGCCGCCCAGGAGAACGGCTGGCGCGCGTTGGAGAGAACCGGGAGCCGATTGAACTTCCCGCCGAGCGTAGCGAGGCGTTCCCAATGAACCAACGCCCGCTCCAGCGCGGCGATGGCGACCGCTTGCTGCTTGGTGTCATTTTTCCCCCGCGCGGTCGCGAGGGCCACGCCGGCACGCAATTTTTCGGCGAAGTAGCTGCCGTAGGCCACCCACGCTTCGATATCCGTCAGTTCGCACTCCAAGGTCGGCGACGGCTTCGTTCTCGAACGGATGGCGGCTACGCGTTGCGATGCTTCCGCGCCATCGCGATCGAGCTGGGCCGCGAGTGCAAGTGGCGAGAGGACACCCGTCGCGGTCACACCACCGGCCTTCACGAAATCGGCGATGTTGATGTAACGCTTCGTGTCGAGCACCGGATGCTTGATGAAGGCGTCGATGTCGAAAAAGGTGCGCGCCCCATCATCCTTATCCACCCAGGACGAAAAGCCTTCCGTGTAGAGCGAGCCGTCCCAGGTGCCCCGATGGAACGAGGCGAAATGGAGCGGCACCTGGCTCGCCAGTTTCCACGCCTGCAATAGATCGTCGCCCAAGCCCCTACCGAAGCGCTCCTCGAGCAATCCGGCAAAAATCCGATCGGGCGTCGCCCCGTCGTAGAGCAGCCGGCCCCACACCGCGTAGAAGAGCCACTGCCGCTCGAAGGCGAACCGCCAGTTCTGGTGCGGCCCGGGCGCGGTGATGTAGTCGAGCGCCGGCACATAGCACTCGGAGCCGATGATGGCCCCGCCCACGTAGTCCTTGCGTTGGTTCTGCACGAACGCGCGGACGAAGTCGGGCTGGCCCCAGCGCAGGACGAACATGTCCTCGTTGCGCATCGTCCACACCACCTTGTGGCGCGTCGGCGGCGGATTCCAGTAGGCGTCGGAGAGTTTGCCGCCGTGCACGATGAACAGCTCGGGCGAGGAATGGGCGTGCGACCAGTTGTGCTTGAACTCCACATACACGGGGCCGGTGACATTGCGCGTCAGGCCCTCGATCTGGGCCCGGGTCCGGCGGTCGTTTTCCTCGCTCGTGGTGCCGCCCGATCCGGTGTTCGCCGAAAGCGGCGCCCGGTAGATGAACTTCGCCGGACGCTTCGCGTCGGCAATCCCGGCGAAGAACGTGCGGTCCAGCCAGGCGCGCCGCTGGTCAGGCACCATGCCGCCCATTTGTTCGCCCAACGTGATGCCCAGTCCCGTGAGATCGGGATATTCGTCAAGCACCTGCGTCACCGCTTCCCGCGTGTAGCGGACGACGATCTCGCTGTTCTCGGCCTCCGGCCCGATGTGCCGCCAGTTTTCGCTCCAACGCGCGACGTGGTGCGCGCGGGCGAATTCCGGGGAAACAAAGATGTTCCAGTTGATCAGGTAGGTCTCGATGCCCCGCGCCTTCGCCATCGCGAAAATGCCGCGCCACAGGGTCCGCCACTCGGCCAGCTCGGCTTCCGTGAATGGGCACGCCTCGGGAAAATTCTTCGGCCGAACCATGTAATGGAAGGGATGGAGGCTCCAAAGCGTGAGCACGTTGAAGCGATTCTCCGCCATCATATCGAGGAAGGTCTCCCAGAACTTCAGATCGCGGCACGTCGCGTCGTGCTGCTCGATGACTGGACTGGTGCGGTACGCGGCCCATGGCAGGTTGAACTTGATGGCGCGAAACTCGAACTGCGCCTTCACCGTGCGGTCCTCGATCTTATCCCACGGTGTGCCGAGGCGGATCTGCTCCGCCGCGTCCAGCACGCCATACATCGCACCGCGTTCCTCGCCCGCGGTGATCTTCAGGCCCTGGCGCGAGCTGACCCGCCGGAAACCCGCAGGGCCGAGATCGGTTAACACAGTCGGATCAATGGAGACAACGATGGCGGCGCCCTGTCCGGGCGGTTGAGCCGTTGTCCTCTTCAAGGTGACACCTTGCCGCTGGAGCGCCGCTTCCAGCTTGCCCAGCGCGAAACGGAGCAGCGGCGAATCGGGCGCAGTGGCGGTGATCTCGACAGCTTGGAGCGACGCGCCGCACAAAAGCAGCGCCAGGGTAAGCGTTTTGAAGAGCAAAGGCAGGTGTTTCATAGTTGATTGTCTATGGTATCCAACTCGCGGTGACTGTTGGCCGCATGGGAGTCCGGAGAGAGGAGCGGTCTCATTGCTTCGGATTCGCGGCGGACGATACCTCGACCTCTGCCACCCGGTAGTAACCCTCGGGTTGGCGGAGGGCGGCCTGCAGCGCGAATTCCACCGGGCGGTCTGTGCGCGATGAAACATCGAACAGCCCCAAGCTTACCGCGTAGCGACCAGACTCGAGATCCGCCGGCAGAGCCAGTTGGTGGAGCACGACGACGGGCGCGCCCGGCAGCCACGTCCGGTCGGCCCGGCCCACGACGGCGGCCCAGGATGCCCGATCCGAGGAGAGTTTCAGTCGCAGCTCGTAGGGTTGATAGGGCGGTGCGACGCCGCGGTTGTCGATGGTCAGACGGATCGGAGCGACGGTCCCTGCCACCAACATCGACGGAAGTTCGAGGGACATCGGGAACAGCCAATAGCCACAGCGGTTGAGCAGTTCGCGCGTCAACGCGGGGTTGTCGTCCAGCCACGCCCGCGCATCGCCGTGGTAGCCGATGTAGGTGGCGTGCAGAAGTTCGAGCGCGCCGCGGAAGAAGTCCGGCCCGGTCTTGCCGCGGCCGGACTTGGCGGCGGCCGATTCCGGCCGGGCGTCCCAGTTGCCGAGTTGCTTCACTTTGCCGTAGTGCTCCAGCTCGAGCACCGTCGGGGTGCGTGGAAAGGCGTCGGCAAAGAACTCCGGGCTGCGCACGGTGAAACGGTCGCTCGTGCCCGAGAAATATCCGTTCACCATGATGCTGTCGTCCCGATAGCTGATGCCGCTGGCCAGAATGTGCCGGTGCAGAATGTCGCGCTCGCTGGGATCCTTCAACGCGTAGACATAGTCATCGGAGATGACGAGCGGAGCGCGCTTGAAGTGCTTCCGGTGCAGATCGACGTGCAGTTTCCGTACGGCGAGCGACAGGGTCTGGCGGCTGCCCGCCCATGTATGGCCCTCGCCCCAATCGCCGATGCTGCCGATGTCCACGTAACGCACCCACGGCTGCCGATCATACCGCGCGGCAAACGCAGCGAGAAACCGGTCGAGTTTCTCCAGAAAGATGGGATCGTCGAAGCGTGGTTCCCACGGGCCGTCCGGCCCGACGGCCTCGCCCGCCCGATAGTGTCCGCCTTGTGCTCCGGCCTCCTTCACCCAGTGCGGAGTCGCATACTGCTGCTCGATTCGGTCCGTGCTGGTCTCCTTGCAACTGATCCGGAAGGCGATCCCCAGGCCGTGCGCGGTCCATTTCTCGATGATGCGGTCGATCATCGCCCAGTCGAACTGGCCCTCGCGGGGTTCGAGATATGCCCACGCCAGCCGGATGTAGATGTGGTCCATTCCGGGGAACTCGAGCAGATCGGCGTCGCGGGCGATGCGATATTTGTCGGGATGGTTGTCCGGATAATGGTGATACCATCCCTTGTGCGGATTCACGAGGACGCGCGTGACGTCGTGCAACGCAGTGAGATTGCGCGCAACCGGCGCCATCGCGGGCGGGACGGCGGGTGTCTGAGCGAAGAGGCGGAGAGTGGCCAAGCCGGCGACGAGCGCGAATCGCCACGATGCCGGGGCAGTGACCGTCTGTCGGGCGAATATGCCGGGCGACATCAGGGTAGTTCGTAGACTTCGACCAGAATCCGGCCACTTGCCCCGCCAGCGTCGGACACGGCCACGGCGTAGTTGCCCGGCAGGACGCTGCCGAAAATCGCCGCCGTTCGCATCGCCTTCCAGCGTGTCGGTGCGGGCGAACTTGTCCGTGGTAATCACCAGCGCGCCCTTCGCGGATTGGGACTCAGATAACTGGCGTCTGGGGGCTGGCGACCGGTCTCGGGCGCAGCGTCAGCCTTGGCGGTGTTCGCACGAAAACGGGAGGCTTCAGAGTTCATTTGGCGCCGGTGTTGATTTTTCGATACCACGGCAGCCGGTTCAGGGGCGCTTTCACGTTCGCCACACACGGGCCATGCACCAGCGTGCCATCGTCGCCCTTCCAGTCGCCCGGCGGAAATTGCACCGACCGCTGCACGACGCCCTTCTGCAGCACCGGCGCGACGAGGACGGAGGGGCCGAGCAGGAACTCGTCGACCATCGTCGCGTAGCCCTGGCCGGGATAGTCGTAGTCGAGCGGGCGCACAATCGGTTCTCCGGTGCGCGCCGAATTCTCCGCCAGCGCCAGGATTTCGTCGGCCATGCTGGCGTGCAGCCGCGCCGTGGCCACACAGAGCTCGGCATTTTCCGCGCTCAACACGCGCCACGGCGCGACGGAAAACTGCATCATCGGCATCAGGGCGTGGCACTGGGCCCCGCGCACGACCAGTTCCTGATCCACTTTTTCCAGGTTGCGAAACGACATCCATTCGCCGCCGCCAATCATGTCCGGACAGGTGAAGGCATACCCCATCAGGCCCTGCACGAGCATTCCGGGGATGAGCTTCTGCAGGTCGGCCCAAGTATGATTCTTGTCGCGGAGACGCTGCGCCAGCGCCTGGCCGCCCATTTTCCAGCAGGCGCGGTATTCATTGAGCGGATAATCCAGGCCCACGCGCGCGTAGAGCTCGCTGTGTTCGTTCGGCGTGGCATCGGCCTGGAATGCGCGGCCCGGCGTCAGCATCTGTTTCGCGGAATAATGCTCGGGGTCACCGCCGTCGAATTTGAAGCCATCCACCCCGTAAGTCGTGACGAGGAAATCCAGCCGCGCCTTCAGCCACTGGCGCCCGTAAGGGTTGGTCAGATCGGCCACGGCGCCGAAGCCCCCCCACCATTCCATCACCACCGGCTGGCTGGGATTCTGCGCATTCACGATCCAGGGAGCGAGGCCCTTCTCCCGCTGGTCCAGCCACAGCGCCTTGAATACGGAGCCGTCCGTGGTGAAATAGGGACACATCCAGAGCATCACCTTGAAGCCCAGTCGATGGAGTTCCTTCATCATCGCCGTGGCATCAGGGAAACGCCCCCGGTCGAAATCCCAATTGCCGTGATTCTTCGCCCAGCCGGCGTCGATCATCAGCACGCCCGGCGGATAACCCTGCTGCACGGTGGCCCGGGCATACTTGAGAATGTCCACCTGGTTCTGATTGTTGGTCAGCTCAATCCAAGTGTTGAATTGGGGGCGGGTGAACAGCAACGCGTCCGGCATCTTGCCCGACGGCGGAAAGAAGCTGCGGCTGGCCTGCTGAAGCGCGGTCGCCACCGAAGTGCCGCCGGTGCCAAGCTGCAGCGGGCGCAAGTCGGCGCGCAGCCGGATCACCCCGCGGTCGAATTCGAATCGGAACGGATCTTCGCACCAGATGAAGCGCCCCTGATCTGAAATCAACAGGGGCTGCCCTTGGTTGCCGGCGGCGTCGGCAAAGAAGTCGAACGCGAACCGGGATTCGGCCGTGAAGGGCATCCGGTGCGCCTCGGCAATCACGCCCGCCCACCAATGCTCGCCCGGCTGGATTTTCACCTCCCTGGTTTCCGCGGCGGCCGCCGCCGACCGGCCAAACGCAGCCAGCGCTATCACACACAAGAACGGAAACGATTTCATGATTGTTCTGGGTGAGAACTCCAACGACGTCCCGAGCAACCGAGATCAGTTCGCCAAGGCGACGTGGTTTTCGCGGAAGGCCACCCAGGCCCCAGGCGATGTCTCGGGCGAGGCGTGAAAGCCAACATATTTGGCGGCGAACCGAAACGCCTCTTCGAACTCCGGTGATAAAGGCCGCGGCTGGCCGGCGGCGATTGGGCGTGGACGGCCAGCGCAGTCAGACCGAGCCGCGCGGGGATGATCCATTTCGCTTTCATAATCGAATTCCGCGCGTTGGCTCGGTCGCAGGCTGGCCGCTTGGGGCATAAGCGGCGCAACGTTGTCGTCTCTAGAACTCGAAGGACGTTGTCAGCAGCCACGTCTGCGGTTCGGCGATGCGCATGGTGTCGTAGGTGCCGTTGGGCTGGGCGCTGACCGGAATCAGCCGGTTGCCGACGCCGATGTTCTTCACGTTGAGTTGAGCGCTCCAGTTGATTCGGTCGCCAAAGACCTTGCGGCCGTAACCGATCCAAGCGTCCACGTTGTGTTCGGTTGGTCCGTAAAAAGGTCTCTTCACATCGTAAATGAGAGATCCGTCTGCGAAGGCCTTGACCGGGTAACCAATCGACGCCTTGTCCTGCCAGCGGTAGGCGCCCCCGAGGCGCCAGCCCTTCAGGGCGCCTTGTCTGAACGAATAGTTGCTGACGACGTTGAAACGCCAGCGGCGCAACTCGGGCGAGGGAGATCCGTCGAGCGCGATATTCTTTTCCGCGTTGGCCTTCACCGTGGCCCAAGTCTGCCCGAGATTGGTCGTAGACGTGGCTCCGTCCGGCAGAGCGGCGGCGGTGCCGCCCCAGACTGGATCGAGCAGCTCAATCAGTTTCTTGAAGCTCGCCCCGGAATTTCCACTGACGGTCTGTTGGCGCGCCGCGTTGAAGGCGATGCGCCAATTTGAAGTGGGATTATAGACGACGTCGAATTCGTAGCCGGTCGCGAGGACGTCCGTGGTGCTCACCACGGTGCCGACCTTGTCGTCATGATCGACAATGGTTGTATTGTTGGGCCCGGGACGGAAAACAAAATTAAACGTCGTGAAAAGCTGCTTGGCCACCGGGCCCTGCAGAAACTGATTCCATGCCGCCATGGCCGCAGGGGGCGCGACGGCGAGGTAGGCCTCGTTCGAAATATTCTCGATTTGCGAATCGAGTCGCCGCACGACTTGGTTTTGCAGCTCGGTAAACGCACCCGCCGACGCCAATGCCGCCGCGGTTTCATATTTTACCGCGCGCAACTCGAGCTTGTTGTGGAATAGCGAAACCAGGGCGCCCCACTCCTTGGTCTTGCCGGTCGGAGGAGCAATTTTCTCGTTGAACGGGTCGTAGCGTTGCGCGCTGGGCCGGAAGTTGTCCGACTTGTTGTAGGTGAGCGAGACATCCGCGCCCAGCGGAAGCTTCCCCCGCAGGAAAGGCGGCTGGTGCAAGACCAGCCCGTAGTTGAAGGACCGCTGTGAGTCGTCCAGTGTCGGTGCCGTCCACTTCCATACGGCGCGATCGGTGATTTTGAGGCCCGTGGCGGAGTCGGTGAGTGAAGTCCCGGCGTCGTAAGTCTTATAGGCATCTTTGCGCCACCCGAGCGTGCTGACGAGCGTGTTATCCCACCAATAGCTGTTGGCGACAAAGACGGATGATTTGATATCATCACCGTTGCGCGAAGGACCCGTGCGCGTCCTGGTCAGGTCGTATTTGCCGGTCGGGACAATGCTGAATGACCGAACCTGCCACGGGGCGAGGGCCACCGGCGTGGTGGGTGGCGTCTGATAGTAGAGGACGTTGACCGAGGATGCGCCGTCGATGCCGTTGTTGACGCGGATGCCTTGCAGTCCATTGTTCTGCGGGCCTCCGGCGTTGAGCAGGCTTGGCCCGATGTAGGACAGACGGGACATGAGCCGGTTGTTGTCATTGAGCACGATGGATCGCGTTTCGTTCGCCGACTCCGCCTGCCAATAATCAACGCCCAGTTGGTAGGGGCGTCCGCCGCCGCTTTCGCCACGCCGCTCCTGACTGGTGAATGAACCCGTGAAGACGTGGCGCCCCAGCAGCTTTCCCAGCCGGTTGTTCCGGATGCGGGTGAGGTTCAGGTCGTAATACGCCGTGGCGCGATAGGCTTCGCGCTTGGTGTAACTTTGCGATTGAAACCCCTCCGCGCCATAGACGACCGGCCGCCCTACATTGGGGTTGGGCGCGCCGTTGGGGAGCTTGGTGTTGATGTCCACCGTGATCATATGATTGCGGAACTGGTTGGGCTCAACGTAGGCCGCATCCAGAAACTGCTTGTCGAACGCAACCTCAAATCCGGCGTGGGAGCCGAGGCGTTGCTCGAAGGCGGCGTTGTAGGTTTTCCAGAAAGCCCACTCACGCTTGTTCGGGCCTTCCAGCGATTGATGATAGAAGTCGAACATCGACGGATCGGTTAGCTTCGTATCCTTCCAAAAATTGGCCACCGCGGGGTTGGTGGCCTGATTCAACGCCTGCAGGTAGGCCTTCGGGTTGGCGAGGGTTCGCATGCTGTCGTTGGCGAAAGCGGTTCCGGCCGCGTTGAGTCGCACGCGCGTATTCGATCCCTCGATGGCCTGAATGGACGGATCGAGCCCGGTGATGCCCAATCTGGCCACGTTGGGGTTCTCCAAAACCAGCAGCGGCTGCCTCGTCAGCGAACTGATAAGGTTGCCCGTGATGCCGCCAGTGGCGTTGAACACCCGCAGGTTCACGTCCGCCGGCACCGTGCCGAGATACTGGCCGACGCCCGTGGTCGGGTCATAGACCGGTTTGCCGAGCGCCCACCACCAGGAATACGAGTCGGTAGGCGGGCTGTTATAGGCCTTGTTCGAAAACTGTTTCGCATATTCGGTGCTGACCCGGAGCGTTCCGGTCTTCCAAGGGCGCGCCGTGGCGGTGAGAAAAATGCGTTCATCGCGGATATAGTTGGGCTCGATCCGGTATTTTTTTTCGCCAAAGAGGCTGGCTACCCGCAGCGCCACGCGGTCCTTGACCAGCACCTGATTGTGGTCGAGCGAGCCGCGGTAGGTGCCATATTCCCCAAATTGCGCTTCGACCCTGCTCTTGGTCTTGTTCGGCATCGCCTTGATCAGTCCGTTATTGATGATGCCAGCCGCACTGCCCAAGCCGAAGAGCATCGCGTTCGGCCCACGATTTATTTCCACGCGATCCGTGTTATAGCCGTCCAGTGGGACGCTCGTGATGAAATAATCACGGGTCTGGTCAGCGCCGCCCACGCCGCGCACGCGATTGGATGTTTGCGCGCTGCGGATCTGGCCGAAGAGATCGGTGAAATTGGCATCCTGTCCGGGATTGCTGAAGTTGCCACTGAGCCCCGAGACCTCCGTGCCGAGCGTGTAGGTCAGCAACTCATCCAGGTTGTTCGCCCCGATGTCCCGCATGAATTCCTTGGTGACCACGGTGATCGAGGCGGCGACGTCGCGGAGGTCGGTGCGCAGGCGCGTGCCGGCCAGCGTGCCGCTCGCCTTGTAGCCGTCGTCTTTTTCCGCCGCGACTTCGAAGGGTGACAACTGGACTGCCTCGGATGTTGTGGAGGTGGACGGCGGAACGACGGCAGTCTGGGCGCCGAGCGACAAAGCAAACGCGAGCCAACCGGTGAGGGCGGCGAGGAGGGTGCGAGATTTTGAGGTCATGTCTCTGGGGTTTGGGTTGATGTTTGAATCGTTCTAACGTGAGAGGAATCAGTGCAGCGTGAAGCCGGGTCGAGTGAGCGCGGTTCTCATGGATTTCCCTTTCGGGCGATTTCGATGTCCACCCTTGGCCCGGAATCATCGAACCAATCGAACGTCTTCTGTCCGGCGATATAGAGCCGGTTCGTGTAATTGGCATCGAGCTCCCTGGCGTAGTCGTGCCACGCGGCGAGGGCTTTTTCGAGGTGGGCGACGGCCTCGGTCTGGTGCCTGGCTTCGCCGGTTTTGCGGAAGAATCCCACCGACACCGCGCCGCGGATCTTCGCCGCATAGTATTGGCCGAGCCGCGCCTGGGCGCGAATATCACCCAGGGTTTCGCGCAGCTCGGTATTTCCTCCGTCGTTGATTTCCGCGGCGCCTTTCAAGGCATCGTTCGCGAGCGCATCGAGTTGATCGGCGGACGCGAGCGGCGTGATGCCGGACGTCTTCTTCCCGGAGACAAACTCGGGGATGCCGATGTGTTGGGTGCCCTCCATGCCGCCCCAGCGCGGGTCGAGGAAGATGTTGACGGTGTGGAAACCCTGGATGCTTTTGTCGAGCAGGTTGCCCCGGCAGCCTTCCACCCACCACATGTAGTCCCACGGTACGTAGCGGGTGCGGTTCACGAGGGGAATAATCCGCGAAGCGGCCTGCCAGGTGTCGTAAAGCTTGGCGCTTTGCGTGGTCTTGAGCCGGCTTGCGATGAGGCCCTTGAGCAGTTCGGGCGAGGTCTCCGGATCGTAACCGAGCCGGCCCCAGAGCAGGAAGGAATACCAGTGTTTCTCGTTTTCCAGTTGGCGGGGTGAGCTGGGAGTCTTGCTGGCGCTCTCGCGCCCCCAGCAAAAGCGATCCGAGCCCAAAACATACCCCGCGGTCCGGCCGTTGCCGGGGAAACTGAGCACCGCTTGTTTCACATATTCCGGATCGCCCCAGCGAACGAGGAAGATGTCGTCGTTCCGGAGATTCCACCACGTCTTCATGGTGGGGGGCGTCGCGTCGAGAATGTCTTTCTTGGCGAACGGCGGATTGGGCGCCGAGTAGAGACGGGCCTTGGAGTATTTATATTCGAGGTCGTAGCCGTCGGGAAGTTTCTCGAAGCGCCGCCCGATGTATTTGAAATCCGTGAGCCAGTAGCGGTGCACAAAGCCGATTTCGCGCTGGGCATTCGTCTGCTTGTAGTCGAGGACGCCCTCGCCGTAGACGTCCCAGCACCACTGCTCCTTGAAGTCGTGATCCTTGTTCCTGTCGCCAAAGTGTTCACCCGGACACAGGCCGAGGCCTTTGAGCTTCGGATAGGTGAGGAACAGTTGGGTGACCGATTTGCGGATATAGTCCTTGGTGGTCGGATTGTCCGGGCTGTCCGTGATACCGTAGCTGGTCTCCTCGCTGCCGTAGACGTGGATGTTCCACACATACCACCAGACGTCGATGCCGCGGGACTCGGCGTAGGCGATCACGTCGTTCCAGAATTTCACTTTCTCGGCGTGCGGCATTCTCCGGATCAGCTGGCCCTTCTTGTTGTAAACGTCGTCGAGGGCCACGGCTTCGTAACCGGGAACTCTAACCAGCGTGGGAAACGGATGCCGGTTCCAGAGGCTCAGGACGTTGTAGCGCTGCCGGGCGATGGTATCGAGGTAGTCCCGCCAGAAGGCCATGTCCCAGGCGTGCTGGAAGTTCTCCTGCCCCGATGTGCCGTTGTCATCGAAACTGGGCTGCCGCTTGTCGAGGGGGATGTTGAACTTGATCCCGCGCCGCGCGATGTGGGGAGTGTGATCGGAGTCCCGCAACGTCTCGAGCGTGCCGAGGCGGATCGCCTCCGCGATATCCAACCCTCCATACATCGCACCCGTGGGATCGGCGCCGCGCACAGTGATGGTGCGGCGAGCGCCTTCGTTCTTCACCCGAATGGTATAGCTCTGCGCGGCGGCGGCGTCTGCTTTCTCGACCGTGAGCACAATGCGAGTCGCGCTGGCGGCTTCGTCCACGGTCATGCCACGCGCGGCTGCCTCACGGCGGATTTCTGCCGCCGCAAAACTCCCTGGCGCGCCGGCAGACGGAGCGTTGGTCACGCTGAGGTTCGCGGCCAACGCGGACGCCGCCAATGCGAAGCATACGGAGGCAAAAAGGGTAATTTTCATGTGCGTGGAGTGGGGTTGGCGGAAGAGGAAGGGGAAGTTCATCTCGGCATGGAACGCATATCATTTTCCTAGCGGGCCTCCGTCGCGCGTGTAGTCCACCGCGCCACAGGCGCGTCCGGCCAGCGCCAATGCCAGCACGGTCAGACCAACCCGAATGAGGCGATTCTCTTTCATGGAGGATAAAAATGGCGGCGCTCTTGTGAGTCGCCGCCGTGTTGATCAGGCAAAAGGAACCATCTTCCGTTCAGAGTCTTTCTCTGCCCAGGAAAACACTCCTTCGCGTTGGAGGGACCGGATCAGAACTCGAAGGTGTTCGTGAGCGTCCAGGTTTGCGGGCTGGAGATGCGCGCGCTCGCGAGCGTGCCATCCGGCTGGGTGCTCACCGGGATGAGCTGGTTGCCCCGGCCGACGTTTTTCACGTTCAACTGCACGTTCCAACTGACCCGGTCGCTGAACACCTTTCGCCTGTAGCCGACCCAGAGATCGACGTTGCTCTCGGCGCCGCCGAGGTATGGATTCCTCACATCGATGATGCCGGTGACGCCGTCCGGCCCCAGGATGACGGGGAAACCGATAGCCACCCTGTCCTGCCAGCGGTAGCCGCCGCCGATGCGCACATTGTCGAGCTTGCCCCCCTTGAACGTGTAATTCGTAACGGCGTTGAAGCGCCAGCGGCGTTGCTCTGGCGCGGGGCCGCCGTCAAGGAGTTGCTGTTTCAGGACATTCACATTGATCCCATTGTAATCCGAACCGAGGTCGTTGGTCGTGCCGATTCCGAGCGGCAGACGCCCGGCTGTTCCGCCCCAAACCGCTTTGAGTTCGTCCATCATCTGACGGGTTGCCGTGCCCGTGTTGTCGTTGACCGTTTTCTGCTCTCCCACGTTGAGGGAGATTCGCCATTGCGGGGTCGGATTGTAGGTCATGTCCACTTCGATGCCTTCCGCGACTGTGTCCTGGACGGCAACCACCTCACCGATGCGTTCCTGGGTCGTGATGTTGGCGTTGCTGGCGGTGTTCGGAACGGACGGGATGACGAACCTATAGGTCTTGAACAAGGTTTGGGCGGTCGGTGACTTTTCCCACGCGTCCCAAGCCGCCAGCTCCGTCCCGAAACCTTTCGCTGTCACCTCGTCGCGGTAGGCGGTGTTGCGGACGACCTCAGCCATGTTTTCGAGGCGCCGCACAATCGTGTTTTGGATTTCGGTAAACTGGGCGTTCGAGCGGGCCGAAGTAGTCTGATATTTGGAGGCCCGCAGTTGCAGCTTGCCGTCGAAGAGGCTGACGAAGGTGCTCCACTCCTCGGTCTCGCCGCCGACGGGGTCGATCGGTCGATCGTAAATGTCGTAGCGCTGGGCGGTCGGCGAAGAGTTGTCCGACTTGTTGTAGGCAAGGGAGACATCGGCCCCGAAGGGCAGCTTGCGCCGCAGAAACGGCGGTGTATGAAGCACGAGGCCATAGTTAAGTTTGGAGGCATTGAAGGGCACCGGCGCACCCAAGGTCGCCGGTTCGCTGACCAGCCTGAGTCCGTCGGGGCCGATGGGCGGGCCGTTATACCGCTGGCTTTGATACTTGTCCTTGCGCCAGCCCACGGTGCTCACGAGGGTATGATCCCACCAGTAGCTGTTGGCCACCAGGGCCATCGAGTCGACTTGTTCGAACTGCCGCTGGCCGCTGGTGGTCACGTTACTGAAATCATACTTGCCTTGAGGCACGACGCTGAAGGTGCCGGTCTTCCAATCACCGAGCGGACGCGGCAGGGGGGCGGTAACATTGGGCGGCCGTTCGTAGTAGAGCGCGGTCAGGCTGGTGGCCCCGTCGATATTCTGGACGGCCGTCACCCCTTGGGCGGAATAGCCTGCCAGCGAAGATGCATTCCTCAGGCTGGGCCCGAGGTAGGACAGACGGACGATGGTGCGCTCGCTGCTGCCGGCGTTGAAAACCCGGTTGGGATTGTTGGCGGCAGCTGCGGGTAGGTCACCCGGGGAGTTGATGAGTTTCGCCGCTTGGTAGTCGTTACCCACCGTGTCGAGTCGTGAGCTGTAGCCGGTGTTGTCCCGTTGCTGGCGGGTGCCGGACCCGGTGAAAACGTGGCGGCCCAGCAATTTGGCCAGCCAGTGGGTCGAGTCCTTGGAGAAATCGAGTTTGTAATAGGCCGTCGCACGGTAGGCCTCGCGCTCGGTCGTGGCAGAGCTCTGGAAGCCCAGGGCGGTATTCACCATCGGACGGCCCAAATTTGGATTGGGCATGCCGTTCATCAGATGTGTGTTGATGTCGATGGTCAGGGTAGTCTGCCGGAACTGGAGAGGCTGGACGTAGCCGTTTTTCATTTTCTGCCAGTCGTAGGCGAATTCGACGCCGGCATTGCGGCCGAGGTCCTGCGTGAAGCTGACGTTGCGGGCATCCCAGAAGGCCCATTCCCGCTTGTTGGGACCGTCGAGCGTCTGATGGTAGAAATCGAAGATCTGCGGGTCCAAGATGCGCGGATCCTGCCAGAAGTCATACAGGAGGGGCTGATTCGCGTTTGATTGCCGCATGTATTCCTGTGGATTGCCCAATTTACGCATGCCGTCATTCGCGTATGCTCCCGTGGGAGTCAGTCGCCCGCGGGTGTTGCCCAATTCCATGGCAATGATGGATGGATTCAACCCGGTAATGCCGAGGCGCGAAGAGTTGGGGTCTTCCGCAATAATATTCAGGGTTCTTCGCCGATTATTGTGGGTTTCCGAGGGAAGTGGTAGGCAAGGGATATGAAGCGTGAAACCGACCGGCACGTGCTGAATTTCTTTCGCAGTCTGTTGGAGTTGAAGGAACCGTGGCGAGTGGTGGCGGTGGAGTTGAAAGATGGGGAGCGCAGTGTGGAGATCGAGGTGGAGTGGCCTGACAGCTACAAGGTGCCGTGCGCCGAATGTGGGAGGGCGTGCGCGGTCTACGATCACGCCGGGGTGCGCTGGTGGCGGCATCTGGACACGATGAATCGCATGACGCGGATTTGCAGTCGGGTGCCGCGCAGCGATTGCCCGGAGCACGGGGTGAAGACGGCAGCGGTGCCGTGGGCCAACGAGAGTTCGCGTTTTACGGTGGAATTTGAAACGCAGGTGATCGATTTGCTGCTGCTGGCGCGCAGCCAGTCGCAGGCGGCCCGGCACCTGGAGTTGTCCTGGCACCAGGTGCATGATGTCCAGGCGGCCGCCGTGAAGCGTGGATTGGCCCGCCGCAGCGTGGAGGACATCGAGCGAGTGGGACTCGATGAAAAGAGCTTTGGCCGGGGCCACCATTACGGGACCGTCCTGAGCGATCTGGATCACAATCGGGTGCTGGAAGTCGTGGAGCACCGGGAGCAAGCGTCCGCCCAGCAGGCTCTGGAAGCGCTGCCCGCGGCACAGTTGACGAAGATCAAGGTCGTCGCGCTGGACATGTGGCCGGCCTTCATGGGTGCGGCCGCCGTCACCGTGCCGCAAGCAGACTTGGTTCACGACCGCTTTCACGTGGTGAAGCATCTCAACGATGCGGTGGACACCGTGCGCAAGCAGGAGCACGCCGAACTCTCGGAGTCTTCGCAGGACTGGCTGACGGGACGAAAATATCTGTTTCTGAAGAATCCCGCCGACTGGAAGGCCGAAGAAAAGCAGTGCTTCAAAGAACTCCGGAAAAAAGATCTGAAAGTGACCAAAGCGTGGGGCGTGCGGGAAACCTTCCAAAGCTTCTGGCTGTTTTCCTCGAAGACGGCTGCTCGCGCTTTCTTTCGCAAGTGGCTCACGACCGCCCGCGAGTGCGACCTGCCCCCGGTCACCAAGGTGGCTGCGATGCTCGAAAAGCATCTGCCCGGACTCCTCAACTATATCACGCACCATGTCACCAATGCGGTCACCGAAGGCTTCAACTCGAAGATCCAGATGATCAAATCCTGCGCGCGGGGCTTCCGCTCCTTCGGCAATTACCGCATCGCTATACTCTTTCACTGTGGAAAGCTCGAACTTCACCCACAATAATCGGCGAAGAACCATATTCAGGGACGAGTTATTATTAATTCCGCTGTGCAGGTTTCCCGGGCGGTTGGTCGCGCTGATCTGGGCGCTGCTGGCGCCGGTGACGGGATTGAACGGCTGAAGGGCGGGATTCGTCGAGGGAGTGCCGAGGTAGGACCCGAGCCCGGTGGTCGGGTTGTAGACGGGCTTGCCCATGGCAAACCACCACGAGAACGAATCCATGGGCGGAGCAGTGTGGGGTTTGTTGGAGGTCTGTTTCGCCATTTCGGTGCTGGCCCGGAACTGGGCGCCTTTCCATGGACGCGCGGTGCCGGTGAGGAAATAGCGCTCGTTGCGGAGATACGCGGGCTCGATCTCATAGCGCTGATCCGACTGGAGCGTCGCGACGCGCAATGCGAGGACGTCCTTTTTCAGGACTTGGTTGTGGTCGAGCACAAAGCGCCGGGAAGATTCCTGGTCGAACTGGGCTTCAACCTTGGTTTTTGTGCGGTTCGGCAGGGCTTGGATCAGGCCGCTGTTGATAATGCCGCCCGGTCGGCCCAGGCCGAAAAGCATGGCGTTTGGCCCGCGGTTCACCTCCACGCGGTCGACGTTGTAACCATCCATCGGCGCGTCGGTGATGAAATAGTCGCGGGTCTGGTCGGCGGCACCGAGACCACGGACGCGAGTGTTGCTCTGGGTGCTGCGCATCGTATTGGTGAACTCCTGAAAGCCGCCGGAATTGAAACCGGATGCGCTGAAATTACCGGCGACTCCATCGACCTCCGTGCCGGCGGTGTAAGTGAGCAGGTCTTCGAGGTTGTTCGCCGCGATGTCGTTCATGAAATCCTTCGTGACGACCGTGATCGAGGCCGCGACATCGCGGAGGTCGGTGCGCAGGCGGGTTCCCGCGAGGGTGCTGCTCGCGACATAGCCCGTGTCTGCTTCTGCATTAACGGTGAAGGGTGACAGATGGATGGCCTCGTCCTTGGTGGGTGCGGTCGCGGGAGTGGTTGTCTGGGCGTCGGTGGTGGCTGCGGCTGCGAACCAACCGACGACAGCGGCGAGCAGGGTGCGGGGAGCGTTCATGGGATCGGGTTTTCGTTGGGTTGGCGAGAGATGGTGAAACCAAGGAGGCGTCGGTCGCGACGTGCGTGATCGGCGAGGAAGTGGCTGTGTTCAGGGGACACGGTTTGAGGCTGGAATGGGCGTTTGCGGACGGGGGTTGAAAAGCGGTTCATGGTGGAAGCAATTTTTGCCGCGGGCGCGGACCGAAGCCGAACAGCGGAGCGGGGCCAAGACGGAGACAATTGAGCGCGTTCAAATGGGGGCCTTGCTGGCGAACGGGGAGAAACGATGCCGGGCGTCAAAGGGTGCCTTTCACGCCGAAGGTGATCAGCGCGCCGACTTCCTCGCGGCTGCGGAAGCGCGCGTGGCTCGGCGTGGCGGGGCCGAAGATCTTGTTGTCGGTCGGGGCGGAATCGCCGAAATTCCGGATGGCCGCGAACAGGGCCAGCTTCCGGGTGAAGGTGTAGTCGGCCTGGAGGTCCACGTAGAGCTGCTTGGCATTCCAGTTATACGTGCCGGCCTCGATGCTGCGGCCGGTGACGGCGGCGCCGCGCTGGCGGCCGCGGTAGTTCCAATTGCCGCGGAGGGTGAATTTCGGACGAGAGAGACTCACGCCCCAGTTGTAGGTTTGCGGAGTGAAGCCGTTGAACTCCGCCGCGCCATCGCCCTGCGTGCGGAGGACGCTCGCGTTGGCGAAGACCTGCACGCCGCGCGCCCAGTGCGGGAGGAAGGTGAGCGCCTGCTTGTATTCGAAGTCGAGGCCGGTCATCCGCACGGTGGTCTGGACATTGTGCTGCGTGGCCACCGGGTAGGCGCCGTAGGTGGCCGGATCGAGATCGTAGAGCGCGAGGAACTCGGGTGTCGCGGGGAAGGTGACGTTGCCGAAGAAATTCTCGAAATCGCGGCGGAAGGCCCCGACCGAGAAATTGCCGACGCGCTCGAAATAATACTCGAGTCGCACCTTGGTCGTGTTTGCGCTCCACGCCTTGATGGCGGCGTTGTTCACGCCGATCCGGCTGTTGGCGTTGCTGGCGTTGGGCACGTTTTCGGTGTCGGGCAGCGTGAGGGCGCCGGCGTATTGGTTGAAGTTGGGCCGGCCCACCGAGGTGTAGAACGCGGAGCGGAGAATCAGATTTTCACGCAGGTTGTAGCTCGCGTTCAGACTCGGAAAGAGCCGCAGGTATTCCTTCTCGGCGCGCTGGCCGCGAGCGATGAACGTGAGCTGCGAGTAGGGCAGGCCGGCGTTGGTCGGCACAATGAGGAGTGGGGCGCCGGCGGCGTTGCGCAGGATGCGGCCGCTGGCGTCGCGCTGGAAGGCGCGCGTCGGATCGGTGAGCGGGCCCTCGCCCGAGACATTGGTCTGCTCGGCGCGCACGCCGCCGACGAGCTTCAGCCGCCGGTCGAAAAACGCCGCGTCGCCGCGGAAGTAGCCGGACGAAATCACCTCAGCGGCGCGCTGCGATCCGGTGACCTCGTTGCGATACCGGGTGTTGGGATCGACCGTGAAATACTCCGGGTTCGACTTGTAGAGGCCATAGAAGCGGGTGTTGTCGAGCCACTGAATCCGGCCGAAGCCGAAGGGCGCGGTGTTCTGCGAGTTGAAGACGTCCATGGCCGCGCCGGCACGGCCGTCGCTACCGAGCGGGTCGGCGGGGGGGGGGGG
>Ga0080064_1002826_pt1 | contig 27794 bp, 19 predicted proteins | sample Subgrocontami54m_FD_69260 | JGI IMG/M metagenome (GOLD analysis project Ga0080064, IMG submission 69260) | Subsurface groundwater microbial communities from S. Glens Falls, New York, USA - GMW46 contaminated, 5.4 m (SPADES assembly) (version 2) ...
CATCAGTGCCGCATCTACCTCTGCCTGAGAAAAACTTTTCCCTTGGTCCATCTCGCCGCCGATCGCTGCCAACAGTCGACGACGCGACGGGGCATCGCGGCGCTTCAAATAAGCGACGTATTTCGCGACCGATCGACGAGGACCGGCGGGAAGATTGGCGATATTCCTCTGAAGCTCTGCAACGCTCACGAGGAGAAGATGCGTCGAAGGCGGCGGGAAATCAAGGGCGGCAAGATCTGGCGTGCCTTTCACGACTCGGGAGGCGCGCTTTTTGGAGCGACAACATTACCTGGCACTTTCGGAGCTTGGTCGCCTCCGGCCGTCAGTTCCGGCCGGTTCAGAAACTCATGCAGCTCAGCTGCCATCCGCGACCCGAATCCTGCCACGTCGGATATTTCCGCCGCACTTGCTGCGCGCAGCCGCTCGATGCTGCCGAAATGCTCCATGAGCGCGCGTCGCCGCACGGGCCCGAGGCCGGCGAAGTCGTCGAGCACGCTCTCGCGGATTTTTTTCGAGCGCAGGGTCGCGTTGTAGGTGTTCGCGAAACGATGCGCCTCGTCGCGCAGCCGCTGGAGCAGGTTCAGCCCCGGATGATTCAGCGGCAGGTTCAGCGGCGGACGCTCGTCGGCAAAAATGATCGTCTCGTGCTGCTTCGCCAACCCGATGAGCGCCGGCGGCGTCAGGTCCAGCGCCACGAACGCCTTCAACGCCGCGCTGATCTGGCCGCGGCCGCCGTCGATCACGATCAGCTCGGGGAGCGGCCGGTTCTCCCCGGCGAGCCGGCGGTAGCGCCGGCCCACCACTTCCTCCATCGCGCGAAAATCGTCGTTGCCGATGAAGCTCTTGATCTGGAAACGCCGGTAGTTGTTCTTGTCCGGCCGCCCGTCCGCGAAATGCACCATCGAGGCGACCACGAACGTGCCGGAGATGTGCGAGATATCGAAGCACTCCATCGTGTGCGGCAGCTGCGGCAGCTGCAGCGCGCGTTGTAGCGAGTACAGCGCCTCCTCGTCGCCGTGCGGTCGTGTGGGATCCAGCCGCTCGAAGTGCCGCGTCTTGCGCAGCGTCTGCTCGAGGGCGAAGACCACGTCGCGCAATTCCGCCGCTTTCTCGAATTCCTGCCGGACGGCCGCCGCCGCCATCTCCGCGCGCAGCGTTTCCAGCCACTCGCGCGATTTTCCCTCGAGGAAGGCGCAGGCGTCGTCCACGCGACGCCGATACGCTTCGGTCGTGACGATGTTCTCGGTTCCGTAAAGCTCCTCGCGCACGTCGTCGTACAGCCGCCACCGGCCATCCGGAAGTTTTTGCGGAGTGCTGTCGCTGAGCAGAATGCCGAACTGCCGCCGCATTTGTGCGAGCGTCTTGCGCAGCAGCCCGCTGTGCGCAAACGGCCCGAAGTAGCGGGAACGATCCTCCTTCTTCAACCGCGTCAGCCGGAAGCGCGGCAGCTCCTCGTTCAGATCGATCCGTACCAGCAGGAAGCGTTTGTCGTCGGTGAAGTCCGTGTTGTACCGCGGCCGCCACTGCTTGATCAGCTTGCCCTCCAGCAGCAGCGCCTCCGGTTCGGACTTCACCTCCACCGTCTCGAAATCGGCGATGAGATCGATCAGCGCGCGGATTTTCGGCTGCGCGACCGCCGCCGCGCGGCCGCGCTGGAAATACGATGACACGCGCTTCTTCAGGCTGCGGGCCTTGCCGACGTAGATGATCCGGCCGAGGCGATCCTTCATCAGGTACACGCCGGGCTTGTCCGGCAGCTGCCGGACTTTTTCCTTCAACGTGGCCTGCATTCGCGCGTGGCTGGGTTGCAGTTGCGGTTTGTTGGTTTACGCTCGATTCGAGTCCGGCGAACCGTTGATGGGAATGCAGGCCAAGGCAAAACCACGGATGGTTTTTGGAGATGAAACCGGCGAAGCGGAGGGCGAATATTTCGTGAGGCTTCGCGAAAAATTCAGGCTAGCCGCCGGTCTCGGGATCGATTGGCATGCGGCGGAGGAGTTCACGATTGTCATTCGTCGACCGGCGGCTGGCAATTTTGCAGAATCCGCCTAGTTTCCCCCCGTCGCAAGTCATGGTTTCGGCTCACCATAATGGCGCCTCCCCGCGCCCGCCCGTCCACACCGTCCGCTACGAACTGATCACGCTGGGTGACGAGCTGTTGCTGGGGCTGACTCCGAACGGCCACCTCACTTTCATCGGCGCGCAACTGGGCCGGCGCGGCGCGCTGCTTCAGCGCAATGTCACGATCACCGACGAAGCCGAAGCGATCGCCGCGCAATGCCGCGAGAGCTGGTCGCGCGCCGACGTCGTCATCACCACCGGCGGGCTCGGGCCGACGTGCGACGATCGCACGCGCGAAGTGATCGCGGACGTGCTGGGGCAGAAACTGGTTTTCAACCCGGCGATCAAGGCGGCGATCGAGGAGCGGTTCGCGCGGCATGGCCGCAAGATGACCGACAACAATCTCAAGCAGGCCTACGTGTTCGAACGCGGCGACGTGCTGCCGAACGCCAACGGCACGGCGCCGGGGCTCTGGGTCGAGCAGGATGGCAAGGTGCTCGTGATGCTGCCGGGGCCGCCGAACGAGTTGCAGCCGATGTTCACCGATCAGGTGGTGCCGCGGCTGGCGGCGTGCGGGTTGTTGCGCGAGCGTGAGGCCTATGTGCAGCTGCGCACGGCGGGCGTCGGCGAATCGGCGCTGGAGACGAAGCTGCAGCCGATTTTCGACCGGGCGGGCCGCGCGCTCAGCGTCGCGTTTTGCGCGCATCAAGGCGCCGTCGATTGCCGGGTGAGTTCACCGAGTGGCGCGCTCTCGAACCTCGACCTCGAGGCGATTGCCGGTGAGTGCGCGCAACTGCTCGGCGACGATTTCGTGTGCTATGGCCACGATTCGCTCGCGCGCGTCTGCGCCGAACTGCTGCGGGCGCAGGAGAAGAAGCTTGCCGTTGCCGAAACCGCGACCGGCGGGCTGCTCGCCAACGCGTTCGCGGAATCGTGCGGGGCCTGCAAGTTTTTCGCGGGGGGCATTGTCTGCTGCTCGAACGACGTGAAGACGCAGCTGCTCGACGTGCCGGAATGCCTGTTGATGCAGCACGGCGCGGTCAGTGATGAGGCGGCCGTCGCGATGGCGACGGGCGCGGCCGAGACACTGAGTGCGGACTATGCGCTCGCGGTCACCGGATTCGCCGGCTCCGCCGAGACCGGCACGGGGGGGAATCCCGTGGGCACGATTTTCATCGCCTTGTTTTCCCCGGCCGGCGTGTGGTCGAAGAAACTGAGTTACCCCGGCCCGCGCTCGACCGTGAAGGTTCGCGCCGTCAATGCGGCGCTCGACTGGCTGCGCCGCGAGCTCCTGCGGGCGCAGCGCGGCCAGTCGACCCCGCCGCGCCGCATCGGAGCGATGCAGTAGGTTTTCGCGGCGCGAAAATCTAGCCGAGCAGATTCTTCAGCGCGGTCAGGTATTTCTGCTGCGTACGCGCGATGACGTCGGCCGGCAGCCGGGGGCCGGGTGGTTTTTGATCCCACTTGATCGCGAGCAGGTGATCGCGGACGAACTGCTTGTCGTAGCTCGGCGGCGACTGATTGGGTGCGTAGCTCTCGGCCGGCCAGTAGCGCGATGAATCCGGCGTGAGCAGTTCATCGATCAACCACAAGCCGCCGCCCGCGTCGGTGCCGAACTCGAATTTCGTGTCGGCCAGGATCATTCCGGCCTGCCTGGCGCGGTCATGGCCGAACTGATACAGCGCGAGGCTGACGGACTTCAACTTCTCGTACAACGCCGCGCCCACGATGGCGGCCCCCTCGGCGTCGTTGATTGGTTCGTCGTGCTGGCCCTTCGGCGCCTTGGTGGTGGGGGTGAAGATTGGCTGCGGCAGCCGGTCCGCCTGGCGCAGGCCGGCGGGCAATTTGATCCCGCAGACCTGGCCGTTCCTCTGGTACGAGTTCCAGCCGCTGCCCACGAGGTACCCGCGGACGACGCACTCGATCGGCACCGTTTTCAATTTGCGCACCACCATGCTGCGCAGCCGCAGATCGCGATTAGGAATGCCGCGGCGGGTGAGTTCCGCCGGTTGATCCGGCAGCAGGTGGTTTTGCATGAGGCTGGAGGTTTGGGCGAACCACCAGTTGCTCATTTGCGTGAGAATCGCGCCCTTGCCGGGGATGCCGTCGGGCAGCACGACGTCGAAGGCCGACAGCCGGTCGCTCGCCACCAGCAGCAAGGCGTCGTTAAGGTCGAAGATCTCCCGGACCTTGCCCGAGGCAATGCGCGGGAAGGGGAGGTGGTCGATCGTGGTGACGGCGGAGGGGGGGAGTGCAGCGGCGATTTCAGAGAAGGTCATGGGCGTAATGTTCTTGCACCGGCTTCTGGCCGACGTCGCGAACAAATTTTGACGCCGGGAAGTGTCCGGCGGGTGCCCGGCTGATTGGCGAAATTTGCCCTTGCGCGACGGGGGGTGCGCCGTAGGGTGCCCGGCTCCGCGGTTAGTCCCCATCGTCTAGCCCGGTCCAGGACACCACCCTTTCACGGTGAGAACCGGGGTTCGAATCCCCGTGGGGACGCCAGCTTAAGTTCTTCTCACCAAGGACTTAATTTTTCGAGACGCTAAGTTGCCCGGTTGAATGGGCAACTGAGGCATGAAAAAGGAAAAGCTCTCGATTCAACGTTTCGAAAATGCAAGCGGCACGGTTTCGTTCCGTGTCTTCGGTTACTCGAGAGAAATGAACCCTCCCCGCCGCAAGCAGAGGGGTATCACAGAAAGGGGCTTCGCCACGGTAACAGCGGGCGGCATCCATCCCCGCGGCAAGCCACGGGGAATTGAGCCGTCCCGATTAAGAAAACGGATTGAGAATGCTAACGCCAGAGCGCTCGAAATCGGCGACGTTGCGGGTCACGAGGGCAAGGCGATGCTCGATTGCAGTGGCGGCGATTAAGCCATCCGAAACGGGAAGCGGCTGGTTCAAGCATAACCTGCCCCATCGATCTGCAATGGTCGTCGTAATTGGCAAAATTCTATCGATGTAGTGTTCTTCCAAACCGACCAACCAGCGATCCAACGAGCCCGCTGCTTTCGCATCCTTGCCTCGATGAAGTTCAATTCCCCGCCGGATCTCTCCAAGAGTAACTACACTCAGGAAAGCCTCGGTTGGTCGCGTGCCCGCCATCCATGCTGCCACGCGTGGATCGCAGCGCGACTTCCGAAGTTCAGAGATGATGCAAGTGTCGAGAAGGTAACTCATCAGAGTGCAACTTTACGCGGGAGACTCCTATCCCGCGGAAACTCGACATGGTCTCCCTGAGGCACTGCCTGGAGGTATTCGATGAAGTTACTTTCGGCGGCCGGACCATCACCCATCAAACTTGACCGGAGCAACCGGCGATGGGCTTCTTCGACGGACACGCCTTGAGCTGCTGCTTTGGTGCGGAGCTTTTTTACAACTGCGGATTCAACGTTGCGGACTAGAAGTTGTGCCATGAAACGAATAATGATAGCATTGCTATCATTTGTCAAACCATTCCTCTCCCACTTGTCCTGGGTCGCGCCAAGTGGCACTCAACTGCATACCCCCGTAAAGTTTTTAGCCGCGAAGAGGTGGAGCGGTTCTTGGCCGGTCGCGGTGGCGACCCAAGGCCCGTGGTCAGGACTCGTAGCCGTGGCACAACCCCGAAGACACCGACTCAACTCGAATGACGATGACATGAAAAACAAACCGGCCTCATGCGGTCATGGCCGGTGTATTCAATCGTGAGCCGGTCGATGTGCCGCTCGCTGTCGAGTTGGAACCGCTCGAACTTTAGATGAATCCCCCGAGGGACGCCCCAGTAGAATCTCCAAGGAGGCACATATGTAGGGGCGAGAATCCTTTTTCTCGGCGAAGGCTACAACGGGCTTCTGAGCCCGGACCGGTTGGGGGCGGCTTTCGGCCGGCCACGGGTAGCGCATTGGATTTTATCCGATGCATCGGCGGCCACGAGTAGCGCAAGTTGTATCACGCATGCGCCCTGAAAAGCGGTCACGAATAGCGCAAAAGAGGCGGTTACGGATGCCGCCTCTCCTCAGAAGAAGCCGCACGCCGGATTTGCCGGTTGACGGCGGCAAATTGGTCATGAAGCAGGTCAGTTCGTCCGTTAGTCGAAGGCCGATCGCGCTGAACGGAAAGATTTGATAGGATCACGGCGTGCGGCGGAAACCGCCTTACCCCGTGACGCCGCCCTCCGGGGGATGCTTATGCCAGTAGCGCGCCAGGCCGTAGGCGCTCATCGCGGCCGGGTCTCCCTGTTCATAGGCGGCGATGCCCGCGTCATCAAGCCCGCCAGACCGCAGCTCCGACCAGACAAACTCCTCGAATTTGCGCACCATCGTCGACTCGGGCTTTCCGGCCCGAAGCTGCTGCAGCACCCATTGGCTCCACGCGTCGAGCCGCGCTTCGAGGGCGTCCAACGGCTGGGTTCCCCGCAACACGCCGCCATGGGTGAGGAGGATCCGATCAGGGGCAAGTTCGCGCAGTCGGGCCAGCGACCGGTGCCAGGCCGGCAGATCGATATCTGGCGGAGGGCAGGGCGGGACGAGCGGTCCGCCATGGATGCTCACCCCTGCCACGTCGCCGGCATAAATGGAGCGCGAGGCCTCGTGCCAATACGCGTGGTGGTGCTGCGCATGGCCGGGCGTCGCGATCGCGCGAAACCGCGTGTCGCCTTCGCCGACCCACTCCCCATCCTGAATCACCTTCCCGAGGTCGGCGGGCACCGGTCGCAACTCGCCCCATAGCCGGTCGAGCTGGTCGCCGAAGACCCGGCGCGCGCTGGCCAAAAGCCTGGCCGGATCGAGGAGGTGGGGGAGCCCCTTCGGGTGCACCAGAATCGTGCACCCGTATTCCGCCGCCCAACGCCAGGCGGCGCCCGCGTGATCCAGGTGTATGTGCGTGAGCAATACACGCGAGATCCGGTGCGGGTCCAGCCCGAGCCGACGGATCGCCGTGACGCTGTGCTCGAAGGCCGAGGCGGGGCCGCAATCGATCAGCGTGAGGTCGCTGGTCCCCGCCAGACCCGCGAAGATGATCCCTTTGGCTCCCAGGTGGTGAACGTCGAGCAACCGCATCGTTTTCCTCTCAACCATCAACTCTCGGCCGGAATTATGCAGAAAGCTTCCCGCGAATCACGCGAATGAACGCAAATCTTCCGAGAAATACCTGGTCTTTCGGTGAGCCAAAACGCGGCAACCATCCGGTGCATACTCGTCATCAGTGCCTTTCTATTCGCGAGCATTCGCGTGGATTTGCGGGAAACTGAATTATTGGCTCAGCTCTCAACTTGATGAGGTCAGCGCGGCGTCAATGGCCCTGGCGCAACTCGGGGAAATCGTCTTCCCAGAATTCCCGCGGTCCGCGGGCCTGGGCCGACCGCAAGCAGTTCTCCTTCGCGCGTAGTTCCACGCGCCGGATCTTGCCGGAAATGGTTTTCGGCAGCTCGGAAAATTCCACCCGCCGTACGCGCTTGTAGGGGGCCAGCCGGGCGCGCACGAAACGGAGAATCGAGAGCGCGGCGTCCCGCTCTGCCAGGGCGGTCGGCTTCAGCACCACGAAGGCTTTCGGCACGGCCAGTCGCACGGGGTCCGGACTGGGGATCACCGCGGATTCAGCGATGGCCTCGTGTTCCAGCAGGATGCTCTCCAACTCGAAGGGGCTGATGCGATAATCGGCACTCTTGAAGACATCGTCGGTTCGGCCCACAAACTCGATGGTGCCGTCGGCATCGATCCGCGCGAAGTCCGAGGTTCGATAATAATTCTCCTTCGCCCGATCGGCCGCGCGTCCCGGTGCGTTGACATAGCCGGCCATCAGTCCCGTCGGCGGCGGATCGAGCCGGAGACAGAGTTCTCCTTCCGCCGCCTCCCGGCCGTCGAGACCCACCAGCGCCACCCGATAGCCCGGCATCGGCCGGCCCATGGCGCCGGGTTTCACCGGCTGGCCGGGGGAATTCCCGGCGATGCAGGTCGTTTCCGTCTGACCATAACCGTCGCGGATCGTCAGGCCCCAGGCCGTGCGCACCCGCTCGATGATCTCCGGATTCAGCGGTTCGCCGGCGCCGCAAACCTCGCGTAGTTTCACGGGATACGCCGCGAGCTCCTGCAGCACCAGCATGCGCCAGACCGTGGGCGGAGCGCAAAGACTCGTCACTGCATGGCGCACCAAAGCCTGGAGCATTCCCTTCGGCTCGAAGCGCGCCTGATTATGCACGAAGACGGTGGCGCCGGCATTCCACGGCGCGAAGATGCAGCTCCAGGCATGCTTGGCCCAGCCCGGCGAACTGATATTCAGGTGTATGTCTCCGGGGCGAAGCCCGAGCCAATACATCGTGGAGAGATGGCCGACCGGGTAGCTCGTATGGGTGTGGAGCACCATCTTCGGCTTCGCCGTGGTGCCGGACGTAAAATACAAGAGCAGGGGATCGGAGGCGTGGGTCTCCCCATCTGCCTCGAAACGGGCCGGTTCGCCGCGGGCCTGGCTGTAGTCAATCCAGCCCGGCGCACCCGCTCCGACCAGGAATCGCGTGAGCCCGCGGCTGATCGGCCCCAATTGCGCCAGGCCGGTCCCATCGGTCACGACATGCCGGATATTCCCGCGTTGTATCCGATCTTCGAGGTCGGCGGAGGGCAGCAGCATCGAGGCGGGGCTGATCACCGCCCCCAGTTTGATCGCGGCCAGGGTGATTTCCCACAACGGGACGACGTTGGGCAGCATCACGAGAATGCGATCACCGCGACGGACGCCGGCGCGGCGGAGGAAATTCGCGACCTGGTTCGAGCGCGCGCTCATCTCCGCGAAAGTCCGCTTTTCCTCGCGGCCGTCCTCACCCGAAATGCCGGTCGAAGCCGATTTATCCACGTGGCGGGGAGTAGGACTTGTCGGACGGGCGGCATCAACGGGGTCATGTCGCGGATCGCGGATTTGATCCGTCACTGCGGGGCGTTGAGGGCAGCAGACTGCGATGAAAAACCTCAGGTTGTGACTGAGCGACGCAGGCGTCCCGAGATTCAGGTTTGCCGCCAGCCAGCGATTGCTTGCATCGCTGGTCCGCTTCATCTGCGCGGCCACCGCCAGCTTCCCGGCGTGCGCGTGCGCTGTGCGCAGTTGAGAGTTGAGGGTTGAGAGTTGAGAGACCGGCGAAAGCTGCGTCCCCGCTCACGTATTTCTCCTTTCCGAACATCGGTCGGGGTGCCCCAGTCCGGCGCCGTGCAGTTCAAGAATTCAGGAGACAGGGGACGGGGGACAGGAGCTTCATCGGGGGTGAGGCGGCATCAAGGGGCGCTGCGCGCGCGATCGGCACCCCTCCCTTGACACTCATTCGATGACTGACAACAATGTCAGCCATGCAGGTCTCCGCCCGTGAATTCACTCGCAAGTTCCCGAACTACCGCCGCGCGGCGCTGGCCGGCAAGGAAGTCCGGGTGCGTGATCGCGCCGGCAACGGTTTTGTTTTTCGGGCCGTTGAAGAAAAGTCGGTGAGCCTTGCCGATGCCATGGGCGACTTGATCGGCTCCGTCAAGAGCGGCCAAAAGAAGAAATCCCTCGCCGGCTACGGCCGTGATTAACGCGATTCTCGACACCGGCCCGCTGGTCGGCTCGCTGGATCGCGATGACCAGTGGCACGAATGGGCCGCAAAAGAATTCGCGGACATTCGCCAGCCGGCGCTCACGTGCGATGCGGTGATTTCGGAGGCGTGTTTTCTTCTGCGCAGTGTGCCTGACGCGCGGCAGAAAATCTTCGCCTTGGTGGAACGTGGAGTTGTGCGCATTGTGCCGATCCTCCCCGATGAATCAGCCGCGGTTCGCGCGCTCCTTGCCCGCTACGGCGGCCGGATGGACTATGCGGACGCGTGCCTCGTCCGGCTTTCCGAACTGCACCGCAAACACACGGTCGTGACGACCGACGCCGAGGACTTTCGTATTTACCGCCGATTCGGACGCCAGGCGCTGCCACTACGCGTGCCGTGATGCGGGTTGACGCGCAGCGAGGGCATGGAAACGCCAACAAATTCCCAGAGCACAGACCACTGACCACGGTCCAGAGACCAGAGACCACTGACCACTGATCTCTGACTTTTGACCTCTCGCCGCTGACCTCTCCGGCCTTCGGTCTCTCAACAAACTTCATTCCCCCAATCATTGGAACAGAAGGTAACGAAGGATACGAAGAAGACCGCCGGCGATCGATGCTCGCGGATTTCTTCGTGACCTTCGCGACCTTCTGTTTCATCGGATTGGAAACAGAAGCACGCCAAGGCCGCGAAGAGGATCGTTCAAATTTGTTACCGACGTCACCCGCGAATCGCGGGTTGTCGGCTCCTGCGGGGCTTAATTCATTTCGCGCGGAGGCGCGGAGAACGTGGAGCACTGGCCGCCTCTCCGTGGCTCCGCACTCCGCGTGAGGCCGAGCGGCTGGCTCGCGCGGCTTCAGGTACATCCATGCGATTTATCACGCGTGCCACGCCGGAACGGCTTTCGCCATTTTCCACATGAGCCGGTCCAGTTCGCCGCCGATACCTTCCGCGCGCCGGTTGGTGAAACCCGCCCAACAAAGCCCACTCGCGGTGCGGACCGCGATGGTCGCGGATCCCGGCAGGCTGCCGCCGTGCCACCAGTTGGGCACCTGGTTCACGCTCCACCCGCAGGCATAGCGAGGACCGGCCGTGGTCGGGGTGGTCATGGTTCTAATCGTCGTTGCCATCAGAATATTGCGCTCGGCGCTGAAGCCATCGACGCGCGTCAGAAACTTCACCAAATCGCCCGGGGTCGCGATCCATCCGCCGTGCGAATCCATCCGGGCGACATTCATCCCGTAGGGTGCCTCCGGCTTCTGATCGTAATACGCCACTTCGCCGGCCGCCCGATCCACCCGGCGATTGCCGGCGATCTTCATGTCCGCAATCCCGCATTTCGCCAGGACGTGCTCGCGCACGTAATCGGCGTAAGGCATCTGCCCGAACTTTTCGACGACTCGACCGAGAATGCAGTAGCCGAAATTGGAATACGCATAGTGCGTTCCCGGCTGGTGCGCCAACGGTTGGTGGGCGAGCGTCCAGGCAATCAACTCGCGGTGTTTGTAGTCAGGATGGCGAAACATCGGGTCGGTGCCGTCGTTTTGCCAGCCACCGCTGGTATGCGTCAGGAGATGATGGAGCGTGATCTTTGCCACGGACGCCGGCAGGTCGCGGCCATAATCGTCCTGCAGCAACCCCAGCGGTCCGAAGACCAGATCATCCAGCTTGAAGCGCCCCGCCTCAATCAGTGAAAATATCGCCACCGAAGTAATCGGCTTGGATAGGCTGGCGATGCGAAAGACGTGGGCGGGCGTAAGCTTCTCGCTGGAGGAGCGGTTCGCCACCCCGAATCCCTCTTCGTAAACCAACTGCCCGTGCCGGGCAAAGGCCACGGACAATCCCGGTACGTCGTAGCGCGCCATGAATTGTTGGGCGACGACAGCGATCGCCGCACGTTCACGGTCGTCCGGCACCGGCTGCCGCTGTACTGCCGTCACTGCGCCGAGCGGGCGCACCAATGATGCATACGCACCGGCGGCAGTCGCCCAACCCAGGTTTTTCAAAACCGCACGACGGGTAAGGGTGGGCATGGGCTCCATTGAGGCAAGATTGCGCCCACCCGAAAGTGAATTCGTTGCATTCGGCGCGTCCGCTCCCACGCGTCCGTGAGCATCATTACGCGGTCACTCGTTCGCCGATCGGGGTGTCAGGATCAGGTGCCCCTGCGCAATTTCCGGATGGCCGCAATCAGTTCATTGAGGTCCGGCTTCGGAACGTATCCGACCGCGCCGGCCGCGAAAGTTCGCTCAATCAAATCTGGGCGCGGGTCGCCCGTGAATACGAGGATACGGGTGCGAGGCAGCGCTTGGATGACTTTTTTCGTCGCTTCGACGCCATCGAGGCGCGGCATCATTACATCAATCACGATCACGTCTGGCTCGAGATCGAGCGCCAATGCGACTGCGTCGCTGCCGCTCTCGGCGCTCCCGACCAGATTCATGTCTTTGCAGCCCTCAACCGCGGACCAAACGAACGGGGTCAGGCCGTGGCGTGTTGGGCTCCCGCTGCGGTTGGCGTGGGCGGGAGCTTCGTGGTACCCCAATCGTGGAAACTGCCGGCGTGTGGTATTCGGCTGCCTGATTGCTTTCCTCCGGCGCACTTCACGTCCACCCTCGGGCCTGCGCCGCCCTCGCGGCTGCCACCATGTTGCTTCACAAGGTCCGCATTGGGCTCCTCGCCGCGCTGGCGCTGCTCCTTCCTTTCACTCGCGGCGGGGCGGCCACGCTCGAGTCGCCGAACGGGCGCGTACGCGTCGAAGTCGCGTTGGAGGACCTCGACGGCGCCACGGGTTGCCCGGTTTACCGCGTCACCTTCGACGGGCGTTTGATTATTGCGGACGCGCGCCTCGGCCTCGAACTGAAGAACACTTCGCTTGCGAGCGAGTTCCAGCTCATGGCGGAACGGCGGCGCGATCGCGCCACGACCTGGCGGCCGGTGACGGGCGAGCGGGCAGAGATTCCGGATGTGTTCCATGAACTGGTGCTCGATCTGCGCCAGGTGTCGACCGGGCGGCGGCTCCGGCTGGATTTCCGGGCGTACGACGAAGGCGTGGCGTTTTGCTACGAGATCCCGGGGAGCGGCGAAGAAATCGTGATCACCCGCGAAGTCACGCAGTTCGCGTTCACCGAGGATTACACCGCCTGGGCGGTGTACCGGGCGCAGGGGAACTACGATCCGGCCGATCCGCGCCGGCAATCGGCCGGCCTGAAGACCGGACCGGTTCGACTCAGCGAACTCAAGCCGGGCGTCGAGCGGCCCTTGACCGTGCGCGTGGCGGATGACTGCTACGCTGCCGTGACCGAGGCGCGGCTGGTCGACTACGCGCGCATGAAGCTGCAGCCGACGCCGAACCGTGCGCACACGCTCGAGCCGCGGCTCGACGGCGAGCGCGGCGCAACCGGCCAGGTGGTCGGGCGCGCGCCGTTCACCACGCCATGGCGCGTCCTGCTGCTGGCGAAATCGCCCGGCGGGCTGCTCGAGCAAGATTATCTCGTGCCGAACCTGAACGCACCGTGTGCGCTCGAGGACACCTCGTGGATCCGCCCGGGGAAGGTGATTCGCGAAGCGACCCTCACGACGGCCGGCGGAAAGGCGTGCGTCGACTTCGCGGCGACCCACGGCCTGCAGTTCATCGAGTACGATGCGGGATGGTACGGTCCCGAAAACGACCCGGCGTCCGACGCCCGCGCGGTTCATCTCGATCCGAAACGCAATCCCGTGCCGGGATCGCTCAACCTCCGCGAAGTAATCGACTATGCGAACGCGCATGGCATCGGCGTGATCCTCTATGTGAACCATCTCGCGCTCGAGCGGCAGCGGGAGGAGATTTTCCCGCTCTACGAGCGGTGGGGCGTGAAGGGCGTGAAGTTCGGGTTCGTCAACGTGGGCAGCCAGCAATGGACCGCGTGGCTGCACCAGGCGATCCGTCGCGCCGCCGATTATCACCTGATGGTGGATATCCACGACGAGTTTCGCAGCACGGGCGAACAGCGCACGTATCCGAATCTCATGACGGTGGAGGGCATCAGCGGCAACGAGGAGTTTCCCACGCCGGTGCACAACGCGACGCTGCCCTTCACCCGCTTCCTGACGGGCCCGGCCGATTACACGTACTGCTGGAGCAACAGCCGGCTCAAGGTCACCAAGGCACACCAGCTGGCGCTTTCGACGATCTATTTCAGCCCGTGGCAATTCCTGTACTGGTACGATCGGCCGGCGAGCGTCGCCGAGGAACCGGCGCTCGATTACTGGCGCGACCTGCCGACGACCTGGGACGAGACGCGTGTGCTGCAAGCCGACATTGGCCGGCGCGCGGTGGTAGCGCGGCGCAAGGGAGACGCGTGGTTTGTCGGCGCCATCGCGCCCGTCGACGGCCGCTTCGACATTTCGCTCGGCTTCCTGCCGCCCGGCCGGACATTCCGCGCGGTGATTTACCGCGACGCCGCGGATGGAAAATCCGTCACGCGCACCGAACGCGAAGTTTCGTCGAGCACCGTCCTCGCGGCGGACCTGGCACCGAACGGCGGACTCGCCGTGCAGCTCCAGCGGAAATAGGTCTGTGCAGGACACGGTTCCGTCGCACCGGGCACGTGCGCTGAATGCCGGCTGGCGTGTCGCTTCGCTCGGCACGGGCCTTGGCGCCCTTCGACCGGCTCAGGACCTTGAGCAAGCAAAGCGCGTCGAAACGGCTGCCAGCCTCGGTTAGCTCTGTGTCGCCGGATGCGGAGCATGTCCAAGGGGTCTGCCTGTTACATGTTACCGCGCCCCGCCCGCCATACGGCAACCCGCAGCGCCAACACTGGGCCCATGTGCAGTTTCTCGCCAATCCACGAATAGGGGGCGCCGGACAGATTTCTGACTCGCGCCGCAATCGCTACTTTCCAAGCCGGCCGGCCGGGGATCGCCGCGACGTCCTGCCGGGTCTTTTGATACGCGCTGAGCGCGGCGTCGAGGGCATCGTTCCACCGCGCCTCCTTCAGCGCGCTGGTTTCATCATGAGGCAAGTCAACCTCGAGCGCGCGATGCCGGTGTTCACGCGCCAGGGACTCTTTCCACGCCGGCGTGCCGATGGGATGCCCGCGCGCAATCTCGTCGAATCTCAGTGCTTCCTGGGCGGCAGGGTCGCCGGCGATGCCAGCCAATCGCTCCAGGTATCGGCTCCAACCCTCGCGTGAATCCGCGAGACGCAGTTCGCCGAGCCAAGCGGCAGGTGACAACCAACCTGGACGCGGCCCTTCCACAAATCGCGCGAGGCTGCCCCGCCGAAATTCCGCCGACTGTCCGGCGCCCACAATCCCCGCGCGGACCGGATTGAGATGGATGTAATCCACCACGCGGACCAGCGCCGCGGCATTCTGGATCAGCGGCGATTGATTGATATCTTCCCTGAAACAGATGGCCGCACTCGGACCGAAAACGATTGAAGCGCAGGGCGAAGGTGGTCTGCAACCAATGCATCCCATCGTCCAGATTGGGCACCGGGGTCGTCACCGCCAGGTGGAAATGGTTGCGCATGGCGGCGAACCCATGAACCTGCCAGCCGAAACGCACAGCGGCTTCACCGAGCGACCGTTCAAACGATTTGGCCGCGCCCGCCGTTGCGAACAGCGCCCGGCGATAATTGCCGCGATTAATGATGTGGTAGATTGCGCCGGGAAACTGGATTCGAAGTCGACGGGCCACGTCCGCCAGCAAAGTCGCCGCCGCGAAACGACACCAGAGCCGCGTTACCCCAATTTACGGGTGATCGCGGTGCCTGGCGCGTTCGACGTGTAACGTGTAACAGGCAGACCCCGTTGGTACGTGCCCCGTTGGTACGTGCCGTTGGTACGTGGGCGCGGCAAAAAAGTAGCCTATTTCGCGTAGGTCAGCCCTGTGCCGTAGCGGAAAAGCGGAGACGGCGAGTCGAAGGGGACGTCCTCGGCCTGGCGTTCTACGGCGGCCATCGATGACGGGAGTTCAAAGGGCAGTTTGCCACCCGGATTGAAGCGACCGCTGATCACGTCGACCAACGCGGCATCGGTCACCCCGAACGTGGCCAACAACGCAGCGGACTCCCTCGCCAACTCCGGAATCACATACGGACGATCCAACTCGATCGCGACAATCGTTGGTTTCCGGCTCATGGTCGCGCGCGCGCGCTCGAGGACCTCGGCCGGCAACGTGAGCTGGACGGGGGCTCCGTCGCTGCCGCCAACAGGGCCGAATCCTCGTCCGCCACGCCGCCCTGCTGTCGCCGAAGCATCGCCGGTTTTGGCAGCAGGCTCAGCAGACGCAGCACCCCCTCGTCGGCCCTCTCGTCCGCCGCGACCTCCGCCACCCTGCGAGACGATGACCCGGATCACACAGGCGTCGGCTTCCTCCGGGGTGGCGACGACGACATAGCCGCGCTCCTTCAGCGCCGTGGCGTCGACGTTTTGCGCGTAGACTTTCCGGCCGTTTGCCAGCGGCAAAAGGCGATCCGAATTCTTCAACAGCACGATAGACTTCCGTTGCGCGAGGTCGGCTTTCCGCCGGAACTCCGCCTTGCCGACGGTCGCTTTCGCGATCTCGGGATCGGCGTAGGGATTCTCGAATGTACCGAGGGCAAAACGCACCCGGACGATGCGGCGCACGGATTCATCGATGCGCGCTTCGGTGAGCAGGTTGGCTTTGACGAGTTCGACGACAAATCCGGGAGTGGCATCGTTGCCGATCAGATCCGTGCCCGCTTCGATCGCCTTCTTGTAGCGGTCGCGCACGCTCAACGCTTCCACGCCCCACGGCATTCCGGTGGTGATCCCAGAGTCGGAGTTCACCATGCCTTTGAAGCCGAGTTTGCCGCGCAACAAATCGGTGATGATCTCCCGGTTGAAAGCCATGCCGACCTCTTCGCTCGTCTGTCCGGTCGGGATCGCGTAGTAGGGCATGATTGCAACGGCTCCCGCGCTGATCGCCGCCTTGAACGGAATCAGGTGATAATCGAAGTTCTTGCCGGGATACGCCTGATTTTTGCCGGAGGCGTAATGCGAGTCCAGGCCTTTGCCCGCCGGCCCGCCGCCGGGGAAATGTTTGAACGTCAAAGCCACGCTGCGGGGGCCAAGGCTCGAGCCCTGGAAACCGCGTACCAGCGCCACGGCGAGTTCGGCACAGAGGTTCGCGTCCTCGCCAAACGTGCCGCTGATGCGCGGCCAGCGCGGTTCCGTCGCGACGTCGATCTGGGGATGATAGGCACCACGGATCCCAACCGACACATACTCCTGCGCCGCGATGCGGGCGAACTCCTCCACGAGTGCGGCGTCGCGGGTCGCAGCGAGCCCGAGGGTGCCCGGCCATTGCGAAAAGTTTCCTGTCGCCTCGTTGATGCCAAGGCGCACCTCGGAACTCACGTGGTTGCGAGGATTCGTCACGAATATCACTGGGATGCCCAGACGGCTTTTCTCCGCGATCTCCTGAACGCGGTTTAACCACGTGGCCATGGTGCCGGCATCAGTGTTCACGCGGTTAATGAACTGCGTGATGTGGAGCTTCTGAATGGCCTCCGTGGTGCCAGGCGATGCCATGGGCGGTGCGTCAGCGGCAAAGGGGTTACGCCTACCGCTCGATTCCTCACTTACCGTTCCATCCGGACCCATGGGCAAGGTGGGCCCCACCATCATGCCCGCTTTTTCCTCCAGCGTCATTTGCGCGATCAGGTCGCTTACGCGCTCTTCGACCGGCCGTCTCCAATCCTCATAGGGATCGAGCTTGCCGTTCTTGTTGAGGTCTTTGAACCGGAGATGGTCGACCTGCAAAGTCGGCGCGGAGCGCAATCCGAGTTGGGGCTGTGACTCTGCCGCCGTGGCCGCAAGACAGCGCGCAAGAGCGACGACAGCGAGGAGGGCTAGCCAAGGTGTTTTCATAAAGTAAACGGGACGTTTGGAAATGAAATGAGCGAGGTTCGCCGCGGTCCGCGAGCGCGCCTCAATGGACAGCGACTTAACGTCTGTCTGCAATCCCTCGTGATCGCGGTGGCTGGCGCGTTCGACGTGTAACGTGTAACAGGCAGACCCCGTTGGTATGTGTGGTGAGGACTGCGATTTCCCACCGAAACCAGACTGCACAGCGGGTGCTGTGGCCGGTCCTTCCAGCTGCGCGCCGGCTCGTTGGTTGATTCTACTGGCCTTCAGCCCCACCGCGCTTACGTTGCCTATATGCCTGTCTGCACTCAAAATGTTAAGAAACGAAAAGCGCGTCGGATGAAAAACGACCGCTTGCAGGCGGCAAAGAAAGCCCGGCAGGCAAAAGGGTAGGCAGTTCCGATCGGCGGCGCCAAGCGCGAGCGCTTGCGCGATCCACGTGGCGCTGCGAATTCCGTGCGGACACCGCCGGCGAGGTGCACCGAAGGGGTCAGACTGACCCCGTCGCGTTTCCCGGAGCGAGTCGGCTGCGTCTCCGCGGCTCTGCGTCCCCCGCGTAATGGGTTGGCGTTTGGTGGGGCACGCGTGACGGCGGGGTCGGGAAGACCCCGCCCTACATTTGCACGCGGCGCGTCTGTACACTCTGTGGCCCAAGTTTTGGCCCGGGCCGCGCGGCCGCCGGAACGGCCGGCTAGTTTCCCGTATTACGTGGAACTATCCTTGGGCCCGAATACCCCGCATCTGCACGTGAGGAGGCGCTGAGGCGCGGAATTCCGGTATTCCGGAAGGTCGGAAGGTCGGAAGGTCGGAATTTCGGAGGGGCGGGTTTTGGTGTTCGGGCGCTGCGGTCAATTCGGGGCCGCAACGCTCAACGCTTAACTTTTAACGCTGAACGCTCAACGCCGAACCGTTCGCCTCCGTGGCCTTTGTTTCCTTGGTTACCTTTTGTTCAAAAAGATGGGAGTTTGAGTTCAGTTGCGGCTGCGCCGCGCTAGGACTTCTGTGTCACCGGTTTGGTGCGGAGGTGCGGAGGTGCGGGGGCGCGGGGGCAACGCTCAACGCCGAACGTCGAACGTCGAACGCCGAAGACGGAAGGAGGAAGGCGGAGTTGCGGAGTTTCGGAGGTCCAGAATTCCGGAAGGCCGGAATTTCGGCGCTGGCGAATTTGGGGCGGCAACGTCAGAACGCTTTCCGGATCTTCACGATGTAAGTCCGCAGGACGTGGGGGCCGAAGGGGCTGTAATAATACGGCGCGTAACTCGAGTTGGCGTCGAAGGGCGGGGCCGTGTTGAACAGATCGTTGATGCCAACCTGTATCGTGGTCCCGTCGAGCATGTGACGAATGCTCTGGGTCACGCCGAATCGGTAGCTCGCAAAAACATTGTGATATATTTGCTCGGGGATCGTGGTTCGACCCTGCGGCAAGATGCTGGTCGTGATCGGCGTGGGGTTGAGGGCGCCATTGTACACCGGGTCGCCGGGAGCGCCGGCTTGCTTATAGCCGTCGTAGTAAACCGTCCTCCAGCCGACCGTCCAATGGGAACCGACATAACACGAGAGGGCGATGTTGCCCTTGACCTTGTTGACGCCACCCGAGTCCACGTAACCCACGTAGTCGAGCATCGGTCCGCCGGGCGCATTGGGCCTCTTCAGGTGCTCGACGATGGTGGCGCCCGCGTGCAGATTGAACGTGGCCAGCGCCATCTTCTTCCGGTAATCGAAATTCACGTCCCAGCCATCGGTGTACGCCTCGGCCACGTTGGAGAACCGGAAATTCGCAAAGGTGATTAGATTCGTGACGGGATCGCGCGTGAGGTGATCCGCGTAGGCCGGAGTGTTGACGAGCGACTGGATGTTCGCGGGGGAAAAGATCAGGTCCTGCTCGATGATTTTGTAGAACTCGAGGTTGAAGCGAAAGCCCTTCAGCAACTCCGCCTGCGGCTCCCAAATGACGCCCGCGTTCCAACTTTTGGAGATCTGCGGCTTGAGGTCGGGATTGCCGTTGGTGCCCGAGTTGCGGTTCGTGGTGTAGGTCTGGCCCGTGACGGGGTCGAGAAACGCGCCGGTCACCGTGGTGTTCGGGTTGGTATTCGTCGTCAGTTGTGCGGGGGTCGGCGGGATGAAGGCCAGGGCGTACGAAGCCCGGAAGGTCAGGGCACGATTGGGCTGGTACTTGAAACCGGCCGTCGGATTGGTGGACGTGAAGTTGCTGCGCGTCGGGTGCGCGACGACGGTCGAGTTGAGGATGGGCGGGGTCAGGTCGGGAAACGACGTGATGGTGCCGCTGTTTGAGATTTGCGTGAAACCCTCGCGGCGCACGGCAACCTGCAGATCCAGCGAATTCACCCAGCGAACGTCGTTCTTCGCCGCGACGACGGGAATCTTGGCCTCGAACCCGGCGCCCCGCACCGTCTGGCGGCCACCCGGATAAATCCGCAGCTCACTGTTGGTGCCGATGCCGGGGACCGGAGGCGGCACGTTATAGAGAAGCGCGGTGCTGAAGCCCTCCGCCCGGGCGCCGAGGCCCAGCGTGACGTGCAGGCGGCCGGCCGGCAGCGCGACGGAGGGACCGGACAGCCGCAGGTTGAAATCGCCGGAGGAATCGCGGCCGGTTTCGTAGCCCTTGAAATAGTAGTCACGCAGAGCCGGCGGATGCTCGATCGTATCGACAAACGGATTGATCGTGCCGTTGAACAAAAGCGCGTTGGCGCCATTGAGCGAGCCGAGCCCGAGCTGCAGGGCCAGCTGCCACTTGTAATATATCAACCGGGATTCACCCCACGTGTAATCGGTCGCCAGCTCCCAATTGCCGGGCAGATGGGCCTTCACGCCGATCGTCGCGGTGGTCAACCGGGTTTGGTTGGACGTGAAGGCGGACTGCTCCACCGGCGTCGGCAATGAAACCAGCACGTTCTCGCGAAAGGGATTGGTCGGCGCATTGCCCGGCACCGCGAAGTTGGTCTGGCCGGCGCCCAATTGAATGAGCGGCGAGAAGCTCCGGCTGAGACGATTCGCGAAATCGGTCGTGATTTCGATGCGCGGCGTCAAATCATAGCGGACCGAAGCCATCACCATTTCGTTGCGCGAGAGCTGCCCGATAGGCGTGTTGAGCCCCTGGAACACGCTGGGGGCCCAATCCGTATTCTGCTTTCCCGCGTTGGCCAGGAGACCGCTGCCGAGCGTGGCCGCGGACGTCGACTGCGACGTCCCGGGTGGCACATAGGTCGTCAGGGCATTGAGCGGAGTGCCATCCTTCAGCGTGAGCGTGCGACTTTGCGGGTTCGTGTAGCCGTTGACCACGGCGGCATTGAGGGTGATGTTCGTGGTGCGGCCGGCCGCATAGGGCAGCGTGTTGGAGTAGAAAAGACCCGGCGCCCGTTCCCGGACGGTGCGGTTGTAGTCCATGATATAGGACCGATCCTGGATCAGCAGCGGCTGGCCGTTGGTATAGGACGCGAGCAGGTTGACGTGGATCTTCTTGCCGAGAGAAAAGACGAAGTTGCCGTCGACCTTCAACTGGGGCGCATGGCCGTCGCCGGTACTCTGATACGACGTGGCGAATTCCCCGCCGGTGTAGTTCTTCTTGAGGATCACATTGAGTACGCCGCCCACCGCGGAGCTGCCGTAAATCCCCGACGCGCTGGAAGGCAGGACCTCGATGTGGTCGATCGCGCCGAGCGGAATGCCGTTGATGTTGGGTTGGTACTGGACGCCAATGATCTGGTAAGACGGGATCCGGTAGCCGTTGACGAGGATGAGGGTCTTCAGATTGCCGAGGCCGCGAAAGTTCACCTGGCTCGAGGTGCCATTATTGCCGTTGGCGCCGGCCGTGGGTGCCAGCTGGCTGTAGTCCTGGACCACGGCGTTCTGGGTGAGCTGGTCCTTCAGGAAATTGTTCAGGTCATAGGCATTCGACTCCAGGATGGCCTCCTGGTTGATTATCGTATACGGCTGGACGTCGTTGCTGGTGCGGGGAATGTCCATATTCCCGTTCTGGAACGGCACGGCCTTCGTCTCGGTGATGACGAACTCGGCCATCTGTTGCACATCCGCCGCCGGCGTGGTCTGGCCGAAACCGGAGCTGGCCGCGAGCGTGCCCGCGAGACCGAGCACGCGGAAGTAACGAACGAAAAGCCCGGGACGGCCGGGTGCGGACGGATGCATGGAGGTGGGGCGGGGGCTGAGGTTGGGAGGTCGGCCGAAGGGTTTAAGGGAAGCGCGGGGCAACGCACGTCCGGAATTCCGGAATTCCTGAATCCCAGAAGTCCGGAATTCCGGAAATCCTGAAGTCCGGAGCGCGTGCGGATTCCTTCTCCCTTCTCTTTGCCCCCTGCTCCCTGCTCCGCCGGCAACTCAAAATCCAAAACTCAAAACCCAAAACCGCGCGAAGGCGCGCGGGCGGGTCCGGACTTCATGGCGTTGGGAAGCCGGAGCCGCCTTTACTCCGACCAATATGCGCCGAAGCGCGCGAGATTGTCCTCGTGGAGGAAGTCGGGCACGGCGGCGTCGGGCTCGCGACTGATTTCCGCGCGCTCCATGTTGTAGCTGTCGACCGGAATGCTGGAGGGAAAGAATCCGCGCGTGGTATCCGCCGAGGTGAGCCCGCGGACGCGGGTGCCGATCGTGATTCGCTCGAGCGCGCTGTTGAAGTTCAGGCCCTCGCCGGCGCCGCCCGGCTCGGCATTCGAGAAGTTGCCGCCCTGGCCGGCGACCTCGGTGCCCAGCGTGTAGGTGAGCAGGCTCTCGAGGTCGTTCGCGGCAATGTCCTCCATGAAATCCTTCGTGATGACAGAAATCGACGCGGCGACGTCCTTGAGGTCGGAGTTGAGCCGCGTGCCGGCGAGCGTGCTGGTGGCCTGATAGCCGCGATCGCGATCGCTGACGACCTCGAAGGGGGAAAGGATCAACGGTGCCTCGGTCGACGCGCCGGGTCCGGTCGTGGTGATCCCCGGCGGGGGGACACGGGTGGCCGACGCGGGCGGCGCAGCCGGCGGGGAGACGGCCTGGCCGAACAACCCGGCCGCCGCGGTGGCGGCCAGAAGGGCGAGGACAAGCCAGGAGCCGCGCGGTCTCGCGGTTCGGCGGAAATTTTGGGAGGGGGGTAGGGTTTGCGTGGCGCTGGTTGGATCGAAAACCGAGCGGGCATGCGGGAACTGGCCGGCCGCCCAGCGCGGAGGCTCAGGGCAGCGCGATGACCTTAGACCATTTGCGCGTGGGCTGGATAGAAGTATTTCCTAGCCATTTCGAACGGCGGCGAAGTCTTTGGCACCGCGGGTGCGGCTAGCGCGCTTGCGCCGCTCCTGGCGGAAGCGAGCCGACATCACGGCCAACACCGGGCGCTATTTGCCGCTGGCGGCCGGCAGGGCGCGCATGTTGCCGACGTTATCGATGCGCACCGACACGTCCACTGACTGACCTTGTGGTATGACGATCGGCTTGCCGCTGGCCGGCGAGGTCAGCCGCAGTTCGCCCATAGCCGCCGAGGCCCGAAACCGGGTCGGTCGGGACTCGACCGCAAACGCGGTTGCGGTATCGCCGCGCGGCCGAATGGCACCGAACGGGGTTTGCACGCTGAAGGTCGATTTGGGATCGAGGATCTTCAACTGCGCGACCAACTCCCCGCGATCAAGCACCAAGGCGGTTCGCGACGTGCTCGGTTCGCGGGTGATCTGCGCGACGTTCACGGCGCCCGAAAACGGCTCCTGAAAAATCTCGGCCATTTGCACGTGCCCGTCCGCGCCAAGCTGCACCGTCGTGCCGTTCGAGAAGACCAGCACGGCGCTGGCATGGTGCGCGGTGATGACCGCCGCGTCCGCCGGCACCTTGTCATCAACGACGAGCGGCCGGCGAGTTCCCGCCACTTCGATCACCACGTCCCCGCTGACCTTCGCAGCGAGCACCAGCCCGGCGTTGGCGGCCGGCGCGGCGGAGACACCCGTGCCAATCGCCAGGAAGAGCAAGAGCCGGGCGCCGATCATCGAGCGCGAGTCAGTGGAACTTCGCGGTCGCCGGCAAGCGTGGTTGTGCCGCGAGACCAAAGACCAAAGAGGCCGACAGAACACCTCAGGCCTCACCTTCACCATTGATGCTCCGTCGAACTTCGTTCTCATCCCTCCCTCGCAGCCGTTGCGCGTCTGCGTTTCGCTTCGCGAAACCCTCCATTTGCGCGGCGCAAATGGCGGAGAGGGAGGGATTCGAACCCTCGGTAGCCTTTCGACTACACGTGATTTCCAATCACGCACATTAGACCACTCTGCCACCTCTCCGAGGTGCCTGGGCCGGCCGCCCGGGGACGGGCGGCCAGGCATGGCGAACGGCCAAGGAATGTCACCGCTTCACCCCGGTCAATGGAAAATCCGCGCGCCCGCCGCAGCGGAACTCATCGGATTTTTCCCCATTTTGCGTTCGGTTTCAAGCGACACTGTCGGCGGCTTGCGCGTGCGCTACTAGTTGGAGACCATCGGGAGTTTTCACAAAAGCGACTTGCGCGTCCTTGGGCCGCACCCAACCCTGCGAAGGATTTTCGCTGCAATACCACCCGTCCCACCATGGTAACGTCCAACCGCGAGCTCGGCTACAACAGCAAGATCGAGGGCAGCGTGGTCGTTTCGCGCGCGGATGCCGTGATCAACTGGATTCGCACCAACTCCATGTGGCCGATGCCAATGGGGCTGGCGTGCTGCGCCATCGAACTGATGGCGGTGGGCAGCGCGCGATTCGACATCGCCCGGTTCGGCGCCGAGGTCATGCGTTTTTCCCCGCGCCAATCCGACTGCATGATCGTCGCCGGCAGCGTCACGTACAAGATGGCGCCGCAAATCCGCCGAATCTACGACCAGATGGCCGCGCCCAAGTGGGTCATCGCGATGGGCGCCTGCGCGAGCTCCGGCGGCATGTACCGCAGCTACGCCCACATGCAGGGCGTGGACCGGATCATTCCGGTCGATGTGTATGTCAGCGGTTGTCCGCCGCGGCCGGAGGCGTTGCTCGACGGCCTGATGAAGCTGCAGGAAAAAGTCCGCCACGAGCCGGCGGCGAAACGGCTGCTTTCCGCCTGACGGCGGAGTACAGAGACCAGAGACCAGAGACCAGAGACCAGAGACCAGAGACCAGAGACCAGAGACCAGAGACCAGAGACCAGAGACGAAAAAGGAGAAACTAGAAGCAAGAGCGCGGCGGGGCAAAAGACAAAAGTCGCATTGCCGGCCGATTCTGGATTCCGTGGGCCGAGGATTGAGTCTCTAGTTTCTTGTCTCTTGTCTCTGGTCTCCAAATTCCTCCAGGCCTTCATCCCGCTCTTCGTCGCGATCGACCCGATTGGGCTGGCGGCGATTTTCCTTGGGCTGGGGCAGGGCGTGGCCGCGAAGCAGCGTCAGCACATTGCGCGGCAGGCGACGCTGACGGGCGGCGGTGTGGCGCTGGTGTTCCTCTTCCTCGGCGCGACCATGTTCAGGGCGCTCGGCATCTCGCCGGGTGACTTCCAGATCGCCGGCGGATGCATCCTGTTCATCCTCGCCGCGCGCGATCTGGTTCTCTCCGCGGCCGAACCGGCCAAGGTGCCGCACGACTTTGGCGTGGTGCCGCTCGGCATGCCGCTGATCGCCGGCCCGGCGCTGATTACGACGTTGATCGCGCTGGCGCAGACGCTGGGCGTGATGGTGGCGCTGGCGGCGCTCGTGGCGAATCTGATCCTGGTCATCCTCGCCTTCACGTACAGCGACCGGCTCGGCCGGGTGATCGGAGCGACCGGCATGCGCGCGATTTCGAAAATCATCTCGATGCTGCTGGCGGCGATCGCGGTGAGCATGATTCGCCGCGGCTGGGCGCAATGATTCCCCGTCCCTGCGCCGCGTGCCGGCGCCGTTATCCCGCGTAGCTGGTCAGCAGCTCGGCGTAGATTTTCGCGCTCGCGAGCAGCTCCTTCACCTTCGCCCGCTCGTCCACGGCGTGGTAGTCCTCGCCGCCGGGGCCGTAGCCGAGCGTCGGGATTTTCAGGTGGTGCGAGAAGAAGTGCATGTCGTTGAACCCGGTCGAGACATTGAAGAGCGTCTTTTCCCGGCGCACGCGCGCGACGCAGCCGGCCATCGCGGCGAAGAACGGATGGGTCGGCTCGGAGAAGCACGAGTAGTTTTCGGAGATTTTCGCGACGGAGATCCGGCATTGCGGAATCTTGCGCGCGGCCGAGACGAGAAACGCGCGCAGTTCGCGTTCCGCGTTCAGGTGGTTCTCGATCGGCAGCACGCGGCGGTCGATGGTGAAGCTCGCCAGCGCCGGCACGGTGTTGATTTTCGCCCCTTCGCCGCAATCGAACACGCCGCCCACGTTGATCGTCGGCCGGTGGATTTTTCCCTCGGGCGTTTCCCACGTGCGCAGCGCGAGCGTGCGCTTGTAATCGTCGAGCGCGCGCACGAGCGCGGACATCTTCTCGAGCGCGTTGATGCCCTTGTGCGGCAGCGAGCCGTGGGCGGCCTTGCCGTGCACGGTCACCTCCAGCCACACCGTGCCGTTGTGACCGCAGCACACGGTGCGGCCTTCGCCGCCTTCCATGACGATCGCGTAGTCGGGACTGATCGGTGCGTGCCCCACCAGCCAGCCGGCGCCGAGCACGGAGTCGGTTTCCTCGTCCGCGGTGAACGAAATCTCGAGGTTCATCCTCGGCGCGGTGGCAGTGGCGCGCAACGCGCGAACGGCCGTGAGGAGGCTGGCGATGGAGCCCTTCATGTCCGCCGTGCCGCGGCCGTAGATCCAGCCGCCCTCCATCGCTCCGCTGAACGCGCTGCCGTGCTTCCAATGGCCGGACACCGGCACGACGTCGTAGTGGGCGTTGAAGTGGATCGTTTTTCTGGCACCGGGCGTCGCGAGCTTGCCGAGCACGTTGAACCGCGGGTAGCCGTGCTGGTCCGCCGGCAGTGTCTTCTTCAGCAGCGCGCCCGGAATCGAGTAGCGGCGGGCCCGCAGGCCGAGCGACTCGAGCTCATGGGTGAGCCATGAGCTGATCTGATCGTAGTGCTCGCCGGGCGGGTTGATCGTGGCCATTCCCACGAGTTGTTGCAGCCGGCTGAGCAGCTCGGCCGGATGGCGATCGATGAAATCCGCAGGTGTCACGAGCGGCGAAGCCTGCCGGTCGGATGACCCGTTGACACGAAAAATATGCCGGTCCCGGCGCGGGGTGGCGTCATTTTTGGAGGGCCCGCCTCCGTGCGGGCCACGGACGACACGGAGGTCGTCCCTCCAGAACTGATAAGAATGACACCGCACGAAACCCGCGATGTGCCAGGGCCGTCCGCCGGCGAATCTTTTGTAACCTCGACCCCGCTTCCGGTGTAGTGCACGACAACCTCCTGCGGATCCCTTCCCCTCGCTCGCGTTGCACCCGTTCATCATCGAAACCGATCGACTCGGCAAAACCTACGGCCGCCAGCGCGCGCTGGTTGACGTTTCCGTGCGGGTGCCGCCCGGCACGATCGGTTTGCTGGGCCCCAATGGCGCCGGGAAGAGCACGCTCATCAAGTGCCTGCTCAATCTCGAGACGCCCACCACCGGCGCGGCGCGCGTGCTGGGTCGCGATATCCGCGCTGGCAATCGCCGTTCGCGTGAAAAGGTCGGCTACAGTCCGGAGCAGGATTGCCACATTTCCGGCCTCGCGGGTTGTGAATACGTCACCTACTGCGGCCAATTGTCCGGGATGCCGATGCGCGTCGCGCGGCAGCGCACGCACGAGATCCTGGATTTGGTCGGCATGGGCCAGGAGCGCTACCGGCCAGTCGACACGTATTCGACCGGCATGCGGCAGCGGGTGAAGCTCGCGCAGGCGCTGGTGCACGATCCCGCGGTGGTGTTTCTCGACGAGCCGACCAACGGGCTCGATCCGTCCGGTCGCGAGCACATCCTGAAACTGATCGGTTCGCTCTGGCGCGAGCTCGGCATCAGCGTGGTGATGTCCTCCCACCTCCTGCGCGACATCGAGCGCGTCTGCGATCGCGTGATCATCATCGGCAACGGCCGCGTGGTCGAACACGACACGATCGCCGGGTTGAAGACCCGGCATCGGCGGGTGGTGGAACTCACGCCGGTCGCGGCCCGCGAGCGATTCGTCGATGTGCTCGGGGCCTCCGGCGCGCAGGTGACGCAGCTGTCGAACGGCAAGCTGCGGGTGGAGTCCGCCTCCGATTCGATCGAGTGGATCCTGCAGTTGATGCGAACCCATGCGCTGCCGCCGGCCGAGATCGTCGCCAACCCCGACGCGCTGCACGAGCTGTTCATCAAGTCGATTTCGAGCAACGGCTCCCCTGTAGCGGCGGGCTCTTGCCCCCCCGAG